>Ga0265295_1000417_pt1 | contig 86470 bp, 69 predicted proteins | sample Munlansysbiofilm_FD_192503 | JGI IMG/M metagenome (GOLD analysis project Ga0265295, IMG submission 192503) | Leachate microbial communities from a municipal landfill in Southern Ontario, Canada - Methane capture system biofilm | ecosystem: Engineered > Solid waste > Landfill > Unclassified ... | reverse complement strand
GAAAACCACATCAAGCATAGATGATAAAATCAGGTTTGTTCCACCCATTTTCCTTGACTATATCGCGGTCAATCTTGGTGATTGGAGTGGTTACCATCTGCTGGCTTCTCACCTTTTGCGGATTGCGGTGTGCGGGTGTGGATTTGATTTTCCATTAAAAAACAGTCTCATAGGGAAAACGCCCTAAAGCACCCGATGCGAAGCGAGTGCTCTGTCCTTTTCCATTCGCATACTAATGAGTGACAAATTGTAAATTAACAGTACCTCTCGTAGGATAGCACCCTATAGCACCCGATGCGAAGCGAGCGGTGTGCGCTATCCTGGGAAAAGGCAGGCCTTTTCCTTACGAATGGGGGATGGGTTGGAAAAGGGGAAAAACTTTATCGTACGGTAAGCGCTTTTTAGCACCCGATGCGAAGCGAGTGGTCTCCGTTTTCCTTCATCACCGCCCCTACCTTTCCTCCTGCAAAAGCATTTGCAAGTTTCAACCCCAAATTGAAGAAATAAAACTATAATCAAACATATTTACACAATAAGCAAAGGAGTTAAATTGTGAAAGATACAATTCGTAAAGAATTAGACAAGCTTCATGCCATGGGTGCACATTATGTTGATGCCCGTTGGTATCCCCGGGAAGACAGCAACTTCCTCTTTATGTGGAACGGGAACCTCAAGGAAAACAGTTTTTCAAGCCAAACCGGTTTGGGTGTTCGTGTGCTCTATAACGGCGCATGGGGTTTCTCGGCCTCCTCTGATCTCTCGAATCCAGATGCAATCTTCGGGAAAGCCTTCGAAAACGCCCGCATTGCTTCCGAGCGTGTCACTTTTCCGGTTCGTTTGGCTGAAAAAGAGGCTATCACCGACAGCTTCACCAGCCCAAACGAAATCGACCCATTCTCAATCGGGCTTGATCAAAAAGTCGCCTTCTTACAAAAAATGGATGTCGCGCTCAACCAAGCCGGAGTTGTTCAACGGGCTTCCTCAATGAAATTTGTGCGTAAGCAAATCGTTTTCATGGATTCCGAAGGCTCCGAAATTGAAAAAAATATTATCGAAGTTTACCCATCTCTCCAGGTTCGCGGAATCGACAAAGACGGTGGTATGCAAGCTCGTGACTACCTCCCCGGAAGAACCGGTCCGACACGTGGTTGGGAAAGCCTGGACGAAAAACTCTTCCTCGAAAATGCAGACCGAATTGTCCGCGAATTGAACCAGCTTTTGGTTGCCGATGACGCACCTAACGGAAAGATGTCGGTCATTCTCTTACCCGATATCATGTACCTGCAAACTCACGAAACCATTGGCCATGCCCTCGAGCTTGACCGAATCTTGGGTTACGAACTGAGTTTTGCCGGTGGTTCTTTCGTTCGCTTGGAAGATTTTGGCAAACTGCATTACGGTTCCGATAAGCTGACCGTTCGTGCGGATGCCTTGGTGCCCAACAGCCCCGGTTCTTTCGGCTATGACGATGACGGTGTTCCGGCTCAGGATAACCTGCTGATTGACAAAGGTTTGTTGGTTGGTGCGATTACCGGTCGCCAGATGGCAGAAGAAGCCAACGCCAAAGCCAAAAAACGCATTTTTGAAGGCTCAAGCGGTGCAAATCGCGCCACCTCTTTCTATCGTGTCCCGATGGAACGCATGACTAACATCAATGTTGACCCGGGCACAGACGGAAACCTGGACGACATCATCGCCAAAACCGAATATGGTGTCGTGATGGATGGTGATAAAAGTTGGTCAATCGGCTCTAACCGTGAACAATTCCACTTCGCTTGTCATATCGGCTGGCTGGTTGAGAATGGCGAAAAGAAAGGCGTGGTCAAAAACCCGACCTATCGTGGTGAGACCGTTCCCTTCTATAACAGCCTTTCTGCCGTTGGTGACGAAAGCACCTGGCATGTTCACTATGTAGATAACTGTGGCAAGGGCGCTCCAAACCAAATTATGCAATTGGGTCATGGTGTGCCGGTTTGTCGCTTTGATGATGTACAGGTAGGAGAGTAAGATGAACCAGGTTATTGAGTTATTGAAAACTTTACGCGAAGCCGCTCTTGAGCGCAACTTGAAAGCCTTTATTTCATATCACGAAGAAGACAGCTACCTGATGCGCTTTGCCAATTCTGCGATTTCTTTGAACACGAACGAACATTTGATTCGTTTGAATTTCACCGCATTTGATGGACACAAACGCGCCAGCTTTGAGATGATTGTCGACCCTAAAGACTTGGACGGAATGCGCCAGGCACTGGACAGACTTGCTGAAATGCTGCCGCATGCCCAGCCATTGACTTATGAACCGACTTTTCCTGTCTATGAACGCGATGTTGTTGACACGCGTGCCTATGACCCGGCTTTGGCTGCCCTGAGCAATGAAGAGCGTTTGGCATATTTCAACACTTTGGCTGAAGGTTTGGAAAGCGACGACGTCAAATTGAGCGGCATTTTTGCCAATGGTGTTACCACCACCGCCCAAATTAGCACCGCCAGCGAACACACCCAATTCTTCCGCTCTACCGATGCCCAGATTACCGCCGTCTTGTCTTCCGAAAGCCTGAAATGGGAAGTTAACGCCGAGCAATCCGCCCAAAAGAAGAGCGATTTGAACGCCAAAGCATTGCATGAAGACCTGGCATTGTTAGTCAGCCACTATCAACATGATCAAGCTGTGCAATTACCGGTTGGCAAATATACTGTCGTTTTCGGTCCGGCTGCAATTGCCGAGTTGACTGAGATGATGGGCTTTTACGGCATGCATGGTGCTGCTTTGAAGCAAGGGTTTTCTTTCTTAAAGGAAGAAGACCGTGGAAAATTAGCTTTCTCACCAAAAATTCAACTTGCGGATGACCCAAATCAAGTTGAGCTTTTTGCCCAGGAAGCTGATGCCTTTGGCCGCCTGCGCAAAACTTTTTCCTTAGTTAAAGATGGTATCTTCCAGAATTTTGTTTGGGATCAAGACAGCGCAGACGAATTTGGCGAGACTGCCACCGGCCACGACGTAATGCATTTTTCATTGACGATGGATGGCGGAGATTCACCGATTGCGACATTGAAAGAGCTGCTTGAAATGCCACGCGAGCAGGATATCCTGTACATTCCCTATATTCACTATATGAACGTCGTCAATCCGACCCAAGGCATGATTACCGGTTCAAGCCGTTTTGGCGCCTTGTATTTGAAGAAAGACGGCAGCGTTCAGGTGCCTTTCAATGTGCGTCTAACCCAGCGCTTCCAGGATTTCTTTGGCGAGGGAGTTGAATGGCTGAGCAAAAAGCAAGTTGTCTACAACACTTCCAACTCCTATGGACAACGCAACCCAAACGCATTGAAGTGCCCAAGGTTTATTTGTGTGAAAGATATCGAAATTTCTCACTCTAACCCTTCCTATTAAACCGTTAGATTAATTCCTGGCAGGTTTCGGATTTTTTGAAGACAAAAGAATCCGAAGCCTGCCTCGACGAAAAGCGAAATCAGTATAAAATTTTTTCCTATCCCAGTTTCCCATTAATTCTATAAGCAAAAAAAACTGCAACTTGCAAATAAATCAGGTATTATTAAGCGCATGAACGAAAAGGTAACAAACGGCAAGCAGATTCGCTTGACCAGCCTCTCGAATTGCGCGGGTTGAGCTTCTAAGCTCTCTGCCGAGACGCTGGCGCAGGTTCTGCAGCCAATCAAAGACACTTTCAATCCTACGGATTATCCCGACCTGATTGTCGGCTTGGAATCCGCAGATGATGCCGCTATCTGGAAAATTGACGATCAGCGCTCTTTAGTCATGACTACTGACTTTTTCACGCCGATTGTCGACAGCCCCTATGATTACGGCGCAATTGCGGCCTGCAACAGTCTCTCCGATGTCTATGCGATGGGCGGGAAACCGCTTTTGGCGCTTAATATCGCTGCTTTTCCGGGGAATTTGCCGGTCGAAATGATTCGTGAAATCATCCGTGGTGCCGCAGAAAAAACAAAAGAAGCCGGAGCGGTCATTGCCGGCGGACACACCGTTGTGGACAAAGAACCAAAATTTGGTTTGGTTGTGATTGGCATGGTTGAGAATGACAAAATCATGACCAAAGGCGGGGGAAAACCGGGCGATAAGATCTTCCTCAGCAAACCTCTCGGGATGGGCGTAACCACCACAGCCTTCAAAGGTGGCGTTGCCACAGAAGAAGATTTGGCAGAAGTGACATTTTGGATGAAGACCTTGAACAATAAAGCCGGACAGTTAGCGCTCGATTGTTGCGTAAGAGCCGCGACAGACATCACCGGTTTTGGCCTGATTGGGCACTCCAGCGAAATTGCCCTTGCCGGTTCAGTCGGGCTGGATTTCGATTTCAGCAAAATGCCTTTTGTTGAAGCTTGCCACAAACATGCTGAGAATTTCCTCTTCCCCGGTGGGGCGAGCAACAACAAACTCTTTTATGGCGATCGGGTTTGGTTTGACCCCAAACTGACCGATGTCGACCAAATGCTGCTCTTCGACCCGCAAACCAGCGGTGGCTTGATGATGATTGTGCCCGAAGCAAAAGTTGAAGAATTCCAAAATTTGGCAAAATTACGAAATATACCCGTTTGGGAAGTTGGCAGCGTCAGCGAAAACCCGGGCATCAGAGTCCATAAAACTTTTTACTGATTACCCAATAGTCTGAGGATATCTATGTCAAATTAGCAGGGCAAAAACCATGTTTATTCCAAAATGAGACTTGTCGGTTCCCTTTACTGCCAGTCGTTCCCCGTCCTCTGGTTGTTACATATTATTGGCTTTCAACAAATGTATTCGTTATAAAATTGTAATTAAACAAAGCAGAATATAGACTTTTTGCCAATGTCCCTTGTCTCTTGCTTGATCTATGCATATAATGTATTTACATTCCGCGTCTTATTGTTATGTTGTTTTTTGCTTATTTTTTTATTGAAAGAAAAATAATTGCCCAAAAAGCTTTTATTTATTTCATTTTTATTTGTTTCATTTATAGCTTATTAAGTATAAGGAGTTTTCATGAAAGAAAAAATCCAACAATACGGTGGCTTTTTGGCTTCAATGGTCGTGCCAAATCTCGGTGCATTCATCGCCTGGGGTCTGCTTACTGCGATGTTTATCACAACCGGATGGTTTCCGAATGAACGTTTTTCGCAACTGGTTTCGCCTATTCTGAAATATTTATTGCCGATTCTCATCGGCTACTCCGGTGGTTATATGGTTCACGGAAAGCGCGGTGGTGTTATTGGCGCACTAACCACAATGGGTGCAGTTGTTGGTACGGATGTCCCCCAATTGTTGGGCGGCATGATTATGGGACCCCTCTCTGCCTGGCTTTTGAAATTGTTTGACGATTGGGTGGAACCCCGTATGCCGGTTGGTTTCGAGCTACTAATCAATAACTTCTCACTCGGCATCATTGGTGTGCTGCTGACTATCTTCGCCATGCTTGTGATGGGTCCGCTTGTTACTATTGTTAGCAACGGCTTTGGTTCAGTTGTCAACTGGCTGGTGAATGTTAAGCTTTTACCGCTGGTTGCCTTGATTATTGAACCTGCTAAGGTGCTCTTCCTAAACAATGCCCTCAATATTGGTGTTCTGGCACCTTTAGGTGCAATTGCTTCCCAGGAAACCGGCCGTGCTATCCACTTCATGCTCGAAAGCAATCCCGGTCCCGGTCTGGGTCTCTTGCTTGCTTATGCAGTTGCCGGTAAGGGTATGCTGAAACAATCTGCTCCCGGTGCGATTATCATCCACTTCCTGGGTGGTATACACGAGATCTATTTCCCTTACGTATTAGCTCACCCGATTATGATTGTTTCTATGGTGGCAGGTGCTATCCTTTCTAATCTGTGGTGGGTTCTTACTGACACAGGTCTGGTTGCCCCTCCAACACCGGGCTCTATACTCGCTTACCTGACGATGACGCCCAAGGGTTATCTCTTCAACGTTATAATAGGAGTCGTGATTGGTGCCGTTGTTAGCTTTTTGGTTGGCTGGCTGATCTTGAAACGTTTCCCGGTTAAAGAAGAGGAAGTCGATGCCGAAGAAGTCGAGATTGATTTAGAAGTTAAAGCAGGAGCCTAAGCCGACCAATTGAAAATTTGATTTTTAAATTGTTAAACGTGTTCAGTCAGCTTTACAGCCTGAACACGTTTTAGAAAAGAGTAAGTATGAATACTTTAATTGATTCCAAAGATATTAAAGAAATTGTTGTCGCTTGCGAAGCTGGTGTGGGCTCAAGTTTGATGACCGTGAATGCAATGAAAAAGAAAATGAAGGCTGTTAATCTGCCTGATATCAAAATTTATCACAAAGCGGTTATTAATCTTGACTCTAAAACCCCCTTCATCATTTGCCATGAGGGCGTGAAAAAGTCGGTCAAACGCAAAGCCCCCGACGCGGTGGTTGTGAGTTTCAAGTTTTTTTTCAACGATCCAATCTTTGATAAATTGGTCGCTGATATAAAAGATGGTAAGGAAATCAAAGCAAACTAAACGGTTCTTATGATCCGCTTTCTTTAAACTTATGAAAAGAAGGTACGCTATCAACTATTATGTCAAAATTATTATCTGAAGAACTAATCGTATTAAATTCTCAGGTAAAGACAAAAGAAGAAGCGATTCATGCCGCAAAGGGTTGGATTTTTGTCTAAAACAACAAAAAAGTCTGATATCATCGAAGCACTTCGTCAACAGGTTCAACGCTTTTAGGATAAAATGAACTACGATATTAAACTTGTGAAAAATTATGAGGTAAGCACTCCGCTTGTTATTGAAGCTTGCAATAAAACTGCGCTTGCCTTGGGCGGAAAATTGCTTTCTCACGATGAATCTGGAAAAATCCTGATGATTCAAATGGATAAAAAATTGCAGGGTAAAGTTTTAGGCGATCGCAGCAAACTGGAAATTAGCTATTCTTCCCCAACAGCTGAAAGCTGTCAGCTTAATATCCTGGCTTATCCCCTGAATGTTGTTGGGAAAAAATTGATGTTTGGGGCACGTCCGGGCGTGGTAAAAACTGTTTTAAAAGTATTTTTTGAGCAAGTGGAAGCGAGTTTGAAAGCATAATATGATCAATCAATTCTTACAGAAGGCTCCTGCGAATGGGGTCACAAGGTTTATCTTCGTGCGGCATGGGCAGACTCATGCAAACGCCAATCACTATTTGCAGGGTCAATCGGATGGGCTTTTAAACGAAGTCGGTTTAGAGCAAGCACGAGAACTTGGAAAGCATCTCAAAGCTGTTTTCATCGAGAAAATATATTGCAGCGATAAAAAGCGGGCACAAGCCACCGCTCAGGCGGTTGCCGATGAAAAAGAGATGCCAATTACTACCGAAGCCCGCTTACAAGAATGGAATTGCGGCGATTGGGATCTGATGGCCTTTGCAGACTTTATGAAACTAATTGAAGAGCAAGGATTAGATATTTCTGCATTTGAGCCACCAAACGGTGAAAACGCAAGCCAGCTGCGCCAACGGGCAACGGAAGTTTTGAGTGACATTTTTGCTCAGTCGGAAGGCAAGAGCGTTTTAATTGTCTCGCATGGCGATCTCATCCGCAATATGATTGGTAGCCTGATGCAAATCGAAGCGCGTATTGCCAGAAATATCCAAATTGATAACGCATCTTACAGCGTCCTTGAAAAGCATCGGGGGAGCTGGCAGATTGTGAAACTAAACATTACAACTTATTAGAGGCAAAGATGAAACAATTAGGAATTGGTGTGATTGGTTTGGGTGCTATCGGCGCAAAACATTTAAGCGTCCTGCAAAATATGCGCGAAGCAAAGATTGTCGGAGTTTCTGACATCAACCCGGAATTGCTCAACAAAGCCATCGCCGGAACCCAAATCGGGGCTTACACTGATTATCATGAACTCTTAGCCAATCCCGAGCTCGAAGCCGTGATTGTCGCCACACCCGACCAGCTGCACAAAGATATCTGCATCGCTGCTGCCAATGCCGGGAAGCATATTTTGGTCGAAAAACCAATTGCAAGCACCATTGAAGATGGCGAAGAAATGATTGCCGTTGCAAAAGAAAACAATGTCAAGCTGATGGTCGGATTCACGCTGCGCTTTGTTCCTCATTATGTGCAAGCCCGTGAAATTATCCGGAGCGGCAAATTGGGCAAAATCATCAGCGTCTATTCGCGTAGATTAAACGTCATCACTCAGGCAGATCGCCTGGGCGGCAGAATTGGCGTTTTACATTTTTTGGGCATTCACGATTTTGATCTGATCCACTGGCTTTTGGGGGTTGAACCCACCCAGGTCTACAGTGCCGAATCGACCAGTGTCGAAAAACGTTTTCCTCAGGAAAATGAAACCTTCAACACCTTCAAATTTGCCGACGGCACACTCGTTTGTGCACATATCGGCTGGAATTTAACCACTGCCCATCCGGGAGGCCGCGATTTCAAACTGACGGTCATCGGCGATAAAGGCTCTCTCGATATCGACCTTGCCTGCCAGGGTCTGCAATTCTATTCTGAGTTTGGATCAAAATTCCCCTCCACCGCTCCCGGACTGGACCTTGAAGACAAGGCTTTTATCGACTGTGTTTTGGACGATAAAGAGGTTCCTGTCAGTGGGAAAGACGGTATCATTGCCTTGAAGATGGTTTTAGCTGCTCTTGAATCCATCGAAAAGGATATGCCGGTCAAAATTGACTGCGCCTGAAAGCGAAAAAGGATGAGTAGAGCAGACAAATTAGCAGATTTTATATCTAAAGTTCAGGGACAACTGATTGTTTCTTGTCAGTCTTCACCGGAAGAAGCCCTTTTCGGTGCTGACATTATGGCAAAAATGGCAATTGCTGCCGTTCGGGGTGGCGCAGTGGCGATCCGCGCCAACTCGCCTGAGGACATAAAAGCCATTCGCGAAGCGTTAGACGTACCGATTATCGGGATTTATAAAGTCAAATTCCCCGGAACACCGGTGAAAATTACCGCCACAATTCGCCATGCGCTTGAAATCGCAGCAGCAGGGGCTGATATAATCGCGGTTGATTGCACTTTTCGTCCCCACCCGGAAGACACAGTACCCGAATTGATTCGCAAAATTCGGGCGCAATGCGATTGCCTGGTTATAGGGGATATTTCGACCTTCGAAGAAGCAAAAGCTGCAATGGAAGCCGGTGTTGACCTTGTATCTACCACGCTTTCGGGTTATACCGACTATTCACCCCAACAAAAGGGTCCTGATTTGGAACTGGTTCGGATAATTTCTGAAACTTTGGATATCCCCGTCTTTGCCGAAGGGCGCTACCACACACCCGAAGATGTTTGCCAGGCTCTAAAATTTGGTGCTAATGCGGTTGTTGTTGGCAGTGCGGTTACCCGACCGAAAGAAATTACAGAAAGATTTGTTAAAGCCATTCGTGGCGAATAATCAATCTGTTTTAAGGAAATTTATAGATGACGGAATATTTATTAGGCGTTGACATCGGCACAGCTTCATCAAAAGGGGTTTTGATCGAAGCCAAAAGTGGCAAGCCTGTCGCTGAAACTGCCATTGCGCATGGGCTTTCGATGCCCAAGGCAGGTTGGGTCGAGCAAGACGCTGAAACAATTTGGTGGGGTGAATTTGTTCAAATTGTGAAAGACTTGTTGGCGCAAACCACAATTCAGCCTTCTGAAATTGCCGGTGTCGGTATCTCGGGGATTGGTCCTTGCGTTTTGCCGGTTGATGAAGGTTTTAAGCCACTTCGCCCGGCAATTTTGTATGGAATTGACAGCCGTGCCTCCGCTGAAATCAGGCAATACGAAGAAGCGCTCGGCTCAGAAGAAATTTTCCGAAGAGCCGGTTGTGAGCTTTCCTCTTCCTCGGTCGCTCCAAAAATTTTGTGGATCTACAAGAATGAGCCGGAAATTTACCAAAAAACGCGTTGGTTCATGAGCTGTCAAAACTTTATTGTTGCCCGCCTGACCGGCAGAGCCGCGATTGATATTTATACTGCCTCCACTTATTCGCCAATAATTGATGTTGAGAAAATCGAATGGCTTGATGAAGAAGTTGCCGGGCTTAATCCTTTTGATAAACTGCCCGAAAAAGTTTGGTCGACCGATATTGTCGGCAAAGTCACAGCTGAGGCGGCGAAAATTTGCGGTTTGGCAGAAGGGACGCCTGTGATTGCCGGTGCAATCGATGCCGCTGCAGAAGCGGTGAGCATTGGGAATGCCTCGGCGGGTGAAACCATGATGATGTTCGCCAGCAGTAATTCGATTATTGCCCTGACCGATACTTACACCCGTTCGAGGATTTTTTGGGGGTTAAACTGGCTTTTCCCGGGACAATATGCCCTGGTTGGCGGTATGGCAACCGTTGGCAGCCTGACGAAGTGGTTCCTTGAAAACATTTATAGAGCCGATCCTGAGGCGGAAGGAGCCAATCTATACGCTCAAATGAGCAAATTGCTCGAAAAATCAAAACCTGGGGCAAATAATTTGCTCGCTTTGCCTTATTTTGAAGGCGAACGAACGCCAATTAACGACCCGAATGCCAGGGGCACCCTTTTTGGGCTAACCTTGCGCCACAGTCAGGCTGACCTTTACCGAGCCTTGCTTGAAGCGGTCGGATTTGGCATCCGCCACAATCTGGAAGCTTTGGCTGAAGAAGGCGTGGCGGTAAATCGGATCAACGCGGTCGGCGGAGCTACTAAAAACTTAGCCTGGATGCAGATTATTGCTGATATTGCCGAAGTTGAGGTGCGCATTCTGCAGGACAACAGTGGTGCGCCTTTTGGTGCTGCGATTCTGGCAGGGATTGGTGTCGGCATCTATAAGGACGCATCCCAAGCCAAAATTTGGGACCATACAGCCATCAGCCTGAAACCAAATCCGGATAATGCCGAGATTTACCGGCGCCTTTACCCAGCCTTTCGTCGTTTATATGAAGACACAAAAGGAATCTTCCGAGAATAGGGATTCGGAAGCAGGATGGTATAATTTTTCTGTCAGCGTTCAGCTAAAAACTGCCTGTTGGTCGCTTTCGCCCGGTTCCTGTTTTGGACCGATCCACTTCAAATGAAGTAAAGGAGCAAACATGAAACGTACTTTCATCCTCTTAATCCTGAGTTTAAGCCTGCTATTAATTGCCTGTGAGCCTTTGCAAACGCCTCCACCTGAAATCGATCTCGAGGCTAAAGAGCTTACGCTGACTGAAGTCCCGATTGAAATAACAGAAGTTAACCCTGAAGAAAGCGAAACAGCTGTTTCTACCGTTAGGCCAAGCGCAACGCCGATGCCGACCAATTTGCCGATTCCATCCCCTGAGATTGAAATAATTCCGGGAGAGATGGTGGAAATGGCCGGTGGGATTTTTTTGATGGGTTGTAATGTTGAGAACAACGCGGCTTCCGGATGCCCTGAGAGCGAATTGCCTTATCACGAAGTCGTTCTTTCCCCTTATCTGATTGACCGTTTTTTGGTTACCAATGGGCAATATCAGAATTGTGTTGAAGCCGGTGTTTGCAAAGCGCCTCGCTCTGAGGAATCCAGAACGCGTGAAAGCTATTATTCCAATCCGGAATTCGCCCTCTATCCCGTGATTTTCGTCACTTATGATGATGCAATAGGGTTTTGTGAATGGGATGGAAAACGCCTTCCAACTGAAGCTGAATGGGAAATGGCGGCGCGCTCGGCTACGGATTCGCTCTATCCCTGGGGAAATGAAGCGCCCGATTGTTCCTTAGCCAACAGTTACAACAATGCCAATCTCAGCCCTTGTGCCGGGGACACGACAATGGTCGGTTCTTACCAGGCGGGGAGCACTGCGGATGGCGTCATGGACATGGCCGGCAACGTTTGGGAATGGGTCGCGGATTATTATTCGGTGGATTATTATGCCAACAGCCCGCTTGAAAACCCACAAGGGCCAGAGAGTGGCGTTGAAAACGTTGTTCGTGGCGGAGGCTGGACAGGTAAATGGAGATCGCTAAAAAACAACAGCAGGGCTTATGACCTGCCGTTTTACAACGGGAACGATTTAGGCTTCCGTTGTGCAATGGATGGGGAGTAAGGATAAAGGCACCGCTGGCCAACTTTTTAACCCCTGACAATTGTGCCTAAACTACAATCTGCCTTCCTAACATTGAACAATAGACGACTATGAATGGGATAAAAAAACCCTCGTGATTTCACGAGGGTTTGGTTTCGATGAGGGTTGATGCTTATCCCAAAGAGGCTTCGACCACTTTGGTAAAAGTTTTTGGATCGCGCACTGCAATATCAGCCAACATTTTGCGGTTCAAAACCACTTTGTGTTCGCGCATACCGGCGATTAAACGGCTGTAGGTTGTGCCGTTCAAGCGGGCTGCGGCGTTGATACGAGCGATCCACAGACGGCGCAAGTCGCGTTTGCGGTTGCGGCGGTCTTGATATGCATACCATTGGGCATGCAGGAAGGCTTCGTTCGCACGTTTGAACAAATGATTGTAACTGCCCCGATAACCACTGTTATGGGCAATTAGCCGTTGATGACGGCGTCGGCGATATGGTCCACTTTTTACTCTTGCCATGTTTACTCCTTTGCGGTCCCCTGGGCGTCAGAATTTAATCTTGTTGCGTACACCCAGCAGCCACACTAATCCGAAAACGACAGGACAGTCCTTAGTCCTTTTTACTCATGTAGGGTGCCAAGCGCTTAATGTGCTTGACCAAACCGTGGTTGCTGACCTCAAGTGTTTCAGCGAGCATGTATTTCGTTCGCTTTGAGGTGTTGCGACGAAGATGGCCTTTGCCGATCTTGGTGCGCACAACTTTACCGGTACCGGTCATGCGGAAGCGTTTGGATGTTGCCTTATGAGTTTTTAATTTGTACTTTCCACTACTCTGTTTGCGTGGCACGATCAAACTCCTCTAATAAAATCCAACGGGTTTCCGGGCACAAGGCGCAAAAATCCGCTGGTCGATAAACCAAAGAAAGATTATAACAGATAAGTTGCTAAACTGACAAATTAAATCGCGATTAATTATTTTTTGGGAGCCAGCATCATGAACATGGTGCGCCCTTCCATGCCAGGGGCTTGTTCAATTTCTGACACGTCGCTCAGCTCTTCAGCAATTTCGCGCAAATCTTTCAAAGCAAGTTCAGGGTAGGTGATTTCACGGCCTCTGAAGCGAATGGTAACCCTGACTTTCATCCCGCTTTCTAACCACCGGCGAGCATCACGAACTTTGAAACCTTGATGATGATCACTGGTTTTAGGGCGCAGACGAATCTCTTTAATCTCAATTTTGGTTTGAGATTTGCGAGCTTCGCGTTCCTTCTTTTCTTTTTCGTAGAGGAACTTGCTGTAATTGATGATTTTGACTACCGGGGGAGTCGCATTCGGTGCGATCTCAACCAGGTCTAAGTCTGCAATGGCAGCCCGACGTAAGGCATCTTCAAGGCTTACGATTCCAACGTTCTCCCCGTTTTCGTCAACAAGGCGGACCTTATCTGAGCGGATGCGTTCATTAATACGATATTCTTGTTTACTGCTGATCTTCTTTTTCTCCTTAATCAATAAAATTACAAATTCTGTACCAAATTGGCGTTTCTCTATATTACCACAAGCCTAAAATTTCGGGCAATGAATTCTCGTACAAGGATGCCATTTTCCGCCTGGAATGTTCAGTAATTCTCAATATGAAATAAATCGTGATATACACGAGGGTAGGGGTGGCTCCCAATCACGAATGCTCAATAATCCGTAACCTAGTCAGAGCCACCCTTACTAGAAGTGCAAATACATATTGAAAAACAGCATATTGCCCTGATTCCAATAGGGCGGGTTTTTCTGATTGGGTAATTTCAAACCGCTCACGTCTTGAACCCGCCCCTACCGTTGTATTAATATAAAATATATTTATATTGTATATGAATCAGGGTCTGATGTGGTTTCACGAATATTCTTATAATTGATGAGGACAGTTTCATAATGAGAATTGTTGTTGGAATGTTACAAAACTACCCTCTTTGGGCTGGGAAAGAGTAGAATTAGGGCGGAGGAACAAACAATGGATCTTAATCACAATTTAGAAAAATATGCAGAATTAATCGTTAAAAGCGGTTTGGGTTTACACCCGGGCGATAATCTGAGCATTCGGGTTAGTGAACACTCTTTGCCACTTGCTCGTTTGGTTGCCAAAAAAGCTTATCAGGCTGGTGTGGCTGATGTTCGGCTTGAATTTTCGGACGACAGCATTACATTGGACCGCTATCTTTATGCTCCTGATGAGGCTTTTGAGAATTATCCCGAATACGAAGTGGAATATCTCGAGAGCATTTTCAAGGATAATTATAATGTGCTCAGTTTGGCAACACCCAACCCTGATTTGCTCAAACCAGCCGACCCGGCCCGAATTGCTAAATGGCAAAAAATCGCCGGCAAAGCCAGTCATCGTCTTAGGGCATATACGATGCAAAACAAAGTGAAATGGTGCATTGTCGGCGTTGCCTGCCCAGCCTGGGCTGAAGCAGCTTTCCCCGAACTTCCTTTAGATGAAGCAATGGAAAAATTATGGGAAAACATCTTCAAAGCTGTTCGTATTGATCAGGACGACCCGATTGCTGCTTGGGAAAAACACGACACTGAACTCAAAAAGCATGAAGCCCTCATGAATGAAGCCCGTTTTGATCGCATTCGCTATCAAGGACCCGGCACCGATTTGGTGGTTGGCATGGTCAAAAATCACCTCTGGAGGGGTGGTTCCGGTTTTAGCATGAAGGGTGATCGTTTCTTCCCCAACATGCCGACCGAAGAAGTTTTCAGCATGCCCGATGCCGACCGAGTGGATGGCGTTTTGCGCGCCACGATGCCGCTCTCGGTTCGCGGTCAGTTGGTGGACGATTTCCACTTCACCTTCAAAGACGGAAAAGTTGTCGATTTTGACGCAAAAGTTGGCAAACAAATTTTGCAAGATTTGCTTGATATGGATGAGGGCGCACGGCATTTGGGCGAAATCGCCTTGGTTGCCGATAACTCCCCGATTAGCAATACCGGTATTTTGTTCAAAAACACACTTTTTGACGAAAATGCTTCTTGCCATTTTGCTCTGGGTGCCGCTTATACCGATAATTTGGTCGGCTCAACCGAACGAACGGAAGAAGAAAACCGCAAATTGGGCATGAACAGCTCGTTGATTCATGTCGATTTCATGGTTGGTTCGAAAGATGTTACCGTTACTGGAATCAAAGAAGACGGAACCGAAATCGTCCTCTTGAAAGACGGCGACTGGCAGATTTAATATAATTTGAAAATAAAGATGGATGGAGCGGTTTTTATCGCTCCATTTTTGTTTCAGTTATTGGGGTTGAATATGTGTCGTGTAGGGCGAACTTGAAGATGTTTAAACCTCGAGGAATTTTTATGCGCAATCCCATCTTCAAGTCGCCGTCAAGAGCCTACAAATCAAAAAATGTGCGAGTCCGAAACGAAGGCGGACGCCGTACCGGAACGAAGTGAGTGGTATTGAATGGGCGCACTGCATCACAATCACAAAGTCTAAAGTTTCAATCTGGCACCACAGGGTCTCAACGACGGATTGAATGGGCGCAATGCTTAACGATCACAAAGCCTATAGCCCATTCAATCACGCCCTACGCGAGGGTATCGCTCAACAATCAGAAAGCCTAAAGCCCATTCAATCTAACCCTACGCAAACTCATTTAAGCAGGCTGACAAGAGGCGGTTTGCAAACTTAATTTAAGCTTTATCTCATTTGCCATAAGCTATAATTTCAATATGCAAGCTGCTGTTTTTATTAAAGATTTCATCGAAGGCTTTAAGCCTGAGCCAGACAAGCCGATTGTGCTTGCGGTTTCGGGTGGGGCGGACAGTCTTTGCTTGCTGGATATGCTAAAGGACTCCGGTTTAAGACTGATCCCGGCACATTTTGACCACCAATTGCGTGAAGTTTCCTCCCAACAGGCGGCTCAATTGCTTTCGCTTTTGTCTGGCTGGGGTTTCAAATGCGAACTTGGCTCGCAAGATGTTGGGCTCTTTGCTAAAACCAACAAAATGGGCATTGAAGAAGCCGCCAGAGTTTGCCGATATAGCTTCTTGATGGATCTCGCTGAAAAACATGGGGCGCAAGCAGTTCTCACCGCCCATCATCAGGATGATCAAGTCGAAACAGTTTTGATGCACTTTTTGCGAGGCAGCGGGCTGAATGGGCTCAGCGGTATTCGTCCGGTGGAATTTTTGAAACAATTTTCGGAAAAGATTCCCCTTTGGCGTCCGATGCTCAACATTTCCAAAGAGGAGATTTTGGCTTATTGTGCTGAACGGGGCATTCATGCGCTTGAGGATGAAACCAATCAGGACAAGCGATTTTATCGCAATCGCCTGAGGCATGAAGTGATTCCGCTTTTGGAACAAGTTCAACCTTCTTTCAGGAGCATCGTCAGTCGAAATGCCCGGGTTTTCGAACTTGAGCGTCAGGTTTTGGAACGAATCACCGACGAAGCCTTTGCGCTTTGCGTTAAAAAAGTTGATGATGGGGGAGTACTGATTATCGATCGTGATTTATGGGAAAAGCAAGACGAAGCAATCCAAGCCCGCATCCTAATCAAAGCGACGAACCAATTGCGACCTGAAATGCGGGATGTTGGCTTTGAAGAACTGAAACGGGCAAGAAATGCGATTGATCAAAAAGCAGTCCGGGCGGATTTTAAGGGCGGCATCTTAATTCAATCGCAAAATGAACAGATAGTTTTGTCTTTAGGAGCGTATGAGCTGCCAAGAAGCGATATTCCCCAGCTGATTCGTCCTGAAGCACAGAAATTGACCGTCAAGAATCCGCTGAGCTTGCAAAATGGGTGGTTGTTGAAGGCCGAAATGGTTGAGGCGAAAGCTTATAAAAAATTGCCGAAAGAGCTTCGGGAAGACCCATTGCAAGCATGGTTGAATCCGGCAGATTTAGAATGGCCTCTGACCGTTCGCCCGCCAATTGTCGGAGAGCGCTGGTCGCCTTTGGGAATGGTGCACAAGCGTCAAAAGCTGAGCGATTTCTTTATCAATAAAAAAATTCCCCACACTGCAAGGGCAAATTGGCCTGTCGTCTGCAATGCGGGGTCGGTTTTATGGTTGGCTGGCTTGCGAATATCTCAAGCCTGGAGAATTACCGGTTTTGAGAGTGAGATTTTGCACCTCAAACTCATCCCTCCGAAATAAGATTATTCAACCCAAAGAGCTTCTCTGATGATGGCTTGGATTCCGTCAACATAAGGATAAAGCACCGAGGCACCACCATCTGTCGTACCGGGTGTTGCTACGTCGAAGCCGATTTGGTAGCTGGTCATATTGATTCCGTCAAAGAATTTCGAGAGCGGGAAGGCATAAAGGAACATATCGCCGAGCCCCAAGTCAGTTTCAATCGCCTCACTGAAAGCAGGAATTAAGTTGCCCATATTTAAGAGTTGTGAAGGACTGATTATTTTGAGAATCATCGCTTTGAGAACTTCTTGCTGGCGACGATTGCGGTCGATATCAGAAGTGTTTTTTCGTGCGCGGACATACCAAAAAGCCTCTGATTCATTCATATGCTGTCTGCCCGGTTCAACCACGCACCAGCCTGTGTCGTTTACCCAACATTCGTCCTCCATGTGTTGGGCAACATCAACATCGATTCCGCCCATTTCACGGATAACGTCCTTAAAACCGTCAAAGTCGATCATGGCGTAATTGTCAGGGCGAATGCCAAAATTGAGTGCCAGCGTATCACCGAGCAATTGGTTACCACCAAAAGGTGCGGCGGTATTCAAACGCTGTGGACCAACACCGGGGATGTTGACCCAAAGGTCGCGGGGGAATGAGAGCATGTGAAATTCACTGGTTTTGGTATTCATGGCAACCAGGAGCATTGTGTCCGTCCGAAAGCCGATTCCCGGTTGAAAATCTGAGCCTAAGAGCATCACGGTTTTGACATAAGAGGGGACGTTCAAAGCCAGACCGCTGCCTTCAAGAACAGGGTCAGGCTCTTTTTCGGATGATACTGCCCAAAGGTTGGACATAAAGCCGGGCTCACCGTTGCGGATTTTGTTAATACTTATGCCGGCTAAAAGGACAAAAACAAGACCAACGATGAACAATATCCATCCAAGCGAAAACCCACTTTTGCGTTGTTTACGAGTTGTATATTCCATATTTTCCTTATTGAGTGCGTGAATTAGTTTGGCTGTTCTTCCTCTTTGGGGAGAGCATAACCGTTTTGCTCAGCCAGGCTGTGCAATTTATGTTTGACTTCGCGCCATTGAATTTTTGAAACACCGAGTTTTTGACGAATTTTATCCTGCGCTATTCCGTTGGAAAAGTCATTGAGAGCACTCGTCCAGCGTAACATGTCAAAACTGATGTGTTTATCCATTTTGGCGGCATTGGTAACATCTTCAAGCAAATATTCAAGCCGTCGTTGGGACCAAGGAAAGACCTGTTCCGTAATTTGATGTTTTTCGGCATATTGTTGATAGGCTTCAACCCATTCGGGGGAAACCTCAATTTTGCGTTCCTTAAAGCGATAACGTTGATTTGGGTAGCGGACGAAAATAAAAGCTTCATCCGGGTTGCTTAGCTCGAGGTGGTTTGTCTTGAGATTGAGGCATTCGCCCTTTTTCAAAGCTGTTTCCAGAACCAGTTTGAGCAGAACGTAGGGCCTGAAATCCTGATTGTCAGCTTTTCGAAGCTCGTCGGCAGCCTCAAGCGCAGCTGCCAGTTCTTGCCTGGAAAGCACAATTGGTAAAGGACTGCTCACCGTTTTTTGGACAATTTTTTCGGCAGGGTCAGTTGAGATAACCGCGTTTTGAGTCAGCCAACGGAAAAAGGATTTCAAAGAAGTGATTCGGCGGGAAAGCGTCTTGGGGCTGCAAGGGATACCACGCCCTTTTTCAAGCCAGTTGAGAAAATCTTCAAGGTCTTTGGTCGAAATTTGGCCAATTTGCTTATCGGTTGGCAAAAAAACTTCTAAAAGTTGTAAATCTGCCTCAAAAGCCTTAAGCGTGTGATGGGATCGCCCCTGGTCACGAAGGAAAATTTTCCAGGACTGGATAGCCGGTTGAAGCAAAGTGCTCTCCGAGATATGTGCGCTAAGGTTTTCGGTTTTTTGATTCATGACAGCTCCAACGTTTCGTATAGTAAAACAATAAAACTTAAGTTTAGTCCCGATGCGGTGCTTTGTCAAACGGATTTTAATAACGTTTTTTATCAGCTAAGTGTGCCAGGGCGTATCAAGTCAAGTGATATTGTTACTGAAGGGTTATTACCATTCAAATTTTTTTTGCAAAACTCAGACCGAGATTGCTCATCTGATCAAAGCATTGGCGGACAGAGACACGCCACTCGCTTCGCATCGGGTGCCGTAGGGCCCTTGTCCGTACGAGTTAAATTTTGACCTTTCCGCCAACGATTTGATTGGATTTATCGTTTGAATCAAATGTAAACACCGTCCGCCGGTGTTTTGGATTCATTATGAAGGCGGATTGAAAATGGGATAACGCATAACAATATCAAGGTTAAAACATTTTCAATCTCGCCCTACGCACTTATGGTTTCAAATAAAACACAAAGAGCCATCGCAGGGATGGCTCTTTGAAGCTTGAAACAAATTTTTCTATTTATCGTCCAGGGCAGCCAGACCTGGCAGTTCCAGCCCTTCCAGCATTTCCAGCGATGCCCCGCCACCGGTCGAGATGTGGGTGATTTTATCGCTTAGACCGGATTGATTAATCGCTGAAACGGAATCGCCGCCGCCAATAATGCTAATTGCCTTGCTGTTGGCAACTGATTTTGCAAGGTCAAAGGTGCCTTTGGCAAATTTGGGGAATTCAAAAACGCCCATTGGGCCGTTCCAGACGACTGTGCCGGCGCTGCCAATCACCTCATCAAACAATTGAACGGTCAAGGGTCCAATATCCAAAACACGCCATCCGGCAGGCACATTCCCAACCGGAATATGGGTCATTTCAGCGTCGGCGTCAAATTTATCGCCCAGTGTCAAATCAACAGGCAATAAAATTTTCCCTTCCGAACGGGAAAGCAAATCCCCGGCAGTTTCCAAAACCTCATCCTCGACCAAAGAATCCGCCAGCTCATAACCCTGAGCTTTGAGGAAGGTGTTTGCCATTCCTCCGCCAATCAAAATTTTATCGGCGGTTTTGAGCAGGTTTTCGATTACACCAATTTTGTCGCTAATCTTAGCGCCGCCAAGAATTGCCACAAAGGGACGGACCGGGTCGGCGATTGCATTGCCGAGATATTGAATTTCTTTTTCCATTAGAAAACCGGCAGCTGATGGCAGATAATCAGCGATTCCGGTCGTCGAGCTGTGGGCACGGTGAGCCGATCCGAAAGCATCGTTGACGAAAATATCCGCCAGGGAAGCTAAATCTTTGGACATTTGTGCGTCGTTTTTGGTCTCTTCCGGATAAAAGCGGGTGTTTTCCAAAACCAAAACCTCTCCCGGTTTCAATGATGCTGCGGCTTGTTTGGCAACTTCACCACGACAATCGGCAGCAAATTTTACCGGTGCGCTAATCAGGCTTGCCAAATGATCGGCAACCGGTTGCAGGCTGAATTGAAGGTCTTCTTTGGATTTTGGGCGTCCAAGGTGGGACATCAGAATCACAGCAGCGCCATGATCGAGCAGATAATTAATTGTCGGCAAAGCAGCCGTGATGCGCGTGTCGTCATTGATTTTTCCGTTTTTAATCGGCACGTTGAAATCGACGCGGACAATCACTTTTTTACCCTTGACATCGAGATCGCTAACCATTTTTTTATTAAACATAATTTCTCCTAAAAAAGATGCGCATTACCAAAGAGGGCAATGCGCATCGGATTCTTTCATTTGAAAGGGGCGGACACAGACTTAGAGTCTTTCGGCAACATACTTCGTCAAATCAGCCGTTCGGGAAGAATAACCCCATTCGTTGTCATACCAGGTAACAACCTTGACCAGATTGCCGCCCATGACCATGTTTTTGTCAAGGTCGATGATGGAAGAGCGGGAATCACCCTTGTAATCCATCGAAACGAGTGGTTGGTCATATGCACCGGTCGAATAACCGAGGATGCCTTTCATTGGGCCATCAGCGGCAGCAACAAAAGCAGCGTTTAATTCTTCGATCGTGGCAGGTTTTTCAACTTCGGCAACAAAATCGACAATTGACACGGTGGGGGTCGGAACGCGCAAAGCGTAACCATCAAATTTGCCCTTCAGGGCAGGGATAACCAAAGCAACAGCCTTGGCAGCACCGGTTGTGGTTGGGATGATGTTCAAACCAGCTGAACGTGAACGGCGAATGTCGCTCTTGTGACCGGTGTCCAAAATAACCTGATCGTTGGTGTAAGAGTGAATGGTGGTCATCATGGCGTTTTTGATGCCAAAGACATCGTTGACAATCTTGGCAGCCGGAGCCAGGCAGTTGGTTGTACAAGATGCGTTTGAAATGATGTTGTGGATGGCGTTATCGTAAACATCTTCATTGACACCCAAGACGATTGTGGCGTCTTCGCCTTTGGCAGGGGCAGAAATGATAACTTTCTTAGCGCCACCGCGGAGGATATGGGCATCGGCACCAATTTTGCCTTTTTCGGGGTCAGATTTCGCTGTGGTGAAGACACCGGTCGATTCAATCACGATTTCGACACCAAGTTCGCCCCAGGGTAAATTGCCGGGGTCTTTTTCAGTGAAAACTTTCACTTCGTGGCCATCAACCACGATGTTGTTTGCTTCATTGACTTTAACTTCACCCTTGAAAATGCCATAGGTTGAGTCGTATTTTAAGAGATGAGCGTTTTGTTTGACGTCGACAAGGTCGTTAATTGCAACAACTTCGATGCTGTCTCCTGCACGTTCCAAAATCGCTTTGTAGACGAGGCGACCGATGCGGCCAAAACCATTAATACCAACTTTAGTTTTCATAACTTTCTCCATTACTAATGTTAAATTTACTACCTTATGCAGGTAGACAGATTCGATAAATTTTCAAATATCTACTTTATTATAGCCATAAGCGAGCGGAATTTCTATTAATGTGTATAAATCTTGAGGAAGAGAGCCAGGAATATATAGAAAGCGAAATTATTCCAAAGGACCGGTCCGTTCTTCGTATAAATTTATGATCGTTTTTGCCAGTTTTTTGGAACTGTGGCGCCAGGGATAGAGGTCATCAATTAAATCAGCCTCGTAAACGCGATAATCTTCATGCAACTTTTTGTCGCCTGCCACCCATTCGGCGTTTTCGCCCAAATCGCCTTTGAAATTGCGATTACATAAGACGAGGTTGAAAATTCGCTTATGGAGATGATCTTCAATCACTTTGACATGGTCGGAGGCGTTGAAACCATCGGTCTCGCCCTTTTGGGTGGCGACATTGCAGACATAATAGGTCTCGGCTTTGCTGGCGATAATTGCGTCGGTCAGATCTTTGACCAACAAATTTGGCAAAAGGCTGGTGTAGAGGCTACCGGGACCGATGATGATTAGGTCAGCGTTTAGGATCGCTTGAATTGTCGGTGGATAAGCCAAAATGCTTTCCGGATTGAGCCAAACTTTGTTGACTCTGCCGGCTGTTTCGGTAATTTCGGACTCACCATGAACGATGATTGGTTTCGCCTTTGGATTTTCTTGCAGCTCTCCCACCAATTCGACCTGTGCCAAAGTTGAAGGTAGAACCTGTCCATAAATGGCCAAAACCCGTCCAGATTCTGCCACTGCGTCCTCAAAAGAGCCAGTAATTTCGCTCATCGCCGTGATGAGCAAATTGCCCAGTGAGTGCCCCTCCAGCCCGGAGCCGGTGTGAAAGCGATATTGGAAGACTTGGGATAGCAAAGCTTCGTCACTGCTGAGCGCCGCCAAACAGTTGCGAATGTCACCGGGAGGGAGCACGCCTAAATCGCGACGCAATTCGCCGGAAGAGCCGCCGTCATCGGCTACGGTAACAATGGCGGTAATGTTATGCGTATAGGCTTTGATGCCGCGTAATAGTGCCGCCAAGCCATGCCCACCGCCAATCACAACCACCTTGACGCCTTTTTCACGCTGGCGAAAATTTTGCAAGGTGTCCCAAACTGGTTTTCCACTTGATTCGAAAGGACGCAAAAGGGAACGGTTGGCACCCCAAACGCCCACGATAATCATGATTAAACCCAATCCGCCGAAGAGTAAGAAGCGAATTGGACGATCCAAAAAGCGCAATGAAAGAATGGCGAGAATTGGGGTGAGAAATTCGCTGGTGGTTGTGCGATAATAATCGAGAATGATGACCGCCAGCCCTAAACCAATCAGCATTGCGCCAAGAATGGTCAGAAGCAACCAGCGTTTATAGCCAGTACCCGGTGCGAGCCAGCGTGATTCGAGCCTGAGTTTGGAAATCAAGCGTTTCCACCAACTTATCTTTTCTTTGGGAGCCATAGATAAAATGATAATAGCAGTCTTTTGCCCATACGTCAACAGTATCACCAGGGCAATCGCGTCTAAATTGGGATGGGGAAAAGGTTGCCCTAAAACACCCCAAATCAACACTTGGATTCAATTCATTACTTGATTTACATCATCAACCGGGTCAAATCCTCACTTAAAACCGAGGTGTAGGCGTAGTTGTCCCTTGTTCTTCCATCTTTCTCCATTTGACACAGCTTTTTAGGCAAGGCTTAGGATTTGCATCAAATATTCATCATCCCAGGCGCAGGTCAATCGCTTTCCTTTCACTCCAATTTTCTTACTCTTATCTAGCCGAAGCAGGTTCAGGCTCATTTTTCGGATGATGGCAAAGTTTTCAGCTGCCTTATCTTTCCTCATTCTGGATTTATCTTCGTTGAATGCCACATCCAGCACCCAGTGGAGACTGTTTTCTATCGCCCAGTGACTGCGCTGAACTTCCAATATTTGTCGGGCATTGCTTTCTAAACTACTGATGAAATAGCGCATGCTTTTCTCTTTTTTTTCTCCAATTTTTCTTTCGCTCTCGATGAAAACCAAACTCTTCAATCCCAGCCACTTTTTTGAGAGTTCTCCAACATAATCTTCACCGCTCAAAATCCAGCATTTTCTGGTTTCAATTCTGCCATGCCCTTTCTCAATTGTTTCAGCATAGTCAAATTGTGCCTCTTTGAATTTTTGCATTTGCTCAATTTGAAAGATGAATTCCATTTCATCAAGTAAGTTCTTTTGATTGCCTTTGACCGCCAGAAGATAATCGCCTCCTTTGGCGATGATTTGCTCTGCAATCGCTGTTTGAGTGCCCATTGCGTCAATCGTTACGATTTTGCCTTTCAAATAGAGCATTTTTATCAGTTCTGGGATTGCTGTAATTTCATTGGATTTACCGTCGACAGCCTGCTGACCGAGTACCAGCTGATTTTCCGCGGCAAAAGCGGTTACGAGGCTGATTGCATGATCACCGTTACGGCTCCCTCGAATGGTTTTTCCATCGAATGCGATGACTTTACTCGTCAGGTTGGCGATTTGTCGAACCCATTCAGAGAAACATTTTTCAAATTCGTCCGGATCAATCTGGGAGAAAACCCGTCCAATTGTGTCGTGAGAGGGAATGCCATTCTCAAGTTCCAGGAAGCTTTTGAGCCAGTTTATCCTTGCTATGCCATAGGCTTCGATATCAACATAGCTGTCTGCACCGCATAAGCACGCCAAGATGGATAGCGCGATGATCTCGAGCAAGTTGTGCTTTTTAGTCCGGTCAACCCGTGGGTCTTTCAAGTCACTGAAAATTATTGAAAACGCTGCCTCTTCCATATTGCACCTCTTTTGTGTTAGAGATGCATGTTCCTTGCCAGTTTAATAATTTAGATGCGTTTGCCCTGACAGTATCACTGGGAGCGGGGAGCGGGGAGCCGGGAGCGGGAAAAAGGGGAACGGGCAAAAAATTTCTTTCGTAGGGAAAGCGCCCGCGCTTTCCTGGAAAAGGCAGGCCTTTTCCTTACGAGATTCTCATATTGTCGGCTCATCAGGGAGCGGGAAATCAGGAAATCAGGAAAGAGGAAACGGGAAACAGGTGGGGGTAGTCGACTGAAAACCAACCCTTGGCTATTGGCTCTTGGCGCTTCCGTTCCCTATATAGAATAAACTATGGTCTTGAATCTAATAAACCATACAAAAGCCCACATTTCTACAGCCTGCGGTAAAATTACATAAACAAACAATTTTTATGAGCAAGTTATTCAGGAGAAATCATGGCTGAAACTAAACCCAAAATTGTAATGCGCTCCGGTCCCATCGTCGGCTCCAGCTTCTATATCGACAAAGCCGAAGTCAGCATTGGTCGTGACAATAGTAGCGATATTGCCGTACTCGATCCGGAAATTTCTCGTCGCCATGCTCGTTTTATCGTCAAAACAGATGGCGTTTACATTGAAGATCTCGGTTCCACCAACGGAACCTTCCTCAACGGCGTCCGCTTGAACACGGCCAAACGGTTGACAAACGGCGATTTGATTACCCTGGCAAAAGAGACGGCGATGAGCTTCGAATGGGAGCAAGCCGCAATTCATGCCCAACAATTGCCCACTTATAGCGCACATCAAGTAGTTGAAGAAGCTGAACCGACCAAACCAGAACCGGTATATCAAAGTGTTGAACAACCCCAGCCTCAGAAACCTCTCTTATCAGAAGTCGGGCGCAATGAAAAACCGCGTAGATCCTGGTTTGCTAATTGCCTGATAATTGCGCTGGTTATCGTCATCATTGTTGGCCTGGTTTTGACCTTCATGCCCGCTTCCTGGTGGTGCTTTTTGACCTTCAACCGCTTACCCGGTTGTTATTAGAAGATCGAGTCCTCAGCTAAATTTGCTGTTGTAATCTTTAAAATCAAAACAGAGGTTTGAGACTTCAATCCTCTGTTTTTTATTGAAAACGATGAGGGAAGCTAATGGCGATTAGAGAAGAAGAATCAAAGAAACCTTGGCTTTATCGTATTGGCTATTTATCAGGAATAATAGCAGGGAAAATATGGATAAGCTTATCAAACCCAGACCAAACCATTATCGGAATTGGCATAATCCTCTTTTTAGGGACCATTGCTTGCTCTCCCATCTTAGTTTTTAGTTCTCTTGATTTTTTTAGCTCCTTCCCATTCTTTTATAAAATCCTCGCCTTCTTGTTGTTTAGCGGCTTATTTTTGTATTACTATTTTAAGTTGACCTTTAAATATGTTTCAGTACTTAGTAAAACTTTGAAAACATTTTATAGTTGGGATGACGGCATTGCGGTTTTATTGTTTATTTATGGAATTTATTCTTTTGCAATGCAACCTCCAGTAGGAGACTTCCTTGAACAATTTCGAGCTGAATTGATTGGAGCGGGAATCGCCACGTTATTGATTGGGAATGCCGGCCAGGCAGCTCAACGGACAGCTCAAAAACAGGAAGAAAAGAAACGCTTGATCCTCCAAATGGGCAGCCCTAATAATGGCTTTGCGATTGAAGCTGTTCGGCAACTCAGACAGCAAGGATGGCTGCAAGATGGCTCTTTGGAAGGAACAAATTGGTACAGGGCGAATTTGAGTGGGGCAGACTTGAAAGGAGCGAATTTGAGTGGGGCGGACTTGGAAGAAGCTAATTTGGGTGGCGCAGATTTTGGGGAAGCCAATTTGAGCGGTGCAGACTTGGGAAAAGCGTATTTGAGTGAGACCACTAACCTATCGGATGCTTTTTACACAGAAGGCGAGAAGGGCACAATCTTCCCCGAAGGTTTCAATCCGGTTGATCGTGGGATGATATTAATCCGATACGATGAAGACCCTTTTAAGGCAATTTTTAAGTATTATTTTATGAATGATAAAGGTTTGGGATAAAAGGGTATAAAACAATGGAAAAAACTCAAGACACCAAGGGTAAAGGCAAACCTTTTGACAGGCTGAAAAAGTGGTTGAAAACCTATTTTGGTTTAGAGGATGGCATCGCACTTGCCTTAATGCTTGTTGGAATACTTTGTTACATTTTTCCACCAAACCCAGACCAAAATAAATTTTATGCTTTTTTGTTTGATTTTCGAGCTGAATTTCTTGGAGCAGGAATCGCCACCTTGTTGATTGGCAATGCCAGCCAGGCGGCTCAAATTAAAGAAGAAAAGAAACGCTTGATTCTTCAAATGGGTAGCCCAGATAATAGTTTTGCCATTGAAGCTGTACGGCAACTCGGGCAACATGGATGGTTAAAAGATGGCACTTTGAAAGGAGCAAATTTTTATAAGGCGAATTTGAGTCAGGCGGACTTGTCAGGTGCGAATTTGAGTAAGGCAAGGCTGACTAACACGAATTTGAGTGGGGCACAGCTGGGGGCGGCGAATTTGTGTCGGGCTTCTCTATTTAATGCGAATCTTAGTCAGGCACACTTGGATTCGTCGGATTTGAGTGAGGCAAACTTGCTGTTTGCGACTTTGAGTGGGTCCAAGCTGATTAGGGCGAATTTGAGTGGCGCAACGCTGATTGGGACAACGCTGATTAGGGCAGACTTGGGAGGGGCGGATTTGAGTGGGACAAAGTTCTGTGATGAAAAGTCAATTGTTTCTGCGCATTTCGATAATACAACTCAGTGGGAGGATGCTTTTTATACACAAGGTGAAAATGGCACAGTATTCCCAAAAGGCTTCAATCCAACTAAATTTAAGATGCATTTAATTCTTGAAGGTGAAAGCTTTGATGAAGCTTATAAACGGGTAGATCCTTTTGGTGAAATTAACATCTTTGGTCTCGATTAAACCCTAACAAATAATTGATGTTATACCGGAATCAATAGAACTGTACGGGCGGGTTCGGGGCGGAATGCTTGTGAGCTTGCCCAATTCGTCAAAGCCGCCCATAATCGAGCGGTTGTTGCGCTGGGCAGGTCAAGCTGATTGGGTGATTATTGTGCGCTTGTGATTTGGACCTGCCCGTACGGTCAAATTTTAATTATTTAAAACCAAGTTTTGATAGTAAAGCAAACTTGTATGGGCAGGGCTCGACTCTGACCGCCAACGTTTGACGGATAAGCATTCTCTGACGGAGATACACTGCTCGCTTCGCATCGGGTGCTATAGAACCCCATCCGTACGAATGATTAGTTCCTGAATTTCCGATTTTTGCCAAAAAGGTGATTCTCAACGAGGAAAAAGATGATTCGAAATTCATCTAAAACTGAAATAGATTCGAAAGCTATCCGTTCAAAGAAGGGCTAAAATTCCTCCCTACGAATAATTTTTTTACCTGCATCTCGTTTCCCTTACGAGAGAAAATTTTTTCCCGCTCCCCGCTCCCTGTTTCCTGCTTATGTTAAAGGAAAAACGGACCGGTAATTTCCGGTCCGTTTTGGTTAGTAAAGCTTAAGCTTAATTTATGATCATAGGCAGATAGAGGCTGAATTCATCCGGAATGATGGGTCCGCCGCCGGTACCCAGTTGGAAGTCATGTCGGTTGATCAGGTCTTTTTTGACCGTCCGAGTTTCAACGGTCGGATCAAAACCGCTTTTGGTGACGGTGAAGCTGACGTTTTCCTGCGAAGCAGTGGTCGGTTGGAAGAACCAATAGAGACCGTCTGCGGCGGGATCGAGCGATGCGCTTGTGCTGCCAAAGCCCAAATCGCTTTCAACGCGGGCGTCCATCAGGCGGGCGTCTGCATTGTCGGCATCGGTTACGTAACCGGCAACTGCGCCACCGGGGACGATTTCGCAGCTCAGGTCGCCAATCATGATGTTGTCAATTTGCCAGTAACCGGCAGTTTTAGCGACAACTCTGAATTCGACGATAACGTTGCTTTTGCCTGCAAGGGAAGATGTCAGGTCGAGGGAGTAATGCTTTTGCTCATTTTGGTGAGGCATGTTTCGAATGGTTTTCCAGCTACCACCATTGTTTAGGGTATATCTGATGGTGGCATTGAAGCCCTCGCCGTCTTCGTAGTAGCTGTCAAAATCAAGTTTGGCGCTGGTCAGATTGCTGAAATCCATGGGAGGGGTTTGTAAACCGGTGCTGTGGCTGGAGCCCGCAGGAAAATCTTTAGTGTCAACGGTTGCAAAGCCACCGCTCCCGGCGGTTTTGTTGCCACGTTCGCCCGGGTCATCAAAAGCCCAAAGCTGACCATTAGTGAGGTAGTTGACAACATTCCAGTCTTTGGGGAGGGAGCGGTTGTCAAAGCGGGCACTGGTGCTGTCTGAGAAATAACCGGCGGTTGGGCAAGCCAAGGCAGGCACCTTGAGAGCTGCGTTGTAGGTGAGAGTGTCCTGAGTAGTGGTGATGGTGTCAAAGACCATCAGATACTCGGTCGTCAGGGCTTCAACGCTGAGGCTGTAGGATGTGCTTTGGAAGATATCGACGCTGTATTCACCGGTGAAGGGGTCTGTGAGGACCTCGATTGTTTCACCAGCGGAGGAGAAGCTGACTTTGGCATAGAGCGGGTAGCCATGTTTGGCAGTTGAACCGGTCATGCCGCCATCAGTGACGACACCGCTGATGGTTGAGGTGGGCAGATTGGTGAGAACGATATCTTTGGTGATGATGTCATCATCTTCAATAATGATATTTGTTTCGGTATACGTGTAATAACCGTAGGCAGTAACTGTCAGTTTGAAGATATCAGTACCGATGAGAGTGCTGTATTCACCTTGGTCGTTGGTATAGATAGTTTGGTCGGTGAAGCCTTTTGTTCCGACGAATTGAAGCTTGGCATTGGGGATGCCATTGCCGTCGGCATCTTTGACTGTACCGCTGATTGTGCTGCTTGCGCACATAGCTGAGGCGGCTTGAACAGCGGCGAGGGCGTTGAGTTCACCCCAGCCGGTGGCGAAGTTAGGATGGTTTGATGGAGTGAGGTCTGAGCCATCATCGAAGATAATCGGGGTGGCTGTGCTTTCGAGTAAATTTTCGATGACAGCATAATTGCCAACCAAACAGGGTGCTGCTTGCATAACTAAGGCAACCACACCGGTTGCAGCCGGAGTTGACATGGAGGTTCCGGTCCAACCGCTTGACTCATAAGAAGTATCGCTGGTTGGGACGGAAGAACGAATGTTAACACCTGGAGTTGAAAATTGAGGTTTCAACATATCGAAACCGTCAGTGGGATTGATTGTATCAAGGTCGTCTGTTGGACCTTTATTGGAGTGGGTGGCATAAGTTGCGCCGGTTTTAGACGTAGAGCCTACACCGGAAACGTTACCATGGCGACCGGGATTGCCGACAGTGTTCAATGGCGGGTTGCTGGGGTAACCACAATTGGAGTTGTTGCCGTTAGCAAAGAGCGGATAAATACCGGCAGCCTGCCAGGCGGCAATTTGAGGAACGTAGAATGTGTTAAAAGAAGTGCCACAATCACCCCAGGAGTTGTTTACCGCAACCGGACGGACATCGGGATTAGGGTTATTGCCCTGGAGATCGGTTGGGGCAGTTATGAACTGAGCGCAAGCGGTTAGATAAGAATTTGCACAACTTCCATTGTAACAACCGGAACAAGCAATCCATTCTGCTCCGGGTGCAACACCAATTTGGTTGCTGCCGCCGTCATCACCGACCATGGTTCCCATAACGTGGGTACCGTGTCCGTTACCATCACGAGGAACGTTGTCTGAGGCACTGGCAGGGCTAAACCAGTTGTAATCGTGAGTGAAAGTGCCATCACCGTTGTTGCCGCGGTAAGAATTGACGAGTGCCTCATGGGTGCCGCGAACGCCGGTGTCGATATTGGCGATAGTCAAGCCTTCTCCGCGGATGCCAAGAGCCCAGGCTTCGGGTGCTTTAATTTGGGCGATGCTGGGTTCGACGGCTTTACTGCCTTCATCCTCAACATTTTCGATATTCTCAGGTTCGTAGAGAATCTGGGTTTCGTCTGCTTTAATAGCAGTAACGTTGGGCAAACCCTGAAGAGAAGTTAGAACTTGATTATTGGACTGGGTAACAAAAATGCTGTTATTAATCCAGAAGGATTCATAGGTAGTTCCAGCGCTTTCAAGCACTTGAATTGCCTGAGCCTGAGTGCGGTCAGCTTGCGCTTTGAGCGTGTCGTAAACGAACCAACCGCGGTCATGCCAGTTCATTGAATAGGCAGGGCTAAGATCGGCTGTGTTTTCGAATTCAACCCAATAAGTGGCTACACCACTTTTTTGCATTTCGTCTTGAACGGATTGATCAACAGCGACCAATTGGGGAGGATTGGCTGCCTGAGCAGTTACATTGGCTGGAACAAAGCTGAGGAGCATTGCCAGAACGAGGAAAACTGTGAGGACTTTTGGTAATGATTTACTTTTCATGTCACTTCCTTCTAATTAGATTGGCATTGAAATAAAAAACCGGGAAAAAGATTAGCTCAAGGTCCCAGTTAGTTAACTAATAAGTATGTAGTTTCAAGCTTTGTTGCCCAAGAAATGAAAAAAAGCTGACTTAATTTCGATCGGAGAGCAAAAAACACTTGCTGAATCATTATTTGTTGATTCTGAAACATACCCGAAAGATTATACCTAAGATTATAAAAAATGGCGCAAATTTCACAAAAAATTGAGATTCAGGACATTTTAAAATTTGGATTTCAGTTTATAGCCACTCTGAAGATTGAAAAATAGACAATTAACCTATAAAATGGTTTGACAAGCTTTATAAAGGGTTTGACAAAGCTTATATGGTCAGCTAAAATTATGATTGAAAAGGTAAATAAATCAGAGGGTGGATGGAAACTGGGATGCGATTGTTCCGGATAATATATCTTATACTTCATTGTATAAAATATATTTTCGGAGTAAAATTCTATTAAAGATTAGGGAATACTAATTTGAGCAAGAGATTGTCTTCACTTTAATGGAAAACAGCCTATGGCTATTAGGTGGTATTATTCAATGGAGGTTCGTGTGATTGAAAGTAATAATAATTTGATTCGTAATCCTGATTTTGTATTTCGCAAAGTGGTCGAGGAGACAATCCTTGTACCAGTGCACATGAATGTAGCCCAAATGGACTGCATTTACACCCTGAACGACATTGGTGCCTTCATCTGGGAGAAACTCGATGAGCCTCGCTCTATAGAAGAATTGCAAGAATATCTTTTGGAAGAATATGATGTAGAGCCCGAGGCATTAAATGCCGATCTCCAGACTTTTGTTGAGGAGATGTTGACAATTGGAGCTTTTAAGAAAGTTGAATAATGACTTGTTATCTGAACGAAATTGACTTTTCTGAGTGGGGGCTCAAAATGATTGCGCCGTTAGATGGCGGACCTTATCCGCTTGCCGGTGAATTTGAGTTGATAGAACGCTGCAACATGGCTTGCAAGCATTGTTTCATCAATCAACCGGCTGGAGATGCCCTGGCAAGGTCAAGAGAGCTTAGCACTGCTCAGGTTAAAGACATTTTGGATCAAATTGCTGATGCTGGTTGTCTCCAGCTCTTATTGACTGGGGGAGAACCACTGTTGCGGCCAGATTTTGCTGAAATCTATCTTCATGCAAGAAGAAAAGGGCTGATGGTCTTGTTGTTTACCAATGCCACAATGGTCACGCCCGAGATTATCGAAGTGTTGAAATCTGCACCACCAGTTATTGTGGAAGTATCTATCTATGGTGTTACCAGAGAAACCTATGAAACAGTAACGGGTTTGCCGGGCTCCTACGATAGATTTATTAACGGCATTCACTTGCTAAAAGATAGTGGTTTACCTTTGGCAACAAAATCTGCTCTTTTGAGTTTGAACAAGCATGAGTTGCCTTTGATGAAAGCTTTTGCCGAGGAACTGGGGGTCATGTTTCGCTATGATGGTTCGATGTGGCCCAGACTAAACGGGCAGGATCGCTCGGAAAACTATCGCCTTAGTATGGAAGAAGTTTTGGCTTTAGATGAAAATGACCCGGAACGGATGCAAAATTGGATTGATCATTACCTTGCGAGCATGGGTAAGTTCCCAAAAAGCGAACGCTATGCCTTTAATTGCGGTGCCGGTTACCGCTCTTTCCATATTGACAGCCGTGGAAACCTCAATGCTTGTATGATGGTGCGCAAACCTTCATTTAATATTTTGGAAATGGGTTTTCAATCAGCCTGGGAAGAGATTGGGAAATCCCGTAGGGTAGAGCGAACAAAACCAACGCCATGTACCAGCTGTAGTGCTGCGAGTCTGTGCGTTCAATGCCCGGGTTGGTCTCAAATGGTTCACGATGACAACGAAAGCGTGGTTGATTACGTTTGCCAACTCACGAAAACACGTGAACGAAATATCAATTATAATTTATCGTTATTAGAGGAGAATATATCAAATGGATAAGAAACAATACACAGCCCCGACCGTGAAACAGGTCTCTCTTGAATTGAAAAATACAGTTTTAGGCTCTTGTCACAGCAGCCCAAACATGTTCCCTAAAGATGCCGGATATAACTGTAATACAATTGCGATAATCGATTGTCCTACTACACCATAGGCGTTTTGTTCGTTATTTCAGATGCGATGAGCTCATTTGTTGTTCAGGCAAATAGCTCATCGTTTGGTATGCTTGTTTCCAGTGGGAGATGAATTGTTTTTAAGCCTTGCCGGATTGAATATTGAAATCGTAAACGGGGAGGGATTTTTTGATTTTGATTACTCTCCTTGCCATGAGAAATTTCTAATCAGCGATCAGACAATTAAGCCTGAAACTGAAATCCTGCGGTTTGAAATGATTGATTCAAAAACTCCGCCGGATTTGAGTTCAGATCTCTTACTGTATCGCAATGATATTTTTGAAGTTTGGAGAAATCCTCAAAATCAACTAACTTTTACTCAAGCCAGTCAAAAACCTCAACGTTGGATAAAGCTGGAGCCAAATTTTGAGCATGGAACAATCAGTGGAGATTTTAAAGCTTCGACAGGAAAGATCCCTTATCCGCTCCAGTATATTGACATTGTCATTTTTTCAAACTGGCTGGCTAATTTTGGCGATTTGCTCTTGCATGCTTCCGGTATTATCTGGGAAGGTGAGGGCTATTGTTTTATCGGTTATTCCGGTGCAGGGAAATCGACACTTGCCCGGGATTTACGCGAAGAATATGGCTTGACCGTGATGGGAGAAGATCAAATTGCCCTGCGTAAGCTGGACGGCCAGTTGATGGTTTTCGGCACACCCTGGCACGAAACACCGCAAATGTGTGCTTATGGTGGCGTGCCACTAAAGAAAATTTTCTTTCTCGATCGATCTGCTTCGCAGATCATTTCGAGGATTAACCGCTCAGATGCGGTGCTCAAGCTTCTGCAAACGGCTTTTTATCCGCTTTATCGTCCCGAAGTTATTGGTGGAATTATGGACCGCTTGATTGAACTTAGCGACAAGGTTGATTTTTTTGAATTAGCTTATGAGCGTGGTTCGGATGTTTTGAGCGAAATCCTCAAGGCTTAATAAAAAATTCGGAAAATTTATCATTTTTTGTTATCATAAAAATGAAGAGTTCGGAGGTAAACATGTTTAAACGAATAAACGTCGTGTTGACATCTTTCATTTTAATAGCGATGCTATTAGCACCGATTGCGCCGGTTCAAGCAAAGCTTGAATTGGATGAAGGTCCAGTGAATCTTATTGATGCCAAAGGAAATTCAATTCGTTTTGAGGTTAGGGTACCGATAGATGAATTATTGATAGAAACAATTGAGCTTGATGGAGAAAATTACTCTCAAATTAGTTTGCAAGGTTTCGATCAGATTAGCCAGCAAGCAGCCCCACAATTGCCGATGGTAACTGAAGTTTTCGGTGCACCATTTGACAGCGAAGTTGCCATAACAGTTGTTCCGGGAAGAGCCCAGCGGATAGCCCTGAGTGTGCCGGTCTCACCGGTTATGACCGAGAGCGTCGATTTTAGCGAAGAGCAGTTGCTAAGCGGAGACTTCAGCGGGGTAGCTTCGGTCTTCTCTTATCTTAAAGACCCTGAAATTTACGACCGGATGGCATCTTATCCAAATGTTTTTGCTGAGATCACAAACGATGGGCAAATGCGCTCACAACGTTTAGTAAGCATTGCAGTTTACCCTATACAGTACGATTTAGAAAACCAGGAACTGGTCGTTTACGAAGATTTGGAGGTCAGCATTAATTTTAGCGGTGCTGCGAGTGCTATCCAAAATGAACCGCTCGTTGAAACGGATGCTTTCGAAAGCCTCTTTCAAGACAATTTGCTCAATTATCAGCAAGCGAAAGCCTGGCGCGAGATTCAGGCAGCTGAAATTCAAACAAATGGTGAATTGTGGATGCCGCCGGTGCCCGGTTATCGAATAAAAGTTCAAAAGACCGGCATGTACAAGATAAGCATTGCTGAACTTGCCAATGCCGGGATTCCAACGAATACAATTGATTTTAGTACTGTAAAAATGTATCACCTGGGTGAAGAAATTGCCATTCAAGTGATTCCCGGTGATGGCATAGTTTTTTACGGGGAAGAAAACAATAGCAAATATACCAAGGATAATGTCTATTGGCTAACTTATGGTGGCACAGCGGGCTTGCGCATGCAAACTGTTGATGGGACACCGAGCACTGCCCAGACACCAACTTCTTTTTTGACCAGCGAGCATTATGAGACGGATCTCGAATACCGCTCCTTGCCGATAGATGTTGATGATTATGACCGATATGTCTGGGATTTTGTGCGACGCTTTCAGGCTACTGTTTTCAAGAAAATCAATCAAACCATTACACTTGGTAATTATGCCGGTGATGAACTTAGTTTCAAAATGAAACTTGTTGGCTTTACACAAGCAATAATGGTTAATCCGGATCATTATGCGCTGGTTAATGTTAATGGTAGTAAGGTAGGAGAAGCGAGCTGGGACGGCGTTCATACGCATGAGTTTGAAGGGCTCATTCCTGCCAACCTGATTCAGAACAAGGTTTTGAATCTTGAGTTAACCACAGAACAACAAGATTATGATGCGGATCTTTTCTTTTTGGATTGGTTTGAGCTTGAATATCAACGAGATTTTGGTATAACAGACAACCGATTGAGCTTCGGATATGACACTGCTGGAAACTGGACCTATGAATTAACCGGTTTTACGGGCAGCAATATTGAAGTTTATGATATTAGCAATCCAGATATGTTGAAAAGGTTCATCAATAACCAAGTTGTCCCTGATAATGGAAAGTTTAATCTGCGATTCTCAGATTCTGTTAGCGAACCAAAAAAATATTTTGCGACAACAAACACTGGCTATCTCTCAGTTCAAGCGATCGAATCTGATTCACCATCCAACCTTAATGCGCAATCGCATGGGGCGGACTTATTGTTGATTAGCCATCAAATCCTGATGACTCCGGCGGAAACTTTGAAAACACATAAAATATCGATGGGCTTACGAACTGAATTAATCGATGTTCAGGATATTTATGATGAATTTAATTATGGTATTCCGAGCCCTTATGCGATTCAGAGCTTTATTGCTTATGCTTATCAAAATTGGCAAACGCCTGCTCCGGCTTATGTCATTTTGATTGGTGATGGACATTTTGACCCAAGAAACAATGAAAAGAAAAACCGCGCCAGTTTGATTCCACCCTTCTTGCTGCATGTTGACGGAGAAATTGGTGAGACTGCGGCTGATAACCGCTATGCGGCTGTTGTTGGCGATGATATCTTGCCGGATTTGATGCTTGGTCGGATTTCAGTTAACACCGTAGCCGAAGCACAAGCCCACATTGACAAAATTATTGCTTATGAAGCAAACCCACCGGATGGAGACTGGAAGCATCGCATTTTAGCGGTTACGGATAAGCCGGAAATTGCGCATTATCCTCATTTGTCCGATGCGATTTTGAGTGAATATTTCCCCTCTGAACCTTTCTATGCCCAACGGGTCTATTGGGGCTGGGATATTCCGGATAGGAATGTTGCCAGGGCAATGATTCAGGAAGAATTTAATAATGGTGTTTTCCTTGTTAACTACATTGGACATGCCGGTTATTCATCGTGGAGCGAAGTCAGAGGTCCGGGGGATCAACCTTTGCTTAGAACGGTCGATATTCCAAATTTGCTTCCACAAGAAAGACATCCGGTTATCCTGGCAAATACATGTATGGAAGGATTTTTCCTTTCACCCTATTTATACGGGGAATACAGAGAAGCCATGGGGGAGGTTATCACTCGCGTAGAGGGCAAAGGAGCAGTAGCCTCCTGGTCGCCAACCGGCTGGGGTGCGGTCATTGGGCACGATTTTACCAATCGCGGATTCTTTAAAGCGGTTTACCGGGATGGTGTGAATATTCTTGGACAGGCAACACATGCCGGCTTGCTGCGCCTATGGCAAAGCGGTAGATACTTGGATTTGATTGACACCACATTGCTCTTTGGTGACCCATCAATGAAATTACAAACTCAGTTGACCGCAATTTACGATGAATATGAGCTCGATTCAAACACAACTCTACCCGTTTCAGCCGCTGAAGGAGTTTTGGCAAACGATATCAATCCCACTGGCAATTCGGTCAGCGCTGTTTTGGTGGAAAATGTGCAAAACGGAAATTTGAATCTTAATTCTGACGGCTCCTTTGTTTATACGCCAAATGCAAACTTTCATGGCTTTGATAGCTTTAGTTATAAAATTAGTGATGGCATTGACGAAAGCAATACCGTACCGGTTTATCTTTACATTGGGCCAAGGCTTGTTGCAAATCCGGATGAATACTCAGGCGATTCCAATCTCGCCCTGAGCGTATCAGCAAGTGAGGGGATTTTAGCGAATGATCTTAACCCAACGGAGGACGATTTGACCATTACTGTGGTCGATGAGCCCTCATCCGGGGTTTTGAATCTGAGCCAGGATGGATCATTTGTCTATACACCGAGCGAAAATTCCTATGGGGTGGATAGTTTTACCTATAAAATCAGCACCTGGAATTTGGAGAGCAATGTTACAACCGTTGAGCTGAACATCAGACCAAATTTGGTGGCTGTTCCGGATGAATATTCGATGTTTATGAATAAGAGTTTGACCGTGCCGGTTGGTAATGGGCTTTTGGTAAATGATATCAACCCGAGTGCAGTGCCTGTCAATCTGGTTTTGGTGAGCAATGTTTCTTCCGGAGATCTAAGCCTGACGCAAAACGGAGCATTTGAATATAAGCCCAATCAGGATTTTTATGGTATCGAAAGCTTTAGCTATAAACTCAGTTATGGGATGTACGAAAGCGAGCCTGCCCAGGTGAGAATATTTGTCTTACCACCCCTCAAGATCTATCTTCCACTGGTGCTTCGATAAGCCTTGAAAGATTTTCAAGCGCAGAATTTAATATTTGATGGTCTCGGGATCGAAAAAATCCCGAGACCTTTTTATTCGTTAGCACCAACTTCTCGAATTTTCGTACTCTTAGCCTTCACATCTTTTTGCCCGGTTTGAAAATTGCGTGTATTATTAGTGAAAATAAATTGAAAGAGTGAAAGCCAAGTGAAAAATGAGACAAAAAACCAGCTGAATAATCAGGATAAGATCCCTTCCAAGTCTCTCAAAAAATCGCGATTATGGTCGGCAATGGTTGTCTTTGTGCTCAATGTTTTGACGCTGTTTTTATTGGGGGGTTGGTTGAAAGGGGTGCAAATTCAATCATTAGGAGGGGCTATAATCTTAATGGTTGTCTGTGCATTAGTTGTGGCTGTCTATTACTCGCTCTTTCTGGTTGTTTTGACGCGTTTGCCTTATTGGCTTTTCCCTCTGCTCTCTGCAATTTTAGTTGGTGGTTTACTCTATGTGACCGCCAATTTTATCCCCGGAATTGTTATCGCAGATTTTAACAGCGGGATAATCCTTCTCTTAGTCTTGGTTGGTGTTAACACACTTTTGGGTGTTTATTTTGCCTATGACGTCGATGATGAGTTTAATCTAAAAACAATTAAACATATTATTGGTAAAAAAGGTGCGATTCAGGAATCGGATGAACCGGGGATACTTTTTATCGAAATTGACGGTTTGAGCGAAAGAATGATGCATAAAGCAATAAAACGAGGCAGTTTGCCAACCGTCAAAAAGCTGTTGGATAGTGGTAACTTCAAACTTGAAGGCTGGGAAACGGATTATTCATCTCAGACCGGTGCTATTCAATCAGGTATTTTGTTGGGGAACAACAGTGAGATACCGGCTTACCGCTGGTGGGATCGCGAAAAGGGGAGGATGATGCGATCGGGCAGTTTTAAGGATGCCTTCGAGATTGAAAAGGCGCATAGTAATGGCGAAGGTTTGCTGAAAGGTGGAGCTTCACGTGGGAATATGTTTTCGGGCGATGCCAGCGAGACGATGCTAACCGTCAGTTCTATTCTCGATTTTGGAAAACGGAATGGTCCCGGGTTTTATGTTTACCTGCTTAATCCCTTTATCTTTGCCAGACTTTTGTCCGGCTTTTTGTATGGCGTTTTGCGGGAATGGGCGCAAAATATTGCACAACGCATTCGCAAAGATAAATTCCGGGTGAAATCTCGCAATTTCTTTTATGCTTTCACACGGGCCGCCACTTGTCAGGTGATGCAAGATGTTATTACATTTTTGGTGATTGGCGACGTCTTGCGTGGTTTGCCGGCAATTTATATGACTTTCCCGGGCTATGACGATGTCGCTCACTACACTGGCGTTGATTCAAAAGAGACATTTCAAACGCTCGAAGAAATGGACCGTTTCTTTGGGAGGATTCTGAGGGCTTTGGAGGAAACGCCTCGTCCTTATAAAGTTGTTTTTCTCTCAGACCATGGCCAGACGGCAGGCGGCACCTTTGAGAATGCCTGGGGCCTTAGCTTTGATAAATTGGTGCGCAATGCCATTTCCCATCCGGTGGATATTTTTACCAGCCATGAGGTGAGTGAGGCTTGGGAAAAATGGCACGCAGCTCTGACGGAAGAACAAAATCAAATCGACCCTAAGATTAAACAATTTGTGCCAACGAGAATTCTACTTCGAATGAACAATAAAAAAGCATCGGACCAACTCGTTAAGACGGCGGATTCCACAGACAGTTTGACAACCGTTGACCCACGTCCGCAACTGGCAGTTTTTGCTTCCGGCTGTTCGGGATTAGTTTATTTCACCGATGCAAAAGTGCGCTTGAGTTTGGAAGAGCTACAAGAACGCAGCCCGAATTTGGTTTATAACATTTTGGATCATCCGGGTGTGGGTTTTGTCGTTGTCCGCTCGGAGGCTGATGGAAATATTGTTTTGGGTAAATTTGGTGCTTATTATTTGGATAAGGATGAAATTGATGGAGAAAACCCCTTGGCTAACTTCTCGCCAAATGCTCCGGCATTGTTGAAGCGTCTTTGTCATTATCAAAATGCACCGGACTTGTTGGTTTCAACAGTTTATGACCCAATAAGCAAGACCATGCCTGCTTTTGAAAACCAAAGCGGACACCACGGCGGAATTGGCGGGGACCAAAGCTTCCCATTCCTGATTCATCCGATTGATTTGACTATGGATGGAAAAATTGTCGGTGCTGAAACGATGTATAAGCAATTAATGAAATGGCGTTGGACGGGTAGCGGGAAACGGGAAACGGGGAGCGGGTAAAAAATCTCTCGTAGGAAAACGCCCGCGTTTTCCATCCGAGTTGGCATATTTTTTCACAACTCTTTGCTTCAGAATACGACCGGATGGCGTTCTAATCTATTTCAATTTTATATGAATATTTGGCTGGGTTGAAACTGAAACCTAGCCGTACTCTAAAAATATTTTTCCTCGTTGAAAATCGTCTTTTGGGTAAAAATAAGAAACTCAGGTGGCCGGCAATTATTCTTTCCTGTTTCCTGATTTCCCGTTTCCTGCTATTACGCTTTCCGTATGCTCACGCTTGGCTCGCCGACTTTTCGGGCGGCGTTCAGTTCGGGGTGAGTTTCGGCAAGCCCGTTCAGCATCTTTGTATCCCAGCTTGTGCGGCCTTTTGTGAAAGAGAAAGAATGGAAAGTGCCTTTAATCGAACGTCCGTTATTCAGGACCTCTTGCCTGATCTCTTCTTCAAGACCCGATCTTTCCTGAGTTAATTGTTCAATCTTATCGTCAAACTCCGCTTCAATTTCGGCGATTTTTTGTTTGATGTCATCAGGAATAACGCTCTCAATTAGTGCTTTTTTGTCAGCATTTGCAGCATCAATCCCAAAGCCCAAATCTGAAAACCGCTCAATTTTTCCGTAAATATCTAATTCCATGCTGCTCCTCCGCATCTGTGTATCGATTGGTCCAATTATAAAGGTTTATGATATTTTTGCATTGCATCAAGAACGACAATATTATATTTGCTTTTCACCACTATCTACGGAAAAAAAGATGGTTCATTCAATCACTGAAAAATCTTGCTCTTGATAAGGACCTTCGCCAGGGAAAAAATCTATAGGATTGTATGGGATAAGCGAAGCCGAAAGTTTAACAAAAAAACATCCCCAATTTGAGGATGTTTTTTGATGGGTGGTATAGGACTCGAACCTACGACCTTTGCGATGTCAACGCAACGCTCTAACCAACTGAGCTAACCGCCCAAGGAAACAAGATTATAACGGAAGCTATTAGATTTTGCAAGGGAAATCCGTAAGTGGTCAAAAATTCTACCCAAAGTTATCGCTGATTTTCCCTCTCTCTCTCATGATAAAATCATTCTGATGAAAAAGAAAAGAACGGGTTCATTCAAAAAGTGGTTAGTGGGGCTTGCTGTTTTGCTGATAATCTTGTTTGTCTTTCTTTTCACCGGAGAATCTTTCAACCAGGCACCGCTTCTGACGCCTGTGGTAACACTTCAAAAAAGCCCAACCATCCTTTCAGGCGGGCTTGAGGCAACTCAAATTGCAATTCACGCCACACCCAGTCCGCAACCCTCACCGACCCCTTGGGAAATAGCGACTGCTACTCCTTTGTTTAGTCAAAAACCGACCACCTCTTATTTTTTAAATCCCTTTACCGGAATCAGTCGAGCTCGCCTTGAAACCGATGGCACTAATCCGGGAGAAGATATTTTTTATCGAAAGCCGCTTTTGGTCAAATTAATCAATTGGCCCCGCGACCAACGCCCGCTTTCGAATATCAATCAGGCAGATTTGGTTTTCGAATATTACAGCGGTCATCAAACCAATCAACTTTTAGCGCTCTATTATGGCAACGAAGCCGAAAGGGTTGGACCTTTAGGTCCCGGTGCGCTAATTGATGCCCGCCTTGCCCGCCATTACCAGTCGAATCTGGTGGTCTCAACCGTCGACACGCTTGTGAAAGGGGTTTTTGACAACACGCTCCCTGATCAGGTTTTTTACCAGGGCTATACGTCCTGTCCGGGCATTTGCACTGAGCCGCTTGCTGTCGGAGGGCAAACTTTCGTCAATATTCCGGCAATTCAGGAGATTGTCAGGGATCAGCGCTTCAAAGCCGACTTGTTTAGAATTTCACTATCCCCATTTTCGACAATTTTAACAGATTGGGATGAAGAAGCGATTCGTTTTAGTTACCTTTATGCTGATTTCTCAGTGATGGATTGGCGCTATAACCAGAATTCCCAAAAATATGAGCTCTGGCAAGAAATTGTGGATGAAAACAATAAATTGGTCCTCGCTCCATCTTTTGACTCTTCCGGAAAAGTCATTGAATTCGATAACCTCCTCTTTTTATCTTCGGATTATATTGAATATAATGCCACAACCTACGACATCAATATGCGGGAAGGCGATACCAATCAACGGGCAATTCTCTTGCGGGAAGGCAAACTAACATTTGGCACCTGGGGTTCGGATTCAGCCACCGAACCGTTCAAGTTTTATGCCCATGGAAAAGATTACAGCTTAAAACCAGGGAAATCCTGGATTACCTTTGTCTCCAGAATTTCCCGTCCCGTAAATGTTGCTGATGGCGAATGGGATTTAGAATTTAGGCTTGATTAAGCGCTTTTTTCGTCTCAAAGCGCAAAGCCCTCGTTCCATTTAGGGTTACAAGCAGTGATATGCCAACATCCGCCAAAACTGCAACCCACAGCGGTGTCCAGCCAAAGAGGGCGATAATTGCGATCAAAAATTTCACTCCCAGGCTGATAATCACGTTTTGGTGAATCAAGGTGTTAACAAATTTTGACAGGCGAATGGCGAAGGGTAGTTTTTCGAGGTCGTCATTCAAAAGCACCACGTCAGCTGTTTCCAAGACCTGAGCGTTGCCGGCACCACCCATGGCAATTCCGACGTCTGCGCGGGCTAAAGCCGGTGAATCGTTAATCCCATCACCAGCCATAACGACATTCCCATATTTTTCTTTCAACTTGGTCAGCCATGCTAATTTTTCTTCCGGCAGAAGGGCGGCATGAACTTCGTCAATTCCGACTTCATGGGCTACTTTATTCGCCACGCTTTCATTATCACCGGTGAGCATTACCGGATGAACATTTTCCGCTTTAATATCGTTAATCATCCTGGCAATGTCCGGACGAACAGCGTCTTCCACAGCCAAAAAGCCACGAACACGGTCGCCGTCGCAAACCAGCATCGTGCTCATTCCATGATTTTCAGCCTCATGCACTTTGTTGACAATCCTTTCAGGAGTCTTATGTTCAGCTGTAAAAAGGGGAAGACTGCCGACCGTGCTCAATTTACCATTGACGATACCACTTTGTCCCTTGCCTTCAATTACATGCAAATTCTCAGCGGCCGGATAGCGGTTGGCAACGCCGCGACGATTGGCTTCTTCGATAACCGAGGTCGCCAAAGGATGACTGCTGTGAGCTTCGAGGGCACTGGTCAGAGCGACTAAATCATTACAAGGCTCGCAATGGTCATCGCCTTCGCAATCAACTGCCAAAACCTGGCTTACAACCGGCTCTCCGCGGGTGAGCGTGCCGGTTTTATCAAAAGCAATCACTTTGGCATTGGAAAGCCCTTCAAGATAAATTCCGCCTTTGAAGACCACACCGGATTTTGCTGCCCGGGTTAAACCGCTAATCATTGTTATTGGTGTGCTAATCACCAAAGCACAGGGGCAGCCAACCATCAATAGTGAGAGCGCACGATGCAACCAGCCATAGCTTTCGCCCACATTCCAAAAGGGCTGTTTGAAAAAGACGGTTGGAATGAAAACAACCAAAAGCGCAACAGCAAAGACAATTGGCGTATAAACGGAGGCAAAGCGGTCGATAAACTTTACTTGCTCAGCCTTATTTTCCTGAGCTTCAGTTACCAAGCGGATAATACGACTGATTGTATTATCCTCGGCACGTTTTGTAACCCGAACTTGCAAGGCTCCCTGACCATTAATACTACCGGAGAGCACCTCATCACCGCTTGTTTTTTCGATCAATTTGCTTTCGCCGGTAATCGGAGCCTGGTTTACAGCACTGCTTCCGAGGACGATTTCGCCATCCATCGGAATGCGGTCAGCCGGACGAATGATAATTAAATCACCCGGTTGCAGGCTGTCGACGCTGACTTGTTCTTCACCATCCAGGGTCAGGAGAATGGCTGTTTTCGGTGCCAGGTCAGCAAATTCCATCAAAATTTCACGGGCATTGTCGTTGATGTAATCTTCGAGGGCTTCCGAAAGCGTGAAAAGCAAGAGCATGATAATCGCTTCATGGGTCTCGCCTAAAACAATTGCGCCAATTGCAGCAATAGCCATCAGCGTATTCATATTGAAGCGGTGTTTTTTGAAGAGTGTCCGAAAACCGTCGCTAAAAACCGCCCAGCCGGCCATCGGCAGCAAAAAAAGCTGAATAAGCATAATCCAGGCTTGCTGCAAACCGATCCGGTCTAAAAAAAGTGAGAGCACTAAAAGAGCCATACCACTCAGGATGAGGGGCAGGTGTTCCGTTTGCCAAAAGGAATGAAAGAAGCCACTAAAGCTGAGTGAGCTGTCGTTTTTTCGTTTAGCCTGCGGGTCAATTTGAATCGGTCCGCCGGAATCGCAAGAGCTACACACTTTATCCTTGGAATCCAAGTTCTCTGATAATGGGTTTGGGTTAAGCATTTGTTTGGTCATTTTTCACTCTTTTTGTTTAGATGGCGGCTGTGTTCGAAGGCAAGGCGATAGAGCCCTTCGATATGTTCGTCATCAATCTTATATAGAATATTTTTTCCAGCCCGACGTGAAGAAACAAAACGCAGGTTGCGCAGAACACGCAATTGATGTGAAACTGCACTCTGACTCAACCCGGTTTCTTCGGAAAGGCAGGAAACGCAAGTCTCGCCTTCGAGGAGAATAGCGAGCAAACGAAGGCGGCTGCTGTCTGCCAGTCCTTTAAAGGTCATGGCAATCAGGTCGGCGGTTTCGAGGTCAAGAGCTTCTTTATCGGTCATGTTCATCACATCTTTCTTTATGAACACATGAGCGCATGTTCATATATTCATATTAGCATATTTGGGAGAAAAAATCAAGGGAAGGGATAGAGAAAAATGCCGAGAAAGAAGAATCCGTACAGGAACAGTGAAATTGCTGGTTGATTATCCAATTTTCGCAGCCGGGCTTTATTCATGTTAGAATTAAACTTACAGTTATTCAAGAAATTGTTGGTGATTTATGGGAAAAATGGTCGAATGTCAGATTGACAGCGTCAGAGTCAGTCTTACCAATCAGGATCGAATTATCGTCTTAAAAGACAAAGAAAATGAACGCTATTTACCGGTGTGGATTGGCATTTTTGAAGCCGAATCCATCACAATTGCCTTGCAAAGCATCGCGGTTGCGCGCCCGCTTACGCATGATTTGTTCCTGAAACTGATGGAACAATTGGGAGCAAAACTCTTGCGCGTAGAAATCATCAGTTTGGTAAGTGGCACTTACTTTGCAAACCTGGTTGTCGAAACAGATAAAATTCTCCATGTCGATTGTCGCCCTTCCGATGCGCTTGCTTTGGTCGTTCGCAGCGGGGTACCGGTATATGTAGACGAAGATATTTTGGAAGAAGCTGCCATCCAGCCCGAAGATTTTCCGGACGAGTCTTTGGCAGTAAGCCCGGATGAAGTAATGGATGAAAACCAGGACCTCGGTGATACTTCGCTTTTCGATGATTTTTTAAATAATATGCCCGATGAGCCCGAAAAAGACAACGACCAATAAGTTTAAACGGAATAAAAGGATATAGAGTGGAAGATTATTACGAACAATCTGACGAGAACCTCTCAATCAGCGAAAACAAGCTTCATGACCGTGATCTCGAAGAAGCCCTGATTGGCTCCGTCCTGATTAATCCTGATGTGCTGGTTGATGTACTTTCTTTTCTTGAAGCAAGCGACTTTTACCAACCGCGCCATCAATATATCTGGGAAGCCTTTTTAACCCTTGACCAGGAAAAACACTACATTGACGTCCTGACGGTTAAAGAAGTTTTGGAAGCCAAAGGTCATCTTGAGGATGTCGGCGGTTTAGACTACCTGCTACAGATCAGCAATCGCGTACCCTCCTCAATGCATGCCGTTTCCTATGCCCGAACGATTAGCGAGCTTAACACCCGCCGTCGTTTGGTCAGTGCTGCAACCGATATTGCTTCACTGGCTTATCACAAAGGCACCGACCTGGACGTTGTGCTGGATAAGGCAACCAGTTCAATTTATAACGTCAGTCAAAACCGCTTTAAGCGCGATCTAATCCCGATTGGGGACGTTGCCAATGAGTATTTGATACAAATTTCTGATATCAGCCAGGACGACGCTGAAATTGGTGGCTTAAAAACTGGTTTGAAAGATGTTGACGAAGTTTTGCAGGGTTTACATAAATCGGACTTTATTATCATCGCCGGTCGTCCCGGTATGGGTAAAACCGGTTTCCTGACCGGTATCGCCAAAAATGTCGGGATGGCTTTGCGGCGAAATGTAGCTATGTTTTCGCTGGAAATGTCAGCCGATCAGCTTTTGCAAAGGATGCTTTCGCAAGAAACCGGGATTGATTCACAAAAATTGCGCACCGGAAAATTTAGCGGTACCGAGGCGGACAAACTGATGTCTTCCATCACCAAATTTGAAAATGTCAACATCTTCATTGACGATACTCCCGGCATTACCCCGCTTCAACTTAGCGCAAAATGTCGTCGTCTAAAAGACGAACACACGCTCGATTTGGTAATTATCGATTATTTGCAGCTGATGTCCGGCGACAGACGCTCTGAGAATCGCGTTCAGGAAGTTTCCTACATTTCCAGACAGCTGAAAATTTTAGCGCGCGAGCTGGAAGTGCCGGTTATTGCTGCGGCTCAGCTTTCCCGTGCCGTAGAAAACCGACCTGATAAAACCCCGATTTTGTCCGACTTGCGCGAATCCGGTTCGCTCGAACAAGATGCCGATATCGTTATGTTCATTAATCGTCCCCATATGGATGATGTAGAAAGCCCCTATCACAACATCGCCAAAATTTCGATTGCCAAACATCGCCATGGGCCTGTTCATTCGGGTGTGGAAGTTGTTTTCCTGGATCGTTTGGCGCAATTCAAAGACAAAGCTTTTGTGAAGTGAGTTTTAGCTGATGGAACAAAGCCCTTTTTCCGACAAAAGCCTGCCAGTTTCTCTGCCGCTAAATTTTCTGGACTGTATTCAGGCATTGAGCCCGGATGCAATTCTGGTTTTGCTGTCAGTTTTCCAACTTATCAGTCGGCAAGAATCGCAAACGGCGCTAATTTTGGCTTTTGACCTTCGGCTTGATTTGCCGGAAAAATTTCAGGACCAGCGTGTTTTTGAAATAGCCCTGACTGAATTGCAGGAAAGCAAATTGCTCTTTGCTGTCAAGGAAGCTGAAAATCCGCAAAACTTGTTTTTGATTCCCGGCACAACAAAGGGCAGAGAAATTTATCAAAAACTGCTTGAAAATCCCGAAGCAATCGGCGACCTCCGCGTGGCAAGCGTTTTAGCCGAAGCGGAAAAACCAAACATTTTCAAACTATACGAAAGCAATTTTGGGGCACTGAACCCGATGATTGCCGAAACAATCAAAGCAGATATGGAAACCTACCCGATTGAATGGATCGAAGACGCCATGAAAGAAGCGGTAGATTATAATGTGCGCAACTGGCGCTATGTGCAGGCGATTCTGCGCAATTGGCAAGAAAAAGGACGCAAAAAGACAAATGAGAAAGCTGATGCAAATCCCGACAAATTTAGGAACGCCTGGCTCGACCAACAAAAGCAGCATCCCAAATGATGAAGATCCCGAAAACGGGATTGAGATTTATGGTCCCGGAGATCCGGAATGCCCAATCTGCCACGGGCTTGGCTTTGTCGGTTACGACGTGCCTTTAGGTGATCCGCGCTTTGGCAAAAGTGAAATCTGCACCTGCCGCATGAAAAGCGTGCAAGCACTCCAACAGCAACATCTTTTTGAATTGAGCAATTTAGGTTCGCTTGCCAACTTGACCTTCCAAAATTTTCAACCCCGCGGTCGCGTTGGTTTGGGTGAAGTCCAGGCAAATTCCTTGGAACAAGCCTACAATTCTGCCCAAAACTTCGCTGGTTTACAGCGCGGCTGGCTTTTGCTGACCGGAAGTTATGGCTCCGGAAAAACACATCTTGCGGCTGCAATTGCAAATGAAGCCGTCGCGATAGGCATGTCGACCATATTTTTGACCGTACCCGACTTGCTCGATTGGCTGCGTTCATCATACAGCTCAAGCGGCAACAGTAGCTATGAAGAGCGTTTTAACGAAATCCGAAATGCACCGCTGCTTGTGATGGATGATTTTGGTACACAAAGTTCAACAAGCTGGGCGGACGAAAAATTATTCCAGCTGATTAATTCACGCTATATCAACCGCCTGCCAACCGTCATAACCACGAATCAAGAACTAAGCGATTTTGACGGACGAATCCATTCACGCTTGCTTGACCCCGATTTGGTTATGCACGTCCATATTCTCGCCCCCGATTACCGCAACCCGACCGACGAGTTTGGACATCCCGAGCTTTCCAGCCTCCATTTACACTCCAAGCAAACCTTTGGCACCTTCAGCATTCGACGCGATGAAGGTTTGCGCAAAGAAGACATCAAATCACTGAAAGATGCCTTCGAAGCGGCACACAGCTTTGCTGAGAATCCAAAAGGCTGGCTGAGTTTTCATGGCACCTATGGCTCCGGCAAAACCCATTTGGCTGCCGCCATTGGAAATTATCAATCAGCAAAGGGCGAACCCCCTCTTTTTATCGTGGTTCCCGACTTGTTGGACTACCTGCGGGCAGCCTTCAATCCAAACAGCGGCTCAAGTTTGGACAAACGCTTTTCCGAAGTGAGGATGGCAAAACTTCTGATTTTGGATGACCTCGGCACACAATCCGCCACACCCTGGGTACGTGAAAAGCTCTACCAACTGTTCAATTATCGCTATAACGCCGAATTGCCAACGGTGATCACCTCATCCTTCCTGGCTGACGAATTAGACCCGCGCCTTTACAGCCGCATGGCGGATCGCAGGCTATGTAAGATTCAAGTTATCACCGCCCCGGGTTTTGTCGGGAAATAGCATAAGCCAAAAAGCACATAGCGGTCTGGTATTTTTAGTACCCTGAAAACCACCTTTACGGTGGTTTTTTTGCGTAGGGCGAGATTGAAAATGCTGTAATCTTGATATCATTATGCGTTGTCCCATTTTCAATCCGCCGTTGGAAGCCTACAGTTAAAGTTTATGCAAGACCGGAACTCAGGCGGATTGAATGGGCGCAATGCTTAATAATCAAGAGGTTAAAAGCCCATTCAATCTCGCCCTACCTTTGATTCAAGCAATATTTTTCCTCGTTGAAAATCATCTTTGTGGCAAAAATGGCATAAAAAAACACCCCGCCAAAGCGGGGTGTAGGTTTTCCTGAATAAGATTACTTCTTTTTCAGAACCGGAAGACCGGAGGCGAGTTCAACAACTTCTTTGCCAGCGGGGACTTCATTGACTTCTTGGTCTTTGCGAAGATCGCGTGAGAAGAAATACAATTCGGTTTCCTTACCGGATTTGCGTACCACCTTGGTTACGTGCAGGAAGTATTGATCACCTTTTGAGTTTGTAAAGCTAAATGCCATGTTAATTCTCCTTCTAATTTGACCTTGCCGAAGCAAGTTTGACGAAGGCAAGTTTACCATCATCGAGAGAGCGACAAGCCCTCTGTAGAAGTTTCTCAACGAGGAAAGCTCACAGATTCAACCATTTTGCGGCTTGTTCAGGCAAATTTAAGACACTTCCTTGTATGGTGTGGCACTTCGGAAGTGACTCGATGAAGAGTCTTCCGTATTTTTTGCTCAGGATTCTCTTATCCAAAATAGCGACCACGCCGCGATCGGTTTGGGTGCGTATCAAGCGTCCAAAGCCTTGTCTGAAGCGCAAAATTGCTTCGGGAATCATGTATTGGTTGAAGCTGTCGTCAAAACTTTCCGAGCGGGCAGCCACAATTGGATCGCTGGGAACTTCAAAGGGCAGTTTGGCAATTACCAAAACTTGTAATGACTCTCCCGGTAAGTCCACGCCTTCCCAAAAGGACCTGGTGCCCAACAAAACTGCTCGCGGACTTTCTTTGAAAGTCTCCAGCAAAGCCGTTGCCGAAGCTCCGTCGCCTTGTTCAAATACTTGGATGTTTTCTTTTTGCAAAGCACTTTGGATGTCTTGCGAAGTGCGCTGCAACTGGGCGTAGGCGGTGAAAAGCACCAACATCCGCCCACCGCTTGCTTTTGCCAGGCGAATAATGGTTTCGTTGAGCATTTTTTGGTGTGCGTAATTATCGGAAGGTTCAGGGATATCCTGTGGCAGGTAGAGCATCGCCGAGTTTTCGTAATCAAAAGGCGAGCCAACCATCAACTCATGCGCATCATAACCGTTCAGACGTTGTTTGAGGTAGTCAAAGTCGCCATTGGTCGTCAGGGTCGCCGAAGTGAGAATAACGCTGGCTTTTTCGTGCCAAAGATATTTTTCCATCATCTTTCCGATATGCAAAGGAGCGATTTGGAGCGTCATGCGCATTTGGAGGGGGTCAATTTCAACCCAATAAACTTGGTCATTCGATGGATTCATCGTCAGGTCTTCGATTTGCTTCCCGATTTCGTTCAGCGTTTGGGTAAGGCGAGCCATTGTGCCAAAAACATCTTCTGCGTCTTCGGGCTCGATACCGTCAACACCTTGTAAGGAATTGCGAATGCTTTTGAGAACTTTCAGCAACTCATCAAGGTCGCTTTTGGTTTTTTCCCAGGCTATTTCAACGTCCAACCAAGCCGGAATTGTGCGCGTAGAAGGCAGAATGCGGGTTTTTTGAGGGTAGGTGCCCAAAGGTTTGCCTTCACGTAATTCTTCCATCAAAAAGTCGAGCGCTTTGAAATATGCCGTCATATCCGTATCAAAACGGAAAGCGCGATCACTGGCTGATTGAACCGCCTGAAGCAAGCTTGCCATATCGCCGGGCATCAAAACCGGTCCGGCTATGCTGAGCAAGCGCCCTAAAAGCCCATGTTCATGCGAACCAATCTCGCGAACAGCACGGCTAACGTCCAGAGCGCGCAGACTAAAGCTTGAAGCGTCGGTTGTCGCCGATTCGAGGTGATGGGCTTCGTCGACGATGAGATAATTGTAAGCTGGCAAAACCTGGTTTTCTGCGGCGGCATCTGCCAAGAGCAAAGCGTGATTAACCACCAAGATATGAGCGCTTTCGGCTGCCATGCGCGCTTTATAAAAGGGACAAGTGCCACCCATTCGCTTTACGCAATTTTCTAAGGTGCAACCTTCGTCTTCAGCTGAAAGGCGTGACCAAACCATGCGTTCGGCTACACCGTTCAGGTTAATCTCACGGCGGTCACCGCTTTTACTGCTCTGAAGCCAAACTAAAACCTTAGCCAAAACGCGCAACTCATCCACATTTTCAGGTCCTCTTCGCCGCATCAAGCGTAAACGACGCGGACAGAGGTAGTTGTTCCGCCCTTTCAAAACTGAGGCTTTCAGGTCAATATCCAGCGCTTGGATAAGATCGGGAATATCTTTTTCGATTAATTGATCTTGCAGGGCAATTGTGTTGGTCGAAATAATCACTTTTTCGCCGTTTTGCATTGCCCAATAAGCGGCTGGGATTAAATATGCCAGCGACTTGCCGGTGCCGGTGCCGGCCTCGACCATCAGATGGTCGCCACGGTTTAGCGCCTCACAAACGGCTGTCAGCACTTCTACTTGTTGAGAGCGATGTTCAAAACCGGGGATAAACTTTGAAAAAGCACCGCCGGGTTGCAATGTGGAGGCAATTTCTTCGCAGTCAATTGTTTGAAGCTGGTCATTGGCTTGTAAACTTTTGCTTCGTCCGGCTGCTTCGAGGTTGAAAGCCAAATCGTCCCCCGATTCGCTGATGCGCCGGGGAAAAATGCCCTGGTTTGCCAATTCACGTAAAGTCCAGAGGAAAGGCAGTTCACCCTGCCAGTCCAAACCCTTGCTGAGGCGTAAAATTTCGGTGATTAAATCGACCGGCAGCGTTTTGATTTTTTCGAGCAACCTGAGGTAAACCTGCATCGTCGCCCGGGCGTCATCAGTCGCCCGATGAGCGTTGGTGAGGACGACTGCGAGCTGGTTTGCTAGAGCGCCGAGGTTGTAACGCGAAGCGGAAGGCATCAAAACTGAGGCAAGTTCGTAGGTGTCGATTGTCTGATTGTCTTTGAAGTAGCCATAGCGATGGAAAAAACTGAGGTCAAAGCCAATGTTTTGCCCCAAAATAATTGAGTCCCCGATGAAATCTTTCACTTCGGGTAAAACGTCGATAATAAAAGGGGCGGACATCACCATGCTGTTGCTGATGCCGGTTAGGTTTGTGATGAATTGGTTGATCGGTTTACGCGGGTTGACGAGTTGTGAAAATTCGCCAATCACGCGATTTCCGTCGAATTTGACTGCTCCGATTTCAATGATGGAATCATTTTTATTGTCCAACCCTGTGGTTTCAATGTCTAAGGCTACGATTTGAGGCATGCCTGAGATTATACCATTTTGGCTGTCTTTAACCGGAATTTTCAATATGGAACTCTCCGCAATTTTGATCAGGGCAGGTCTAACGATTTGGGCGATTATTTAGCGCTCACGATTTGGACCTGCCCCTACCGGTCTTTTTCCCGCTTCCCGCTCCCCGATATCTGCTCCCCGACCTGTTTCCTATTTCCTTTTTCCTGTTTCCTGATTTTTCCCGCTCCCCGATAACTGCTTCCCGCTCCCCGTTTCCCGCCCTATCCCGAATAAAATGCTACAATAGATACTTATGACAGAGCAAAATAAAAACAAACTGACAACCCCCTGGCAAGTGGATCTGCCCATACCTTTGCCGGAATATCCCAGGCCCCAAATGGCCCGCGAGAACTGGCAAAATTTGAATGGTTACTGGGATTATGCCATTCTTCCCCAATCGCTACCAAAGCCAGACCAATTTGAGGGCAAAATTTTGGTGCCCTTTTCACCGGAATCTTCCCTCTCGGGAGTTGAGCAGGTTTTACAGCCTGACGAAAAGCTCTGGTATCGGCGAATTTTTGAAGTCAACTTTGATGAAGATCAGATTGTCCTCTTGCATTTTGGCGCGGTTGATTTTTCTTGTCAGCTTTGGGTGAATGGTCAGGAAATCGGCAGCCATTGGGGCGGCTTTTTGCCTTTTAGTTTTGATATCACCACTGCCTTGAAAAAAGGCGAAAACGAAATTTTGCTCATGGTTCAAGACGAAACCGAAGCCGCTCTGCATCAGGTAGGTAAGCAACGTCTCAAACCGGGTGGCATTTGGTACAGCTCTATTTCCGGGATTTGGCAAACCGTTTGGCTGGAGGTTTTGTCAAAAACGCACATCCGCTCGCTAAAGATAACCCCTTCGGTCGATCTGGGTCAACTTGAGCTAAAAGCCAGCTTGAGCGATGAAACACTGAGCCAGCCTTGCCAGATTGAGGCGATTGCCAGTTTTGAGGGGCAGGAAGTTGGCCGTCTTTCAGGCAGCCCGGAAAATCCGCTGATTTTTGAGCTTCTCGATGCCAAACTTTGGCATCCTGACCACCCTCATCTCTATGACCTCGAAGTACGCTTAACGATTGGCGGAGAGGTGATTGACGAGGTGCGGTCGTATTTTGCGATGCGAAAATTCGGCAAAATCAAGGACGAAAAAGGCTATTGGCGTTTCACGCTGAACAACGAGCCGATTTTTCAATATGGACCGCTCGATCAAGGCTACTTCCCCGAAGGGCTTTATACGGCACCCAGCGAAAAAGCAATGATTTTTGACATTCAATATGCCAAGAAAATTGGCTGTAATATGATTCGAAAGCACGTCAAAATTGAACCTTTGCGCTGGTATCACGCCTGTGACAAACTCGGCATGATCGTTTGGCAAGACATGCCCAATGGTGGCCGCACCACCAAAGATATGGTCGTTTATTTCACATTCACTTCGGGCATTCACCGCAATGACCAAAACCGTCTGAAACGTTTTGGCAGGGAAGACGAGCAAAACCGCCAGGAATTTGAAACCGAATTGCAAGATATGGTTGAAACGCTCTACAACTCACCCTGCATCGCGGTTTGGATTCCCTTTAATGAAAGCTGGGGGCAGTTTCATGCTATTCGGATTGCCAATTGGGTGAAAGAGCTCGACCCAAGCCGTTTGGTTGATCATGCCTCGGGTTGGTTTGATCAGGGCGGAGGCGATTTTCAGAGTCGCCATGTTTACTTTAAGCCACTCAGTGCTCGCGTTCCCGACCATCGGGTTTTAGCGGTTACAGAATTTGGCGGATATACCATGCAGGTGGACAATCACTTATATTCCGAAAATAATCGTTTTGGCTATCGCCATTTTCAAGATTCGGAGTCTTTTACCGCCGCCTATTTGAACTTATTGGAAACCCAGGTAAAACCTTTGATTTCCAAGGGGCTTTGCGCTGCAGTTTATACCCAATTAACCGATATCGAAATCGAAATCAACGGCTTTTTGACCTATGACCGAAAAGTGGAGAAGATTGATGCCAAAATTTTGCGCCAGGCGCATGAGGGTTTGATTGAGGAAATGGGAAACAGGAAATAGGGTTTTCCAGGAAACAGGAAATAGGAAATAGGAAATAGGCAAAAAAATTTTTTGAGATTAAACGAAAATGGCTCGGTTGAGCCATTTTCGTTTATGAGCGTTAAAATAAAAGATGAGCGCGGGGAGGATCGAACTCCCAACAAATGGCTTAAAAGGCCACTGCTCTACCATTGAGCTACGCGCCCATGTGAAGGGACTGCTATTTTAGCACTGTGTTCAAATTGCGTCAAGCGATTTTTGCTAAGTTGTGTTATTCTCCAGCGATAATGTCACCCCCCAAATTCATCAGCGATGCTGTCATCCCTTGAAAAATAAAGCATCTCCAGAGGAAGGAAGTTGATAAAGGATTACAAAGAAGATAGACAATTACAATTTAAAAAGTCGGCTTTGACCTCGAAGCCGACTTTTGATTACATTTGTTAGGTAGGGTCAGGAACTTTATTTACCGCATAATAAGTGGCAAATATGCTCCGCAAATGACATCCGTACCGACCCAGGAACCAACAGTATTTTTCCAAACTAAGAATTCATGTGTTGTTGGTTCGCAAAGATAGGTTCTATTAAAAAAGAAAGAATTCAGCTTGGTTAAATCAACAAAAGACATCGGAATACTGCCAGTCAATTCGTTGTCCTTTAGGTTCAACAACCGCAAATTAGATAAATTGCCTAATTCTGCTGGAATGCTACCAGTCAATTGGTTGTTGTTCAAGTACAAATAGTGCACATTAGAAAAATTGCCTAAGGTTGAGGGAATGCTCCCTGTCAATTGATTGTCGTCTAGTTTTAAATATTCCAATTCATACAAATAGCCTAATTCTGCTGGAATGCTACCAGTCAATTGGTTACCCGATAATGACAACCTCTTCAAACTATACAAATTGCCTAAGAACCAGTGAATGCTGCCATTCAATTGGTTGATGCTCAGGTTCAAATATTCTAAATTCGATAAATAGCCTAATTCTGCTGGAATGCTACCAGTCAATTGGTTGTTGTTTAGCTGCAAAGATTCCAAACCAGACAAATTGCCCAGGGTTGCTGGGATGCTACCAGTCAATTGGTTTTGGCTTAGGTCTAAAACACCCAAATTAGACAAATCGCCTAAGGTCGGAGGGATGCTGCTAGTCAATTGGTTGTTGGATAGGACCAATGTCTGCAAATTAGACAAATTGCGTAAGAACCAGGGAATACTGCCAGTCAATTGGTTTTGGCTAAGGTCCAACGTCAACAACTTAGACAAATTGCCTAAGTTTGAGGGAATGCTTCCAGTCAATTGGTTTTGGCTTAGGTTCAATACCCACAAATTAGACAAATTGCTTAAGTCCAGGGGGAGGCTGCCAGTCAATTGGTTTTGGCTTAGGTTTAACACCCACAAATTAGACAAATTGCCCATGGTCGAGGGGATGGTCCCAGTCAATTGGTTTCCGCTTAGGTCTAAAACGCCCAAATTAGATAAATTTCCCAAGGCCGAGGGAATGCTACCAGTCAATTTGTTTTGGCTTAGGTCCAAAGTCTCCAAATAAGACAAATTGCCTAAGGTCGAGGGGATACCCCTTGTCAATTGGTTGTTGCTAAGGTTCAAAGACTCCAATTTAGACAAATCTTCTAAGAAATAGGGAACGTTGCCAGTCAATTGGTTTTTACGTAGGTCCAACGTCAACAAATTAGACAAGTTGCGTACGGAGACGGGGATGTCCCCATTCAATTGGTTGTACCTTAAGTTTAACGCCCGCAAATTAGACAAATCGCCTAAGTCCGTGGGGATGGTCCCATTCAATTGGTTTTCGGGAAGACTGAGGGCGGTTACCCGGGCCGATTCAACCGTAACGCCATACCAGGTTGAAACCGATGGGCTTTGTAGCCAATTGTCGTTTCTCTTCCAACCGGCACCATTAGTGGAGTCATAAAGAGCTACCAAGGCGAAACAATCAATTGATGCAACATCGATTACGTGAAAACAACTAATCTCGTTAACCTGTTCCTGCGTTTTTGCAATAATCTCGGGGCTTGGTGGTATGGCGTCCGGGTGTTCAGCAGTTTCGGAATCCCTTTGGTAAGGTTCTCCCAATTCCGGGGCCATGTTTTCGAATAGATCTTCAGAGTAGGGCTGAGCATCCCTGTGAGCAGGATATGAAATCAGCCTGTTCTCCGGAAGAGTGACAGGAACTTCAATTTCAGCCTGGCTTTGATTTGGTTCTGATTGAGCGAGAGCGGGGAGAGCGATAGTTTGCAAGGCAAGTGATAGTATAAGTATAGAAAGAAGTATGCGAGAAAGACGCGATTTCATGGGATACCTCCTTTGTTAAATCCCAGCTTGTATGACAACTTTATTTTAACGGCAAAATGACACTATAACAAGAAAATATACATAGTTTGTCACATTTTCCAACGAAGAGTTGTCGAAAATCTTATCAGAAGCAGGAAAAAGGCCGCCAGGCTTCTCCATTCAGAAAACCTGACCATATTTTGGAGGAAGCGGCATAGAATGATTGGGGTGAAAGATTCCCTGAAGAAGTAGTTCCCTTTAGGAGTGACATTATCGCCGGTTAATAACAGCGATTTTTATTCATATAAGGCTCTTTAATTAAATTACAAAAATGTTTAAGATGATAAAATAGCTTAATGCATATAGCTATCAACCTATAGGGCATGGAAATTTATGAAAAATAAACTATTAATTATCACTTTATTACTACTTACTCTGCTGAGTTTGGCTGTTGCGGCTTGTAATCCATATGTTCAACCGACAGTTACCGAAGAAGAGCTGGCTCAACAAATTGTTGGAACGCGCAGTGCAATTTCTACACAAACAGCGATTGAAACCATAATAGCAAGAATTGCTACTTTGGAAAATCAGGCTGTTTGTGAGGTTTGTCCGACTTGTGCGCCTCCTGAGACACCAACGCCGTCTCCTGATGAGGTTGAGCCACTGCTTTTTGATCCGCTGACAATGACGATCACCCCGATAGGCGAGCAAAATGAAGCGGGCTGTTATAATTTGGAGTTCCTCGGTGATGTAACCATTCCTCCGGAAACAAAAATGAGACCGGGCAGGAAATTCACAAAAACCTGGCTGGTTCGGAATGCTGGAAATTGTACCTGGACGACCCAATTCAGTTTGATTAATTCAGGCGGTTATCATTTTGGGGTTAAGACAGCGGTTCCTTTTACACAAACAATCGAGCCTGGGCAAACCGCTGAAATTTCAATTGATTTGATCGCTCCCAAAACTTATGGAACTTATTATAGTTATTGGCTACTGCATTCCCCCTATGGCAACAGCTTCGGTTTTGGCGGAAGACAAGAATTGGCTCTCGGTGTTCGGATAAATGTAGTGAATGAATGAGATTATGCCTTGTATAGCAAACAACAGGCAATCGTTCCCTGTTCCCTCCTAATTAGCTTACAGAAACTGGCATTTTCGTGGGAACTTTTATATTATTTTATACGTCTTATTAAATATGGAAGCCCTTCGCTACAAAGGAGTTTGAAATGAATACGAAGAAATTAAGTAAATCAAAAATTTTTGGCCTGCTGAGTTTATCGTTGGTTGTAATTTTATTGGTCGGGGCTTGTACTTCAATTGGGCCAGTCGTACCTGAAGGTGACCCGGTAGAATCAGCAATGCAAACCTTGCAAGCCCAGGCGACGCAAGATTATTACAACACCCTGGTCGCCCAGGTGGCAACCCAACAAACCGTGGTTCCTGAAGCCACAATCGACCCGACTAATATCAACAAGATTCCCGGAACAACTCAAGAACCGGCCGTGCCGACAGTTGCAATTACCGTCCCTGCCAACACTGCGGTTCCTCCGACAGCGGTTCCGCCGACGGTCGTTCCTCCCACAAATACGGCTATTCCGCCAACCCCAACTCCCAAACCTTGTTTACAGATCACTTTTGTCAGTGATATTAGCATTCCCGATGGCTCAAAACTAAAAGGTGGAGAAAACTTTACCAAAATTTGGCGTTTACTAAATAGCGGAACCTGTGTTTGGGACAGCCAGTTTGATGTCGTCTTCGTAAAAGGCGATCAAATGGGTGCAAATCCGGTTTATGACATCCCCAAAACCGTCCAACCGGGCGAAACTGTTGATATCAGTATTCCCATGATTGCTCCTTATTCTCCCGGTAGATATCGTTCAGAATGGCAGCTCAGATCCAGTAATGCCGTCCTTTTTGGCTTGGGTCCTGACTCAAAACAAAATTTTTGGGCAGACATCGAAAGCATCGACAGCAAAGGTGTTATTTATAACTTTGCCGACAGTGCTTGTTCTGCTAAATGGACAAACGGCCTCCGGGATACTCTGAGATGCCCCGGTAACGAAAAAGACGTTGACAGTGGTCATGTCGTCGTAAAAGGAGAGCCAATCCGTGAAAACGGCGTCAAAGAAAACGAAATCGGCTTACTCACCCGTCCGAATCGTACCAGCGATGGTTATATTCAAGGCGTATATCCCGCGATTAATATCAAAGATGGCGATCGATTCAAGGCAGCTTTAATGTGTGAAGGTGGAGCTACCGATTGTTCCGTGAAATTTGAAATCTACTACCAATACGAAGGTCTGAAAGCAACAAGTTTAGGCACCTGGAAGGAAACTTTTGATGGAAATTGGACAACCATCGATGCTGATTTGTCCTTCCTGGCAGGCAGAAATGTTATTTTCAACTTAGTCGTATGGAATGACGGTTCTATAACCAATAATCGTGCTTTGTGGTTGAACCCTCGTATTCAGAGAACAAAGTAAGCATTTTCCTCCAAATAATGTTTACATGGGACGGTCGAAAGGCCGTCCCTTCGTGTTAAAATAGAAGTATCAAATATAAAGAGGTAAGAAAATGAAAGCTCGTAAAGCAATGGTTGCCGGTAACTGGAAAATGAATAAAACTCTTGGAGAAACTGCCACGCTCCTCGAAGAATTAAAACCGCTCCTGGCGGATGTTGAGCATGTCGATTTGGTGGTCTGCCCGCCTTTTGTGGATTTATCCCTGGCTTTTGAACTTTTAAAAGATAGCAAGATAAAAGTTGGTGCTCAAAACTTGCATTGGGAAAGCAGCGGTGCCTACACCGGTGAAGTATCTGCCCCCATGCTGAAAGATATCTGCAGCAATGTCATTATTGGCCATTCCGAACGCCGTGCCATGTTTGGCGAAAGCGACGAAACCGTCAATAAAAAAGTTTTTGCTGCCTTGGGTGCAGATTTGCAGCCGATAGTTTGTATTGGCGAAACCCTCGAAGAAAACGAAGCCGGTCTGACTGGGGAAGTTGTCGGGAGAATGGTCCGTGAAGGCTTGAAAGGCTTGAGCCGGGAAGAAGCAGTCAAAATTGTGCTTGCTTATGAACCGGTTTGGGCAATTGGCACTGGGAAAACCGCCACACCCGAACAAGCAAATGCAGTCCATAAAGACATTATCCGCCCGATTTTGTGTGAAATGTTTGGTGAAGAAGTCGGTAATGCGATTCGAATTTTATATGGCGGATCGGTAAAACCCAACAACGCAGCTGAACTCTTCGGTCAATCTGACATCGATGGTGGTTTGATTGGCGGTGCAAGTTTGAAAGCGGAAGATTTTGTTGGAATTGTCAAAGGCGCAATGTAGATTCAAAACTTGCTGATGCCGGTTTTGGGAGCGGTGAACGGTCAGCCGTTGGTGGCATACTGTTTGCAATTTGCTGTTTAAACATAATTGTAAATCCGCACAGACAGAACCTTGCCTTTATATGTGAAGCTAATTTTGATTGGACCTCCTGTCGGCCTGCTTGATTGTCAACCATGCTTGGAATGGATTTTCGTTAAAGTGCTGGTTTTATCTGATTGGTGTATAATTTCTCTTGTTAACCAAAATTAATAGAGAACAGGTCGGGATGATGCTTTTAGGAAAGTACGAGATTCAAGAAGAAATTGGACGTGGCGGCTTTGGCACGGTCTATAAAGCGCATGATAAGGTGCTTGACCGCACAGTTGCCATTAAGGTGCTCCACCCCAATTTAGTTAACGACTCAACCTTCCTCGCTCGTTTTCAACAGGAGGCGAAAATTACCGCCAGGCTCGACCATCCCAATCTTGTTCCTGTTTATGATTTTGGCGAAACCGAGGGGCGATATTATATTGTTATGGCATATATGCCCGGTGGTTCAGTTAAAGATTTAATCAATAAATACACCAAACTAAGCAAAGAACAAAGCATTGAAATTTTCGAAGATTTCGGTAGAGGTTTGGATTATGCCCATAAACAATCGATTATTCATCGTGATCTTAAACCCGCTAATATCCTCATTGATAGCCATGGAAAAGCCCGCATCTCTGATATGGGCTTTGCAAAAATGATTCAATCCAATAGCAGCACTTCCATTACTGCTTCAGGTGGAATTGTTGGCACTCCCGCCTATATGGCACCCGAAATCTGGAAAGGCAAAGCGAGCACACCGGCTGTCGATATTTATAGCAGTGCTTGCATCCTGGTTGAAATGTTGACAGGAAAACAACTTTTTGAAGGCGATTCAACCCCGATGGTGATGATGAAGCACTTTGAGAAGTTGCAATTACCGGAAGAATTGCCTCAAACTTGGAAGCCAGTTTTTGAAAAAGCTCTCGACAAAGAAGCGAACCAACGCTTTGACTCTCTAGAATCAATGCTCACCGCATTGAAGTCAGATTCTTTTCAGCCAAGCGGGAAAGTTCCTAGCCAGCAAAAAAGTCAGCAGCCTAATTTTGAAGATCAAGCTGCCTCCCAAAAAACGAAGCAGGTTCAGGACAGGACGAGTAATGGCACCTTTCATTATGGTGGCTGGGAAAAGGAACAAGCCAATGCAAGACAGTTTCCACCTCAGTCAGAGCAGCCAAAGAAAAATAACATCCTATATATTGCACTCGGCACTATAGCAGTTTTATTAGTCATTGTCATTTACCTGTTAAGTGGTAGCTTCCAATTGAGCCGAACAGTTAACAACCGGGATGAACCGCGCGTGGAACAAGAAGTTTATTACGTATCTCCAACCAATAGACCAACGGCAGAACCGGAGAATACGACTGTGGTTAGTGAGCAATCAGAACCAGAAAATATGAGTTTGGTAAGCGAGCAAGCAGAACCGACTGAAACAGCCACCGCTATTCCGGCGATCTCAAATTCAAGTTATACGATGTTTACGATTGGTCAATGCGGGGAACAGATTGGCAATCAAGTCTTGCGTGATAACTGCTTTTCACAAATCCAAAACACTCGCAATCTAGGATTTAGAGCAAATTTCAAGTCAACGGTTTTAGAGCCGGACAATTTTGAGATGGAAATGGATGGCAAAATATTGACTTGTGTTCGCAGTTGGTCACAGGCAGATAGTTATGTCTGTTCAGGCGATCACCAAAGATTCGATTCTAACCTAAACATCAGAGTGTTTGATCGCCAAAGTAATCATGAGTTAGGCATGGGGGTATTAAAATTATTCATGCCAACCTCTGCCCCAACAGCGGCACCTGCACCGGCACCGACTAATCCACCACCCCAACCAACTTCAAGATATGGTGGATAGGTCTATAAGATGAGTTTCGAGAGAATAGTCGCCTTTTTGGTTTTGGTGACTATTTGTCTTCCATCTTTTTTTATTGCAAAGGGGGTCTTAGGTAAATTAAGCAATTTATCGGTCAGGGAAAATCGCGTTTATACCCTGATATTTGGCTTGATTTTGGCATCTTTGTTCACTTTCCCGTTTTTGTTTATTGGAATCAAATTTGTATATTACTCGGTTGCCGTGCAATTTTTCATTGCTCTGCTTTTGTATTTACAAAGTGCTAAATTTGGGGAAATGAACAATTCAGCAAAAGCAGACCTGGGGCTAATCCTTTGCCTTTCTCTTGTCTTAGTTTTATCCATGGTTTTTATCAGTAAGTTAAGTTTGCCAGCCTATACTGACAGCATTCATCATTACAAAAGCATCAATGATTTTTTTCTGATAAAAATTGGTTCGACAGAATTATTTCCCGGTTTACCGGAGCGGTTTTATCATTACGGATATCATCTTTTCATCGCCCAGGCTGCTCAATTGAGTAATATTCCGATTTCAGAGCTGATGCTTGCCTCCGGTCCATTTTTCATCCTGTTTTTCAGCCTTGGCATTTATGCTTTGACATTAACAATCACAAAACAGCAGGAGCTTGCGCTTTTGAGCACAAGTCTGCTTTCTTTAATAAGCATTTTCCCGTCATTCGCTCAAAACTGGGGGAAATATCCGACACTTTTTAGCCTGTCAATGATCTCATTTCCACTCTTTTTAATTTATCGATTGTTTGACCAAAAAAGCCGAAAAACATATAAAACTGAAATCTTACTTTTGCTTATCTCCATATTAGTGGTCGGTTTTGCTCATTTTAGGTCGCTTATTTACCTATCAATCTTCGCTTTTTCCATGTTTTTGACTAACAAAGTCCCGAACAGTTCTATTTGGAATAAGGTTAAGCTCATCATAATCACCCTTTCTTTTTCACTTGCAATAGTTGAAGTTTTTAAAACAAGTATTCCATTAGTAAGTCGCATTTTCTGGCTGATTGCGATTTGCCTGGCTTTATTCTTCGTGATAATGAAAGGAATAAGCCAGTCTGACAATTTTTTACTGACAGCATCCATGGTCTTCGTCATATCTCTGCTCTTAGTGAAGCTACCCTTAACAGGCAGTTTGGCAAGATATTCAAATTTAATTGATTGGCCATTTTATCGGATCTCGCTTTTTTACCCGGCTGGGATGCTAGTAATTTTTTTGATCAAAAAATTCAGTGAAATTGAAGCAATTGAGATAAGCGCAAAGCCTTATTTTTGGATTCTCCTGCTCATTTCTTTAAGTCTGTTTCCATACCAAAAAAAGCTTGTACCGGAAGATCGATATATTTTAGCAGAAGCGGAACAATTAAAAGCAATTGAGTGGCTGAAGGCAAACTATACTGCTTCCGGTGTTTGGGTTCTTGCTCCCGGAGAATGGATGGGAGATTATATGGAAGTAACCGATTCAAGCGGCTGGATTAATCCATTGACTGGAATTGATGTTGAACTCATTCCATCCACCACAGAATTTGAGAGTGAGAAACAAGCAGACTTGTTATGTGAAAACCAATTTATCATTTATATTGACAAGAGCAATAAAACAGCCTCCTTTGATGAGAATAAATTTCCTCCAAATCTTTACCGGACAATATATAATCACGAGCCGATAAGAATTGTCGAGCCAGTCTGCAATAAATCACCCTGATATACAAGGCCTCTACATAAATGAGGTGCTGAGGTTCACCTGTGTGATAATCATAAAAACTTTTAAGAGGTGACGATGGCAAAGAGAAAACTTCCGGCGAATATGAAAAAGAAAAACCTCAGCCCAATTTGGATTATATTGGCCGTTGCGGTTTTATTGGTTGGTGTATTAGTATACCGAGGCGTTCGGGAAATCAGCGGAAATCCAATTTATACCTCGCAAGATCAGGTCCCAAGAATTAGCGGTGAGGAGGCAGCCCGTGCAGTAAATGAGCAAGGTGCTGTCTTATTGGACACTCGGACGGATGGGCAATTTGAAGTCAGCCATGTTGACGGAGCAATAAAACTGCCCCTGGATGACCTCGATGAGGTGATGAAAACGTTGGATAAGGACGTCTGGTATATCACTTATTGTACCTGACCGGATGAAAACACAAGCGCCCGTGCGGCGTACCTAATGTTGCGAGCAGGTTTCAAGCAAGTAAACCCGGTTCTTGGCGGTTTTGAAGCACTATATCAGGCCGGTATGCCCTTAGCAGGGAATTAAAGAAAAGTTCATTAGCGAGAGATGAAAGTTTGTGGTTGGCAGAATGAGTGTTCAGACTGCCGCCGAAGCTTTCATCTTTTCCTTTCAGCAAAAAAATAATCAAACCGCAGGGCGCGATCGAAGATGATTAAGCCTCAGGAATTTTTTTGCGCAATCCCATCTTTAATACCACTCACTTCGTTCGAGGACAATGTCCGCCTTTGAATTGCTCTTGCAAAAATCTCAAACTATAAGCTCTCAACGGCGGATTGAATGGGCACGCCGCTTATCAATAAAGAGGTTAATAGCCCATTCAATCGCGCCCTACATTTTTGCTTTCATCTTTTGCTTTCAGTTTGATTAGTTAATCCGATTAGGTTTCACAGTCTAAAAAATGTACAAGGTATGTCTAAGCATTGCCTTGTTAGTGGACTCGCTTAAGGCTAAAATGTAGTCCAGATAGTTGAGAGGTTGAAAAATGAAAAAGCAAAAATATCTTCTTATTGTTTTGAGCTTGGTAGCAGTACTAATTCTCGGTGCTTGTGGAGCAACACCAACTGAGACCGTGCAAGATGCGGCTAAACCGGAAATCCAAGCTCCGACTGAGCCAGTTAGTGAAGTTGTTGATGAGCCACTTGAAGAAGTAGGTGAAACTGAAGTAATAACTGAACCTGAGCCTGAGCCTGAACCGGAACCAGTTGTTTCTGACTACGCCAATTTTAGTGATGCTGATTGGGAAGCTTATATCATTGAAAAAGCTGACGGAAACCACAATCTCGATTTCGTTCTCAGGCAAAATCTAAGCGCGAGCCAGTGGGAGACTGTTATCGACCGAATGATTAGCTATGGAGCAGATATTGACGCAGAAGGTAAAGAGGCATTGATTAATTGGCTTACTAATCGATAGCACAAGATTTTAGAACCTGGCTATACAGTTAGCCAGGAATCAACAAAAAACAGGCAGAAGTTCACTTCCCTTCTGCCTGTTTCTTTTTTTATTTTGCTTTGTAGCTATTAATTGAATAGCCCATACCACCAATTTGGAACGGAAAAGAGGCGCATGTTGAAGCGGTAGGCGAGCAGCACGACCGTGATCACCATCAAGATCGAAAAAACGACGATGGCATAATCCCACCATTGAAACTTCAATACATGCAGCCAAGTCCGTTTTCGCTGGCCAAAACTGCGCAAATCCATCGCATTGGCAATATCCTCGCTGGAAACAATCGCATTCATTGTTACCGGAATAATCAATGGAGCGACCTGACGAATTTTTTGAATAAAGTTCCCGTTAGCCGCACTGAGCTCAAAACCTCGTGCTTTTTGAGCGTCCATAGTTACCTGAAGATTGCGCGCCAGGGTTGGGATAAAACGAAAGGACAATTCCATTGTATAAGCCAAACGGTCAGGCATACCAAGTTTGCTAAAAGTGACGCCATAAGCCCGGGAATCCATGGTGTAAGGAATCATGACAAAGACCAGTGAAATGGAGAGAATGCGCATTAACTGAGCGATGGCAAACCAAAGGCGTTCTACAGTCAAGCCAAAGCCTATCCGCTTTCCAAAAATGAGAAGACCTTCAGGCCAAATCAAGCGGCCACCGGGTGGAACGACACCTCCGGCACCACCTCCGGTGATGATGGTATTGACGATGATCATTGTGAAAAGCATAATTGAGATCATCAGCCAGCCTTGTTTGGTTTCTTTCCATTTCAATTGCCCCAGGCTATACCAGATAATTGCAATCAGAAAAACCGCAAACAAAATGTTTGGGTTCCAGGTGGTTGTAGCAGCAATTAGAACTGCGAAAGAAAAAATAAAACGAGCCCGTGGATCAATATTATCCATGGGGCTATTACGATGGCGAAAATTCCAACTAATCAGCATATGACAAAAGAAGGGGCTGTCATTCGACAGCCCCTTAACCGTTGGTCTTAGCGCCCGCTACGTTGAACGATAGCGGCGTAGGCAATCATCAAGACTGGGAGCAAAATCAGACCCCAGACGATGTTGGTCAGGAAAGAGGGCAGGAAGTTGGCGAGCAGGACAGTGTTCATGTCAGCGCCACTGACCCATATTTCCGAAACACTGGCAAGAGCCATGCCCAAAGCAACACCTAAAAGGACAGACAACTCGCCAAAAAGGATTGATTTTTTCTCGTTGTATTTATAAACAAACATAGAGAAGATTCCGGGAATGAGACCGATAATACCGTTGCCGAGATCCCACCAAAGCCAGAAACCATATCCGCTAATCAAATCAGCCAAAATGTTACCGACAAAGCCGGTTATGAAACCAACAATCGGGCCAAAAGCGATACCGAAAAACATCGGGATCACAATTCCGGGACGAATGCCGACGTTTCCTGCACCTGGTATTTGCCAAATATTGAAAGCCCAGGTGATGACGGCGTAGAGTGCTGCGCCGATAGCGGCATAGACAACCTGATTGGTGCCAAATGCCCAAAGATTCTTTTTCTTACCAGTTGTGTTTGTGTTTTCCATTAATACCTCCGAAAAATTATGAAATAAATTGGCCGAGCGCTTCTGCTCGCATATATTGGCCCGTCTTAGGCCATAATTCCTGATTTAATTTTAACAAAGACGTCGGCAAAATACGCCATTTTTGTAAACTCTCTATATTTTGTAAGACTTCGTTTGGGTGACCGTCGCCGACTACTTCGCCGTTAAATAATACGACAACCCGATTGGCGTAAATGAGGGCTAAATCGAGGTCATGGGTAATGAAAATGATGGAATCAAAGCCTTTGGTTTGCAAAATTGTATCCATAAAGCTTTTGTAATTCCAATAATCCTGACCGGCGGTTGGTTCATCCATCATCAGGACTCGGGAACGCATTGAGAGCACCGAGGCTATCGACACCCTTTTTTGTTGCCCGAAAGAAAGCGCCAGGGGCGGGGTGGGCAATTCTTCTTCCAGATGGACAGTCTCAATTGCCCAATCTACGTTTTGCTCAATTTCTTCGGCCGCAAATTTAAGGTTCTTCGGTCCATAAGCAAGTTCATCGCGGACAGTTGCCGCAAAAAGCATTTGACTGGGGCTTTGGAAAACATAACCAATAGTTTTCGCAGCGGTCGCTACGCTTGATTTCTTGGAATCGGTCCCTTCAAGCAAAACTCGTCCTTCGCTTGGTTTCAGCAAACCGAGAGCATGTTTGACCATCGTGGTTTTGCCCGATCCGTTATGACCTAAAATAGCAATAACTTCTCCGGCACGGATATCGAGATTGATGCCATGCAAAACTTCGGGCAAATCTTCTTTATATCGAAAGCGCACGTCCTGAAAAGAAATCAGCGGTGTTGAATTTGGATCAATCGGTGGAACGGTGGGTTTATAGACCGGCGGAGTTTGATTTTTAGCGCGTCTGGCAATGACCGGTGCGGGGAGTTTTATTCGTCCGTAATCAACCGCATCCATTAAACCCTCAACGGAACCGTCATAGACAATTTTGCCGTCTTCCATATAGATCATCTTTTCGGGATTAATCGCCAAAACATCTTCAACCCGATGTTCGACAATTAGAATTGAAAGCCCCTGATCTGCCAGTTCGCGGAAAGCGAGCAGAGCTTCGTGAGCCGAAGCCGGGTCAAGGCTTGCCAGCGGCTCATCAAGCAAGAGGATATCGGGCTCCATTGCCAAAACGCCTGCCAGAGCAACCTTTTGTTTCTCCCCACCGGAAGTGAAAAAGGTTTCTTTGTCTTTCAGATGGCTAATGTGAAGCATATCAAGTGCTTTGTAGGCGCGAGGGAGCATTTCTTCGCGGCTCATCCCGAGAGATTCCAAACCGAAACAAACTTCGTTAAGCACATAAGTGCCCAAAATCTGTCGTTCAGGATCTTGAAGCAAAGTGCCAACGTGGGTGGAAATTTGAGAAAGTCCCATTCCTTGAACCGGCTGGCCGTGAATCAGAATTTCACCGCTCATGTTTCCATGGTAGGAATGGGGAATCAGCCCGTTGATGCAGCGCATCAGGGTGGTTTTGCCACAGCCTGAAGAACCGGCAAGAAGGGTGATCTGACCGGGTTCAAGGCTTAAGTTAATATTTTGGATAGCAGGGGAGTTACGGGTGTGGTACTGAAAACTAAGGTCTTTGACAACTAATGGCAAAGCTTTAGTTTCAGTCATGAAAAACTACCTCAACCACATCGTCCAGCGCAATGCCAAAGGTTTTCGCGGCGCTACCATTGACCACAGCAATTTCAACGAAACCTTCACTGTCTGTCACTGCAACCAAATCGCCAACTTTTCGATGCCCATAAGAGGGGATGATGCCATCAATTGTCTGCCCTTTGATTTTTAGCTCTGTTTTGCTCAAATCAGGTATCTGGTTGACTCGCAAACTGGTTGAACAATTGCCAAAAACATCAACGACAATGATATTTGCCTGATAGCCGGATTCTGTCTTGATTGGCTTAGGCAGTGGAGTGCGAACCGGATCATTGATGATTGTGCCCATCGTTTCGATTTTGACGCCGGCGGCAAGATGAGCGGCACAAGGCGAGAAGATATCGCGGCCATGGAAGGTCGTGTAGACGGATGGTAAGAAAAACTCGGGCTTATCCAGGTGGACAATCGTGACTTCCTGGCCTGCCGCTTCAGCGTCTTCGAGCATTGGGGTAATCAGCCCATTATCGGGCAAGACAAAAAATTGATCTCCCAATTTTGCGGCGATTGGTCGGCGGGCAGTGCCAACGCCTGGGTCAACCACAGCCAGGTGAACCGTTCCGGCAGGAAAAAATGGAACAGCACGCCAGAGGGCAAGTGAACCGCTGCGGACGTCTTGAGCTGGAATTTCGTTTGTGATATCGGCAATTTGAACATCGGGAGCGATGTTGTAAATCACGCCCCTCATTGTGCCGGTGAAGCCATTTTGGTTTCCAAAATCAGTCGTGATGGTTATCAGTTTCATGCCTATTAGTTTACTTTGAGGGAATGATTTCTTCAAGAGATTTGTGTAGACAAATTTAGGTGGGATTATTTGCAAATGATCAACCATGATGATAGGGGAATGCGAAATGGCTCATATAATAACATAAATATCAAAATATACAACAAAACTAAATAGTTGCAAAAAACAGGGAAATCGAGTATAATGTATACTTATTACTAACTGGAGGTGAAATGCGGTTTATAACTAATTTGAAGTTAAACGAAGAAAAAATAAAAGAATTGAATCGCGTAATCGTCCAGGATCAATTTTATGAAAAAATCGATGCGATACGCAATTTGAAACTTAATTTATTAAAAGATCCGTCATTAGTTGGGCATTCAGATCCTCCAGAAATAACATCGCACTCGGCAACATTAACACAGATAGAACCAGATTTAGTATACGACTGTGACCCTCAGTTGGGGATGAATTATGCTAAGGAGGTAATATTTAGTGGATATGATGAATCTAAAGCTCAATTTCTTGCTTTAGAAGGGGAAGCTCAATTAACCACTCACGTTGTCACACATTTTTTCCGGGACAATATTATCCCTGCGTGTAAAATTAGTTTTTACTTTTATTCGCAATCGAAAATGCTAGAAAAACAATCAAAATATGTAAAGTTCTCGAAAGAAATCACATCTGACTCGAATGTAGATTATATAAATGATAGGAATGACATTATTCTGACGACAGCTCTTGACGGTTCGATACTTTTTGTGGATGGACCTCTTATAGGAGGAAACATTTCATCCTATAATCTGAAATTGGTGGATTCACTTCTCTCTAAAAATGTAATCCCAATTTTTGTTGTTAAAAATAGCGATAGCAATTTAGTAATTGACTATACCTCATCGTTGAAGGAAAGATACAATTCAGATTTACATTGGGCTTATGAAACCTTGAAAATGGGTCAACGCTCGTGTTTATTCAGGTATACTGACCAAGTAAATCCAACGAATTCGAAAATCTTCTGTTATATCAAACCTTTCAATCGAGTTACGACTCAAAGAATCGAAATGTCTGTAGATACGTATTCTGCATTTTTCAATGATTTAAATAAGTTATTTGGACTAGTCTATTATTTGATTCTTGATCATGGTAGTGAGACTAATCCACAAATGCGACCTATTGCGATTTCAGAGCAATATGCAAGGGAGATCCTTAAATTGATAGACTTTGAAAGGCTTTTAAGAAACTCTACTTTGGTACCTATAATGAATGAAACTAGATTCGGAGGATAAATGTCTTGGATTGTTATTGGAGAAGATAATGGTAAGGTTAAACTTGTTTCTAAAACAAACAGCAATGAGATCCCTGGCATATTACCAAAGGGGTCTTTCCTCACAGTCTTGGGGAGGGATAAATTGCCAAGATTTGTTTTGAGAGTGGATTCCAGCTCACAAAATGAAGTTTTTAAACCCAGTCCATTAATCGTTGATATGGATTTGGAGGGGTTGTATGGAGACAATCGTTGTCAAAACATTCTGGAAGCTTATCGAATCAAAAATTTAGTTAAGCGGTTTGATGGGAAAATCGACTTTATTGAACCTAGATTAATAGCACGCAGGTCTAATCAAGATGAAGTCAATTTAGCACTGACAGGTGAAGTTTCTAAAAATTTGAAGGGTCCAAAAGTTTTTCTAGCAACTTTGCAAGGTGGTGAAAATCAAGTCATCGCTGATGAAGAAGGGCATTTTCTTACATCCACCTTACCCGAAGACATGTTTTATCATCAAATTCAAATAACTGGAAAAACCGGAAGCGGAAAGACTGTTGCAATTAAACACCTTGCTCAATACTTTGTGGATGAGCTTTATGGGGCCGTGTTGGCTGTAAACGTAAAAGACACTGATTTGCTAACAATGGACCGACCGTCGAAATCTAACGGGGACACCCAGGTTGAGAAGGAATGGGAAGAATTAGGTGAGAGACCAAAAGGAGTTGGTTCTTCTGTTATTTACTATCCAGCTAACACGTCGCTTGTACATACTCAAGGGATAACTCATTCACTAACAAAAAAAATTACTCTCGATGTTGAAAAAATCGATCCTGATTCATTGACAGGTTTGTTACAAAATATTTCCGACATAGGTGCACAAAGCCTACCAGATATTTTTAGATACTGGCAGAATAAAAAGTCACCCAAAAAATTTATTGATTTTTTACGATATTTTAATAATGGACAAGAAGATGGATATACCTTTAATACAAAAAATATTAGGGGAGATGAGTCAACAATTAAGCTTCATAGTGGTACATTTGGCAACATTCAAAGGTCTTTAACCGTAGCGGCTGAATTTTTTGATAATGAGGGGGCAAAGGTTTTGGATGGGATGGATATACTTTCTCGAGGAAACCTGTCAATTATCAATGTAACCGGGGATAAAGGTGTCCAATTTGGTTCAATCCTACTTAGGGACTTATTAAGAAAAATTGTTGAAATAAAGGGCAACAGACAGAGCGACGTGCCAGTATTGGTAATAATTGATGAAGTGCATCAATTTTACAACACTGATAACTCGAGAGAAGCTTTATCAGACTTAGACAGAATTTGCCGGACAGGGAGGAGCCAAAAAATCGGAGTGATTTTTGCTTCACAGAATGAATCAGATATCCCTAAAGGCTTGAGCAGTGTGATTAATACTAAAATCCTCTTCCGTACGGATATCTCTTCTTCTAAATATTTAGGTGTTTCAGCTGATGAAATCCAATCTTTATCCCCAGGCTATTCCATAGCAAGCATACACGGAAATCCACAACTGAGAATTGTGAAATTCCCAATGAGTTTAGCAGGAGTTAATAATGGAAAATAAAGCTGGTCCAGGAAGAAATGATGACTTACAAGACCTTTTTCTTGAAATGATGGAAAATCAAGATACCAAAGAACTTTTGTTAATGATTCTCAACACCAATAATGAACAAGAAATTTATGAGATGATTCTACAAAAAATCAAAGGGGCAAAAAATGATTAAGCTTTCTTACATGTTGGTTAGAGACGAAAAAGATGAAACAAAAACATATTTACTGAAAGATTATCCGCCAGAATTTTCCAACCTTACATATATTGAAGGTCCAAACGGTTCAGGAAAAAGTGCAATCCTCCACATAATTGCTTTAGCTTTGTATGGTAATAGATTGGAGAAAGACGAACTTGATCCAGGACTTCACAAAAGGATATCGAGTCTGGTAGATGATCCTCAGAACAAGCTCACCTTTGAGTTGGAAATCGATGTTCCTGAAAATGGATTAAAATTAGTTTCTCGGAAAACCAACCCTAATTCCAAGGATATTGATTTACGATTAATTCAAAATGGGAAAGAAATACCATATCCATTTGAGAAGTTTAAAAATGAATTTCGATTAATTTACACAATTCCGAACAATCCAACAAGGCAGCTCCCGGAATTATTATTGGAATTAAAAGCGGCACAGTCTGAAACAACAAGTAAAGTGTCCTGGTTTAGAGGCTTCCTGGAGAAAAAAATACAGGATCTCGAAAACAGTAGAGATGAGAAAAACCTCAATTCCGAAAAAGAAACAAAAAAAATAGCTGAAGAAAGGTATTCTGAAATTGATTGGGAACATAGGAGTCTGAGTAAAAAACATGAAAAACTTAGATCCTATTACAACTTAAATGGTTACTTGGAGAATACATCTAAAGTGGCTAATTTGCAAGATGAATTAGATAAGTTAGTCAAAGAAATCCAAATCGCTAATAAATCAACAGTTCGTAAGTGTAAGGATAATCGAAGTTCAATCCAAAAATTTAATCAAATTATGAGTAATATCGAACGAGAAAAAACCAATCTAACTTTTACACTATCTAAGTATAAGCATTCGAATCTGCCTAAACATCTCGCTCTCATCAATTCATCCTCGGTTGTTATCGAAATCAAAAACAGTGATAAGCAAAAGACAATTCGAGACAGTTTGATTGCTTGTATAAATGGTATTCAAAGCTTGGCAACCTCTGAAGAAAACATTCATAAAGAAGATCTGTTATCTCTGGAATTATATTCTTCTCTACTAAGGATTTTAAAAAACCCGAATTACTCTCAAATTACTGTTCCTGGCACTAATAGTAATGTAGGATTGTTAATGACCCAAATTGAGGACGCAATAGAAGAAAAGAACTCTATACAAAGGAGAATTAAAAGTTATGATTCTGATGCGGAATCGGTAAAAAAATTTTTACAAAATGTTGAAAATGCAATCTCAATTTACAATAACACTGACCTAAGCCCGGATTCGCGGGGAATGTCCGAACAAGAAATTCAATTAGCTAGTCTAAAAGCGAAAGAAACTGAATTAAATAGGAGATTAAAATTAGCTAAAAACGAACGGGGTAATTTTAAAACGGGACTAATTTCACAAAAAATTGATCCAACCGTGGCAACAATAGAAATAACAAAGCTTGAAAAAGCTCCTGAAATTCAAGATTTTATAAAACTTTCAGTTCAAGAACAACAAGTATTGATTGAAAAAAATGAACGAGAACTTAGAGATTTGGACAGCCAAAGAATCGAACTTTCGAAATTTATTAATTCAAAAAAGAAAAATATTGAAAATTTAGAAAAACAGGAATTCGATCCTGATAGAGAGTACATAGCTGATCTTAAGGTTTTTAGCAGACACCTTGTTACTATAGAGTCCTTATTCCGATCAAAACTTCCGGAGGCATTGAAAAGGATCGAAAACAAAAAAATGGATAGTTCCTCAGAACTTGATATCAAGTATTCTGTTTTGATCGGTGATTACTATGCAAAAAAAATGAAGACTATTCTGTATGGTGAAAAAGAATTTACAGTAAGCAACGTCGACATTGTCAAGGAAGTTATTAAAACAGCAGAAGGCAAAGAGATTAAGTTCGATTACTTGGGTACTGGACAAAGTCAATCGTCCTATCTAATCACAAAATTGGGTATGACAGACGCTAAGAAAACAATCGCGTTATTCGATGAAGTGGCTATGATGGATAATAAATCCTTAAAGCCAGTGATTGAAGTTCTAAAAACTAACTACAAAAACGGAAAACTAATCGCTGCAATTATCGTTCAAAGAGGCGAAATGCCAAAAGTTGAGGAGCTATAGTCATGTCAATTTCTACAGAAGTTTTTAATGATATTCAGTTTTGTTATGAAGACCTGCGTAACAAGCTTTTTGTAAAAAACAAAATTAAAGTCAACGAGCCTGCATTATTTTCCATGATGAAAATGAATTCGGGAGATCGATTAGCATTTCTAACTGAATCTTCATTAGATATTTCACTTTCTACAGCTCAAGCAAGATACAAGAGCGTTGAAAATGAACAAATAATGCAAAGACTGCATCAAAAAAACCGTATAATTTTGCTTTTTACTGCAAAAGGTCTATATTCTATGGATGAGCAGAAAGGATTGATTAACTATTCTAAACTCTTGGATTATTTACAAATAAAATATTTTGACTTGGATGTCCCGACAAAAAAGTTAAATCCAAAGGAGAAAACGGTTTTATTAAGTTTAATCGTTATGCATTGTTTTGGAGAAAACAATTGTATGGATTTGAGTTCCACTAAAATACAACAAGACTGGTTTGTATTAGTGAGTCAGGTCGTTTTTCCATACCTGCAGGCTGTAAATATTGTTGCTGAAAAAGACACTTTGAAATTAGGTTCAACTGGAAATGAAACTCCAATGACATATTTAATGAGACGGCAAAATGATTTATCTAAGAAGACGGGAAACATTTTTAATAATCCTGGAGATCGTAAATATTTTATTGATCTAGACTTAGAAGATTATGACAAGACAAAGAATTTATTGATCTATTTGTTTAAACTTTTACTCCCAGATAATATAACCTTCAGTATGCTTGAATCAATAAAAATTTTTATTAATAGTGTTTTCCTGGAATATGTGCCATTAATTCATGGTCGGTTGAACTCCGATGACGATATTTGGTCTTCCCTTATCAATGATTCTCTAGACACAATACTGCTTCAATAACAATGGCAAAATTTATTACACCTCTCAGATATCCTGGTGGAAAAAGCCGTGTAGCAAAGGAATTAGTCGGATATTTTCCAAGCTTTTCAACGTACCGCGAACCCTTCATTGGAGGAGGATCCGTTTTTCTTGAAACAAAGTCTACTATGCCAGAAAAAACATATTGGATAAATGATCTTAATCAAAACTTAATTTCATTTTGGGCAAAAACGAAAAATGATTTAGACAATTTGGTTAATGAGATAACATCACTTAAAATCCAATTTACAAATGATGGCAGGGGACTTTATAAACATTTGAGAAATGGGTATGCCCCTGATGATGATATGCTAAAGATAGCTACAAGATTCTTCATACTTAACAGAATTACTTTTTCTGGACTCACAGACTCTGGAGGATATTCGGAAGAATCTTTCAAAAAAAGATTCACCGATTCCTCATTAGAAAAATTATTGTTTTCCTCGAAATTGCTCCAAGAAGTGAAAATTACTAATTTAGATTATTCATCTTTACTTTCCGAGGTCGGCCAGGATGTTTTTATCTTTTTAGACCCGCCATATTTTTCCCAAAAGAATTCCAAACTTTATGGAGAAAACGGTGATTTACATACACAGTTTAAACATGATGCTTTTGCGGAGGAAGTGTTAAATTGCAAGCACAAATGGATGATTACTTATGACGATAGCCCTTATATAAGAGACTTGTTTCAAGGGCATTATATTTATGATTGGGACATACAATATGGGATGGGGTCAAAGAGAGGTTCTTTAAAAAAAGGTAAGGAATTAATAATTACCAATTACAAGATTGACAATTTCCGAAACGAAAAAATCTCATCTTGAAAGCCTCTCCTCATCACGTGCTATAATTTTTTGTAATTAATTTTCATAAATCTCACATAAGTTTATCGGAGGGTGTATGGCGGAAGTAATTGGAAAACTCAGAAAAGAAGCGACACCGGGGGAGGTTCAGGTTTTGGACTTGCTGCGCAGAAACTTGCCCAAAGATTTTACGGTATACGTTGAGGTCCCAATTAACGTTTATCGAAAAATTTCTTACCCCGATTTTATTATTCTCACGAATTATGGTTTTGTTATCCTCGAAATCAAAGACTGGGCGAATTTCAAAGCAAACCCACATCAGGCGATTATTACAACTCGCAATGGTCAAAGAGTTGAGGGAAATCCGGTAAACCAAGCCCGAAGCTATGCGCTCGATCTTTCCAACGCTATCGAAAATTTATCAAAAAAGCAAAATCTCCCTAATCCACATTTGCCATACGGTTTTGCTGCCGTTTTACCGTTTTTTCCGGCTTATTATAAAAATGAGCTTCAATCAGTTTGGGGAGAATCCAACGTGCTCGTCAGGGAAGACTTGGAAGCACACCTGATTAACCGCAGTATTCGCAACACCGTCCGTGAGGACAAAATTAACCCAATCCCTAAACAAACGATGGATCTTGTTCGGGCAGCAATCTATCCTGAAATCGCATTTGGAAGCGGTATTATTTTGGATCAGAAGCAAGCCGAAATTGTGCTCGAGGGTATAAGCGAAACCTCCACGCCCGAAATCCCTTCCTCAAAACCACAAACGCCCAAAGCTCAAACTTCGCAGTCTCTAAATGCCAATCTCGATTCGCTCTTTGAAGAACTTAGACCCACAGCGCAAGAGGAAGAAGATTTACCGCTCGAAAGTGAAAAAATCATCAGCACAAATACTGTGCGCTTGGTTCGTGGGGTGATGGGTAGTGGAAAGACACTAGTCTTACTTGCCAAAGCAAAGCATCTGGCAAAGGTAAATCCGGATTGGAAGATTTTGGTGCTATCTTTCAATAAAGCTTTGGGGCAATCCTTACATAAGGAACTGAAAAATTTCAATAACATTCAAGCCACCAACTTGGACAAACTTCTGGCTGATACAATCCAAAATCAGAACCGGTATTTAAAGTCGCCGATTTCAGATTCTGTAGGCTGGGTCAATGCCAACAAAGATAAATATGAAATAATCCAAAGCTTAGGCTCCGATTTTATTGCCAAAGAAATAGGTTGGATTCATGAAGTGATGCTGACTTCCCGGGAAGATTATCTGAACGTAAAACGGGTTGGCAGAGGCAATCAAATTCAAATCAATAAGAATCAACGCACTCAGATTTACGATTTACTGCTTGAGCAAAGCAAAGACTTGGAGAAAAACCGGGCAACAACCTGGGATCGAACTTATCCTAATTTCCTAAATTGGGTCAAGGAAGGAAAAATCGAGCCACCCCAATATGATGCAATTTTGATTGATGAAGCCCAGGATTTTGCACCGTCCTGGATTGCTGTTGTAAACAGTTTGCTCAAACCGGGTGGTTATTTGTTTATGGTTGATGATCCCACCCAATCGCTTTTCCGCTATTTTTCATGGCGGCAGCGTGGCGTTGAAGTGGTTGGCAGAACTAAATACCTCAATAAGCCCTATCGGAACACATTTGAGATTTATCGGGCTGCCCAGGCAATCATTAAGGATGATTCCGAGCTGATTCGGCAATTGAAAACCGAAGGTGAAGATTTTGTCAGTGAAGAAGATTTAAGCTATATGCGCAGAGGTGATCGTCCATTATTGGTTTCGACCAAACAAGCAGGCGAAGACATAACTTTTGTTGAAACTCAAATCCGGCATCTTCGACAGAATAGCGGTATTCCCTACGACCAAATCTGTGTGATTGCAGCAACTGCGAAGGATGAAAAGCGATTCAAAAATGGGCTTTCAAAGTATAAAGTTCCCGTCTATAACGCCAACCAACCAAAAGGCTTGGGCTATGACGTTGTGTTTTTGTGCGGAGTAGAGAACTTTTTCAGAGAAGAAAGCAAAGATGACCCTGTCGCCCTCTCCCAACAAAAGCGGATGCTCTATGCCTGCATGGGCAGGGCGCAAAAACTTCTTTATCTGTTGCATGGTAAAAAGTTGCCTGCTCAGTTTGATGGACTGACAGACTTAATGGATACTTATACAGTTTAGGCATTGATCATGGAAAAACGGTTAATTGGTTGTATTGAAGGTGGAGGCACGAAGTTTGTTTGTGCTGTTATTGACGAAGACAATCAGATTCTCTCTGAAACACTTATTCCGACAACGGAACCGGAAAGGACTTTGCGCGAATGTCTGAGCTTTTTCAACCAAGAAGAGGATCGCCTGGGAAAACTGGATGCACTGGGGATTGCTTGCTTCGGGCCGCTCGATCTGCGCAAGGATTCAGCCAGTTATGGGCAGATTTTGGCAACCCCCAAAGAAGGCTGGGCTTATACCGACCTCGTTAACTATTTTTCTGAAGGTTTGAAAATTCCGGTTGGCTTCGATACTGATGTCAATGCGGCTGTACTTGCTGAAGCGCAATGGGGAGCCGGTATGGGCTTGACTGATTTGGTCTATTTCACCATTGGCACCGGAATCGGTGGGGGAGCGATTGTCAACGGAAAAGTTTTGCACGGTTTGATTCATCCCGAAATGGGACATGTGCGCCTGCCGCACCTGGCAGAAGATGCAGCTTTTGGCGGGATTTGTCCATTCCATGGTGATTGTTTTGAAGGTTTGGCATCCGGTCCGGCAATTCAGGCACGTTCAGCTCAAGCGGCTGAAAATCTTGACAGGGCGCACCCAGCCTGGGAGATTGAGGCGGCTTATATCGCCCTGGCAATGGTTGGTGTGATTTGCAATCTTTCTCCTCAGAGAATCATTTTAGGCGGTGGGGTGATGAATCAGGAGTTTTTATTCCCCATGATCCGGCAGAAGACGCTTGAATATTTGAACAACTACATCCTCGCTCCGGAAATTATCGAGGATATCGAAAATTACATCGTCCCTCCGGCTTTGGGCAAGCGGTCTGGGATTTTGGGAGCTAAAGCTTTGGGCGAACAGGCTTTGCTTGAATCAAACAAGTGGGCATAGCCAAAATTCTCAATATGAAAAATTATGATTCGGTAGCCTAACATATCAGCAGAATTCATACACAAGGGAGGCGTGGGTCCCGATTACGAATGGGTAGGGGCAAGTCCCAATCGTGAGTGCTCCATAGACCCTAAAATAGTTAGACTTGCCCCCGAATTCGCCCCTGCCGATGTAATTTACAATAATATTGTATTCAAAGATTAACTTGCAAAGGCGGATTGAATGGGCGAAATGTAAGCCAGGCAAAAGGCAATATGCCCATTCAATCTCGCCCTACGCCGGTGTATTTATTGCATAAATCACAAAAATTATGTAAGAATTTTGCTGATCTTGTCAGGGGCGTTCAAACTCAATTCCCTTCACAAGGTATAATAGCCATCGTAACAATTACAAATTTCGGAGGATGAAATGAATTATGCCTTGATTATGGCCGGCGGTGCCGGAACGCGCCTTTGGCCTCTTAGCCGGGAAAAACATTCAAAGCCAGCGCTCTCTTTATATAGCGAGCAAAGCTTATTCCAAATCGCTATTGAACGTCTTTATCCTCTATTTTCTCCCGAACAAATATTGGTGGTTGCCAGTCAGCATCACATTGCCGATTTGGCGGTCCAAGTTCCCGAAATCCCGCAAGAAAACTACATTATTGAACCGGAAATGCGCGGCACGGCTGCCGCAATCGGTTTAGCGGCGATTCATCTGGCAAAGCGCGACCCGGATGCCACAATGGCGGTCTTAACTGCCGATCATCACATTGGCAAAACGGAAGTTTTTCGCAATCTGGTTCAGGCGGGTTTAAACTTCGCCCAAAAGGGCTACATTATCACCCTGGGGGTAACCCCAACCTGGCCTTCCACCGATTATGGTTATATCGAACAAGCCGAAGCGGTGGGCGAGGAAAACGGCTTCAAAGCCTATCACGCGGCACGATTTGTTGAGAAACCAAACGAGAAGAACGCCCAGCGGATGCTTTCGATGGGCAATTACAGCTGGAACAGCGGTATGTTTATTTGGAAGCTTACGACCATTATGGCTGAGTTTGAGCGTCAAATGCCAGAGCTGCACGGGCGATTAATGCGCATAGCAGATTTAATCGGCGAGCCGAATTATGCTGAAACCATGCCGCTGATTTGGCATGGTATCGAAAAACAAACCATTGATTATGGCGTGATGGAACATGCCGAAAATGTGGTTGTGATTCCGGCGGATATGGATTGGCTGGATGTGGGTACCTGGACGAGCCTGAAATCACTCCTGCCGATGGATGGAAAAGGAAATTGTTCTAAGGGCGAGGTTTTGTTGACCGATTCCGAAAACACGCTGATTATTGGCAACAGCCGAATCATTACCGGCATCGGACTAAAAGATTTGATCATTGTTGATACGCCCGACGCGCTAATGGTTTGTGACATGAACCATTCCGGGCAGGTCAGGGAATTGGTCAAACTATTGAAAGAGCAAGGCCGGGAAGATTTGATCTGATCTAAGGCTCGAAACAGCTTCCTTCAAAATTAGCAACAAATTGAGCGCATTGAAAAGCTATAGAAGCGTCTTTTTTCAGGACGAGAACTATTAAAATTGAGAGAAAAATTTGACCACTTTACTATTAATCATCATCTATATTGCTTTTATTAGCCTCGGTTTACCCGATTCGATGCTGGGGGCAGCCTGGCCTCTGATGCAGCGCGAAATGAGCCTCCCGCTGGAAGGTGCGGGTTTGGTTTCAACCATCGTCAGTGCCGGAACAATCGTTTCCAGCTTGTTGTCCGGTAAATTGATCAAAAAACTGGGCACCGGTTTGCTAACCATGCTCAGCGTTCTGATGACTGCGCTGGCGCTTTTGGGCTTTTCAGCTACTCAGAATTATTTCTGGCTGTGCTTGATGGCGATTCCACTGGGTTTAGGTGCCGGAGCGGTAGATGCAGCGCTTAACGATTTCGTGGCACGTAATTTTTCATCGCGGCACATGAGTTGGCTGCATGCTTTTTGGGGCGTTGGGGCAACTACAGGCCCGCTCCTTTTGGCTTATGTGGTCAGTCAAAGCGGACGCTGGCAAGGTGGTTATCGTACGGTTTCGATTATCCAGTTTGTTTTAGTGGCGATATTGGCTCTTTCTCTGCCACTTTGGCGTAAACAAGATAAAGCTAATGGTGAGGATGTTGCGCATAGCAAAACAAATGGCAGCATTTGGAAAATCCCCGGGATGATTCCCAACCTGATATCCTTTTTTGGCTATTGCGGGATGGAGTTGACTGCGGGGCTCTGGTTTGCCAGCTTTTTGGTCGCAGAAAGAGGTCTTACGGCCGAAACCGCTTCTGCCTGGGCATCTTCTTATTACTTTGGCATCATGCTTGGGCGGATGATTAACGGCTTTTTGACGATGAAATTCAGCAGCAAGACGCTGATTCGTTCCGGGCAAACGTTGATTTTGGTCGGGCTTATCTTGCTCTTTATTCCGCAAGCTACTTTCAGCCTGATTGGATTGCTTTTGGTGGGGATGGGTTGTGCGCCGATTTATCCATCGATGCTTCACGAAACACCGGCTCGTTTTGGCGAAGAAAATTCGTCTCGTCTGATGGGAATTCAAATGGCTTCGGCATACCTGGGCTTGACTGTTATGCCACCGCTGGTCGGTTTGATCGCATCCAAGACCTCACTGGGCATCTTCCCCTGGGCACTGCTTCTGCTTTGGATCTTGAATGTTCTGGGGAGCGAAAGCGTGAATAAGGTTGTGGGCGGTTCGAAATTGCCCAATTAGGATAACCCGCCCCGTTGAAATCCGGGCAATAATATGTTTTTCAATATGTATTCGCACTTTTAGTACGGGTGGCTCTGACTGGGCTACAGATTATTGCGCATTCGTGATTGGGAGCCACCCCTACCCGTGTATATATATTTCACGATTTATTTCATATTGAGAATTGCTAATTGCTTCTATGGCGCGTAATGAACTTTCATTTTTAGACTACAATAGTAAATTGTGATGGCGGTGGGATGACCGCTGTTTTTTATGTGAAGCCAATGAATCAAGAAAATATGACGACTCAGGAAAAATCCAAAAAAAAGAGCTTTCGCTACTTGATTCTACTTGTCATCGTCGGATTGGCAGTCAATTTCATCCTGCCTAAACTAATGGATATCAATCAGGCGTTCCAGGTTTTGCTCAATATGACCTGGTGGCTGGTTTTTGCGGCTGCATTTGCTGAAGCTTTGGTTTACATTTCCTATGGTTTCTCTATGAAGAGTATTCTCGACATTCAGGGACACAATTTGTCAATCTTTCAAACCGCTCTGATTTTTCTTTCTTCTTATAGCGTTGGCACAGTTGCTGGCGGCTGGATTGGCTCTGCCGCTACTTCTGTTTCCCTTTTTGCCAAAAAAGGGGTAAAACCGGTAGATTCTACGGTTGCCGGATTGCTCCCTTCGATGCTCACTAATATCCCTTTGAGCGTCCTCGGCATCATCGGGATGATTTCTTTAGCCGTTAACAACGGGCTTAGCCAGTCCCGCCTGATTCAATATTCAGTTTTTATCGGACTGCTTCTCCTGATTTCTTTAGCTCCTCTGATTGGGCTGGCTTTTCCAAAAGCAGCTTTCAAATTGGTCAATTGGCTTCTCTGGAATTGGAATCGCTTCCGCAAAAAGCCCTATGAACCTCAAAACACTCAGGATAAGCTCGACGATTTTTTTAATGCCTGGCGGTTGATGGGCAAAGGCAATTGGTGGGCACCGCTTTTGGGCGTAACGGGATATTACCTCTTTGATATGCTGACGATGGGTCTGATTTTCAGGGCTGCCGGTTATCCAATTAAACTGGCTGTGCTGATTGCAGGCTATGCCTTGCCATATATTCTTGCCAAGGTGACTTTCATCATTCCCGGTGGCATTGGGGTTATCGAAACGGCAATGGCAGGCTTTTTCGTCAGTCAGGCTGTTCCGGACGACATCGCCCTCGTAGTTGTCCTCGGTTATCGCTTAATTTCTTTTTGGATACCAATTTTATTAGGTTTTCTCGGTTATTTTTTGTTGAACCGCAGTAAGGATAGTGGTAAAGAAAAGCCAACCCCGCAAGATAGGGTCTGACTTTAGGATCTGTCGCCTTGAACAGGTTGTAGATAATTCTGTTTTATTAAAAATTCTATAGCTGTATCTAAATTGTGAGCTTCAGGAATTTTCTTAGCGCTCATTTCTGGACAAGTGCTAAGCTTAGATCAAAATCAGCCTGTTCACCGTCAAATTCATGGCAAAGGAGAAATCTCGTAATTTATACCAAATCCCCGGCTTTTTAAGGCTTGAATTTTGTCAGTTTTCTCACACTTTCGGATATAATGGACTAACCGAGCGGAGGATCTTTTAGCAATACCCCAATTGGATTTTTAAGCGGTAAAATTTTTAAGGAGGAGGTAGCCTTGCAGATGCAGCAGCAAAATTTATTATTGATAGAGAAAAGAACCAAAAAAGTTTTTGGTTTTTATGATGCTCTTGCTCGAAAAGGTTATAATATTCTCCAAGTTGACAATGGTAATGATGGTTTGATTGGTTTGAACGATTTTGAGCCGGATGTGATCATCATCAATGCTGCTTCTATGCGGACCAATGGTTTGAGAATCGCCTCTTGGTATCATAATCGCTTGCCGAACACTCCTATTTTCCTAATCGTTGCCGAAGATGCGGCGATAACTGAAGCGGAGGGTGTTGATGTGATTCTGCAGCTTCCTTTTACCGTCCAAAAATTGGTCAATCGGCTAAAAGCATTCAAGAGAGCGGTAAATCAAGGGATTTTAACGAGAGAAAATTTGCAGTTGAATCCAAAAACTCGCATGGTTATTTATGGCGAAAAAAGCACTGTTCTTACCCCCCGGCTTAGCATGTTGCTAAAAGCTTTTCTGGAAAACCCTGGCAAAGAACTGAAGCGGGAAGATCTGTTTAAGCAAGTTTGGGAAACTGATTATACAGTTGATACACGCACGCTGGATGTCCATATCAGTTGGTTGCGAAAAATCCTCGAAGACGATCCGACGAATCCAAAACTGATCAAAACCATTCGCGGTGTCGGTTATATTTTAGATTTATAGCCAAGCCGAAGCATCTCAAAAAAATATCGCTTGAATTAGATGTAGGGCGCGGTTGAAGGTGCCGGAAACATCTTGGTAAGGAAATATTGTGCACCTTCAACCCGCCTGTGATGCGATAATGTAAATTTATGTGAATCCAAAATACAGGCGGACCTGTACCCGAACGAAGTGAGTGGTATTGAAAATGGGATAACGCATCATGATATCAAGGTTAGAACATTTTCAATCTCGCCTTACCTATGATTTCACCTTTTGAAAAATCGGATTAATCCTGTCTAATTGAAACTATATTACCCAAGCCGTTCACTTCAAGTATCCACTCGCTGCCGGGGAGGGCTTGTTGGTAGAGGTCATAGTCTGATGTTGTGTAGCGGTAATCATCATCGTCAGACCGGAAGTTGATGATATATTGTTCAGTTGAAGTTCCGGCTCTTTGGCTGCTGCTTAAATTGGCATTAGGCCAGGAGGCGGTTGTACCGCTGCCATTGGCGGACAAAGTATCAACCACTACCCATTCCATCGTGTCGTAAGAGCAATAATAATCAGAAACCTCATAGTAACAATCTTGAACCACTTCTCCGATACCGGTGCCGGTGTCGATTGTGTATGGCTCACCACAGACTTCAGTAGAGTTTGCTTGGGGAGTGTCGGAATCATAATGATAGCGCAATTCGCAGTCATAAGCTGTGGCGGCTTGGGGAATTTCATCTTCCCAATCGCTAACCGCTACCATTTGATAAGCTTCAATTGCAATTGTTCTGCTCCATGTGGAATCGACGACCTGGGCATTAATCTCATCAGTTTGACCCGATCTATTAAAAAAGAAAATGGCGGAGCCGCAACAAACCACAAGCAGCAAGATGATGGCAATGAGCACTCCTTTAGAGAGCGGTTTTGACGCGGGTTTTTGGTTTGGAGCGTCCTCTGCCTCAATCGAGCTGCCGGCTGGACGGCTGGTAGCACCGAGGGTTAAATCACCACCACAGTTGACGCAGATTTTTGCATCAGAGCTATTTCGAGTCCCACAATACGGGCAATGTTTATCCGGCCCGGACTGTGCCATACGGATGAGGGCTTCGTCTTTAATGAAGTTGAAAGTCTCAGGGTCAACCCTTACAAATTTTACATCGGTTGGTTGGGGGGCACCGCAAGAAGTGCAGCTTTTAATAGGCCCCGGGTTGCGCGTTCCGCAGCTGTCGCATGTCCAAATTAATTCAATGTAACCGAGCACTTTCCTTGCCATTTGAGCTTCTCCAATGGAATGTCATTATATTCATTTAATTATAGCAGGAAACAGAGAATCGTCAGTAGTCAATAGTCGCCTTAACCGCTTGCAAGCTTAGGATTGTCAATAAAGGGATGCTGCCTAAGACCAAGGGGATGTAGACATAAAAAGACAGAATTACGATTGCCAGCATGGTAAGGGAGATTATCAGCGTATAGAGAGGGTTCTTTATGATGACGATAAAGCCATTTTTCCAAGCCAATTTCAGTGAAGCCTGCTCTTGCAAGAAGAAGCAAGCCAGGCTGTAAAACTGCCAAACAAGCCAGAAAATCAGCATGATTATGGAAACAATCACAAGAATCGGGGCAACGGCTCCTTCGGAATTATAATAAAACCAGAGATTTGTCAGCAAAACCAGAGCGACTATTAGGTTAACAAGACCCCAAAGCAAACTTTTGAGAAAATATTGTTTGAAACCTTTCCACCAACCGCCGATTCCGGTACGGGTGTTGTGGACTAAATCGAGCGTTTCTTGGTAGACGCCGAAGAGTGCCGCTGGCAAGAGGATGATGGTTAAACTCGCCAAAATCATTGCCAGAGAAACCAAAACCTGGTTTACCCAGTCTTTCCACCAAAGTTTGACAGAATCTACGATGACATCAAAAGCTTGTGCTGCGCGCATAGTTCACCTCTCC
>Ga0265295_1000416_pt1 | contig 86571 bp, 93 predicted proteins | sample Munlansysbiofilm_FD_192503 | JGI IMG/M metagenome (GOLD analysis project Ga0265295, IMG submission 192503) | Leachate microbial communities from a municipal landfill in Southern Ontario, Canada - Methane capture system biofilm | ecosystem: Engineered > Solid waste > Landfill > Unclassified ... | reverse complement strand
CGCAGAAAGCCAGGTTGGTCGCACGTAACGTGACCGGTAAACACGTGGAAGATGCGTTGAATGTCCTGAAATTCACCCCCAAGAAAGCTGCCCGTCTGATTGAGAAGGTTCTGACGACTGCAATTGCCAACGCTGAACACAATTCCAAACTCAACGTCGACAACCTCTATGTGAAGGAAGTTCGCATAGATGGCGGCCCGAGCTGGAAACGGATTCAATCGAGGGCAATGGGCCGGGCTTACAGAATTATCAAGCGCAGCAGCCACATTACTGTGGTTGTCGATGAACTCTAGGAGGGCAGTGCTTTGGGTCATAAAGTTCATCCTTACGGATTCCGTTTGGGATACAATAAAAACTGGAAGTCCCGTTGGTTCAGCGACAAGAAATATGCTGAGTATGTTTTCGAAGACAGTAAGCTTCGGAAGTATGTAAAGGAAAAGCTGTTTCATGCCGGTATTTCCAAGATTGAAATCGAGAGAGCTGCCGACAAGGTTCGTCTGATACTTTTCACTGCACGTCCCGGTATTGTTATCGGACGAAAGGGCGTTGAAATTGAAAAGTTGCGGGCTGAACTCAAGGGCAAGTTCGCTCGTGAGTTTGTGATAGAGGTCAACGAAATCCGCCGCCCGGAAACAGACGCACAGCTCGTTGCGGAATCCATTGCGCAGCAGCTCGAGCGTCGGGTAGCTTTTCGTCGTGCCATCAAGAAGACACTGGGCATGGCCCAGAAGTTCGGAGCGCTCGGGATCAAGGTCCAGTGTGGCGGCCGTCTTGGTGGAGCGGAAATCGCTCGTACGGAATGGGCGAGAGAGGGTCGTGTGCCTTTGCATACCTTGCGTGCCGACATCGACTACGGTGTTGCACTTGCCAAGACCACTTACGGGATCATTGGCGTAAAGGTATGGGTGTTCAAGGGTGAGATCCTGAGCGAGGTAGATAGCTGATGCTGAGTCCTAAAAAGGTCAAATTTCGGAAGCAGCAGAAGGGTCGTATTCGCGGTCTTGCAGGACGCGCGACCACGGTTGCTTTTGGTGAAATCGGTTTGAAGGCTATGGAATGCGGAAAACTCACGAGTCAGCAAATTGAAGCCGCCCGTATCGCGATGATGCGACACATTAAAAGAGGCGGTAAGGTTTTCATTCGTATTTTTCCCGACAAGACGATCACGTCCAAACCCTTGGAAGTTCGTCAGGGTAAAGGTAAGGGCTCGCCAGTCGGTTGGTGCGCACCAGTTCAGAGAGGCCGCATCCTTTATGAAATCAAGGGTGTCGACGTTGAACTGGCTAAAGAAGCATTGCAGAGAGCTGCCTACAAGCTGCCTATAAAGACTACCATAGTCGAAAAGGAGTAAGACAGGATGAATGCTCAACAATTACGGGAATTGGGTCCTGAGAAGCTCCAGGTTAAACTTGGTGAATTTCGTAAGGAATTGATGAATCTTCGTTTTCAGCATGCAACCGCGCAGCTTGAAAATAGTCAGAGAATACCGCTTGTTAAGAAATCCATAGCTCGGATTTTGACGATTTTGAAAGCGAAGGACATGGAGACAGGTGATGAGTAACAGCGGAAAGACATCAAACAAGAGAACTCTTGTTGGCTTCGTAGTGAGCGATAAGAACGACAAGACCATTGTCGTACGTGTCGAAACACTGGTCAAACATCCTGTTCTTAAAAAATATATCCGCCGCAGAAAGAAATTCATGGCTCATGACCCCAACAATGAATGTCACATTGGGGATAAAGTTCAGATCGTCGAGTCCCGTCCTTTGAGTGCGCGGAAGAATTGGCATCTGATGAAAATCATTGAAAGAGCTTTGTAGGGGATTGTAAAATGATTCAAATGCAGACGACTTTGGATGTCGCAGACAATTCCGGAGCCAAGAAGGTTGCCTGCATCAAGGTGCTAGGCGGAAGCAAGAGGCGTTACGCTCGCGTTGGTGACATCATTATGGTGTCCGTCAAAGAAGCGATTCCTCATGGAAAAGTCAAAAAGGGCGATGTTCTCCAGGCAGTAGTTGTAAGAACAACAAAAGAGATCGGCCGACCCGATGGTACTTTTATCCGTTTCGACAATAATTCAGCAGTTATGCTGAATAAGAACCTTGAGCCGATGGGCACTCGTATTTTTGGGCCTGTTGCACGTGAATTGCGGGCAAAGAACTTTATGAAGATTGTATCTTTAGCCCCAGAGGTGTTGTAATCTATGTCTACTCATGTCTGGAAAATTCACAAAGATGACAATGTGATGATTCTTGTCGGAAAAGACAAAGGTAAGATCGGCAAGGTTGTCAAAATTCTTCGCAGCAAAAAGCAGGTTATTGTCGAGAAGGCTAATATGGTGAAAAAACACACCAAGCCCAATCCTTATAACAACCAGCCTGGCGGAATAGTTGAGAAGGAAATGCCTGTGGACGTTTCTAACGTTCAGTTGGTGTGCAACGCTTGCTCAAAGCCGACAAGAGTTGGGTATAAGTTTACTGACGATAACAAGAAAGTTCGTTATTGCAAAAAATGCAATGAAACGATCAGTTAAGGTGCAGCAATGAGTAGTCTCATAAAGATCTACAAAGATAAAGTCGCTCCTGAACTCTCGAAGGAATTCAACTACACGTCAGTGATGCAGATTCCTTCGATTAAATGTGTCTCATTGAACATGGGACTGGGTGAAGGTAGCCAGAATAACAAAATCATACAGGATTCTGTACGCGATTTGTCTCTGATTGCTGGTCAGCGGGCCGTTGTAACACGGGCAAAGAAATCCATCGCTGCGTTCAAGCTGCGTGAGGGAATGCCTGTAGGCTGCCGGGTATCGCTTCGAGGAGACAGAATGTGGGCTTTTCTGGAGAAGCTGTTGACCATTGCGCTTCCCAGAGTCCGCGACTTCCGGGGTGTACCGGACAGAGGTTTTGATGGCCGCGGAAATTATACCCTTGGCATTAAGGAACATACTATCTTTCCCGAAATCGAGATCGATAGGATCGAAAAAGCAGTGGGTATGAATATTTCTGTTATAACTACTGCCCAGACTGACAAAGAAGGCAAGATGCTTTTGAAGCTTCTTGGAATGCCCTTCAAGAAGTAAGGAGGAGTGTAACTTGACTCGTACATCTTTGATGGTCAAGGCTCAGCGGAAGCCCAAATTTTCCACACGCCAGTATAACAGATGTCCCATTTGCGGTCGGCCCAGAGCCTTCATGCGCAAGTTCGGCATTTGCAGAATCTGCTTCAGGAATATGGCCCTTGCCGGTGAACTGCCTGGCGTAAGAAAATCTAGCTGGTAAATGAGGTACGCTCATGTCTGTCATAGATCCTATTGCAGATTTATTGACTCGAATTCGTAATGCATACAAAGCGATGCATTCAACTGTTTCCATTACTCCCAGCCGCACCCGCGAGGCGCTGCTCAAAATATTGAACGAAGAGGGGTATATCAATGGATATGCCCTTGAGAATGATGCCTTACTGGTTAATTTGAAATACCATGAAAATAAGGCTGTCGTTGCCGGCTTGAAGAGAATCAGCAAGCCAGGTCGTCGTATTTATGTGGGTGCGAAGAGCATTCCTTCTGTGCAAAATGGTCTTGGAATTTGCATTTTGTCCACATCCAAGGGTGTGCTCGAGGGAAAACAGGCTGCCGAAATCGGCGTTGGCGGCGAACTTCTTTGTGAGATTTGGTAGGAGATCGCTATGTCTCGAGTAGGAAAAATGCCGATCAGCATCCCTGGTGGTGTTGATCTTAAAATCGCGGAAAGCGGGATTGAAGTGAAAGGACCCAAGGGGGTTCTTACTCTTGCTAATCATCCTGCCATCGCAGTCAGTGTCGACAATAATACGGTTTCCGTTAATCCTGTTGACGACAGCCGGATCGCCCGCCAGCAGCATGGCTTGCGGAGAACACTGCTTGCTAATGCCGTGACCGGCGTCACCAGCGGATTCGAGAAGACTCTCGAAGTCATTGGCGTTGGTTACAAGGTCAACGTTCAGGGCAATACCGTAGTGCTGAATGTCGGCTTTTCTCATCCGGTCAACTTTGCGTTGCCCGCCGGAATTCAGGCCAAGGCCGAAGGCAACAAGCTTACCATCTCCGGATGCGACAAGCAGGCTGTTGGCGAAGTCGCGGCTCAGATTCGCCGGGTTCGTCCGCCTGAGCCTTATAAGGGCAAGGGTATCAAATATACTGATGAGACTATCCGTCGCAAGGCCGGCAAATCCGGCGGCAAGAAATAGGATAAGCTATGAAATTATCAAGAGATGAAGCCCGTAAAAAACGCAAGATGCGGATTCGTAAAAAGATCAACGGTACGCCTGAAAGGCCAAGACTTGTTGTTTTTCGCTCCAGCAAGCATATTTACGCGCAGATAATTGACGACTTGGCTGGCGCAACATTGGCATCCGCTTCAACACTGTGCCTCGAAGGCGACAATATTCGTCTGACTGTCGAGAATGCCAAGTTGGTAGGAAAGAAGGTTGCCGAAGAAGCGATCAAGAAGAGCATCACTTCCGTGATCTTTGATCGCAACGGCTTCGTATACCATGGCCGGATTAAAGCCGTTGCCGATGGAGCCCGAGAAGGCGGCTTAAATTTTTAATCGAGGACATCCATGCAACAAAACGAATTTGAACTCATTGAGAAAATTGTCTATCTCAATCGCGTCGCCAAAGTTGTCAAGGGTGGCCGTCGATTCAGCTTCAGCGCATTAGTCGTTGTCGGTGACGGAAAGGGAACGGTTGGATTTGGCCTTGGTAAGGCCAACCAGGTTCCCGATGCCATCAAGAAGGCCACCGACAGGGCTCGCAAGGATATGCAGAAGGTTGAACTTCTCGATGGTACCATCCCTTACGAAGTATTGGGGAATTTTGGCGCAGGTCACGTAATGCTCAAACCTGCTTCGGCAGGTACCGGGATCATTGCCGGCGGACCCGTCCGTGCCGTCATGGAAGCCGCTGGCGTTCATGACATTCTGACCAAGGCCATTGGCACGAACAATCCTCATAATGTGCTTCGCGCTACATTTGCCGGACTTCGTTCCCTTCGCAGCGCCGAACTCGTCGGACGGATGAGAGGCAAGACTCTCACCATCAAGAGAAAATAGGTGAAGTTATGATTAAGATCAAACTGACTAGGAGCCTTATCACCCAGAGTCCCGTACAGAAAAGAACTGTAAAGGCTCTTGGTTTTACCAAGCTCAACCAGGTCCGCACTCTTCCCGACAATGACTGTGTTCGAGGGATGATCAATAAAGTCAAGCATCTTGTAGAGGTTATTCAATAATGAACCTGCATGAATTGTATCCATATCCCGAAGAACGCGCCAAGGTGAAAAGACTGGGTCGCGGTACTGCGTCGGGCCAGGGCGGAACTTCAGGCAAAGGTCACAAGGGTCAGAATGCCCGCACTGGCGGCGGTGTACGCGCAGGGTTTGAAGGCGGCCAGATGCCCCTTTATCGCAGACTGCCGAAGCGCGGCTTCAAGAACCCTTTTCGCGTCACCTACCAGACCCTCAATCTCTCGACCGTTTATTCCGCCTTTGCAGACAAGGCCGAAGTACTGATCGAAGATTTGTATCTGTCCGGTCTTGTCGATCGCGATCAGCCGATCAAGATTCTTGGCGACGGTGAAGCTGTCAAGGCGCTCAAGATCACTGCTCACAAGTTCAGCAAGCAGGCTGTGGAAAAAATCACTGCAGCAGGTGGCGAAGCCATTTCGATCGAAGGATAGTATTGTGAGTATATCCAAAGGCGCAAACACGGGTATGTCAGAGCTGAAAAGCAAGTTTATATGGACTTTTCTCCTGTTGGCTGTTTTCCGAGTAGGTGTTCATCTGCCGATACCAGGTGTTGACGGGAATGCTCTAGCAGATTTTTTTGCCAACGCACAAAACACCCTTTTTGGGCTGTTCGACATGTTTTCGGGCGGCGGCTTGATGAATCTGTCCATATTTGCACTTGGGATTATGCCTTACATCTCCGCTTCGATCATCCTGCAGCTTTTGACCGTGGTCAGTCCTGAACTCAAAAGGCTGAGCAAAGAAGAAGGCGCTGCGGGGAAGAAGAAAATTACCCAGTATACGCGATATGGAACGGTGTTGATATCCGTGATTCAGGGTCTTGGAATCTCCATTGGTGTCGAGACGATGACAAGCCCCACTGGGGCTTCCATTGTCTACATGCCGGGCTGGGGATTTCGGTTCATCACCGTTCTGACTCTTACCGCGGGCACAGTGTTCATCATGTGGCTGGGTGAGAAAATAACGGAGAAGGGGATCGGCAACGGTATCAGCCTGATCATTTGCGCGGGTATCATCTCCGGTCTGCCCAGCGGTATCGGGAAGTCTTACCGGCTTTTCACGGCCGGTGACGTTTCCCTTTTTACGGTACTGCTTGTTGTGGTCGTCATGGCAGGGGTTCTGGTCGGCATCACCTTCATGGAGCGAGCCCAGCGCAGGATTCCCATCCATTACGCCAAACGAATGGTCGGACGGAAAATGTATGGAGGGCAGACGAGTCATCTGCCGTTGCGGATAAATACAGCTGGAGTCATCCCGCCCATTTTCGCATCTTCGATCCTGATGTTTCCCGCGACGATAGCCAACTTTTCAAATGTTGAAATATTGAACAAGATGTCTGATTATTTCAGGCCAGATTCAATCATTTACAATATTTGTTTTGTTGCATTCATCGTATTTTTCTGCTTTTTTTATACGGCGATTGTTTTTGATCCCAAGGAAATTTCCGAAAATCTAAAGAAACAAGGGGCTTTTGTCCCTGGGATACGCCCTGGGTTCAAGACGAACGAGTATATCGACAAGGTTTTGACCCGTTTGACTTTATGGGGCGCTTTGTATATCTCGCTCGTCTGTGTTTTGCCCATGGTCCTTATGAAGCAGTTCAATGTCCCCTTTTATTACGGTGGAACATCCCTGCTGATTGTTGTCGGTGTGGCCATGGACACCATGTCCCAGGTGCAGTCGCATCTCATTTCGGGAAGATATGACGGCCTGCTTGCCAAGGCAAAAATCAAGGGCAGGCAAGGTTGAAAAAACATAGGGGCATTTTCCTGAAAAATTCGCAGGAAATTGCCGTCATGCGAGAAGCCAACCGGATAGCGGCCAACATTCTCAATGAAGTTGGCTGCTTGGTTGTCCCTGGAGTAACAACCTGGGAATTGGAAGAAAAAGCTATAGAGCTGTGCGCTGCTTTTGATGTTATTCCAGCATTCAAGGGCTATCTGGGATTCCCATATGCCCTTTGCTGCTCCGTCAATGAAGAGATCGTGCACGGATTTCCGTCCAAGCGAGAACTTCTTGAGGGTGATATAGTATCCATTGATTTCGGCGTTAAGTTTCAGGGTTTTTACGGAGATACCGCAAGGACCTTTCCTGTAGGAAGCATCAGTGAGGGCGCGGCCCATTTACTGGAAATCACCTTGGATTCCCTCAGATTGGGAATCGAGCAGGCCGTTCCGGGAAATGACCTTTACGATGTTTCACGGGCTGTACAGGAACGGGTTGAGGCTCAAGGGTTTTCCGTTATAAAGCGATTTGTTGGTCATGGGATCGGCCGGATGCTTCATGAGAAGCCAGAAGTCCCCAATTTCGTGCCCAAGAATAGCTCAAGATTGCCTTTGAAGCCGGGAATGGTGATTGCCATTGAGCCAATGGTTGCAATTGGTACCGACCAGGTCGAAATCCTCTCCGACGGTTGGACCGCAGTAACCAAAGATCGAAGCCTATCTGCTCATTTTGAACATTCGGTGGCCATTACCAAGGACGGACCATTTATTCTCAGCCAAATGTAAATTGGCTTGAGTTTCAATTGAAAATCTTCGGGGGATTCAATGAAAGTTAGACCTTCAGTTCGCAAAATTTGTCCCAAATGCAAAGTTATCAAGCGCAAAGGCGTGCTTAGAGTTATTTGTGACAATACGCGGCATAAACAAAGACAGGGTTAAGGATAGGGGGATATTGTGGCAAGATTAGTTGGTGTAGATTTGCCGAGAAACAAAAGGCTAGATATTGCATTGACATATATTTATGGCATCGGCCGAGCTACAGCTCTTAAAATCCTTGATGCTACAGGTATTGATTGGACTAAAAACAGTGACGATCTCACTAGTGATGATATCAACACGCTTCGTAAAGAATTGGAAACCAGTCATAAGGTCGAAGGCGATTTGCGCCGTGAGATCGTGGCCAATATCAAGCGTCTTATGGATATCGGTTGCTACAGAGGTTTGAGACATAGGCGCGGCTTGCCATGTCGTGGTCAGCGCACGCATACCAATGCGCGCACTCGTAAGGGCCCACGCAGAGCCATTGTTGGTAAGAAGAAAAAGTAACTGGGTGGAGACAGACAAATGGCAAGACCGCAGAGAGTAGTAAAGAAAAAGGAAAAGAGAAATATCCCTACGGGTATTGCTCATGTGAACAGCACCTTCAATAATACGATTATTACCTTCACTGATCCGACGGGTAACGTAATCAGCTGGGCGAGTTCCGGTGCTTCCGGTTTCAAGGGTTCCCGCAAGAACACCCCTTTCGCTGCCCAGAAGGCCGCTGAGACCGCCGCCCGCAAGGCCATGGAGTGCGGAATGCGCTCCGTAGGCATCCTTGTGAAGGGACCTGGCTCTGGACGCGAGTCCGCAATGCGTGCAATCAATGCTGTTGGTTTGCGTGTCGCCTTCATCCGCGACGTGACTCCCATTCCGCATAACGGCTGCCGTCCGCCCAAACGTCGTAGAGTATAGGGGGAATTTACCTTGGCTAGATATACAGGCCCTAAGTGCAGAATATGCCGTAGAGAAGGCGGAAAGCTTTTTCTCAAAGGCGATAGATGTTATACTGATAAGTGTGCTTTCGAACGTCGCGCCTACGCGCCCGGCGATCATGGAAAGGCTCGCAAAAAACCCAGCGATTACGCCTTGCAGCTTCGTGAGAAGCAGAAAGTAAGGAAGATGTACGGTATCCTTGAAGGTCAGTTCCGCAGATATTTCGAGGAAGCCGAACGTCGCAAGGGAGTCACCGGTACGAATTTGCTGATGTTGCTTGAAACGCGTATCGACAACGTGGCCTACAAGCTCGGCTTCGCCAATTCGCGCAGCCAGGCTCGCCAGATGGTTCGTCATGGTCTGTTCACGCTCAATGGACGTCGCATCAATGTGCCGTCGATTCAGATGAAGTCCGGTGACGTTCTCGAGGTGCGGGATCGTACCAAGAAGAACCTTGTCATCACCGAAGCTTTGGAAGTTGTCGCGCGTCGCGGCGTACCTGCATGGCTTGAGATTGATGCTCCTGCCTACAAGGGATCCGTAAAGGCTCTTCCCACCAGGGAAGATATCACGTTCCCCATGACAGAGCAGTTGATTGTCGAACTCTACTCCAAATAAAGGGCGGTAAACATGAGTTCTACGTATAGCGGAGACAAAAAAGTTTACGTCCGAAATTGGGCAGAGCTTGTCAGGCCGGAACAACTTGAAAAAGATCCGAAGTGCAATGACATGTACGGTCGATTCGTGTGCGAGCCTCTGGAAAGAGGCTTTGGAACCACGATCGGAAACGCATTGCGTCGGGTTCTTCTTTCTTCTCTTCAGGGCGCGGCTCCGGTGTCGGTCAATATTCAGGGTATTCAGCATGAATTCACGACCATCCCCGGCGTCAATGAAGACGTCACCGACATTGTTCTGAACTTGAAACAATTGCGTGTGGCCATGAACACTCCCGAGCCACAGCGGGTTCAGCTCATCGCCAATGCCAAAGGCGAAGTCACGGCGTCTGCAATTGTGGAAAATCAGCATATAAAGATACTCAATCCTGATTTGCATATCGCGACTCTTTCCGAAGATATCGATTTGGTCATGAATCTCGAGTTTCGCATGGGTAAGGGATATGTCCCCGCCGAGATGCACGAGGACCTGGATAGTGAGATCGGCGTTATCACCCTTGATTCGAGCTTTTCTCCCATTCGCAAGGTTGCTTACGCGGTGGAGCAGGCTCGTGTCGGGCAGATGACCAATTATGACAAATTGATCATCGAGGTTTGGACCGACGGTTCCATCACTCCGGACGATGCCTTGGCTTTCAGCGCCAAGATTCTGAAAGAGCAGTTGACTGTTTTCATCAACTTCGATGAAGGCTCGGCTGATATCGAGAAGGCCAAATCCAAGCCCCAGGACAAGATCAACGAAAATCTTTTCAAGAACATCGAAGATCTTGAACTTCCCGTAAGAGCGAGCAACTGCCTCAAAAGCGCCGGCATCCATATCGTTGGCGAACTGGTTCAAAAGACCGAGGCAGATCTGCTGAAAACCAAGAATTTCGGCCGCAAGTCTCTGGAAGACATTCGCCGGGTTCTTGAGAGCATGGGACTGGATTTCGGAATCAGAGTCGATAATTTTGACGAATTGTACCAGGATTGGTTAAAGAGGAACGAAGAAGATGAGGCATAGAAAAGCTGGTCGAAAACTGGGGCGTACGTGGGAGCACCGCAAGGCCCTGATGAAAAATATGGCTCGCTCTTTGGTAGAACATGAGCGGATTCGTACGACTGAAGCCAAAGCCAAGGAACTGAGCATCTTTGCTGACAAGCTCATCACAATGGCACTTCAGGATACCCTGCACGCTCGCAGGCAGGCCTTTACGGTCCTGGGAAGCCATCACAGTGTAAAAAAGCTGTTTGATGAAATTGGTCCCCGCTTCAAGGAAGTTCCCGGCGGTTACACCAGAGTCGTCAAGTTCGGTATTCCTCGTGTTGGCGACAGCGCCCCCATGGCTCTTATCGAATTCACCCGCTTGAGCGACAAGTTTGCCGAATCAGCTGGCTCCGAGGCCGCAGCCCCGGAAGCTACTGAAGAAGCTTAGACACATAAAAAAAATAAGGCAGCCAAGCTGCCTTATTTTTTGCCATGATGCATTGTTTTTATCTATACTAGGAATGGGCATATATGGATATTCGCAAAATTGAAGCATTTTCCAAGGTTTATGAGCACTGCAGTTTCTCCAAGGCGGGAAAGTCGTTGTATCTTTCTCAGCCGACAATCAGTGCTCATGTTGCTTCGCTGGAGCAGGAACTTGAAGTGCAGCTTTTTGATCGAATCGGTCGCAGTGTCGTTCCTACAAAAGCCGGGGAAGTGCTTTACGAGCATGCCAAGAAGATTTTTGAAGCATCCGAATTGGCGATTTCTGAGCTCAGAAAGCTCCAGGATCGTATTACCGGCAAACTCGATCTGGGCGGAAGCACTATCCCTGCAAATTACATCATGCCCGAAATTCTTGCAAAATTTTGGAAGAAATATCCTGAAGTAATAATGGATCTGCGCATTGGCGACTCCGAAGATATCGTAAACCAAGTTCGTGACAACGCACTGATGCTTGGGGTGGTTGGCGCTGTCTTTGAATCTCCCGATCTTCACTATGAAAAAATCGCAAGCGATTCCCTTGTTTTGGCCATGACGCCCGCGCTGTTTCAAAAGCACCGTCATCTGGCGGAGGATGATCTTTTGCGTGCCTTGCCGTGGGTGATGCGCGAAGAAGGCTCCGGGACGCGCGTGGCCATGGCCGAGAGTATCGCCAAGTTTGACATCGACATTCATTCCTTGCGAACGGTCATCATGGTTCGCAACGCCGGCGCCATGTCTCGCTGTCTTTCAGCCGGCATGGGCGCATCCATCACCTCGGCCATCACCATTCATGACGAACTCGAGACGGGAGCCCTGGTGGCCATAGATCTTCCCGGTCTGCAAATGGAGCGGTCCTTTCATGTCGTCTTCAACAGGAAGCGATCCCTGTTTCCTGCTGCCGTCAAATTGATAGAATTTTTAAAGAACAACGCCCAAAACATAGCTGTGAGGTCCAAACCGTGAAAAATACGCCACTGGTTCAAACGGTAAGCGCAGCAGGTTGAGCTGCCAAATTGGCTCCAGGGGACTTGGAGCAGGCATTGCTTGGACTGAATTTCGAGAGTGATGAGCGGATTCTTGCCGGAATGGGAAACAGCGAGGACGCAGCAATTGTGCGTTTTCCCGACGGCAAGGCGCTGGTTCAGACTCTGGATTTTTTTACGCCTATAGTGAACGATCCATTCAGATTCGGCCAGATCGCGGCGGCCAATTCGCTTTCCGACGTTTATGCCATGGGCGGTGTTCCGTATGTGGCCATGAATATCGTGTGTTTTCCCATCGCAACCATGGATGTTTCGATACTGCGGGAAATCCTGCGCGGAGGACTGCTCAAGGTCCAGGAGGCCGGGGCCATGCTGGTTGGTGGACACAGCGTCCAGGACAAAGAGATCAAATACGGATTGTCCGTCTCGGGTTTTGTCGATCCCGACAGATATGCCACTAACGCGGGCCTTCGCCCTGGCGATGTCCTCATTTTGACCAAGCCGATCGGCACAGGCGTTTTGGCCACGGCCATCAAGGGGAATTGGGAGGGCTGCGAAGGATTTGAGGAAGATGTGTACCGCTGGGCTTCGCGCCTCAACCGTGTTCCGGGTGAAGCAGTCGCCAGATTCAAACTCAAGGCAGCAACGGATATCACCGGTTTCGGCCTTGGGGGGCATGCTCTTGAAATGGCTACAGCCTCGGATTGCTCCATATCCATAGACGTTTCTTCCGTGCCCATCATGGATCACGCCCTTGATTTGGCCCGGGTTGGTCTTTTGCCTCTTGGCAGTCACGCCAACAAGCATTTTTGTCACAAGACGGTTGAAGCCTCGTCCGCGCTTGATCCCGTACTGCTTGACCTTATGTACGATGCGCAGACTTCAGGTGGAATGCTTCTTGGCGTGCCGCCTGAACTGCTCTGTGACGTGCGAGCGTGGCTGCGTGATGGCGGCGAAATGGCGGCCGAGATCGGGGTCGTGGAGCCGCCGCGTGCCGACGGGAAACGGCTTCTGCTGTGTTGATAGTCGATATCCATCAGGCTGGAGCAATTGCGGCTACCGCCCAAGCCAAACCTGGGCAGTCTTTTTTGCACCTGCTTTTTGAGACCGGCATCAGTCGGGGCCGTGAGCTTTGCGCAGGCACGGGGCTTTGCGGCAAATGCAAAATCCGCTTTCTGGGCGCTCCCCCCGCGCCGTGCACGGATGACCAGGCGAGGCTTGACGCCGAAGAATTGGCGGACGGTTGGAGACTGGCCTGCAAGCATGTGGTGCTGGAGTCGTGCGACATCGAGGTGCCCGATTTTGCGCCAGTCACGCTTGCCGGCTCGCGAGGCGAGTCCCTGGCCGTTGATATTGGTACGACTCGCATAAAATGGTCGCTGATTTCCAAGGCAGGGCACAGCCCTGAGTTTGCCACGATCAATCCGCAGATGGGCGTCGGCAGCGAAGTCATGTCCCGACTCAGATACGCGCTTTCTTCGGATTCGGCCCGCGCCCATCTGCGTCAGTCGGTCATCCGGGTTCTCGGGGATTTGGTGCGCAGAAGCGGAGCCGTTTCCCTCGCCGTTTGTGGCAACAGCACCATGATCGCGACTCTTCTGGATGTTCCGTTGGTCGGCTTGGCCTACGCTCCCTACAGTCTGCCCTGGCAGGGCGGCGAGAAGGTCAGCATCGATGGTGATTTGCCGGCAGCCTATATTCCGCCATTGCTCGGTCCTTTTATCGGAGCCGACATCAGCGCGGGCCTGGCCCATATTTCAACTCTTGAGCCGGAATACCCATTTCTCCTTGCCGACCTTGGCACGAACGGGGAATTCGTTCTGGCGCTTGATGCAGAACATTTTTTCGCATGCAGCGTACCCATGGGGCCAGCCATCGAAGGGGTGGGCCTGTGCTGCGGAGCCACGGCCGGTGAGCGGGTGCTGAGCCGCGTCGCCCTTGGCCCCACGGGCCTGCAATGGGGCGGCACGCCCTTGAGCGGGATCTCCGGAACTGGCTACGCCTCCATATTGGCTTTGCTGCGACGTCTTGGCGTGATCGATGAGGCTGGTCATTTTCAAGCAGCGACGATGCCTTTGGCCCGCAAGATATCAGATCGCATTGGTACTCACCGGCTTGGTCGCATCCTTGACCTTGAGCCGGGAGTATTCGTGGCGGAGCGCGATATCGAAGAATTTCTCAAAGCCAAGGCGGGAGTCAACGTGGCCCTGCGTAGCCTGGTCCGGCGCGCGGGCTTGCTGGAAGGAGACGTGGCGAGGATTTATCTGGCCGGGGCGCTGGGAGAACACGCAGACCCCTCCGACTTGATCACGCTGGGGTTCTTGCCGGAGGCGTGGCGCGAAAAAGTCGAGGTGGCTGGAAACACGGCCCTGGCTGGAACTCTTCTGGCGTTGGAAAGTGAGGATGTCCGGAACTGGCTCGCCTGTTTGCCGGATAGGGTGGTCGTGGAAGGTCTGGTGGAAAGGGAGGATTTTGGTTCCGCCTTCATGCAGGCCATGCGTTTTGCCTGGGTTTGAAAGGCAATGCGGCAAAAGGCTCAGTCAGATAAGCCCCCGGTGATCGGGGGCTTTTGTCTTTATAATCGGGCCTGAATCGCTTCGTGAATGCGCCTCGATGCAAGCTCGTCGCCAATATACCCCACCCGGACCGAGACTTCGGTGGTGGTGGAGCTTTGAGCGGTAAGCGATATCCAGACATCCCGGTCCCCGTCCACGACCTTGACCGAAGCCTTGCTGAGCTGCTTTTGCCTGTCCTGAATGGGCAGGCCAAGAGCTTCGCATCCGGCCAGCGTGGCCTGGTACGTGGTGTCGAGATTGGCGTTGTAGGTCCGGTGCAACATCCCCGCGACATATGTATAGGTCCCGACGGCTGCCGCGCCTCCGACTACCAATGCCGCACATCCAGTGCTCAGCAGTACGAGAATAATCAATAAATTTCTGAGGGCTTTCATATGTTCCTCCGTGATTTTCACTGCTGTGTACGTGTTTTTGGGGATAAAGAAAAGCGCGCTCACTCCAGGGACAGGATATCCTGCACCGCCAGTTCGATCTGTTGCAAGCCGTTGAATTTCGACAGGCGTGGCGTGTAGGCGATTTTAATCTGTCTGCCCGTGAAAGAGGCGTCCTGCCAGCGTTCACCCTGTCTCCAGGCCACGGCGCGCATGTTTGTGCCGTCGCTGGAGTCGGACAGATGCAGCTCCAGATGTTTTTTCTGACTGAAAAAACGATGCTTGAGGATGTTCAGGGGCGGAGAAAGGAAAATGGGTCTGGGGTTGCCTTGGCCGAAGGGCTGGAGCAGTTCAAGTTCCTTGAGCAATGTGGCCGTGATTAGGGCGAATGGCAGCTCCGCGTCCAGCTCCAGGACCGGCGGGGCCGGGTTTGAGCCCAGTTGCTCTTCCACGGCCCACGCAAATAGATTTTTCAGGTTTGCCAGCTGGAAAGGTTCGAGCTTGAGTCCCGCTGCCTGGCGGTGTCCGCCGAATTTGTAGAGGCACTGCTTGCAGGACAAGAGGGCCTGGTACAGATCGAAAGCGGGAGTGGAACGGCCAGAACCTTTGAAGATTCCGTTCTCCTTGGTCAGGATCAGGCACGGGCGATGAAAGCGCTCCACAATGCGCGAAGCCACGATGCCGATGATGCCCGAGTGCCAGTGTTCGGAATGCAGCACCAAGCCAGGCAGGTGAAGCTGCGACTCGGCTTGGGCTATGGCTTCTTCAAGGATGCGCTGTTCTTCGAGTTTGCGCTTGGCGTTGAGCTTGTCGAGTTTTGTGGCGAGTTGCCGGGCCTCTTCGGGGTCTGTCGCCAGCAGCATGCGGACGGCAAGATCCGGGTCGCCGATACGGCCTGCGGCATTGATGCGGGGCGCAAGCGCAAAGCCGATGGAGCCCGTGCCCACATTGTCGTCCGGTGCCAGACCGCTGATTTCCTTCAAGGCCTGGATGCCGGGCCGCCGCCCTTCCTTGATCAGCAGAAGGCCGTTCTTGACCAGGATTCTGTTTTGTTCATCGAGTGGGACCACGTCGGCGACAGTGCCCAGGGCGACCAGATCAAGAAAATCGCGGATGTCCGCCGCAGCCCCGGGGAGGAGGCGGTTGACCGCGCCCATGAGCAGAAAGGCCACTCCGACTCCGGCAAGGTTCGGGGTGGGCCATCCTTCGAGCTTGGGGTTGATGATGACTTCGGCCTCGGGCAGTTCCTGGCCGGGCAGGTGATGGTCGGTGACGATGACTTGCATGCCAAGCGCCCTGGCTTCGCGAATCTCTTCGTTGTTGGCGATGCCGCAATCGACGGTCAGCAGAAGCCCAATCCCTTGTGCGGCCAATTCGCGGATGCCGTCCACATGCAGCCCGTAACCGAAGTCCAGTCTGTCGGGGATGTAATGGCTGATTTCGACTCCCCGCCGGGCCATGAAGTCCTTGACCAGTGTTGTGGCGGTGATTCCGTCCACATCGTAGTCGCCCCAGACCGCGATCCTGCGGTTTTCCTCGACGGCCTTGCAGATGAGCGCCGCACCGGCTTCGATGCCGGGCCATTTGTCCAGCGGATGCAGGTAGCGAAGTCCGGGGCTCAGGAATTTGTCCATGTCGGATTCGTTGGCCAGACCGCGCAGGGACATCAGGTGGACCAGCAGGGGGCTCACTTCAAGGCGTTCGGCGATGCCTCGCTGCTGGGCGGGGTTTTGAGCGGCTTCAGGAGCCGGAGCTTTGAGTTTCCAGGCGGCCTGGGTATCTGACATAAGTATCATGCTTCCGGAAAATTTGGGGTGACGTGCTTTGACATCCACGGGTTACAAAGTATAATTGTTTTTTCCTCAACTGCAAGAGCTTTGATTTCTTGAGTTTTTAAATCTGATCAAAATAACCGTAATTGTTGCGTAACTTATATTGGAAGGACCTATGGAAAAAACGTTTCGCCCCATCACCCTTGACGGGCAGAAAGAATATAATCGGCGTCTGGCGCAGTGCGGCCAGAAGCCTTCGGACTACAGCTTCATCAACCTCTGGGGCTGGGGGCGGGAGTACGGCCTGGAGTGGTCTTTTAGGGGTGACTACGTACTCATTAGGCAGACTTTTCCGCAAACTATGTACTGGGCTCCCGTTGGGGATTGGGAAAAGGCCGACTGGGCCGCCCTGCGGGACGATTTGCCGCAGGACACCTGTTTCATCCGCATCCCCGAGGAATTGAAGCTCATCTGGGAGCAGCGGTTGCCTGGGATTGAAGTGGAGGAATGCCGGGAACACTGGGATTATCTGTATGATGTTGGTGAGTTGACCGGGCTCAAGGGCCGAAAATTTCACAACAAGAAGAATCTGCTCAACCAGTTCATGCGCGACCATGACGCGAAGTTCGTGCCCTTGGATGAGAAAACCGTGGAATTCGCCTTGGCCCTGCAGACGGATTGGTTCTTGTGGCGCAACAGTGAAAACGATCAGACCCTGGACGCGGAAAATCGGGCCATCGTCAAGGTCATGCACGATTGGTCAAGGCTGGAAGGACTGATCGGCGGCGGGCTTGTGGTCGATGAAAAGATGATTGCCTACACCATCGCGGAGGCCCTGGACGATACGACCGTGGTCATCCATTTTGAGAAGGGATGCCCCAATTTCAAGGGGGTGTACCAGGCCATCAACCAGATTTTTCTGGAGCGGTGCTGCCAGGGTTTTCAGATCGTGAATCGTGAGCAGGACCTTGGCGACGAAGGGCTGCGCAAGGCCAAGCTCAGCTACAACCCGGTGGCGTTTCTGAAGAAGTACCGGGTCTGCATGCGCGGCGGCTCGATCTAGTCCTCTTTTTCCCAGAATCCGCAATCCTTGACCGGGCAGGCCAGGTGCACTCCCCTGGCTTTTGTCTCCTTGCGCACCAGAATCTTGGATTCGCACAGGGGGCATGGCTTGGCCACGGGGAAGTCCCAGACCGCGTAGTCGCATTTGGGATATTTGCTGCAGGAATAGAAGGGCTTTCCGCGGCGGCTGGTTTTTTCGACCAGTTCGCCGTCGCATCCGTCCTTGGGACAGGCCACGTTGGTGCTTACGGATTTGGTGTGGCGGCAAGCCGGATAGTTGGAACAGGCCACAAATCTGCCGCCGGTCTTGGTCTTCTTGACCACCAGTCGGCCGTCTTCGCATTTGGGGCAGGGGCCGAGCTCTTCGGGAGCCTCTTCCTTGACCAGTTCGATTTCTCCGGCGCTGTTGCGGATGTAGTTGCTGGTGAAGGAACAGGCGGGATAATTGGCGCAGCCCAGAAAGGTTCCGTTCTTGCCGAATTTGACCACCAGTCGGCCGTCCTCGCATTGCGGGCAGGGCAGCCCTGTGTCCATGCCGGCCTTGACCTGGGTCATGTTCTCGCGGGCCTTGTCCAGGGTCGGGTTGAAGTCCAGGGTGAAATCCCGGAGCAAGGCGATCCAGTCGGATTCGCCCTCGGCGACATGGTCGAGGCTTTCTTCCATGCGCGCCGTGAAGCCGGCGTCCATGAGGTGGGCGAAATGTTCCACCAGAAGGTCGCAGACAATGACGCCAAGATCCGTGGGATGGAAATGTTTTTCCTCGATGTGGACGTAGTCGCGCTCGGTCAGGGTCGAGATGATCGCCGCATAGGTCGAGGGACGGCCGATGCCCAGTTCTTCGAGCTTGTGCACCAGGGACGCCTCGGAGAAACGTGCCGGGGGCTGGGTAAATTTTTGTTCCTTGTGCAGTTTCTCAAGGCTCAGTTCCTGCCCGGCCACAAGTTTCGGCAGCAGGGCGCTCTGGCTGTCCGAGGATTGGGGCCAGATCCTCAGAAATCCGGGGAAGACGAGCCGCTCGCCCTTGGCGCGCCACAGGGCCGGGCCGCTCTCAATGGTGGCCACCGTGTCCCAGAAGCGTGCGGAAGCCATCTGCGAGGCCATGAAGCGCTCCCAGATGAGCTTGTAGAGCTTGTACTGTTCGGGCGGCAGGTTGTTCTTGATGGAGTCGGGAGTCAGGCTCGGGTCGACGGGGCGTATGGCTTCGTGCGCGTCCTGCGCGCTGCCCTTGCTTTTGTAGACCCGGGGTTCGGCGGGATAGAATTCCGGCCCCATGGTGCTGATGATCCACTCGCGGGCGCCGTCCCGGGCCTCGTCGGAAATGCGCACCGAGTCGGTACGCATGTAGGTGATGAGCGCCGTGGTTCCGCGTTCGCCAAGCTCCACGCCCTCGTAGAGACGCTGAGCCACGGACATGGTCCGCTTGGCGTTGAAGCCGAGCTTGTTGCTGGCGTCCTGCTGCAGGGTGGAGGTTATGAACGGCGGGCGCGGGTGGCGCTGGCGTTCCTTCTCGACGATGTTCTGGACCACATAGGGCAGTCCGCTGACACGGCTCTCCAGGACCAGGGCCGTCTTTTCGTCGCCGATGACGGGTTTTTCCCCATCCACTTTCCACAGGTCGGCATCGAAGGGGGGGGGCGTTTCGCCCTGGACAGTGATCTTGAAGAGCCAGTATTCTTCGGAGATGAAGGCCTGGCGTTCACGTTCGCGGTCCACGATGAGACGCAGGGCCACGGACTGGACACGCCCGGCGGACAGGCCGCGTTTGACTTTTTTCCAGAGCAGTGGAGAAATCTTGTAACCAACCAGGCGGTCCAGGATGCGCCTGGCCTGCTGGGAGTCAAAAAGGGGCTTGCGCAGTTCCGTGGGGTTGGCCAGGGCCTCTTTGACGGCCTTGGCCGTGATCTCGTTGAACTGAATGCGCTTCACGTTGGGGTTGGCCGTCCGGATGATCTCGGCCACGTGCCAGGCGATGGCCTCCCCCTCGCGGTCGGGGTCCGGGGCCAGATAGACCGTGTCCGCGGCCTTGGCGGCGGATTTGAGCTTGCTGACGACCTTGGCCTTGCCAGGGATTATCTGATAGTCCGGGGCGAAGTCGTTGTCTTCGTCAACGCCCAGGGTTTTGGTCGGCAGGTCACGCACGTGTCCCACGGATGCTTCCACTTCATACCCGCCGCCCAAAAACTTTTTGATGGTTTTGATTTTGGCGGGTGATTCTACGATGATTAAGTCCTTGCCCATAATGTTTGGGGGCTATATCCAGATTCCGAAGCGCAGGGCAAGGGATAATTCCCGCAAATCCCGAACGCATCCCCGAGGCTGAATTTCAACCCGTCGGTATCCTTTTACAAAGATCATATGGAACCCATGTCCCCTACCTATCGAGCAGGATTCATCGCCCTAGTCGGGCCTCCCAATGCAGGAAAATCCACTTTTTTGAACAAGGTCCTTGGTGAAAAGATCGCCATTGTCTCTCCCAAGCCCCAGACCACCCGCACCAGCATCACCGGGATTCACACCACCGCCGAAGAGCAGATCATTTTTTTGGACACTCCCGGCGTCCATACCGCGCGCGGCAAGTTGAACCGCTTTCTGGTCGATGCCGCCTGGGGCGCTCTGCAGGAGGCCAACGGAGTCATCCTGTTCCTTGACGGCTCCCGCTACGCGGGCAACGAAAAAGCCCTGGAGCGCGACCTGCGCCCCCTGGCTGCCCGGATCGGTTCTCTTGGCGTGCCCATGGCCGTGGCCTTGAACAAGGTCGACCAGATCAAGCCCAAGGAGCGCCTGCTCGGACTTTTGGCCAACTGCGCCGAGCGTTGGCCCGGAGTGGAGCTGGTGCCCATCTCGGCCCGCACTGGGGTTGGCGTTGACGGTCTGCTGGCCGTGATCCGCAACTTCCTGCCGCTCAGTCCGGCCCTCTTTCCCGAAGATCAGCTGAGCACGGCGTCGGTTCGGTTCATGGCCTCGGAGATCGTCCGCGAAAAGCTTTTCCTGGCTCTGGACCAGGAGTTGCCCTACAACGTGGCCGTCGAAATCGAGACCTGGGAAGAATTGCCGGAACAGAACATGACCATGATCGGGGCCATGATCTATACGTCAAAAAACAGTCACAAGGGCATGATCGTGGGCAAGCAGGGGCAGAATTTGAAAATTGTCGGCCAACAGGCCCGCCAGGAACTCAAGACCTTGCTCGGAACGAAAGTGCATCTGGAACTCTGGGTCAAGGTGCGCGAAGGCTGGACCGAGGACGGTCAGTTCATGACTTCCCTGGGCCTTGGGTCCTAGGGCAGGAGGAGCGTCCATGGATCAGCCAAGCATCACCGACCGGTGGCAAAAAGTTCTGGAACAGATGGCCGCAGCCGCCCGCAGGGCCGGAAGGGACCCGGCCGACGCGCGTCTGTTGGCCGTCTCCAAGCTGCATTCCGCCCACGACATCCGGACTCTTTTCGAGGCCGGACAGCCCATGTTCGGCGAAAATTACGTGCAGGAGGCCCTGGGCAAGATGGCCATCCTGCCGCGTGAAATATCCTGGCATCTCATCGGGCATCTGCAGACCAACAAGGTCAAGAGCGTGGTCGGTCGGTTCGCCCTCATTCACGGGGTGGATTCCCTGAAACTGGCCCGCTCGTTGCATGGTCAGGCCGAAGCGATGGACGTGGTCCAGGACGTGTTGGTGCAGGTCAATCTGGCCGAAGAAAAGCAGAAAAGCGGCATTCTGGAGTCGGAGTTGCCGCCTTTGGCGGAATTTCTGGCCCGCGCCACGAATCTGCGCTGGCGGGGACTCATGCTCATGCCTCCTTTTTTTGACGATCCCGATCGGGCGCGTCCCTATTTCGCCCGTTTGAGGGAACTTGCCGAAACCTTGCGCACAGGCTTCGGCCTTGCCCTTCCTGAATTGTCCATGGGCATGACCGGGGATTTCGAGGCGGCTATCGAGGAAGGAGCGACCTTGGTGCGCATTGGCACCAGAATATTTGGAGAACGCGGCTCAATTTAACGGCCCTGGGGACGGATGTTTTATGGATCTGGCCACAATCATCGGAATCTTGGTCGCCTTCGGGCTGGTCATCGCCGCCCTGGGCGGTGACGGCGTTCTGTTTCTGGATTTTTCCTCGCTGCTCATCGTCGTTGGCGGAACCATCGGCGCGGTGCTTGTGACCCATCCCCTGGAGAGCGTTCTTGGCGTGGCCCGCATCATCAGGAAGACGTTCATGTCCAAGGCGGACGACCCGGCGGCACTCATCGCCCAGTTTGTCGATTACGCCACCCGGGTCCGGCGCGAGGGAATTCTGTCCCTGGAAGCGCATCTGAAGAACATACCCGATGATTTTCTGCGCAAGGGCCTGCAATTGACCGTGGACGGCCTTGATCCGCAGCTCATCCAGGAAATCATGGAGACCGAAATCTCGTGTCTTGAGGAGCGCCACCTGAAAGGCGCCGAGATACTGCTGACTTTTGGAACCCTGGCCCCCGGGATGGGCATGATCGGCACCATCATCGGCCTTGTGCTCATGCTCAAGCGCATGAACGATCCGAGCACCATCGGCCCGGCAATGGCCGTGGCCCTTTTGACCACCTTTTATGGCGCCATCCTCGCCAACCTCGTCTTCAACCCCATGGCCGGCAAGCTGCGGGCCCGCAGCCGCGAGGAAGTCCTGATCCGGACCATGATCCTGGAAGGGATCATGTCAATTTCGCGTGGCGAGAACCCGCGCATTCTCGAAGAGAAGCTGAACAGCTACCTGCCTCCCAAGGAGCGCAAGGTCAGGCCCTGAGGCTGGACAGGGGAAAAGCATGATCAGTAAGAGGACGAAAACCGAGCAGTCGAAACCAGGGGTTCCGTCCTGGATGATCACCTTTTCGGATCTGGTCACCCTGCTGATGACGTTTTTCATTGTGCTCGTGTCCATGGCCTCCCTCACGGACATCTATAAACGCAAAGTCGCCATCGGCTCCGTTTCCGGTACCTTCGGCACAGGCGCGCCGAGCATGAGCGATCTGACCACGGTGGACACCAGGACCCAGGTCGACCCGGGGCCCATCAACGTTTTCAAGGATCTTTCGCCGGTCAAGGATCACCTTTGGGAAGATCCGGACAAGGATCTGCGTTTTGAATCCAACCGCTTCATGCAGCGGCTGTCCATCGGGGCCGATGCCCTTTTTGCACCCGGTTCTTCGGAACTCACGGAGAAAGGTCGGTCGCTTCTGGACCGTCTGCGTCCCGTGGTCATGGAAAGCGCCCATCCGCTTGGATTGTCGGGGCACGCTTCGGACGGCATGGACGAATTTGGCCCTGACTATCTGGCCAAGCCGTGGGTCAAGGTTGATTTCTCCTGGGAGCTCTCCCTGGCGCGGGTCATGGCCGTGTACAAATATTTCATTGAGACGGGCGTCGAGCCCGAGAAGCTGCGCCTGGAGGCTTTTGGACGTTTTCGGCCACGCGTGACTACCGAGAACCTCGGCGAGAAGCTGACCAACCGGCGGGTTGAAATCACCCTCGACCGGCGTGTCGGCAGCTGGAGCCATGAGATGGCTGCCCAGGCCGTGCGCGAAGACTCTGCCCAAAAGCCCACGGACAGTTACCGGGTCAAGGATTTTCTGTTCCGCTTCGACCTGCCGGGAGAACCCTGATGGCACGCAGGAAAAAACGCGCCGAATTTGAGTCGCAGGGATCGTCATGGCTGGTCACCTTTGCGGATCTCATGACCCTGCTGCTGAGTTTCTTTGTGCTGCTTCTGTCCATGTCGTCCATGGACAAATCCATCCTGCGCGACGTGGTCTCCCACTTCGTTGGCGACATGGGGCTGGCTCCGAAAAAAGGGGCGGGCAGGCTGACAACCCACTTCGAGTTCATGAATGTGATCATCGAGAATCCGGCCGAGGCCCTGCACGATCCGCAGCGCATCAAGGATTTGCTTTTTCCGGACGAGGTCTTGCCCGAGGGCATGGCCAGGAGCACCCTTGACGAGAATCTGCGAATCCTGGTGAGGCCCGAGGGAATCGCTCTCGTCCTCTCCGACGGGCTCCTTTTTGACATCGGAGAAAGCGCCTTGACCCAGGACAGTCGCAAGCTTCTGTCGGAGTTCTCCCGTTTTCTGGCCACCGTGACCATGCCGGTCAACGTGGCTGGATACACGGATAACATCCCGGCGGGTCAAAAAGATAACTATATGCTGTCCTCGGAACGGGCCATGTCCGTGCTGAGTTTCTTTTTGCAGCAGGGTTTTGATCCTGGGCGTTTTTCCGTTTCCGCCTATGGCGAGGCATTTCCCCTGGGCGACAATACCACGCCGGAAGGCCGGGCCGAGAACAGAAGAGTGGAGATTTTACTCAAAACCACGGGAAGAACGTATCTTTAGGCCCGTTTTTCGCAAGGATCAAAAAGGAGGAATATATGGCCGAAAAAAAAGCGGCTGCACCAGAAAAGGCTGAAAAGAAAAAGGGCGGCAAGCTCAAGCTCATTATCATCGCGCTCGTTGTCCTTGGCGTTCTGGGTGGGGGAGGTTTTGCGGCGTGGAAGTTCTATCTGCAGCCGAAGGCGGCAGGGGAATCCGCCGAGAACGCAACCGCCGAAGGCGCCGACGGACACAAGGCCGAGGTCGAACCGGGCGGACAATTGGTGACTCTTGACTCTTTCGTGGTCAACCTGTCCGATCCCATGGGGCGTAGATACCTGAAAACCACGCTGGATGTTGAAGTGGCCAACGCGGCGGCGGCGGCGGAGTTGACCGCAGCCATGCCCAGGGTCAAGGATACCCTGCTGCTCCTGCTTTCCAGCAAGTCCTTTGCCGATATCAGCAGCATGGACAAGAAGATCGAGCTGAAAAACGACATCGTCAGCCGACTGAACCAGATTATCGGCAAGAACAAGGTGCGCAATGTCTATTTTACGGAATTCGTGGTCCAGTAAGAGACCGGTGGGCAGCATATGAGCAAGATCCTCAATCAGGACGAGGTCGATGCCCTGCTCCGGGGAATCTCGGGCGGGGAGATCGAGACCGAAGAAGAGGTAGCCGTTGACACGAAGGGCTTCGTGGCCTTTGATCTGGCCAATCAGGACCGGATCATTCGCGGCCGCATGCCCGTGCTTGAGATCATTAACGACCGCTTCTCACGACTCTGCACCAGCGCCTTGGCCAACACCATGCGCAAGCGGGTGGATGTGAACCCGATCTCCATCGACATGTCCAAGTTCGGGGATTTCATGCGCTCGCTGCCCGTGCCGACGAGCATCAACATCTTCAAGATCGATCCCCTGCGCGGCAACGCGCTTCTGGTAGTCGACACCCGGCTGGTGTTTTCCCTGGTGGAGAATTTTTTTGGCGGCGCGGGCAGTCAGCCCAAGATCGAAGGCCGCGATTTCACGCCCATCGAGCAGTCCATCATCGTAAAAGTGGTCAAGATCATCCTGGCCAATCTTGAAGACGCCTGGCGGCCGGTGCACGAGGTCAGCATCGAACTGCTGCGCTCCGAAATCAACCCGCAGTTCGCCACCATCGTCCCTCCCAGTGACGTGGTAGTGGTCATCTCTTTCGAGGTGGAACTGGAGAATGCCCTGGGGTCCATGGTTCTGGCACTGCCGTATGCCACCATAGAGCCCATCAGGTCGAAGCTGTACGCAGCCTTTCAGACCGAGCGTCTTGAGATCGACCATGCCTGGATTTCCCGTTTCCGGGATCGGCTCATGGAAACGCCCGTGGATCTGAACGTCACATTCGGCACGACGCAGATCACCGGCCGTCAGCTTCTCGACATGAAGGTCGGCGACATACTCATGCTGGACCAGGACGAGGACGACATGCTTTCGGGTCGGATCCACGGGATACTCAAATTTTTCGGACTTCCGGGTTTTGTCAAGGGAAACAAGGCGTTCAAGATCGTCAAAGAACAGGAACTCAATTACTAGGGGAACGGTATGGTCGAAGATCAGGACAAGCTGGCGGCGGAATGGGCCGCGGCCCTCGAACAGCAGGGTGAGGCGGAGGCTGAAGGCGGCGGGGCCGAGAAAGACCTGGCCGATGCCTGGAGTTCGGCGTTGCAGGAACAGGACTCCGGCGGCTCCGATCAGGCCCTGGCCGACGAATGGGCCAAGGCTCTGGCCGACGAGGAGGAGACCAAGATTCAGCATGAGAAGAAGCAGAGGCAGCTCGCCGCCCAGAGCAAGGATTTCGATTACAAAGATTTGACGGCGGAGGCCAAGGCGCCGAGGCCCGAAGGGCTGCGCAAGGACCTTGACTTCATCCTCGACATTCCGCTTGAGGTCTCGGCCCAGCTCGGGAGCACCAAGCTGCTCATCAATGAACTGCTACAGCTCGGGCAGGGCTCGGTCATAGAATTGAACAAGCTGGCCGGCGAGCCTCTTGAGATACTGGTCAACGGCAAGCTCGTGGCGCGCGGAGAGGCCGTGGTCATCAATGAAAAGTTCGGGGTGCGTCTGACAGACATCATCAGCCCCATCGAGAGGGTCAAGCAACTTGGATAACGCGACTTTGACAGGCGCCGGTGCGGGACTCGGCCTTGCATCGGTTAAAATGGCGGCGGCGTTGCTGCTTATTTTGGGGCTCATTTTTCTGGCGCTCGCGCTTCTGAAACGCTTTGGGCTGGCGGCACGACTGCAAGGGCGCGGTTCCGGCACCCTGAGGGTGGAGGAGAGAGTTGCCCTGGGTCCGCGCAAGCAGCTGGTGGTGGTCCGCTTCTTGAATAAGCTTCTGGTGTTGGGCGTAACCGACAACGGAATCAACTTGATAGCGGAGCACCAGGCAGACAATGAACCGATCCCGGATTTTCAGACCACACTGGACCAGGAAACTGGGGAGGATACTCCTTCCTAGCCTGATTTTCTGTTTTTTTCCTATTTTACTCCTGGCCGCCGACGGGCCCAATCTTCCTTCTCTTTCCCTGCAGCTTTCCAGCGGACAGGCCGAGCCCCAGAAAGTGGCCGTGGCGCTGGAGATCATGGCCCTGCTCACGATGCTGTCCATGGCTCCGGCCTTCATGCTGACGGTCACATCCTTCACCCGCATCATCATTGTTTTCCATTTTCTGCGTCAGGCCATGGGAACCCAGCAGATGCCGCCCAACCAGGTGCTGGCCTCCCTGGCCATCTTCATGACCGTGGTCATCATGATGCCTACGGGACGCACCATCAACGATACGGCCCTGCAACCCTATCTGAAAGAAGAGATCGGCTACGGAGAAGCGCTGGAGCGGGCCGAGACGCCGCTGCGGACTTTTCTTTTCAAGCATACCCGGGAAAAGGATCTTTCGGTTTTTTTCTCGATAACGGGTCTTGAGAGGCCGCAAAACAAAGATGAAGTGCCGACCATGGTCCTTGTGCCTGCCTACGTGATCAGCGAGCTCAAGACAGGATTTCAGATTGGATTTCTGATTTACATACCATTTCTCATTTTGGACATGGTTGTGGCCAGTATCCTTCTTTCCATGGGTATGATGATGCTTCCGCCCGTCATGGTTTCCCTGCCGTTCAAGATTCTTCTTTTTGTCATGGTGGATGGCTGGAATCTGATAATAGGCTCTCTTGTAAACAGTTTTATCTAGCCCCCGATCAGGAGTGGAGCATGACCCCCGAATTTGTCATCGGTTTCGCACGGCAATCCATTGAACTGACCCTGGTCATTGCCTTGCCCATGCTCGGCGTGGGCCTGGGCGTGGGTGTTTTTGTCAGTATTCTTCAGGCAGCGACACAGATTCAGGAAATGACCCTGACGTTCGTGCCCAAGATCATCGCCGTTTTTTTGGCGCTGCTCATATCCTTCCCCTGGATCATGGACAAGATGATCACGTACACCCAGGAGATTTTTCTGAATTTTCCGCAATACATCAAATAGCCCGCCTCTCCTACATCCTCTGCCGCAACATTTCCGTCATGATCATGGCGCCGGCCTGGGCCACGTTCAGCGAATCGAATCCGCCCTGCATGGGAATGGACAGTTTTTCCGTGCAGCGCTTACCCACATTGGGGCGCATGCCCTTGTCCTCGTTGCCGAGCACCAGCACCGCCGGGAAATGCAGACGGGCCTGAAAGAGGTCCCGGCTTTCGGGCCCGGTGCCCGATCCATAGATCGCAAGTCCGGCCTCGGCGCACGCATCGAGTGCCCGGGCCAGATTGACCACCTGGCACAGAGGGAGGCTGTCGAGCGCTCCGGCTGCGGCTTTGGCGGCCGCCGGGCCGATGAAGGCCGTGCGGTCCTTGGGAAAGAGCAGGCCGGCCCCGCCAAGGGCCAGGAGGGTGCGGGCCAGCGTGCCCACGTTTCCAGGGTCCTGAACCTGATCCAGGGCCAGGATGAGTGGAAATGTGCTCCCGGCGGCCCGGGTGATGAGTTCGTCCAATTCGACGAGCTGCCGTCCGCGCAGGCGGGCCACCACTCCCTGGTGATTCCCGGGGTACATGCGGTCCAGATCCGGGCGCCGGACCTTGCGGAAGCGTACTCCGAGCTCGCGGCATTTGCCGATCACATCGCCAAGGCCAGCGGCGTCTTCAGACAGAAACACCGTGTCCAGGGCCTCGGGCCTTGAGGCGAGGAGTTCAAGAACCGGCTTGCGGCCCGGGGTGAGATGGGCATTGTTTTCGGATTTTTCGTGTGTTTGATGGTCCATGATGAGCCCCTGGTTCGGATTTGCAATTTGATTTTTTTTTCTGTAGCAGGTCAAAATGCTCGATCTCGCTCGCCCGTTTTAGTCGGGCCAGTGGCCAACTTGTGACCAGGAGATTGTTTTGACATTTCATATACGTGGAGTTCTGCTCCTTACCATGCTGGTTTTGGCAGGTTGCATGCCTGTCAAGAAAGCTCAGGGACCTTTCCCGGACGGCTCCGGCATGGCGAGTCAGAACGCCGAAAATATGCCGCCGCAGGATGCCGCGGCCAAGGAAGGCACTCCGGAGGTCTGTGGTCCGGTCGACGATGTTGACCCGCTCGATGTCCTGCCGGATGGAGAAGAACTTCCCGACGCCGATTCCTTGTCCGCCGAGGAGCAGAAAATCCTCGATACGCAGATATCCTTTCATATCGGTCTGGATACCGAGGAAAACGAGGATGTCCAGCGCTATTTTCACTACTACACCCATGTTCAGCGGGGAACGATGACGGGTTGGCTCAAGCGGGCCCAGCTCTATCTGCCGCATATCCGGGAACGCTTTCTGGCCGAGGGGTTGCCCGAGGATCTTATTTATCTGCCTTTTGCCGAAAGCGGCTTCAATCCTTTTGCCCAATCCCACGCGGGAGCCTGCGGCGTGTGGCAATTCATGCCCCGGACCGCCATCAACTACGGGCTGACCGTGGATAAATGGGTGGACGAGCGCCGTGATCCCCACAAATCCACCGAGGCCGCCATTGCCTACCTGAAGAAGCTGTACGGAGATTTCGGGGATTGGTCCTTGGCCCTGGCCGCCTACAATGCAGGCGAAGGCGCCATCGGCCGCGCCCTGAAAAAGACGGGCACCGAGGATTTTTTCAGCCTGTGCGAGGCCTCCGAGGATCTGAAGAAGGAAACCAAACTGTACGTCCCCAAGTTCCTGGCCCTGGTCAAGGTTGCCAGGAATCTGGAAAAATTGGGTTTTGAACCCCTTGATATGGAGAAACGTTCCGCCGCTCCAGTCATGCTCAAGGTCAAGCCGGAAACGGACCTTCTGGCACTGGCCCAAAGCGTGGGCATGGACTGGAAGTCTTTTCGGGAACTCAACCCTTCTTTTCGCAAGCAGGAAGCGCCCCCCGGACGGTCCGTCAAGGTCGCGGTCCCTGGCCATCTCGTGGCCAAGGCCCAGGATTTTCTGAAACGCCCTGTGACTCCAAGACAGACCCGCTACGCATCCCATAGGGTCAAGCCCGGGGACACTTGGTGGGGGATTTCCCGAAAGTACAATGTATCGGTGGCGGTCTTGCAGCAAGCCAACGATGTCAGCAGGACCAAGACCCTCAAAGTGGGACAGGCGTTGCGCATACCCGGCCAGGGCCCTGCGTCCGAGTCCGATTCAGTGGCTGATGCCAGAAAGTGGGCCTCCAAAAGAGCCAATTATCTGGTCCGCGAGGGAGACACGCTCTGGTCCATCGCCAAGCAGTTCAAGACCGATCCCTCCTCACTGAGCAAGGCCAATGGCATCCAGCGTTCCTCGGTGCTGCGCGTCGGCCAGAAGCTCTATGTGCCCGATGCGGGAAGCGCCGACGCCAAGGTCGCCAAGGCCAGTGCCGATGCGGTGCGCACAAAGCTGGTCAACTACAAGGTTCGGCCCGGCGATAGTCTGTGGGGCATCGCCAAACGTTTCGGGGTGAAGCCCTCGGATTTGCTGGTTTGGAACAAGCTGGCAAAGAATGGTTATATACGTCCTGGAGACCGGCTCAAGGTCTATCGCTGATAACGCGCCCTTCATTCAAGCGGCAGGCTCCCGGGCCTGCCGTTTTCATTTTGACGACATCGCGACCGGCAGGTCGATGATGAATCTGGTCCATTCTCCCTCGGCCGTCTGCACGGCCATCATGCCCGCGTGCTCCTCGGTGATGATGAAGTAGGAAACGGACAGTCCTAGCCCCGTGCCCTTGCCCACGGACTTCGTGGTGAAGAATGGTTCGAACACCCGTTTGCGCACGGATTCCTCAAGTCCTGGTCCGTTGTCTTCCAGTTCAATGCGTACCCATGGTGCATTTCTTTTCACCCGCAGCGTGAATTGCGGCCACTGTTCCGCCGAGTAGATCTTGTCGCCCATGGCCTCGGCCCCGTTGCGCAGCAGGTTCAGGAAGACTTGCTGCAGCTTGCTCGCCGAGCCCTGGATTTTGGGGAGATTGTCTTCGTATTCGCGGACGATGCGGATTTTTTTGAAATCGTAATTTTTCTTCAGGTCGTAATCGGTGCGGGCAAGTTCCAGTGTCTTGCCGAGAAGTTCCACGATGTTTTCAGGGGCCAGCACCGGTTCGCTCTTGCGACTGAAACTGAGCATGTTGCTTACGATCTGCGCGGCTTGAGCCCCCGAACTGCGCACGGAGTTCAACATTTTCGGAATTCCCCGTTTTTCAAGATAGCTTTGCAAGGCCTCAAGGGTGATGCCCGCTTCCTGTGCCGCCAGTTCATTTTGCGGCAACGGCAGGAGGAGCCTGGTTTCCAGGACTTGGGCGTTGCCCATGATCGAAGCCAGGGGGTTGTTGATTTCGTGGGCCATTCCGGCAGCCAGGCCGCCGACGGAGAGCATCTTCTCCGACTGAATCAGGATTTCCTCAATGCGGACCTTCTCGGTCACGTCGTCGATGCGGATGACCGTGCCTTCCACCCCGTTGGTGATCAGGGGGTAGATGGTCACGTCTTCGTACATGGTCTCGCCATGCTCCACCCGGCTCAGTTTCCCCTCGAAAAAGGGCTTCTTGTTGGCGATGGACTGGCGGATCTTTTTCATTTCGGAGCCAAGCCAGGGCACCACCTGTCTCAGGGGCCGGCCTTGCGCCTGGGCTTCGCTCACGCCGGTCACCAGCGCTGCCTGCTGGTTCCATTGTGCGATGCGGCCGTCGGCATCGACGCCGATCAGCATGGACGGCATGGAGTTGATGATGTTGGCGAGCAGGGTGCGCAAGCGCTGGGTTTCCTTTGCGGCGCGGTTGCGTTCGGTTATGTCCACGAAGGATTCGATGATGCCTTGCGCGTTCTTGAATTCGTCGAAAAAAATCTGTTTGGCAAAGATGACTTCGCGCAGGTCGCCATTCTTGTCGCGGACTTTGGATTCGTACGTGCTTTTGCGAGTGTCCTGACGCAGGCTGTGGTCGTTACTGTCGTAGGCATCGGCGAGGTCCGGCCATAACTCCCGGGCTGTCCTGCCGCGCATTGCCTCGGAGGTGATGCCCATGATGTCGGTGAAGGTCTGGTTGCAGCCCAGATAGCGCCGCTCCGAGTCTTTGTAGAAGATCGGGATGGGAATGGCGTCCAGCAGCACCTCGGTGAAGCGCAGGTTGCGCGTCAGGTCGGCGTGGGCGCTTTGCAGCTGCTCCTCGGTGATGCGCCTGCGCTGGCCGGCCAGGATGAGCGCGACCTGATCGGCGATGCGGCTGGCGAAAGTGACTTCGTCCGGCTGCCAGGCGCGCGGCTCTCCGACATGCTCGAAGCAGATGACGGCGGTCAGTTCTCCGTCGATGAGCACCGGCACGTCGAGCATGGACGCGATTCCGTTGAATTCGAGATATTTCGGGGAAAAATCGCGGGTACGCGGGTCCTGCAGGGCATCGGTCACGACGACGGGGCCTTTTTTGATGGCCTCGAAATAGGTGCCGAACCTGCCGCACTCCAGGCAGGTCCCGGATGTGTGCGCCCCTCCGTTCGCATCGAACTTGTCCATGCAGCAGAGCCTGTCGTCCTGCATTATCCACAGGCTGGCCCGGGTCACGTCCATGGCGTGGGTCATCCGGGTCGTGATCATGGGGGCGGCTTCCTGCAGAAGGCCATGAAAAACGGTTGGATGCGTCGAGATTTCGGCGATGACGGCCTGCTGCCGTTCGATGCGCTTCAGGGTCTCGCGCAGCGTCTCTTCGGCCCGGTGCCTTTCGGCGATTTCCCCCTGCAACTCCCGGATCTTTTGCTGCAACATGGGGTAGTAGCTTTTGCGCCCTGAAGATTCGCTGAGACCAACGATCTTGTCGCGCAGGGATGTGGCGCTGATCACGCCCTCCTCAGGTTGCTTCTTCATAGATGACTTGAATGTCGCGCTTGTTGGCGGATTTGGGGTTGGTGACCAGACAAGGGTCAAGGATCGCCTTGTCCGAAAGCACCGGGATGTCGCTGGCGCGTATGCCCTTGGAGGCCAGCCTGTCCCTGATACCGAGGGCGCTGCGCAGGGCTGTCATGGATTCGATGAGCCACGCGCGCACTTCCGAGGTGCCCATGCCCCGGGAATCAAGGCCCATGTTTTCGGCGATGACCCGGAATCGTTCGGGTGCCGCCGAAAAATTGTAGTCCACTACATGGGGCAGGAGCAGGGCGTTGCATTCACCGTGGGGCAGGTCCTTGTAGCCGCCCAGGCTGTGGGCCAGGGCATGCACCGCGCCAAGGCTTGCGTTGGAAAACGCCAGCCCTGCCTGCATGCTGCCGAGCATGGTCTTGGCCTTGAGTTCCATGTCCTCGGGATGCAGAAAGGATTCCAGCAGATTGCCGTGAACCAGGCGGATGGCTTCCAGAGCGTGCACGTCGGTCATGGGTGAATGGGCGCTGGAGACAAAGGCCTCGATGGCGTGGGCCAGCGCGTCCATGCCCGTGCAGGCGATGAGGTACGGGCTCTTGGTCATCAGGGTCTGGGGATCGATGAGGGCCACATCGGGGATGATGGTCTTGCTGATGATGGCTATCTTGGTCTTGCGGTCCGTGTCGTTGATGATGGCGAACTGGGACACGTCGGCCGAAGTGCCCGCCGTGGTCGGGATGCAGATGAGCGGGGGCATGGGCACGATGATCTTGTCCACGCCTTCGTAGTCGAGGATGTGTCCGCCGTTGGAGACGACGATCCCGATGCCCTTGGCGCAATCCATGGGACTGCCTCCGCCCACGGCCACGATGCCGTCGCATTCGCCCGCTTCATAGGCCGCGACACCGGCCATGACCTCCGCAGTCTTGGGATTGGGGGTGATGTCCGAAAAAATGACGCCTTCGATGTCGAAGGCGGTCAGACTGTCCATGACTCGTGTGGCCCACCCGGCAGCGAGCACGCCTGCGTCGGTGACGACAAGGGGTCTGGTGATGCCGAATTTGCCTGCGTACTGTCCGGCCAGATCCACCGCGCCCACCCCGAAAATCGTTTCCGGAGCGACGAATTTGCGCAGATCGGTGAAGTTCATGCTGTTCCCCCAGGAGCGTTTTGGATGAATTGCCCAATACTCATTTTTAGCACGGTACGGCTTGATGTGCCAGAATAAGTTGGCTTGCGCGTTTTTGCTCCGGGAGCAAAAGACGAAGGGCGGCGGGGGCGGCAAGTCCTGCTGCTCAGGCCTGCCGGGTCACTTCCTCCCTGCGAAAGCAGTCCCGGCTGTGATCGTTGAACAGTCCGACGGCCTGCATGTAGGCGTGGCAGGTGGTCCGGCCCAGAAAGGAAAAGCCGCGTCGCTTGAAGTCCAGCGCCAGCGTGTCGGCCTCGGACGAGGTCGCCTGGTAGTCGGCCAGGGTCCGGATGTCGTGGGCAATGGGGCGGCCGCCGACGAAATCCCACAGATAGGACGCAAAAGTGCCGAAGCGGGCTTGCACTTCCAAAAAAGCGCGGGCGTTGGCGATGGTCGCCTCGATTTTGCGGCGATGGCGGATGATAGCGGGATCCTGCAGCAGCCGATCAACGTCCTGCTCGGTGAATAGCGCCACCTTTAGAGGATCGAATCCGGCAAAGGCGGCCCGGTATCCCTGCCGCTTGCGCAGCACCGTGTACCAAGACAGCCCGGCCTGTGCCGATTCAAGGATGAGGAACTCGAAAAGAACGCGGTCGTCGTGGACCGGCACTCCCCACTCCTCGTCGTGATAGCGGACGTAGTCGGGCTTTGAGAGATCAAGCCAGGGACAGCGGATCATGGGATCATGCCTTGCCCCGGGGGGCCAGGGTCTCTTCCAGCAGGGAGACGGCGCGCGGGATGGGGAAGCGTTGCCCGGTCCAGCGTTCGAACTGGGCCAGTCCCTGGTGCACGAACATGGGCAGGCCAGGGATGGTCGCCACGCCTTCGCGTGCGGCCTGGGCCAGAAGCTGGGTTTCCCTTGGGTTGTAGACCAGGTCGTAGACCAGGGAAATGCCAGTCAGGGACGATTTCCAGGGCGAAAGGGCCTGGAAGGGACCGGACATGCCAAGCGGGGTGGTGTTGACCAGCAGGCTCGGGCGCACGTCGTGCCGGTCGGTCCAAGGCACATGCTCGGCCTGAAACGACTGGGCCAGGCGGTCGGCCCGGCCTCCCGTTCGCGCGGACAGAAGCACCTTCCATCCCGCCTGGCGCAGGCCGCAGACCGCCGCGCGGGCGGCCCCTCCCGCGCCCAGGACCAGGGCCGTGCCGGGCTGCGTATCGCGTTCAAGGAGCGGCGCCATGAACCCGGTCACGTCGGTGTTGTCGCCCCAGACCATTTTGTCCTGCCAGTAGAGGGTGTTCACTGCACCGATATTGCGGGCGTTGTCCGTCAGTCTGTCGACAAGGGGCATGACCGTCTCCTTGTGCGGAATGGTCACGCTGGCCCCGTGAATGGGCAGGGTGCGCAGGGCGGCCATGAAGGCGGCGAGTTTTTCGGGGGGCGTGTCCCAGACGTGGTAGGAGGCCTTTATGCCCAGTTCCCGGAAGCCCCAGTTGTGCAGGACGGGACTCAGGGTGTGCGCGAGGGGGTGGCCGATGATGCCGAGAAGAAGCATGGTCGCACCTCGGACGGTTCAGGTGATGGATGGGTGCGGAAAAAACGGGGCCCGCGAGGGCCCCGGGAATCATTAAACGTACTGACCGTTGGCGATGACGTAATCCGCGCCGGCCTGTATGGCTGCCGCGTTCTTGGGGATCATGTGGCTGTAGTGCGCGGAGATGACCGAATCGAGGCTGTCCTGCACCTGCTTGACCGGCATGATGCCCGTGGCCTGCACGTAGGCGCCGATGGCGACCATGTTGGCCATGCGCGTGTTGCCCAGTCCGTCGGCGATCTCGTTGACCGGAACGGCGTAGACCTTGACCCGGTTCTTGTCGGTCTGGGCCGGGTCGATGAGCGAGGAGTTCAAAATTAGGACTCCGCCGTCCTGCAGCTGCGGCTGGAACTTGTCCAGGGACGGGCCGTTCATGATGATCAGGCTCACGGGCGAGCGGATGATGGGCGATCCGATGACGTCATCGGAGACCACGACGGTGCAGTTGGCCGTGCCGCCGCGCATTTCCGGTCCGTAGACGGGAATGTAGGTCACGTTGAGCCCTGCGTTCATGCCCGCGTAGGCCAGGAGATTGCCGATGAGCATGACGCCCTGGCCGCCGAATCCGGCGATGATTGCATCCTGGTAAATGCTCATTTCTCCTCCTTTGCCAGCACGTCTTTGAAGTTGCCCAGAGGGAAGTAGGGGATCATTTCCGTTTCAATGCGCTTGTTGGCCTGAAGCGGGGTCATGCGCCAGTTGGTGGGGCAGGTGGACAGGATTTCCACAAAGGAGAAGCCGGCTTTCTTGGTCTGGTACTCGAAGGCCTTGGTTACGGCCTTTCTGGCTTTCTTGATGTTCTTGATGTTGTTGACCGCGACCCGTTCCGCAAAGGCCACGCCGCCCAGGGAGGCGATGATCTCGGTCATGCGGATGGGCATGCCCTCGTTCTCGCTGCAGCGGCCGCCGGGGCAGGTGGTGGTCTTTTGGCCGACCAGGGTGGTCGGGGCCATCTGACCGCCGGTCATGCCGTAGACGGTGTTGTTGACGAAGATCGTGGTGATGTTCTCGCCCCGGTTGGCGCAGTGCATGATCTCGGCCATGCCAATGGAGGCCAGGTCGCCGTCGCCCTGATAGGTGAAGACGATCTTGTCCGGCCGGGCGCGCTTGACGCCGGTGGCCACCGCCGGAGCGCGGCCGTGGGGCGATTCGATGGCATCCAGGGTGAGGTAGTTGTAAATGAAGACCGAGCAGCCGATGGATCCGACAAGGATGGTGTTGTCGACCAGGCCCAGGTCCGTGATGGCCTCGGCCACCAGACGGTGTGCCGTGCCGTGATGGCAGCCCGGACAGTAATGCGAGGCCCGGTCGGTCAGGACCTCGGGATAGTTTGTGACGCGAATTTCCTGGGTCATGCTTATCCCTCCAGCGCCTTCAGAATGGGTTCTTCGAAATCATCCGGCGTGGGCAGATTGCCGGGCAGCTGGCCATGGAACGCCGAATCAGCCACGGTCCGGATGGAGAGGCGCACGTCTTCCACCATCTGGCCCATGTTGTGCTCGATGGTCAGGAAGCGCTTGCCTTCCTTGGCCAGGTTCAGGAGCACTTCCGAAGGGAAGGGGAAGAGCGTGATGGGCCGCACCAGCCCGACCTTGTGCCCCTGGCCGCGCAATTTGCGGATCGTGCTTTTTACAATGCGGCCGATGGACCCGAAGGCCACGACGACAAGCTCGGCGTCTTCGGTCAGGAAAAGCTCCTGATCCACTTCGGCCTGCATGGCCTGGTACTTGGCCTGAAGCTTCTGGTTCTGTCCCGCCAGCGCGCCGTCGTCGAGGAAGAGGGATTTCAGGAGTCGCGGAGCGCGGTCCTTGGCTCCCTGCAATCCCCAATCCTGCCCCTCGTTCGGGTCCAGGTTCTCGGGCACCCACGGCACCACCGGCTCCTTCATCTGGCCGATGATGGCGTCGGCCAGGACCAGGACCGGGTTTCTGTACTTGAAGGCCAGGTCAAAGGCCTTGATGGTCAGGTCGTAGGCTTCCTGCACCGTGCCCGGGGCCAGGACCAGCAGCTTGTAGTCGCCGTGCCCGCCGCCCTTGACGGACTGGAAGTAGTCGCCCTGGGAGGGGCCGATGTCCCCGAGGCCGGGGCCGCCGCGGCTGACGTTGACCAGCACGCCGGGGAGTTCGCTGCCGGCCATGTAGGAGATGGCCTCCTGCTTGAGGGACATGCCGGGGCTCGACGACGAGGTCATGGCCCGGATGCCGCATCCTGCCGCTCCGAGCAGCATGTTGGCTGCGGCCACTTCGCTCTCGGCCTGCACGAACTGTCCGCCGACCTCGAACATGGCCGAGGACATGAATTCGGGGATGTCGTTCTGGGGGGTGATGGGGTAGCCGAAGAAGCATTTCACCCCGGCGGCCAGGGCACCGCGCGAGATGGCTTCGTTACCTTTGACGAAGATGCGTTTGGGAGTGCTCATTTTTCGCCTCCTTTGGCAGATTTCGTCGTGTACACGTTGATGGCATAATCCGGACACATCATGGCGCAAAAGGCGCAGCCCTTGCACTCGCTCATCATGTCGGGGGCGATTTCGGTCACCTTGTATCCCTTCTGATTGAATCGACTCGATTGCTGGATGATGCCGGTCGGGCAGACTTCGGTGCAGAGCAGGCAGCCCTTGCAGCGGTCTTCCCGGAACTCGACTCTGCTTGACATGGAATACCTCCACGGGGGGATAGTGTTGACGATCAAAAAATTCCTGTCGGGCGTGTCAGCGGATGAGCATGGCGTCGCCGTACGAAAAAAAGCGAAAACCCTGCCGCACCGCGTGGTTGTAGGCATCGATAATCTGTTGCCTGCCCGCGAGTGTGCAGACCATAATGATTAGGGAAGAGCGGGGCAAGTGGAAGTTGGTGATGAGCTGGTCCACGACCTTGAAGCCATAGCCGGGGCGGATGAAAATGTCCGTCCAGCCCTTGAAGGGACCGATTTCCCCCAGGGCAGTGGCCATGCTCTCCAGCGTCCGGGAGGTGGTCGTGCCCACGGCGACGACGGGGCGTCCTTCGCTTTTGGCCGTGGCGATGGCGCGGGCCGTTTCCTCGGACACTTCGGCGTATTCGGCGTGCATGACGTGCTCGCGGATATCGTGCGCGCGCACCGGGCTGAAGGTGCCATAGCCGACGTAGAGGGTGACTTCGGCCATCCGGATGTCCCGCGCGGCCAGGGCGTCCATGATCGACGGTGTGAAGTGCAGCCCGGCCGTGGGCGCGGCCACGGAGCCGAGCTTGTCTTCCCGGGAGTAGACGGTCTGGTAGCGGGTGCGATCCTCGCTCTTGTCCTCGCGGTGGATGTACGGGGGCAGGGGGATGTGACCCTGCTTCAGGAAATGTTCGGCCAGATCGCCGGTCCAGCGCATCGAAACCTTTGCCCTGCCGAACTCGCCCTTTTCGAGCACGCGCAGTTCGATGCCCGGGAAAAGGAGTCGGTCTCCCTGACGCGGTCCCTTTGACGCCTTGAGCAGTCCTTCGACCGTGGCGGTCTTGGTGCCGTCCGCGTTTGCGCCTGGCTCTATGAGCGCCAGGGGCGTGAGCAGCAGGAATTCGACCTTGCCGCTGGACTCCTTGCGTCCGATGAGCCTGGCGGGCAGGACCTTGGTGTTATTGACCACCAGCAGCGCGCCCGGCGGGAGAAGGTCCGGGATGTCGGCGAACATGGCGTCGCGCACTTCGCCGCTGCCCCGGTCCAGCACCAGCAGCCGGGAGGCCCCGCGCTTTTCGGTCGGGTCCTGGGCTATCTGGGCCTCGGGCAGGTCGAAATCATATGATTGAAGATTGAATTCCGGTGGAATAGCAGTCATGTTTGTCCTCGTGTCCACGTGCTGCTAGCCCAAGCCACGGCGAAGCGCAATTCCTCCGAACAGTGCAAAACCTCACCGGCGAACCCATGACCAACCACATCCTTGATTTTGACCGCCAACACATCTGGCATCCCTATACCTCGACAACGAGTCCCCTGCCCGTGCACGAGGTCGTCTCCGCGCATGGCGTGCGTCTTCGGCTCGCGGACGGCCGGGAGCTCGTCGACGGCATGGCCTCGTGGTGGGCGGCCATCCATGGCTACAACCATCCCGTCCTGAACGCCGCCGTCACCGACCAGCTCTCCCGCATGGCCCATGTCATGTTCGGCGGCCTGACCCATGCGCCGGCCGTCGAACTTTGCCGGTCCCTGGTCGAGCTGACGCCCGCGCCCCTGACCAAGGTTTTTCTGGCCGATTCCGGCTCGGTGGCCGTGGAGGTCGCCATCAAGATGGCCTTCCAGTTTTGGATCTGCCGGGGCCGGGGAGGGAAGAACCGCCTTTTGACCATCCGGGGCGGCTACCACGGCGACACGTTCGCGGCCATGAGCGTGTGCGACCCGGTGAACGGAATGCACGAGAGTTTTTCGGGCGTCCTTTCCAGGCACCATTTCGTGCCGCGGCCCGGCTGCCAGTTCGGCGGCGAATGGGACGAAAGCGACATCGCTCCCATGCGCGAAACCCTTGAGCGCCATCATGACGAGATCGCGGCTGTGATTCTTGAACCCGTGGTGCAGGGCGCGGGGGGGATGTACTTCTATCATCCCATGTATCTCAAACGCGTGCGGGAACTCTGCGACGCCTTCGACGTGCTGCTCATCGCCGACGAGATCGCTACGGGTTTCGGCCGGACCGGGAAGCTTTTCGCCTGCGAACACGCCGGGATCAGTCCGGACATCATGTGTCTGGGCAAGGCCCTGACCGGGGGCTACATGACCCTGGCCGCGACCCTGGCCACGGATCGCGTGGCGGAAGGGGTCTGCCTGGGAAAACCCGGAGTGTTCATGCACGGCCCGACCTTCATGGGCAACCCGCTGGCCTGCGCTGTGGCAAGGGCGTCCCTGGGCCTGCTTATTGATAGCGATTGGACCTCGCAGGTGGCGCGGATCGGGCGTTTACTGACAATTGGCCTTGCCCCATGTCGAAATTTGTCCTACATTTCGGACGTGCGCATCCTCGGCGCCATCGGAGTGGTGGAGCTCAAGGAACCGGTGCGTATGGCCGAAATTCAGACCGCTTTTGTCGATGAGGGCGTCTGGGTTCGTCCCTTTGGCCGTTTGGTGTACGTGATGCCGCCATACATCACGGATGACCAGGACCTGGCCTTTTTGACCAAATCCTTGATCAAGGTTGTGGCGGAGCATTTTCGTTGATGCCCCTAGGGCTTGATCACAAACGACCGGCTGCCGCGTTGGCGGCAACACAAGAAGGAGAACATCGGATGCGGAAAAGTTCTGTGTGGTTTTTTTGCCTGGCAGTCATGGGCCTGGGAGTGCTTGGCATCTTGCCTGAAGTCTGGGCCGCCGGGGGGCTGCATCATGCGGCGGATGAAATCGGCAAGCAGATGGGCGTGCTCTGGGTCGTGCCCTTCGCGGGCCTGCTTTTGTCCATCGCCATCATGCCGCTGGCGATCCCGCATTTCTGGCATCACAACTACGGCAAGGTCGCCGCTTTCTGGGGCGCGGCCTTCATCGTGCCATACGCCCTAGTGTACGGTTTCGATCTGGCAGTCTACAATGTGCTGCATGTCCTGTTTCTGGAATACATCTCCTTTATCATCCTGCTCTTCTCCCTGTTCACCATCGCCGGCGGCGTGTGTCTGCGCGGCTCCCTGGTGGGCAAACCACAGGTCAACGTGGTCATCCTGCTGATCGGCACCCTGCTGGCCAGTTGGATGGGCACCACCGGCGCGGCCATGCTGCTCATTCGCCCGCTCATGCGCGCCATCTCGCACCGCAAGTACAAGGTGCACACCATCGTGTTCTTCATCTTCCTGGTCGCCAACATTGGCGGCAGCCTCACGCCTCTGGGCGATCCGCCGCTGTTCCTGGGCTTCCTGAAGGGCATATCCTTCTTCTGGACCACGGTGCACATGTTCATCCCGTTTGCTGTGTTGTCGGCCATTCTGCTGGCGCTTTATTTCGTCATCGACACGGTGCTCTTCAACAAGGAAGGCCGCCCCGAGTCTCCTGACGCAGGCCAGGACGGCAAGCTGCGCCTTGAAGGGACCTCCAACCTGCTGCTTCTGGGCGGCGTGGTCGCCGGCGTGCTCATGAGCGGCATGTGGAAACCCGGCGTTGAAATCACCGTCTATGAAGTTCACGTGGAACTGCAGAACATCCTGCGCGACGTCCTGCTGGTGGCCCTTGCCTTCGTGAGCCTCAAGATCACGGCTCCGGAAATCCGCCGTCGCAACGAGTTCGACTGGGAGCCCATCCGGGAAGTCGCCAAGCTCTTCTCCGGCATCTTCATCTCCATGATCCCGGCCATCTCCATCCTGCGTGCGGGCATGGACGGCGCCCTGAACGGCATCATCTCCATGGTCAAGACCGCCGAGGGTCTCGACAACCACACCATGTACTTCTGGTTGACCGGTACTCTGTCCGCCTTCCTGGACAACGCCCCGACCTATGTCGTGTTCTTCAACACGGCCGGTGGCGACGCGCAGCGCCTCATGACCGAGGTGGGCACCCTGCTGGCCATTTCAGCAGGCGCGGTTTTCTTCGGAGCGTGCACGTACATCGGCAATGCCCCCAACTTCATGGTCCGGTCCATCGCTGAAACGGGCGGCATCAAGATGCCCAGCTTCTTTGGCTACATGGCTTGGTCCGCAGGCATTCTGGTGCCGTGTTTCGTTCTTATGAACATTCTCTTCTTCCACTAATCAACAGCTTTGAGGCGGGAATATCCGCCGTGGAGATATGACTATGATCAAAGTTGAACGTGTACTCATTCCGGTCGATGGATCGGATTCATCCAGAAACGCGGCCAAGTATGGCGCGCATCTGGTCAATTCCAAGTATCCCAAGATCTATCTGCTCAATGTCTGGGAGCCCATCAACATGACCATCGGCGGCGAAATGGCCGAAAAGCTGCGCGCCAATGCCGAGGCCAAATCCATGGCCGTGCTCGAAGAATACAAGAAACTGCTTGAGCCCTGCGGTATGGACGTGGAGCTGATTTCGCGCAGCGGTCGTCCTGACTACGCCATCCTGAACGTTCAGGACGAGCTTCAGTGCGACCTCATCGTCATCGGTTCGCGCGGTCTGTCCGTGCTCGAGAACGTGATCATGGGCAGCGTGGTCACCCGCGTGCTCGAAGGCGCGACCTGCCCCGTGCTGGTCACGCGCAACCTGCGCCTGAAGTATCTGAAGGACGCTTGCGGGCTGTAATACGGTAGGCAACGTCCTCTTTAAACATTGAATCAAGGCCGGCTCTCTTCAAGGGGGCCGGTTTTTTTTGTGCGCTTCTGGGGCAATCCGAATCGTTTTGGTACGAATTGGTCAATGAAAACAATAACTCCTCAGAAGGGCGCGCGAGGATGACGCGGACTGCCCGTTTACATAGACAGACCGTGGGTTTTTCAGGGGTCTTGCCGCGTGCGACGATATGGCATATGGACCCGCCGTGCGAAAAATCAGGTCTTTGGCGGTCGCGGCGTGCCGATCGACCGCCCCGTTCCCGGGCAATTTTGTTCCGGACAGGGCCGCAGAGTTCATTATTTCATCTTTTTCGGTGTCCGGAGATGACACGCGCCGGGAGACGAGTCTGCTTTTTCGCTTGCAAGGGATAAAAGGGAGAGGCTGGGCGTCTTCGTGGCGCCTTTCATGTTAGCGAACTGGTTGCCACCTCTTGGTGGTGGTCAATAAGGAGACATCGGATGCGAAAAAGTTCTGTCTGGTTTTTTTGCCTGGCGGTCATCGGGCTGGGGGTTCTTGGCATCTTGCCGGATGTTTGGGCCTCCGGGGGGGATCTGCACCATGAGGCCGAGGAGATCGGCAAGCATTTGGGCGTGCTTTGGGTGGCTCCCTTTGCGTGCATGCTTCTTTCCATCGCCGTCATGCCCTTGGCCGTGCCGCACTTCTGGCACCATCATTACGGCAAGGTTGCAGCTTTTTGGAGCGTGGCGTTCCTGGTTCCCTTCGCCATAGGCCACGGTTACGAGCTGGCGCTGTATTCCGTGGTGCACACCATCGCCCTGGAGTACGTTTCGTTTCTAATTCTGCTTTTTTCCCTGTTCACCATCGCCGGCGGCGTGTGCCTGCGCGGATCCCTGGTGGGCAAGCCGGTGGTCAACACGGTCATTCTGCTGATCGGCACCCTGCTGGCCAGCTGGATGGGCACCACCGGCGCGGCCATGCTGCTCATCCGTCCGCTCATGCGCGCCATCTCGCACCGCAAGTACAAGGTGCACACCATCGTGTTCTTCATCTTCCTGGTCGCCAACATCGGCGGCAGCCTCACGCCCCTGGGCGATCCGCCGCTGTTCCTGGGCTTCTTGAAGGGCGTGTCCTTTTTCTGGACCACGAAGCATCTGTTCGTGCCTTTCGTGGTCATGTCGATCATTCTGCTGGCGCTTTATTTCGTCATCGACACGGTGCTCTTCAGCAAGGAAGGCCGCCCCGAGTCGCCTGATGCGGGGCAGGACGGCAAGCTGCGCCTTGAGGGCACCTTCAACCTGCTCCTGCTGGCCGGCGTGGTCGGTGGCGTGCTCATGAGCGGCATGTGGAAGCCCGAGGGCGGCGTGGAGATCTATCACGTGCATGTCGAATTGCAGAACATCGCCCGCGACGTGCTGCTGCTGGTTCTGGCCGGTGTGAGTCTCAAGACCACGGCCGCCGAAATCCGCCGTCGCAACGAATTCAACTGGGAGCCCATCGTCGAGGTGGCCAAGCTCTTCGCCGGTATCTTCATCACCATGATTCCGGCTATTTCCATCCTGCGTGCAGGCATGGACGGCGCCTTGTCGGGGCTCATCGCCCTGGTCTCCGTGGACGGCGTGGCCAACAACGCCATGTATTTCTGGCTGACCGGCGCACTGTCGAGCTTCCTGGACAATGCTCCGACCTATCTGGTTTTCTTCAACACCGCCGGTGGCGACGCACAATTCCTGATGGAACACGTGCACACCCTCATGGCCATTTCGGCGGGTGCGGTGTTCATGGGCGCCAACACCTACATCGGCAACGCCCCCAACTTCATGGTTCGGTCCATCGCAGAATCAAGCGGAATCAAGATGCCCAGTTTCTTTGGCTACATGGCCTGGTCTGTGGGCATTCTGGTCCCCTGTTTCGTGCTGATGACCTTTCTTTTCTTCCGTTAATCGCAAGCAAAGAGGCGGCCCTGCCGCCGTGGAGATACTACCATGATAAAGGTTGAACGTGTTTTGATCCCGGTGGATGGTTCGGATTCATCCAGAAACGCGGCCAAGTACGGCACGCAGCTGGTCAATTCCAGACATCCCAAGATATATCTGCTCAACGTCTGGGAGCCAATCAACATGACCATCGGCGGCGACATGGCCGAGAAGTTGCGCGCCAACGCCGAGGCCAGGTCCCTGGCGATTCTGGAAGAGTACAAGAAGATGCTCGAGCCCTGCGGCATGGAAGTGGAGCTGATTTCGCGTAGCGGCCGCCCTGACTATGTCATTCTGAACGTGCAGGACGAACTGGACTGCGATCTGATTGTCATCGGTTCGCGCGGGTTGTCGGTGCTTGAGAACGTGATCATGGGCAGCGTGGTCACGCGTGTGCTCGAAGGGGCATCGTGCCCGGTGCTGGTCACACGCAACTTGCGCGTGAAGTATCTGCAGGATGCCTGCGGCATCTGATCGGTGTGCGCATGAAAAGTGAAGAGGCCGGCTCCCTGCGAAGGGGGCCGGCCTTTTTTTATCTGGTGGTCAGTCCGTATTTCTTGAGGCGGTATTGCAGCGTCCGACGGCTGATGCCCAGGGCCTGGGCAGTGCGTTCGCGGTGTCCTGCGTATTTGCGCAGGGTCTCTTCAAGGGCCTGGCGCTCGGCGGTCTCCAGCGGGCTTTCCCCGGGCTGGACGAGCTGCGCCGGGCGTGCGGTCGGGGCGGGAGCCAGCAGGTGATCCGGGAGATCCCGCAGGTCCAGGATGTCCGCGCGGCAGAGGATGAGCGCGCGCTCCAGGACGTTCTCAAGCTCGCGCACGTTGCCCCGCCATTCGTAACGGCCCAGCGCGTCCAGGAATTCGCGGCTGACCGTGCGGATCGGGCGGTTGTTTTTGCGGCCGAGCTTGTCCAGCAGATAGTCGACGAGCAGGGGGATGTCCTCGATGCGTTCGCGCAGGGGCGGAATGCGTATTTCGAGCACATTCAGTCGGTAATAGAGGTCTTCGCGGAATTTGCCTTCGGCGATCATGGTTGGCAGGTCGCGGTTGGTGGCCGCGATGAAGCGCACGTCGATGCTGACCGGGGTTACGCTGCCGAGGGGTTCGACGATGCGTTCCTGCAGGGCGCGCAGAATTTTGGCCTGCAAGGTCAGGGGCAGTTCGCCGATTTCATCGAGAAAGAGGGTGCCGCCCCCGGCCAGCTGGAAGCGCCCGGGCTTGTCCTGGGCCGCACCGGTGAAGGCGCCGCGCACATAGCCGAAAAGTTCGCTTTCGAGCAGGTTCTCGGGCAGGGCCGCGCAGTTTACCTTGACCAGCGGACCCTTGGCGCGCGTGCTCTGCTCGTGCAGCTGCTGAGCGACGAGTTCCTTGCCTGTGCCCGATTCCCCGAGGATGAGCACGTTGGCCTCGCTTGGGCCCACCTGTTCGATGAGCTCCACGACCTTGCGGATTTCCTGGCTGTTGCCGATGATCCTGGTCTCCTGCAACCGGCCGATCTGTTTTTTGAGGTCGCGGTTTTCGCGTGTCAGGCGCACATGTTCCGCCGCCTTCTTGACCACGGCCAGCAATTCGTCGTTGTCCGTGGGCTTGGTCAGATAATCCCAGGCCCCGATCTTCATGGATTCGACGGCGCTGCTGACGTTGCCGAACGCGGTCAGCATGATCACCGGAGTCGTCATCCCTTCCTCGTGCATCTTCTGCAGCACATCAAGGCCGCTCATGCCCGGCATGCGCATGTCCAGAAGGACGACGTCCACGGGCCTGGCGCGTAATGTGGCCAGGCCGGACGAGCCGTTGTCCGCCTCCAACACCCTGAAGTCCGCATCGCCAAGGACGACGCGGACCATGAGTCTGTGCGCCGGTTCGTCGTCAATGACGAGGACAGTGGACTGTGGGGTCATGTGCTGCTCCCGGTTTGGTTGGCGGGGAAGAAAAGGGAGACGGTGGTGCCTCCGGTCGCCGGCGTTTCAATCTGGATGCTGCCGCCATGCTCCTGCATGATGGTGTGGACGATGGCAAGGCCAAGGCCCGTGCCCTTGTCCCTGGTGGTGAAGAACGGCTCCAGGGCGTGTTCGCGCTCTTCAGGGCTCATGCCCGCGCCGTTGTCCCGGACACGAATCCACGTTCCGTTGTCGGCGGCCTCGGCCAAAAGTTCGATCAGGCCGCCTTGCTCGGGCATGGCCTCCACGCTGTTCATGAGCAGGTTGATGATGGCCTGCTTCAGGGCGTCACGGTCAGCCAGCACGGTTTCTGTGTTCGTCCATTGTTCCAGACGGCCGTTTTTGGCGCCTGCGTCCATGGACAAGAGAGTATGCACTTCCCGGAAAATCTCTGCAAGGGGCACCTGGGCGAAGCTCAACTGTCTTGGCCTGGCCAGGAAGAGCAGGTCGGTGATGACGCGGTTCAGGCGGTCCGCTTCCTGGACCATGGTCCTTGCATACAGTTCTTCGGGGTCGCGTCCGGCCAGCTTCTTGGCGAAAAACTGGGCAAATCCGCGCAGGGCCGAGAGCGGGTTGCGGATCTCGTGGGCCACGCCCGCCGCCATGCGGCCGATGGCGGCCAGCTTTTCATTGCGGTGCAGTTCCCGCTCAAGCCCGGCAAGTTCCGTGCGGTCGCGAATCAGCACGAGGCGCTGCTCCGATCCGTCCTTCAGGGGGAGTTGCAAGATTTCCAGATGGCTGTCGGGCGTCTTGAGGGTGCTCCATTCCTGTCCTGGCTGTCTGTCAGGGGTCAGGCCCAGATTCGAGAAAAGATCGGAGAGCGGCTGCCCCACAAGCCCCTGGCCTCCCATGAGGCTTATGGCCGCCGGGTTGGCCGCCACGACCGTTCCATCGGAGGAGAGGGTCAGCAGGCCGTCGGGCATGTTGTCCAGCAGTCGGGCGTTGAAGGACTCCAGGCGCTGCAGGCGTCTGTGCTGTTCGTTGCGCTGCAGAAATCCCAGGAGCAGAATCCAGAAGACGATGGTCACCGCCAGGATGTACCCGGTCTGCAGGATGGCCGTGCGCTTGTACTTGCCAAATGCCGCCAGATGATGGGTCATGTCGACGCCGATGAGCAGAAGCGGAGGCTGCTTGTCCGGCGGACACTGGCCGTCGGGGCAGGCTGGGGCCGATGTCAGGTGCGAGATGCGGCCCAGGACCATGATGGGCTGGCCTTCGAAGTTCATTTCGCCGCTCCATTCCCCCGCGTTGCCGATGCTCGCCCAGGCGATGGTCGGCAGCTGGCCCTGGATCGCCTTTGGATCATTGTGCGAGGAGAGCAGGATGTGCCCGAGGGGGTTGTAGAGGCCGATGAAGCGGGCGTCGGTGCGCTTGATGTAGTCCTGGAGCAGTTCCTTGGCCAGGGTGCGATGGAGGTGCAGAAGCGTGTTGGTGTGTTCGGGGGTTGCGGGCAGCCGCAGCTCCCGGCGCAGATTGATTTCGATTCCGGCAGCGATGGCGCGGGCCGTGACCAGGGCGTGCTCGTGAAAGGAGTCCTGCTGCTGGCGCAGATTGCGCCAGGTGGAGAAGCTCAGCGCCAGACCAAGGACGAACACGGCCATGGTGGCCATCATGATGGTGCGATCGCTGCGTGACGGGAGAACGAGTTCCATGGCCTGCCTTTCTCAAGGAAAAGGCAAAGGCCGCAGGGGGTACGGCCTTTGCCCTTTTCAAGGGAGGGAGAGAGAAGGTTTTACATGGTTTGTGCGGCTGGGCATCCGGGGGCGGAACCGGCGCCTGGGGTAGCGCCGCTGGAGTGTGCCCCGCATCCGGACATGCGTCCGCAGCCTCTGCCGGATTCGATGGGAACGGGCTTTCCGGCGACTTCAGTCAACTCCACGCGGTAGTCCGCATTGAGTTTATCTTTTTTCGCCTGCAGTTCGCTCACTTCGGCAACTGCCTTGTCGATGGCGGCTTTGTCGGTCGGGGTTGCCGCAAACAGGGCTTCCATGGCTTCGTGCTTGGCAAGGAGCTCCTTGTGGAGGGCAAAGAGTTCCTTGTGGTGCTCGTCGGTCAACGCCGTGACTTTCTGCTGCTGTTCGGGGGTCAGGCCGGACATGAAGTCCTGGTAGTGTCCCTGTCCCGGACAGCCGCTCTTGTAGGCCTGGGCTCCGGCTGCGAGGGCCAGGACCAGCGAGGCGGCGATTATGAGGTGTTTCAGGTACATTTTAAGGCTCCCTTTGCAATTACATTCTGGAGGTAGTGGAATGTCTTTGGTTGATCCTCACATAGCAGGCGTCGTGCCAAAAGCTTAAGTTGTTTTATTTCAGCTTGTTGAGATTTCTGGCCGTGCCACCTGCAGGAGATTTGCGCGCCAGTTGCTGCACAAGACGTGTACATGTGCAAGATGTTGCATTTCACCCGGTATTGCCATTGCCGGGGAAAGGATTACCTTGACCTCCATATTTATCGCAAACAGCCTGTTTCAAGGCGTAAGGGAGGTCCGTATGTGCAAGGGTTGCGGATGTTTGAGAGGCAAGACCACCACGACCGTGGTCAAGCATGAGCACGAACACACCCACGGGGATCTGACCCACAGTCATCCCCATGACCATGATCACGACCATGGCCACGATGAGCAGGCTCATGCGGCTCATGAGGATCACAAGCATTAGTATCGACGGAGCGCGTCGGTTCAAGGGCCGCCTGCCGCAAGTGGGGGGCCTTTTTTCATCTTTACAGGTTTACAGGGAGGGTGCGTGCGTAAAACCGGAATGATCGTGCTTGGGCACGGCAGCAGGCGCAGGGAGGTTTCCTTGCAGTTCACGGCCATGGTGGAGCGGGTCGCGCGGGAAGTCAGCGGCGCGCCGGTCCTGCCGGCCTTTTTTTCCCTGGGCGAACCGACCCTGGCCGACCAGGTGCGCGCCCTTGTTCTGCAGGGCTGCGACAGGATCGTGGTCATGCAGTATTTTCTCTACAACGGGGTGCACATCGAACAGGATATTCCAGAAATGATCGCCGCCCTGCGGGAGGAATTCCCAAGTGTCGAGTTCGTGCTCCAGCCGACCCTGCAGGACGATCCCGCCCTTGAGCGTCTCATCGTTGATCGCCTTTTGACGGATGCGGGGCGGTGACTCTGTCATGAAACCTCCTCGCCTTCGTCTCCGGCACGCAACACGCGCCTCCTAGTGTGCTTCAACGGCAAGAAGTTCGAATCCGGGTGGTCCGGGTGGGCCGACTTGCCACACACAATGGAGGTATCCATGTCGCGTGTTTGTCATATCCATTGTGGACGAATACATCGAGGCGTTCGAGCGGGACAGGAACAGGGCCGCGCTCAAAATCCTGAAGAACGACTACGCCCGGCGGCTTGATCGGGCGGAACTGATCGGGCTTTTGATGCGGGATCGGTTGGAGGATTCAGCCCGGCCAAGGTAGGTTCATTCAGATTCGTTTTCACTGGGCGCGCCGGTTTCCTGGCCCGCTCCGATTTTTTCCTTCCATCCCTTAAGGACTTCCAGATAGGCGGCGAAACGCTGCCTGTCTTCCTCGTCTTCCGCCTCGCGGAGCTGGGTTTCGGCCTTGGCAATCAGGACTTCCAGATATTTAGGATCGGTGAATCCATGCAGAATGTGGCTCATATGGTGTCTTCCTGGCGCTGCTGCACCCATTTGTTGATGGTTTCCAGATATAGGAAGGTCTCGGTGTTCTGAATGCCGCCAAGGGCCGACAGGTCATCGACCAGGAAGCGGCGAAGATCGCTGCGTGATGCAACGTGGATCTCCACCAGAAGGTCAAAGCGGCCCGAGACGTTGGACACGGACTGCACGCCGTCGAGGCTTGCGATGGCGCGCATGATCTCGGCATTGGCCCGCCCCTCAAGGCTGACTCCCACGGTGGCGGTCAGGCCGTCTTCGAAAAACATGGGATTCACCGAGGCCGAGACGCGCAGATAGCCGCTTTTGAGCAGCCGTTCCGTGCGCAGCCGCACCGTGCCGTCGGACACGCCCAGCCGCTGGGCGATGTTCTTGTAGGATTCGCGCCCGTTTTCCTGCAGGGCCGCGATGATCCGGCGGTCCGTGTGGTCCAGGGTAATTTCTTTTTCGTTCACGTTTGTGCTCCCGCGTGAGCGCATACCGGAGTCCCGTCGCAAAGACAAAGGCTGTGGGGGTGGCTCCGGAATACAGTTGCCAATTGAGTTATTCGTTAATATATGGCCCTTTCATTCATTGACAAGAAATTTTATGACGATAAAATTGCGCAAATCGAAATTTTAAGGGGAGGCGGCATGAAACGGATACTGGAAGATCTGACGCGGCGGACGGAGGAATTGCGGGAAGGCGGGCTTTTCAAGGCCGAACGGGTCATCACCTCGCCCCAGGGCGCCCGCATCACGGTGGCGGATGGCCGGGAGGTGCTCAATTTTTGCGCCAACAACTATCTGGGCCTGGCAGGTGACAAACGTCTGGTCGCGGCCGCGCACGAGGCCCTGGACCGCTATGGTTATGGCCTTTCTTCCGTGCGCTTCATCTGCGGCACCCAGGACGTGCACAAGGAACTCGAAGACCGCCTGTCCGAATTTCTGGGCACCGACGACACCATTCTCTACAGCTCCTGCTTCGACGCCAACGGCGGCCTCTTCGAGACCCTGCTCGGACCCGAGGACGCCGTCATCAGCGACGCCCTGAACCATGCTTCCATCATCGACGGGGTGCGGCTGTGCAAGGCCAAAAGGTTTCGCTACGCCAGCAACGACATGGCCGATCTGGAAACGCAGCTCAAAGCTGCCGCGGATTGCCGGTACAAGCTCATCGTCACCGACGGCGTCTTTTCCATGGACGGTCACATCGCCGACCTGAAAGCCATCTGCGACCTGGCCGACAGGTATGACGCCCTGGTCATGGTCGATGACTCCCACGCCGTGGGCTTCATGGGCGAAAACGGGCGGGGCACGCATGAACACTGTGGGGTCATGGGCCGGGTGGATATCATCACCGGCACCCTGGGCAAGGCCCTGGGCGGGGCCTCCGGCGGCTACACCTCGGGGCGCAAGGAGATCGTCGAGTGGCTGCGGCAGCGCTCCAGACCATACCTCTTTTCCAACACCCTGGCACCGGTCATCGCCGCCACGTCGCTGGCCGTGCTGGACCTGATCCGTGACGAGCCCGGATTGCGTGTCAAACTGGAAGAGAACAGCCGGTATTTCCGTGAGGCCATGACCGAGGCCGGGTTCACCCTGGCTCCGGGCGAGCATCCCATCATCCCCGTCATGCTCGGCGATGCGGTGCTGGCCCAGCGCATGGCGGCGCGGATGCTCGAAGAGGGCATCTACGTGATCGGATTCAGTTTTCCGGTGGTGCCCCAGGGGAAAGCCAGGATACGCACCCAGATGAGCGCGGCGCATACGCGGGAACAGCTGGAGATGGCCGTGGCGGCGTTTGTGAAGGTCGGGAAGGAACTCGGAGTGATTTAAGATGGTGAGGAGGTGGCGGAAGGGGCTTTGCGGGTTGGCGGGACGGCAGGCCGCCGAAACTCCTTCGCGGGCCTCGTAGAGTTGCATTGTCGCTACTGCCGAACGAAGGCTTTTACTTCGAGTGATGGGCGACAATGCAACAAACGATGCCTGGCTCAGTCAGACAGTCGACGCCCCGCCGTCCCGCCAACCCGCAAAGCCTTGAGCGCTGACCGAAAAGGCATGAAAGCATGGTTGCCTGTTAATGAAGCAGTAGGGGCATTTCCGGCGTCACGAGGGTGCTCTCCCCGGCGTCATTCCCGCGCAGGCGGGAATCCATCTGACATGAAGTTTCCGGAGCGTTCCGACTTTATAACGGTGTCATTCCCGCGCAGGCGGGAATCCATCTTCAAGATTTAGAAACATTGCGCATAAAATTTCAGAACACACGAGGATTATAAAATGGAAAAAATGAAAGCGCTGGTAAAGGCCAAGGCCGAAGTCGGGATCTGGATGGAAGAGATCCCTGTGCCCGAGGTCGGCCATAACGATATACTGATAAAAGTCGGCAAGACCGCCATCTGCGGCACCGACATCCATATCTACAACTGGGACGCCTGGGCGGCCAAGACCATCCCCGTGCCCATGGCCGTCGGGCATGAGTTCGTGGGGCGCATCGTGGCCATGGGCTCCGAGGTGCGCGGGCTTAAAGTCGGCGACCGGGTCTCCGCCGAAGGACACATCACCTGCGGCCACTGCCGCAACTGCAAGGCGGGCAAGCGTCATCTCTGCCGCAACGCCATCGGTGTGGGCGTCAACCGTCCGGGCTGCTTCGCCGAGTACGTCTGCGTTCCGGCCGTCAATGCCTTCAAAGTTCCCGACACCATCTCCGGCGACGTGGCCGCCATGCTCGACCCGCTTGGCAACGCCACGCACACCGCTCTGTCCTTCGATTTGGTCGGCGAGGACGTGCTCATCACCGGGGCCGGACCCATCGGCATCATGGCCGCAGGGATCGCCCGCTTTTGCGGAGCCCGCCACGTGGTCATCACCGACGTCAACGACTACCGTCTGGACCTGGCCCGCAAGATGGGCGTCAGCCGCGCCGTCAACGTCGGCAGCGAATCCCTGGCCGAGACCATGGCCGATCTGCACATGTCCGAAGGCTTCGACGTGGGCCTTGAGATGTCCGGAAATCCCCACGCTTTCCGGGAGATGCTCGCGCAGATGAACCACGGCGGACATGTGGCGCTTCTGGGCATCATGCCCGACGACACTGCCATCGACTGGGGACAGGTCGTGTTCAAGGGCCTGAAGCTCAAGGGCATCTACGGCCGCGAAATGTTCGAGACCTGGTACAAGATGACGGCCATGCTGCAGAGCGGGCTGGACATGAGTCCGATCATCACCCACAACTTCGCCGCCGAGGACTTCCAGAAGGGCTTCGATGTCATGCGCTCGGGCAAATCCGGCAAGGTCATCCTGGACTGGAACGCCTGATTTCGGGTGGAGAAGAGGGGCGAAAGGCATGGATTCCCGCGAAGGCGGGGATGCATGCCTTTTCGTCTTTTAGCCTCCGGTCCTGGGCAGTGATGCCTGTGTCACCTTGCTTCGGAACCCGGGCCCTGACATACTCTTTCCGGTACCGCACCATCCCCAATCAAGGAGCCGCTCATGCGTCATACCATCTCCGCCCTGGTTCAGAACAAGCCCGGCGTCTTGGCTGCCATGGCCCAGGTATTTCAGCGCCACGACATCAATATCCGCTCCATCTCCTGCGGGGAGACCGAACGCGAGGACGTGTCGCGCATGATCATCTGCGTCGAGCCCGATGAAGGGAAAATCAGGGCTGTGACCGACGAAATCGAGTCCCTGGAATTTGTCATGCGCCTTGAGGACCTTGCGGGGCAGGATCTCATGGACCGCGAGCTGGTCATGATCAAGGTGCGCATCACCAAGGACACGGTCAGCCGGATTCTCCAGATTTTCGAGGTTTTCCGGGCCAACGTCATCGACATGGGCAACGAGACCATCTCCGCCGAGCTTTCCGCGCCCCAGGGCAAGGTCGCGGGGCTGATCCGCACCCTGGCCCCGCACGGCATCCAGTCCCTGAGCCGCACCGGGCTCATCGCGCTGTCGCGAGGTGACGGCTGATGGTGGCCCCCGTAGCGCCCGTGCAATCCCTGGAACGGATGGTGGAGCTGGTCCGCTCCCGCCAAACGCCCGTGCGTGTGGTCATCGCCGCCTGCGCGGAACCCAACGCCGTTCTGGCCGGGCTTGAGGCCTCGCGGCAGGGGCTGGCCGAGCCCGTCTTTGTCGGCGACGTGGAACGCATGCGCGGCCTGCCGGAGCTGGCCCAGGAGAATTTCGACGCCTTTGAATCCGTGCACGAGCCGGATGACAAGGCGGCCCTGGCGGCCAGCCTGGATCTATTGCAAGAGGGCCGGGCCCAGTTCCTGATGAAGGGCGGGGTCAAGACCGACGTGCTGCTGCGCGCCGTGCTCGGTCGCAAGCGCGGCAGCTCTGGGTTGCTCAGCCACATCGGGGTCTTTCCGCATCCGCGCGAGGAGCGCCTGCTTATCGTGACCGACGCAGGGGTGAACATCGCGCCGTCGCTGACGCGCAAGATCGACATCATCAACAACGCCGTGGCCGTGGCCAAGAAGCTGGGCATGGAGCCGCCCAGGGTGGCCGTGCTCTCGGCCACGGAAAAGGTATCCTACAACGACATGGTCTCCAGTAAGGATGCGGACATCCTGGCCAAGCTCTGTCGCATGGGCATCTTCGGCGACGCCGTCGTCGGCGGACCCTTCGCGCTCGACATCGCAGTCTCGCGGGAAAAGGCCCTGGCCAAGGGCGTGGACCATCCCGCCGCCGGTCGCGCGGACATTCTCTGCGCGCCCAACATCGTCACCGGCAATGTGCTCTACAAGGTCGTGACCAGTCTCATGGAACTGCCCATGGCCGGCATCGTCGTGGGGGCCAGCTATCCTCTGGTCGTGCCCTCGCGCGGCGATTCCGATCGTTCCAAATTCTACGCCCTGGCCCTGGCCGCGTATCTGGCCGGGACGGAGTCCTGAAAACAGAATCTGAAATTCAGGATTCATTTCATGCCGGGATTTGCCGAACCGGCTGCTTCGTTGCGAGGCAATCCGGCATGTTGCCTTGTTTCGCCCCTCCAGCACGGTGAATTCGCCCTGCAATGTTCGCCTCATGAACCCTCTTTCGCCCTTGACTGACCGCAGTCGCGCTTTATTTTTCATACGTCCCGGGAACGTCCGGGCCGTGGAATTTTTTTAAGCTGGTCACGAAAGGAGGTTGGCCATGACACTGATGAAATGGGATCCCTGGCGGGAAATTGAAGACATGTTCGATCGGTACACCAAGGCCGTAGGTTGGCCGCGCGGAGGGCAGGAGGCCCTTGCGTCGAGTGACTGGACCCCGCGGGTGGATATAGCCGAGACCGAAACGGAGTTTTTGATCAAGGCCGATATTCCCGGTGTGGAGAAGGACCATGTCAAGGTGTCGCTTGAGAACGGAGTGTTGACGATTCAGGGTGAGCGAAAGACCGAGAAGGAGGAAAAGGACAAGAAGTTCCATCGTGTGGAAAGATTCACCGGAACCTTCATGCGCCGTTTCACCGTGCCGGAGAATGTCGATCCAGAAGGCATCAAGGCGGTGTTCAAGGACGGCATGTTGCACCTGCACCTGCCCAAAACCGAGAAGGCAACCCCCAAGGCCATCGACATTCACGTCGATTAAAGACCTTGGCGGACTGACCGCTAAAGCTCACCTCAAGGACCGGCCCTGGCGCCGGTCCTCTCATTTTGGCAGCAGCGTCTTTACGGCCTGTTCCAGGTGCTCGCGCAGCGATTTTTCAGCGCGGGCGGCGTGCTCCGGAAGAGTGCCCAGTTCGTGCATGATACTGAAGAGTTGCGGGTCGTGAGCGTGCGCGTTTGTGAGCAGGGCTGGTTTTTTTGTGTCCTTGGTGCTGAAGAAATTCCAGGCTAACGGCATCGTTTCGTCTCGGAATGGCCAGTTCAATTTGAGCCGCATAAGATCGGCCAGGACTTTTTTCCCGCCTTCGGAGAGGTCGTCCGCATCAGGCAAAAAGCCCAGGCGGCTCTCGACGGCGTCCAGCATTGCGGCCAGAAAACGATGTTCCGGAATGATCAGGCCGTATTCATACCAGTCATCCAGCACCTCGCGCGCCAGGCGCTTGATTCCGGCTTCAAGCTCATCATAACTTGGGCAGAAGAAGTATTTGCAGGCCGCCCCTCCGTAAAAGCTCAGCCCCCGCCAATCAATTCCGCTGTTCCCGAGAGCCAGGGGATGCAGCAGGCAGCCCACGCGTTCGCCCTCGTCGCGGATCAGGCCGACAAAGACGCAGTGATGAAAATCCCTGGTGGGCGCGGAAGTCCCTTCGATGCGCAAGCGTTCCTGCTCAAAGGCGAGGATGCCGTCGATGGTGCGCGGGACAGAGGCGAAGGAGTCCGTCCGCGCGGACAGGATGGCGTGCAGCCGTTCACGGGACAGGTCCGCCATGTTGTAGAGCCCGCAGCAGCTGCCGCAGGACACGCACGTTCCGGTCTGGCAAAGATAGACTTGGCCCCGGACCTCTTTGTCTTCGGGAAGAGATGTCATTTTTGACCTCCATGACCCGCGCTGGCTATCTCAAAGCCCTGGCCGTGGCAACGCCACCGATTCGCCTGGGCTGCCTCCTATTCCGTGGCCTGCACGCGAATGCCCGCGCCAAAAAAAAGGGAAGGACCGGAGTCCTTCCCTGTGACGTTGCGGCGGCGGAGCCTTACCATTTGCGCTCGTATTTGTTGCGCAGCAGGATGGCCAGGGCGTTCATGGACAAGAGGACGACCAAGAGGACGATGATGCCCGCGGAGGTGCGCTCGGTGAAGGCGCGTATCGACTCCGACGACCACACGTAGATCTGGGCCGGCAGCACCGTGGCGGCGCTGGTCAGGCCGCGCGGCATGTCCTGGATGTAGGCGACCATGCCGATGATGAGAAGCGGCGCGGTCTCGCCGATGGCCCGGGCCAGACCGATGATGGTCCCGGTCAGGATGCCCGGCAGTGACAGCGGCAGGATGTGGTCCCAGACCACCTGCCAGTGGGTGGCGCCAAGGGCCAGGGCTCCTTCGCGGATGGAATCCGGGATGGCCCGGATGGCCGCCCGGGTGGAGATGATGATGACTGGCAGGGTCATGAGCGCAAGGGTCAGGCCGCCAACCAGTGCCGACGAGCGGGGCAATCCCATGAAGTTGATGAAGATCGCCAGGCCCAGAAGGCCGAAAAGGATGGACGGGATGGCCGCCAGATTGTTGATGTTGACCTCGACGATATGCATCAGCCGGTTGTCCGGGGCGAATTCCTCAAGATAAATGGCGGCCATGACTCCCGCCGGGAAGCTGAAGATGAAGGTGATGCCCAAAAGATAGATCGTCCCCACGGCAGCGGACAGGATGCCCGCCATCTCCGCCAGCTTGGAGTCGCCGTTGGTGAAGAAGCCGACGTTGAAGACCTTCTTGATCGAGCCCTCGGTCACAAGTTCGTCCACCAGCTTTATTTCTTTTGGTTTCAGGCGATTGGGCTTGTTCTTGATGTATTGGTCCACCTCGGCGTTGGCCAATACCCAGACTTCGGAGGTCGTGCCCAGCAGTTGCGGATTTTCGCGCAGCTGCATGGGCAGAATGCGGGTCACGCCGCGACTGACCAGCGGGACGAGCCTTTTGTCCAGGGCGGACCGGGGGTCGTCCAGGATCGACTCGGAAAAGGTGACGTTGGCCCGGATCTCGGTCTGCATGAAGGCGGTGTACCCCTGCCGGATGATGTCCGCGAAGAAGACCACCAGAAAGATTCCGGCAACGGAAATGGCCATGTAGGAGAGGGCCTTGAACTGGCTTTCCGAGTTTTTGCGTTTGCGCAGGCTGCGCGGGTCGATGGGCATGCTCACGTGAGGCTCCTATTCGTATCTTTGGCGGAACTTTCGAATGACTGTCAGGGAGACGATGTTCAGGCACAGGGTCAGGACCAGAAGGACCAGGCCAAGGCCGAACGCGGACAGCGTCTCGGGGCTGTCAAAGGCCTGATCGCCGGTCAGGGCATCGACGATGCGCACATTGACCGTGGTCATTCCCACCAGCGGATTCCAGGACAGATTCGGTTGCAGGCCGGCGGCCATGACCACGATCATGGTTTCCCCGACGGCGCGGGACACGGCCAGCAGGCAAGCCGAGACGATGCCCGGCAGCGCTGCGGGGAGGACGACCCGCTTGATGGTTTCGGCAGGATAGGCCCCAAGTGCCAGGGACCCTTCGCGCAGACTCTGCGGCACGGAACTGATCACGTCGTCGGACAGGGACGAGACCAGGGGGATGATCATGATGCCCATGACCAGTCCGGGGCTGAGGGCGTTGGTGTAGTCGGCGCTTATGCCCACCTTGTCGGCCAGGTTCACGATCAGCGGACTGACCGTTATGGCCGCGAAAAATCCGTAAACAACGGTGGGGATGCCGGCCAGGATCTCAAGGGCCGGCTTGGCCACCCGTCTGACCGCGAGAGACGCGTACTCGGACATGCAGATGGCCGACATCAGGCCCACAGGGATGGCCACGCACATGGCGATGGCCGTGATCATGAAAGTGCCCGCGAAAAGGGGGACCGATCCGAAGAGGGGCTGGATGTTGCCGGCTTCGTCAATGGTTGCCGCGTCGGGGTTCCAGGTCGTTCCGGTCAGAAAGTCCCAGAAGTTGACGATGCGAAAAAAATGAACCGCCTCGAAGACGATGGACATGACGATGCCAATGGTCGTCAGGATGGAAATGAGCGAGGCCACCAGCAGAATGCGGGTGATGGTCTTTTCCAGCGCCGTGCGAACCCGCAGGCTCGGGCGGATGGCCTTAAGCGCGATCCAGATACTTCCGGCGCCCAGGAGCAGGGCGGCCGCGGCGAGCATGGGCCAGGGCACCTCGACCAGATCGAAGAGGTCGAGAATCGAGCCGATCACGCTGATCAGCACGGCGGGCATGAGCATCTTGCTGACGGCAAACCATCCGAACAGATTTTCCGATGCCTTGTATCTGGCATTGGGGTCCTGTTGCGTGCGGATTTTCCTGCGGCCGAGGAAGTAGCCGAACAGCGCCAGGGGCAGGAGGCCTGCAAAAAGGTATTGGGCCAGGTAGGTTGTGGTCACGAGGTTCCTCGCATGTTGTCGGGCGCGACGAAGGGCCGGGGCCGTAAGTTCACGGCTCGGCCCTTCGCGGGATTCACTTGCTTGACTATTTCTTCAGGTCGTCGAGGGTCAGCTTCTTCTTGGCGAGTACGCTCTCGCGGACCGTGACGCGCTCTGCCTCGGGCAGCGGGATGAGACCGATGGATTTCAGCAGGCCGTCCTTGCCGATCATCTTTTCGCTCATGAACAGTTCCACATATTCCTTCAGGCCGGGGATGGCGTCGTAGTGGGCGTTCTTGACGTAGAAGAACAGGGAGCGGGAGATGGGGTACTGGCCGGAAGCGACGGAATCGGGATTCGGGGTCACGCCGTTGATGGCAGCGCCCTGAATGGAGTCGGCGTTTTCTTCCAGGAAGCTGTAGCCGAAGATGCCGAACGCGTCCTTGTCCTTGGCCAGCTTCTGCACGATCAGGTTGTCGTTCTCACCGGCGGGGACGTAGGCGTTGTCCTGACGGATCGCGTGGTAACCCTTGTCGTATCCTTCCTTCTTGCCGAAGATCTTTTCGACGACCATTTCCTCGAAGGCATCACGGGTGCCGGAAGAGGTGGGCGGGCCGTAGAAGACGATCTTGCGGGCGGGCAGCTGGGGGTTGATTTCGTTCCACATCTTGTAGGGGTTCGGGACGAGCTTGCCGTCGACCATGATGTCGGCGGCAACGGCCATGGCCAGTTCTTCAAGGGAGATGCTCATGGCCTCGTTGTCCGCGTTCTGGGCGACCGCGATGCCGTCAAAGCCGATCTTGGCTTCGGTGATGTCGGTTACGCCGTTTTTGGCGGCATTTTCGAATTCACTTTCCTTCATGCGGCGGGAAGAGTTGGCGATGTCGGGAGTGCCCGCGCCCATTCCGGAGCCGAAAAGCTTGTGACCTCCGCCGGACCCGGTGGACTCGACGACGGGTGCGGGGAACTTGGTGGTCGCGCCCAGCTCTTCAGCTACGTAGCTGGAGAAGGGGAAGACCGTGGAGGATCCGGAAATTTTGACCTGATCGCGGGCATGGGCCATGCCGGTGCCGACCAGCAGCAGGGCCAGGGCGAAGATTGCTTTGTTCAGAAAACGGTTCATGAGGATGCCTCCTTGGCTATGTTTGAAATTCAGGTTGCGTTGTTGCGCTGGAGGTCTATCTAGAGGGGGTTTGTTACAGGATGTTGAGGTGATTGTGACAGGATCGTGACAACGTGTTTGGTCTTCGAGCGTCCGGGTTTAAAGAAAAGCCTGTTGGTTCCGCCCTCGCCCCTTTTTTAATGTGTCGCCGAGCATTCCTGACTCAGCGCGAAACGACGAAACCCCGCAGCGCGGGGTTTCGTCGTTTCGGAATCTGTTTTGAGAGCCGGAGTCGGTGTTATGCGGCTTCCGCCAGCTGTGCTCTGCGGCCAATCCACATGCTGCCGAGGATGATGCCGGAGCCGATCAGCAGGGCTATGCACATGGAGGCGAAGCTGACCTTGTTCAGAAGGTTCAGCGTGTTCGGTCCCATGTTCATGACTCCCAGCTTTACGAGATACGTGGGCAAGGCAAGGCCCCTGCTGACCGCGACGATGAGCATGATGGTGGCCATGACCATCTTGATCATGTGCGGACGGACGTACGTGGTGCCGATGGCGCCGAGCTGGACGCCCAGCAGCGAGCCGCCGAGGATGATGAGCACGAGGCGGATGTCGACCATGCCGTGCATGGCCCAGTTGATGGAGCCGCCAAGGCCCATGGCGAAAGCGATGACCAGTTCCGTTGCCGAGGCCATGAGTCCGGGTACGCCGATGACATAGATCATGCCGGGCACGCCCACGAATCCGCCGACGGCGATGGTCGCGGCCAGCATGCCGGTGGCGAAACCGACGGGGAGGGTGAACCACAGGGAAATGCGCAGGCCCGAGCGGGGGAAATTGATCATGGGCCACAGCTCGATCTTTTGCAGACGCGTGGCCAGGGCGGTCGTTTCCTCAACGCCGCCGCAGCGGGCACATTTGATGGCGTCCTTCATGACGTACCCGCCGACAAAAACGAGGACAAAGACAAACGACAGGCTGACGTAAAGGTCGGAACCGGCCTGTCCCCACATATCAAGGATGATGCGCTGGATCTGGATGCCGATCTGGACGCCGATGCCCGCCGAGGCGGCCATGATCAGGCCCATTTTCACGTCGACCTGACCGTAACGGAAGCGCTTGATCGCTCCGACCAGGGCTTTTGGGAACTTGTGACACATGTTGCTGGCCACCGCCACGGTGCCGGGTACGCCAAGGCTCATCATGCCGGGAGTGAGCACGAAGGCTCCGCCGGAACCGATGAAGCCACTGACCAGACCGCCGATGAAGCCGACCAGGAACAGGAAAATGATCGCCATTGTGCTGAGATCGATGAATTTGGTGGGGTCAAGACTCAAGATATCCATTGTGGTGTCTCCTGCATTGCGTTGGTTCAGGCGTTGAGAACGGGGCGCTGGGCCGGGCGTTTGGTTGCTTCGACGGTCTTTCTGGCATCCTTGCGTATGGCGGAAATGCCGAGAACGGACCACAGGTTGCTCGCGAACTCGCCATGCAGGTATGACACGGCAAAAACCGTGGCGATGGGGCCCGCGGCCCAGAAGGATCCCTGGGCGAAGTGCGCGGCGATGTTGTCTCCGTAGGTGAAGAAGCCAGTGTAGAAGGCTGCGGTAAGCGCGCCGAAGAGGATGGTCCGTCCGATGGGTTTTTTGTCCGATTGAGATGTGGCCATTGTATTCTCCATGTTGTTGTTTACCGCTTGCAGCGGGTGTTTTGTGAGGGGAATCCTACGGTCGTCCATTCCGGGAAGCTCCTGCTGCGGCATAAGCGTGGGCACGTGGCTGCCGCGCCGACGGCCGCGAGGGGAGTTGACAGGCCGTGGTCAAGGGACACCGCGCTTCATCGCTGCCTCGATGAGCCCCGGCGTGGACCGTGCACAGCGCCTTTTCCATGTTGGTGTAGATGTGGTCCTGGCCGATCTTGTCCAAGAGCCCGCTGCGGTCCATGATGGCCATGACCGTGTCGTTGACTCCCGCCAGGGAAATATCCACTCCCCGGCTTCGGCAGCGCTCGATGACCAGGCCCAAAGCCTCTTCACCAGAGGCGTCCATGTCATTGATGCCCTTGGCCACCAGCACGATGTGCTTGAGGCGCTTCTTGGAAAGCAGGCGGCTCGTGATAGCCTCGTCCAGGAAGCTGGCGTTGGCGAAAAACAGGGGGCCGTTGAAGCGGACCATGTCCACGTGCGTGCACAGGTCCAGTCCGAAGCGGGTCGCGTCGCGCAGTTCCCCCTGCTCGGTTCGGGCCAGGGAACTGACCGAGGGGCGCATGTTGCGGTACAGGAACACGCCAAGGGACAGGACCACGCCGATCATGATGCCCTTGTCCAGGTGCGGCGCGAAGGCCAGGGTGGCCAGAAAGGTGATGATGGAAATGGCGCCGTCGTATTTTGCGACTTTCCATGAGTGCAGGAAGCCCGCGGGCTGGATGAGCCCGATGACGGCCATCATGATCACCGCGGCCAATGTGCACTGCGGCAGGTGGTGGAGCAGCGGGGTGAAGAAGAGCAGCGCCGCGAGTACGAACGCGCTGGTGAACACGCTTGAAAATCCGGTCAGGGCTCCGGCCTGCAGATTGACGGCGGAGCGGGAGAAGGACCCGGAAACGGGATAGCTTTTGCCGAAGGCGCCTAGAATGTTGGCGAGCCCCTGGCCGATGAGTTCCTGATTCGGGTCCAGACTCTGGCCGGTTTTCGCGGCCATGGCCTTGGCGATGGAGATGGCTTCCATGAATCCGAGCAGGGCGATGATGGCGGCGTTCGGGAGAAGCCTGAGCATGACCCCGAGATCGAAATGCGGGACGCTCAGGGCGGGCAGACCGCCGGGCACCGCGCCAACCACGGTTCCGCCGCCGATCATGGTCATCGCCATGGGATCAAGAGGCGCATTGCCGACGCCAATGCGCCATGTCCGACCGTCATTTACCGTCCCCGAGGGCAAGGGGCTGCCTTCAGGATAGAACGTCATGCCGCCGTTGGCTCCGGGCACGCCCTGGAAAAGCATGCCGCGTAGCGAGGCCTTTATGTTCCTGGCCTGGTTTTTGGCGATGTCCATTTCCAGAGACAGGCGACGCAGTTCATGTTCTCCATCGACCATGGCGAAGCGTTCATTGTGTTGTTCGGCTTCTTCCATGGCCCCCGTCAGGGCCGTGCGTTTGGCGGCCAGATCAATTTGGGCCTGCATGGCCGCATTGTAGGAGTCGATGGCTGCATTCGCCTGAGGCGCGGCCAGGGATGCGACGCCGATCGTGGTGTTGTGCTCGAAGCCGGTGCCCCAGGCGAAGATGGTGGTCAGGGCCACGGCCACCAACACGTTGGGGACGCGCGGAGTCACGCGCTTCAGCAGATACATGAGCGCAAAGGCGAAGGTGCCGAGGGCCAATGTCGGCCAGTGCGTGTAATGCATGGCCGCCTGCGCGACATTGATGATTGTCTGGTAGTGATGCTCGGCGCTGTCCACGGACACGCCGAACATCTTGGAGAGCTGGCTGGTGGCGATGATGATGGCCGCCGCATTGGTGAAGCCGGCCACCACGGGATGGGAGAGGAAGTTGACGACCAGGCCCAGCCGCAAAACGCCAAGGGACAGCTGGAAGATGCCCACGGCCAGGGCCAGCAGCACGGCGTAGGCGATGTAGCTTTCGCTGCCCGCCGTGGCCAGGGGTTCGAGGCTGGCGGCGGTCATGAGTGAGACAACGGCCACCGGTCCCGTGGAGAGCTGCCGGCTGGACCCGAACAGCGCGGCGACGAGCGGCGGCAGGAAGGAAGCGTAGAGTCCGTAGTACGGAGGCAGCCCGGCGAGCTGGGCGTAGGCCATGCTCTGCGGAATGAGCACCAGGGCCACGGTCAGGCCGGCCATGAAGTCCATTTTGAGATTTTCGGTGGAATACGTTTTGATCCAGCCGAAAAAAGGAACCATTCTCAGTACAAGGGTGTCCATTTTGCCTCCTTCGCCGTCAAGGTGCGGTCCTTGGCGGAAGTGCTCCGGATTTGCGTGGGAGCGGGGATGAGATCGCAGGTGTGAGTCCGCATCACTTTACCGTGAACAGGGCCAGCCCGGTCTGGCCGACGACCTGTTCGCCTTCCTCGGGTTCGCTCAGGATGAATTCGATCCTTCCGCAGGCGCGCACGAGCTCGCTGACAGCCTCTTCGATACCGCCGAATCTGACTTCATGAGCGACGTGCAGATTCATCCGCGTCGCGTTTTCGGACCAGGAGGAGGCCGCCTGGGCGGACATTTGCGTAAAGGAATCCCGCCATTTCCGGTCGGCTCCACGCATGCCGATGCTCAGGAGCAAAAGGTCGCTCCCCATCCTTTCAGCCACGCTCAAGGCGTATTCCCGTAGACGAGGGGAAAAGGAGCAGCCATGCCCGATGACCAGAATGCGTCTGCGCCCGGTCGCGGGCGGAGTGACCACATCGGCGGCGAGCATCTGCTCTCCGGCCTCGGCCAGGGCGACCGCCTCGCTGTAATCCGCCAGGCGATCCTGAACGGAACGGGCCCTGCGCAGTGACAGGGTGCCTGTCTGCATCGAATTTCGTAACCAATTGCGCGGCATGTGTTTGCTCCTGATCGTTGCTGTGATGGCCTAGCGTGCCTGCAAGGTCGTGCGGGGGCGTTTTTCGGCACTCTTGACCGCTTTGGCCCGAGCCTTGGGCTGTGGCCCGTCTCCCTTGAGCAGGAGTTTGGCTTCTTCGCTCAGGTTGCGTTCCGCAAAAGCTGTGGCCGCATAGTTCGTTTCGATGGTTTCACGGATGGTGCTCATTTTGCTAACCTCGTGTTAAATGTGTTGCGACAGCCTAAACAAGGCTCGTGCCATGTTTGATTTTTTTGTATATATTTGTAATTATTGATTTTAATTTGAAGTGGCTGCGGGATTTGATTTCGTGCAGTGTTGCAGATTGCAGCGCCTGATCGTGAAAACCATAACAAGGTCCAGTTGCCGGGGTTGGTGCAGTTTGCAGCGCTGTTGCAATCTGCAACAAAAAGCTGAAATGAAGCGGACTGGGCGCAGGGGATGGGATGATGTTTTTTCGCAAACAGGAACTTGAAGCTCCGGTGCAACCGGCGGACCCGACGGGGTTGCGGGAGAAATGTCGGCAGGCGGAGTTGCCCGAGGCCGTGGGCGTCGCCGTCGAATCCGAAATCAGCCGCATGGAGAAGACCGATGCGGCGGTGGCGGAATACTCCATCGGGCTCAATTATGTGGAGACCCTTCTTTCGTTGCCGTGGAACGCCATGACCCAGGACAATCTGGACCTGGGGCAGGCTGCGGAAGTCTTCGACGGAAGTCATGCGGGTCTGGGACAGGTCCGGGAGCGGGTGCTTGAGCATCTGGCTTCAAGAGTGCTGCATTCCAAGCGGCAGGCCTCGCTGCTCATCGTCGACGACGAGCCCATTGCCCGGTCCAACCTGCGCCATGTGCTGACGCGGGAAGGCTATGCGGTGGAGGTCGCGGCCAACGGCGAAGAGGCCATGGCCCTTCTTGCCCGTCAGGAGTTCGATTGCATCGTCACGGATCTGAAGATGGACCGCATGGACGGCATGCAGCTCCTTGAAGCGGCCAGGGCCGTGGCTCCGGAGACGAAATTCATTCTGGTCACCGGATACGCCACGGTGGACACCGCTGTGCAGGCCTTAAAGACTGGGGCCGTGCATTATCTCTCAAAACCCATAGATCTGGGTGAATTGCGGGAGGCGGTGCGTTCGGCGCTGCTCTCTCGCACGCACCGTTATTCCAACCGTTCGCCGATTCTGTGCTTTGTCGGACCTCCGGGCGTGGGCAAGACCTCGGTCGGAAAGGCCATCGCCGAAGCCCTCGGGCGGCGCTTCTATCGCATGTCCCTGGCCGATCTGCGCGACGAGGCCGAACTGCGCGGACACCGTCGGACCTACGTCGGGGCCATGCCCGGGCGCATCATCCAGGCTTTGAGGAGCGTGGGCGTGCGCAATCCGGTCTTCATGCTCGATGAGATGGACAAGATCGGCCAGGACGTGAAAGGCGATCCGGCCATGGCCATGCTCGAAATCCTGGATCCGGAACAGAACGCACGCTATGTGGACCGCTATCTGGAGATGCCCTTCGACCTGTCCGAGGTGCTCTTCATCGCCACGGCCAACGGGGTCGAGCGGTTGGCCGGGCCGCTTCTGGACCGGCTGGAGGTGGTGCAGTTTTCGGGATATTCCGAGGGCGAAAAGCTCGACATCGCGACCCGCTTTCTGTTGCCGCGCCAACTACGCGGGCACGGCCTGACCAGCCCGTATCCCACGATTCTCCCCGAGGCCCTGGTGCGCATCATCCGCGAATACACCAACGAATCCGGTGTGCGGGGCCTTGAGCGCGAGATCGCGCGGATGTGCCGCAAGCTGGCCCGGCTGCGTCTGGACGGAGGGGCCGAGGCCGTGGCCGCGCCCGTGGGAAGCGAGGGCGCGGCGGTCCTGCTCGGACCGGCGCGATTTCGCCATGACGACGCCAAGGCCGGAGGTTTGGTCGGCACCGCCACGGGCCTGGTCTGGTCGGAAACGGGCGGTGAGATCATCTTTGTCGAGGCCACGCGCATGAGGGGTCCAGGCCAGCTCATCCTGACCGGCTCCCTTGGCGGCGTGCTCAAGGAGTCGGCCCAGATCGCGCTCAGCTTCATCCGCAGCAACGCGGGGACGCTTGGCGTCGAGCCGGATTTTTTCGAAGGGCACGACATCCACATCCACATCCCGGCCGGGGGCATCGCCAAGGATGGTCCTTCAGCCGGGCTGACCATCGCCGTGGCCCTGGTATCTCTGTTGACGGGCCGTCCGGCACGCTCGGACGTCGCCCTTTCGGGGGAACTGTCCCTGGTTGGGCGGGTGCTGCCCGTCAGCGGGGTGCGCGAGAAAATTCTGGCCGCCTTGCGCGGACGGGCGGCCATGGTCGTGCTCCCCGAGGCCAACGCGGCCGATGTCGAGGCCTTGCGCGAAAGTGTCGCGGACCTGCCGCCGGTGGTGCTGGTGGCACGGGTCGAGCAGGCCCTGGCGGTGGCCCTGGGCAGTCAGGAGGGCGTGCCATGTACGGAATGATCTCGCGATTTGCCAGTGGCAAGATCCGGCGCATCGTCCTCTTCGGCATGATTCTGTCCGTGCTTGGGTTTTCGGTGCTCGGAGCCATCTCCTACCGTTACCTGCTGCAGATCGAGGACGCTCTGGCCCTGGCCGAGGTCGTGGACGATCTGAGCAGCGAGATTCTGGAAATCCGCCGGTACGAGAAGAACTATCTGCTTTACGCGCTGGAAGAGGATTACCTTGAGACCCTGCGCTACTGCGACAAGGCCCTGTCCATCATCGAACGCATCGAGCCCCGGGAAGGCGGCTTGATCGGAGCCGACTTGAAGGGACGGGTGACCTTGGCCCAGCTTCGGGATGACCTGCGCCGCTACAAGGAGTTGTTTTCAAGCATCGGCACACAGCCGGGGAGCAACAACGATGAGAACGATCCCCTGGGCGTTGAACTGCGCGACCAGGGCAAGGATCTGGTCGATGTGGTGCGACAGTTCGTGCTCTACCAGCGCGAACGCATCCTGGACATTGTCGGGACCCTGAAACATCAGCTGGCCTTGGCCATTGGAGCCTTCACGGGCGTGGCCATATTTTTTTCCTGGCTGGTCGGGAGGAGGATTTTCGGCGCGCTCGGCATCATCGAGCACTCCACGCGCCAGATCGTGCAGGGCAATTTCAAGCCCCTGCCCCTGCCGGACACCAGCGATGAAACGCGGGGCGTGGTGCAGGCCTTCAACCACATGATCGAAGAGCTTGAGCGCAGGCAGAACCAGCTCCTGCAGGAAAAGAAGCTGGCTTCGCTCGGTGTCCTGACCTCGGGCATCGCGCATCAGCTCAACAATCCGCTCAACAACATCTCCACCTCCTGCCAGATCCTGCAGGAAGACCTGGAGGCGGCCCTGCCCGTCGATCCGGCGCTGACCAGGCAGATGCTCGACAACATCTATCAGGAAGTCAGCCGTTCGCGTGATATCGTCAAAGGGCTTCTTGAGTTTGCCCGGGAAACGGAATTCTGCCTCAAGCCCGTGCCGCTGCATGCGGTCGTGCAGCGGGCGGTGACACTGGTTTCAAGTGAAGTGCCGTCGGGGGTGCGCATCCTGACCGAGATTCCGGATCATATTAAGCTTCCCCTCGACAGCCAGCGCTTTCAGGAGGTGCTTTTGAACCTGATGATAAACGCCATCCACGCCATAAGCCCTCCCGGAGTGATCTCCCTCTCCGCAAGGTCCGCCCCCGGGTCGGGGGAGGCGGTGTTGCAGGTGACCGATACCGGCGCGGGCATCTCGCCGGAACATCTGGGCCGCATCTTCGATCCCTTCTTCACGCTCAAGGATACGGGCACGGGGCTTGGCCTGTCGGTGGTGTTCGGCATCATCAAGAAGCACGGGGGTACCATCAGCGTGGAGAGTCAAGTCGGAGAAGGCACCACGTTCACCTTGCATCTGCCCCTCGGCGGCACGTCTTCGGAGGGCGCGTGAGCGCCCGGGATCAGGGCGGCCGCATCTGCGATCCGCCACCGCCTCCGCAGGCCAGGATTCTGGTGGTCGATGACGAGCATATCTCGCGCGACAATCTGGCGCTGGCGCTGGCGCGGCAAGGGCATGACACCGTGACCGCGTCCGGCGGGACCGAAGCGCTCGGCCTGTTACAGGACTCGGACTTCGACATGGTCCTGACCGACCTGATGATGGAGGGGATGGACGGCCTGGCCCTTCTGCGGGAGGTCAAGTCCCGCCACCCCGACATCGAGGTCGTGGTCATCACCGGCTATCCCACGGTGGATACGGCCGTGGAGGCCATGCGGGCCGGAGCGTACGATTATCTGGCCAAGCCGTACCGCATCGACGAGGCCCGGCTGCTGGTGCACAAGGCACTGGAAAAACGCAGGCTCAAGCTGGAGGTGGCGCGTCTGCGCGAGCAGTTGCGCGAGCGGACCCTGCCCGTGCCCATGCTTGGCGCGGCTCCGTGCATGGCTGAACTGAAGCGGACCATCGCGCAGGTCGCGCCTTCGGACGTGACGGTGCTGATCCTGGGCGAGACCGGGACGGGCAAGGAGGTGGCGGCGCGCATGGTGCACCTCTTCAGCCGACGCGCCGAGGCCCGTTTCCTGGCTATCAACTGCGGAGCGTTCAACGAGGAGCTGCTCGAAAGCGAGCTTTTCGGACATGAACAGGGCGCTTTTTCCGGAGCCACGCGGCAGAAGAAGGGCCTCTTCGAGGCGGCCGAGGGCGGCACGCTTTTTCTCGACGAGGTGGGGGAGATGTCGCTGGCCATGCAGGTCAAGCTCCTGCGCGCCGTGCAGGAGCGATGTATCCGCCGGGTGGGCGGCACCGCCGACATTCCTGTAGACGTGCGGCTCGTGGCGGCGACCAACAAGGATTTGAAGACCGAGGTCGAGACAGGTCGTTTTCGTCAGGATCTGTATTTTCGCCTGAACGTGCTGGTGCTGAACATGCCGCCGCTGGTGCAGCGGCGCGAGGATCTGCCCCTGCTGGCGCGTTATTTCTCGGAGAAGGCCAGTCGGGAGACGGATCGGCCCGCGCCGGGCATCTCCGACGAGGTCATGGATATCCTCGGCCGTTACGCCTTTCCGGGCAATGTTCGCGAGCTGCAGAACGTCATCGAGCGGGCCGTGGTCTTCTGCAACGGCGATGAAATCCGTCCGGCGCATCTCTCGCCGGAGCTGCGCGAAGTATCGATGCATGTCAGCCGGGCGGGAGACAGGCAGCCCATGACCCTGGAAGAGTGCGAGCGGGAGCAGATTCGCTGGACCCTTGAGCACGCGGCGGACAATCGCACCCTTGCCGCCAAGCTGCTGGGCATCGACCGGGCCTCCCTGTGGCGCAAGATCAAACGTCACGGCTTGTAGGCCGGAGGCTTGGCATGGAATACCCGTCTCTTGATTGCACCGGATTTTGCCGGGATTGCGAATGCGAACATGTTTTGCCCGCCGAGGCGGCCCTGCCTCATGCCGGGGAGCTGATGGCGCGGCTTGAGCAATGCGGGAATATCGGGCTTGGAGAGGCTGGAGATGATCCGCGCCTGTCCCTTGAGTACCTTTACGGCCCTGCCCGGGGGCAGATGTTCGGAGTGCTCCCGTACGTGGACAAGAGCGGAGTCCGCGGCGTGCTCAAGGCTTTTTCCGGACAGTACAACGGGATCTGGGAGGTGCCGGGCTGGGTGGGGCCCATCCTTGACCCGGCGGAATTTGAGCGCACCATCGAACATGACGAGCCGCGCATCAAGGAGCTGACCCGGCGCATAGAGGGCCTTGGGATGGACGATCCGGTCCGCCTGGACATGCTGGCCCGGCGGCGTGAATTGTCCCGGAGTCTCATGGAACGCATCTTCGGCCTGTACCGCCTGACCAATTTTCGCGGCCAGACCAGGGCCATGTCCGAGGTCTTCACGGGCAAGGCCATGCCCACGGGCACGGGGGAATGCTGCGCGCCCAAGCTGCTGCATCACGCGGCCGTGCACGGACTGACCCCGCTGGGGCTTGCGGAATTCTACGTCGGCCGTGAAAACCGTTCCGTCACCCGTGCTCACGGACGGTTTTTCGAGCCCTGCGCGGAAAAATGCAGGCCGATTCTGGGATTTCTGCTGTGCGGGCTGCATGGTCAGACCCGTCGTCCGTGATCAGGATCGCATTGAAACCTGCCCAGGCGTGACTCCGTGTGTGGCACGTTCGCTGCCCACCGTTTTCGATCTTGCCAGTCCGCCGTACTTGCGGCACTCATGGGTCATGATCCACATCTCTCCGGCTACGGCCATCATATATCGTCGCATTTTCAAGATTTCCATGCCTCTGGTCATAAGCCTCGGGGCGACCACGATCATGGAGTTCACGGACCGCCTCTTTCTGGCCCGCTACTCCCTCGACGCCATCGCGGCGGCCCTGCCCGCCGGGATCATGGCCCTTCTGGCCATGACCATTTTTCTGGGCACCACGAGCTACGTATCCGTGTTCGTGGCCCAGTACACCGGCCAGGGGCGTCCCGAGATGGTCGGCAGGGCGGTCTGGCAGGGCATCTATGTGGCGCTTCTGGGCGCGGCCGTGCTGGGGGCGCTGGCTTTTCTGGCCGAGGATATTTTCGCGCTCGGCGGCCACTCCAAGGAGATCCAGGTTCTTGAATCCATATATTTCAAGACGCTGTGTCTGGGAGCGGGAATTCATCTGGCCGGCGGAGCTTTTGCCGGGTTCTTCACCGGTCTTGGGCGCACGCGCGTGGTCATGCTCGCCAACTCGGCGGGGATGCTCCTGAACATCCCTCTCGACTATTGCCTCATAAACGGCGTCGGGCCGTTTCCGGAGCTGGGTATCCTGGGCGCGGGCCTGGCCACGGTGATAAGTTGGGGTTTGATCACGGCCATTCTCTGGATAGCCATGCGTCGCTCCGAGAACGCCCGTTTCCGTCTGGCCACGGACCGGCGGCTGCGGCCCGAGCTGTGGCTCAGGCTCATGCGCTACGGCTTGCCGAGCGGGATGGAATTCTTCCTTGATATCTTCGCCTTCACGGTCTTCATCTTCGTGGTCGGCAGGCTCGGGACCATGGAGCTGGCCGCGACCAACATCGCGCTGAACATCAACGCCCTGGCCTTCATGCCTCTGGTCGGCTTTGCCATGGGTACCAGCACCCTGGTCGGTCAGGCCATGGGCGCGGGCAAGCCCGACGACGTGCCGATGGTGGTGCGGGCCAGCCTTGTGCTGACCTTCGCCTATCTGGCGGCCATGTCGGCGGTTTTTCTGTTCGCCCCGGAAGCGGTCCTGCATCTGTTCCAGCCCCGCGACATGGACCCGGCCGCCTTTGCCTCGGTGGTCGGCATGGGCCGGATCCTGCTCATGATCGTGGTTGCGTACCTGTTCTTCGACGGGATCAGCTTCATTGTCTATGGGGCGCTCAAAGGGGCGGGGGACACGGTTTTTGTCATGACCTCACGTCTGGCGCTGGTCTTTCTGGTCATGATCGCGCCACTGCTGGCCGGGGCCTGGCTTGGTTTCGGGCTCTACTATTTCTGGGCCGTGAGCTGCACGTTTCTGATCATGCTCTCGCTTGTGGGGTGGTGGCGCTTCAGGCAGGGAAAATGGCGGAACATGCTGGTGGTGGAGAAAAGTCCCCCCGCGTGAAACCGGGCGGCTGCACGGGGCCATGCAGTCCGCGATGTCGATGGACACGGAAACCAGCGGGAACTGCTGCTCCCTGCCGTCTCGGCCCTTGCCCATGATCCAGCCCCTGGCGCGGTCCTGGGTATGGGAGCAGTTCAGGATGAGCCTTTTGAAGCAGCGGGTGACGGCCTGGCAGATACGTTCGGCTTTCTCGGGGTTGACGCCACGAAATCATCCCCGCCGATGTGAGCCAGAAACTCTCCGCTGTGCCCATGCCTGGAGATCGCCCAGGTCAAGATGCGCCCCAGCAGTAGTATGACAAGGTCGGCGTCCTTGAAGCCGTAGACGTCATTGTAGACCTTGAAGTTGTCCAGGTCCGCGTAGAGCATGCAGAAGGGCTTGCCCCGCCTGAGCCTCGTCTCGATTTCCTTCTCCAGCGCCACGTTGCCCGGGATGCCGGTCAGCGGGTTGGTGCCCTTGGCCATCTCGACCTGAACCTGCGCCAGGGTGGTCAGCATTTTCTGCACCGTAACCACACCCAGAAATTGTCCGCCACTGGTGACAATGACCTCGTCATAGGCTTTCAGCATTTCGCGGGCGCTCTTGGCCACTGATTCCACGGATTTGCGTTCGTCCACGACGGTGGACAGTCCGGAGTCGCCCGTTCCGGCGTCGTCCACGGCAATCTTGAATCCCTGGCTGCGATAATGGTCCAGGGTTTTGTGAATTTTTGAGTTCGAAAATGGGCTTGGTCGTGGCCTGCATGGTTTGGTCTTGAGAGTTGGACATCATTTCCTCTGATGGATGGGACCGGGGTCGTTTTCAGGCAGAATCAAAGCTGGGAAGCTCTTTGTCCGGCGGATGCGACATTTTGGCGACAGGCCCGTGACAGGTGCGTGGCGATTGGATTTGAGTCCCTTTCGGCGGAATGTTACAGGAAATTCATACAGGTGTCACAATGCTGTCACATGCTCCCTGTAGCCCATCATGGGTACGAGGGGGGCGCGTCGGAGGCGGCGGGGCTCTTTTCGTGAACAAGGGGGAAACATGGCTCACAAGATTGTCGTCATCGAAGACGAACCGGATATCGCCAACCTTTTGGCCTTTCATCTCAAGTCGGGCGGGTACGACTGCTTCGTGGCCCGGGATGGAAAAAAGGGACTGCAACTGGTCCAGTCCGAGCGCCCGGATCTGGTGCTGCTCGATCTGATGCTGCCCGGCATGAGCGGCACGGACGTGTGCAAGGCCGTCAAGGGCAGCCCGGAGTGCGCTCACATACCAATCATCATGCTCACCGCCCGAGGTGACGAGGTCGACCGTATCCTCGGCTTCGAACTCGGCGCGGACGATTATGTCATAAAGCCTTTCAGCCCCCGGGAACTGATGCTGCGCATCAAGACCGTTCTGCGACGCAACGTGAACATTCTGCCCAAGGTCGCGCACTGGCAGCGCGAGGGCCTGGCTGCCGATTTTGAGGCGTACACGCTGCTTGTGGATGGGGTGGATGCACACCTGACTCCTACCGAATTCAATCTTTTCGGTGAATTCGTGCGCAACGAGGGCAAGGTGCTCTCCCGGGAGCAGCTCCTGAGCAATGCCTGGGGATACGAATTCGAAGGCTATTCGCGCACCGTTGATACCCATGTGCGCCGGCTACGCAAGAAGCTCGGCCCCTATGCCGACTGGCTGGAGACTGTCCGGGGCATCGGCTATCGCATGAAACGTGAAAATCAGGTCGACTAGGGCGCTTCATGACCACAACGACGATTTCCTTGCGGCTGCGGCTGTTTCTGGCCTTCGGGTTCATTTTGTTTCTGGCGCTGGGCGTGCCTGCCTACTATCTGCACCAGAATCTTGGGCAGACCAGCGAGCGCGAGGCCCGCGACAGCGCGCGGCGAGACCTTCGCTCCGTGGAGTGGATGCTCTCCCATGGCTCTTTTGGCTCCTTTGCGGAGGTCAACGATGCCCTGCGTGATCTAGCGGCGCGCATGGACATCCGTGTCTCCTTCATCGATCTAGGTGGCCGGGTGCTGACCGATTCCGGAGTGACGGCGGAACGGGTCGAAAGACTGGAGAACCATCTGGGCAGGCCGGAAGTGACACAGGCCCTTGCCGGGGAGATCGGCCTCAGCCTGCGTTACAGCGACACCGTGGACCAGGATCTGCTCTATGCGGCCATGCGTACGTCTGCGAGCGGGATCATGCCGGAGGGGATAGTGCGCATCGCGCGACCCCAGAGCCAGATTCGCAAGACTCTGGACCGTCTCTACGGACGCACGGGCTGGGTTTATGGGTTCAGCGTCATCCTGGCCTTCGGCCTCGTTTCCCTGACTTCAAGGCAGATTGGCCGAGCCATAGCGAGCGTGGCCCAGGCCGCCGCGGACATCGGTGAGGGCGAACCGGGCAAGCGCATCCGCTTTTCGCCGAGCACCGAGCTCACGCCACTGGTGCAGGCCTTCAACAACATGGTCGAACGCATCGAGTCCAACATGCAGACCATCGTCAAGCAGAAGATGGAATCCGAAGCCGTGCTCAACGGAATGAAAGCCGGGCTGATCGTCCTCGACGGACACGGCCGGATTCTGCGCGGCAACTACGCTGCCCAGGAGATTTTTCCCGACCTGTCGACTTTTGCCGGCCGCAAGCCCATGGAACTGTCCTTGCTGCAGGATCTTCAGGATGCCTGCGACGCGGCACTTCAAAAGCGCCGGGAAGGTGATTTTTCCCAGGTCGGAGTGGTGGTCTCCCTGGCGGGCGGCAGAAGCTTCGACGTGTCCATCGTGCCCATCAAGGGCGACGCCGAGCTTGGCGTGATCATGGTTTTTCACGACATCACCGAGATCAAGCGGGTGGAGCAGATTCGCCGTGATTTCGTGGCCAACGTGTCGCACGAGTTGCGTACGCCCCTGACATCGATCAAGGGCTACGCGGAAACCCTGGTGGGTATCGAGAAATACGATCCCGAGCAGACGCGCTCCTTCCTGGAGGTCATCCTGCGCAACGCCAACCACATGAACACCATGCTCGACGAGCTGCTCCAGCTCTCGCGCCTGGAACATGGCAAGCAGCGCCCCGACCTGGTCACGGTGGAGCCTGCCTCGGCGCTGTATTCGGCCTGGAAGAGCTGCCACCCCTTGAGCAAGGACATCGAATTCGTGAATGAGCTCGGTGCCTCAACGCCCCCGGTGCGGGCCAATTTCGAGCAGCTGGTTCAGGTTTTCCGCAATGTCCTTGAAAACGCCATCAAGTACGTGCCTGACGAAACGGCCATAATCCGTGTCCACGGACATGCGAGCGGACGTGAGCTGGTTGTTTTCATCGAGGACAATGGGCCCGGCATTCCTGTCGAGGATCAGGACCGGATTTTCGAGCGGTTCTACCGTGTGGAAAAGGACCGCAATAGCTCCATCGGCGGCACGGGCCTCGGCCTTGCCATCTGCAGGCATATCATGGCCAGCCACGGAGGGCGGATCACGGTGCAGAGCCCTGTGCCCGAAACCGGAATCGGCTCCCGCTTCATTATCACCTTGCCCCTGGCCGGGCAGATCCCAGAGGAATAGACATGACAGAAACGGTCAAGATTTCATCGAGAAATCTCAACTTCTATTATTCGGACTTTCACGCGCTCCAGGATATCAGCTTCGATATGCTGCAGCACCAGGCCACGGCCCTGATCGGGCCTTCGGGTTGCGGCAAGTCCACTTTTCTGCGTTGCATCAATCGCATGAACGACCTTATCGCCGGCACCCGGATCGAAGGATCCCTGACTATGGACGGGCAGGACCTGAACGATAATTCCCATGACGTGGTCGTGCTCCGGCGCCGGGTGGGCATGGTCTTTCAGAAGCCCAATCCCTTTCCCAAGAGCATCTACGAGAACGTGGCCTATGGGCTGCGGGTCAACGGCGTCAAGGATCGCGAGTTCATCGACGCACGCGTGGAGGAGAGCCTCAAGCTCGCGGCCCTGTGGGACGAGGTCAAGGATCGCATGGACCAGTCGGGCCTGAGCCTTTCGGGCGGGCAGCAACAGCGCCTGTGCATCGCTCGGGCCATGGCTGTGGAGCCCGAAGTCCTGCTCATGGACGAGCCCGCTTCCGCGCTTGACCCCATCGCCACCCAGAAGATCGAGGAGCTCATCCACGAACTCAAGAACAAGTTCACCATCGTCATTGTCACGCATTCCATGCAGCAGGCCGCCCGCGTCTCCGATCGGACCGCATTTTTCTACATGGGCAGGCTCATCGAAGTCGGTCCCACGGACAAGCTGTTCACCCGTCCGGAGAACAAACAGACCGAAGACTACATCACAGGCCGTTTCGGCTGATGCCCCCAGTTCTTCTGAATGGTCCGACAAATTTTTAAAGGAAGTGAAAGATGTATACGCATTTGCATGAAGAAATCGAAACGCTGAAGCTCAAGGTGCTGAAGATGGTCTCCCTGACCGAGGACGCGGTCCAGAAGTCCATCCAGGCCTATGTGAACAAGGATCTGTATCTGGCCGAAGAAGTTCAGGATGGGGACGTGGAAGTCAATCGTCTGGAGGTGGAGATCGACGAGCTGGCGCTCAAGCTTTTGGCCCTGGAACAGCCCGTGGCCGGAGACCTGCGCTTCATCCTCGGATGCATGCGCATCAGCGTCGATCTTGAGCGCATCGCCGACGAGGCAGTGAACATCGCCGAGCGGTCCATCATGCTCAGTTCGCGGCCGCCGTTACCCTTCCATCAGGACGTGCTGGAGATGGGCACCAAGGCCCTGAACATGCTGCGGCACGCGGCCCAGGCGTTCTCCTCCAGCAACGTGGAGGCGGCCCTGCAGGTCTGTCATCTGGACAACGAGGTCGACGTGCTGAACCACAAGAACATGCGCCAGGTCATTGAATACATGATCCACGAGACCCCGGCCATCGAGCGATCCGTGCACACCATCATTCTCATCCGCCGTCTTGAACGCATCGGGGACCTGGCCACCAACATTGCCGAATCCGTGGTGTTTATTGCCCAAGGTGTTAACATAAAACACAAACTCTATTTCGACGAGCGCTGAGTTCTCCTGCACACGCGATGTCCAGGGGCGCCTTCGGGCGCTCTTTTTATTTAATACGCGAAAGCTTGCGCTCGCATCTTCAACTGGCTAGTGATCCCGGATACATCACCGTGGAGGATTGCGCATGCATCGCGCCCTGCTATTATGCCTTTTCGTTCTGGCCGCCTACGCGCCGGCCAGTGCCTATGAATATCCGTTCAAGAATCCTTACGAGGCCACCGTCCTCGGCACTCTGCCACGGGACGAGTTTCCGCTGGACTCCATCCGTCCCGCCAGGTTGCGCGACCTCAACCCGTTGAGTGATCTGGGCACGGTGCGCGCAAGAGAGCTCCTGCTGCATGAGCGGCCGGTGCCCCAAATCCTCTGGTATGACGACACCCTGCAGTACTCCGTTGCCCTGCAACGCAACGTGGCGCCGCTGCTGTTCATCATTGCCGGGACAGGCTCTTCCTACGACTCGGCCAACTGCCGCTTCCTGCAGGCGGTCTTTCACCGGGCCGGGTACCACGTGGTCAGCCTGTCATCGCCGACGTATCCGAACTTTGTGGTCAGCGCTTCCACGACCCAGGTTCCGGGGTTCATTCCCCAGGACGTCGCCGACCTGTACCAGAGCATGGACGCCATCGTGAACGAAATTGGCCGCGACAGGATATCCTCCTACAACCTGACCGGTTACAGCCTTGGCGGAACACAGTCCGCTTTTCTGGCGGAGCTGGACACGCGCGAAAAGCGTTTCGGATTCGACAGGGTGATGCTCCTCAATCCGGCGGTGAGCCTCCTGACCTCTGCCACCATCCTCGACCACCTGCTCTCCGACAACGTGGCCGACCGGACCGAGGCCGCAAGGGTCGTGGCCGACCTGGTTTCCGATCTTTCGGCGGCCTATCGCGGTAGCGACGAGGTCAATTTCGGCGACGAATTTCTTTTTGCATTGCACGGGAGCCGCTCCATTTCCGAGAAGGAGCTCAAGATTCTCATCGGCGTTGCCTTCCGTGTCTCCCTTGCGTCCATGGTCTTTACCAGCGACGTGTGCACGGGGGCGGGGTACATCTCCCCGAGAGGGCACGTCATCGAGAAGAACGAGTCCCTGTCGCCTTATCTGGACGCGGCAGTGGGCGTGAGTTTCGAGGATTATGTGGATGAGTATCTTTTGCCGTTCCTGGCCTTCACGGACCCGGCCATGACCCGGGAACGGGCCGTTGCGGCCAGCAGCCTCGAATCCATCGCGCCCTTTCTGCGCGAGTCCACAAGCATCGCGGTCATGACCAATGCCGACGACCCCATTCTGACCCCCGACAACCTCGGTTTTCTGAAACGCACGTTCAATGACCGCCTGACGCTCTATCCGGCAGGGGGGCACTGCGGCAATATTCGTTATCGGGACAACGTCGCGGCAATGCTCGATTTTTTCCGCAAGTGAGACATACCATGCGCATATTTCTTCTCTGCCTCATCATCTTCGTCTCCGCTGGATGCGCCACCAACGGGCAGCATCAGCCCGGACCTTTTCAGGCTCCCTTGCATCGGGGGTTGCCGGAGGACCCCACTCTGGAGCGGCATTTTTTGGTGCATGATCCCTGGGAGGGATTCAACCGTAACATGTACCATTTCAATGCCCAGCTTGACCGCTACGTCTATTTGCCGGTGGTCAGAACCTACGAAGCAATTCTGCCCGATAGCGTTCAGCAGGGCGTTTCGAATGTTTTCAACAACCTGAAAGAAATACCGATTTTCGTGAACTCCGTCTTGCAAGGCAAGGCCAAGAAGGCTTCGGTTTCGCTGGGCCGCTTTGTCTTCAACACGACCATCGGCCTGGGTGGCATCATCGACGTGCTCGGCAATGGCGGCATTCCGCAGGAAAACGAGGATTTCGGACAGACCCTGGGCTTCTGGGGTGTGCCTCCTGGTCCGTATCTGGTGCTCCCCGTATTCGGGCCCTCCGGGGTGCGCGACACGGGAGGCGTGTTCGTGGATGCAGCCATGACCATAAACCCGTCGTACGGCCTCTTCCAGGACATGAGCTGGATTGCACGCGAATCGGCGTCCACCGGCGTTTACGGGGTCAAGGCTGTCGATGCGCGTCATCAGGTCAAGTTTCGCTACTACGAGACAGGAAGTCCCTTCGAGTACCAGCTGGTGCGCTTCATCTATTCCAAGAAGCGCGAGCTCGACATCGATAAGTAGTTTTTTTCTTTCCCCCCTGCCTTGAAAAGGCGTGGCGTTCCTCTCGAACGACCACGCCTTTTTTTATCCTTTTGCGAAATTTTAAACGGCAAGAGAATACAGGTCTTGAATTTTGTGGTGCTAACTTGTGTTTGCAGTGCAAATCGTACTTTGCGCTTTTTTGTAAGTGCGAAATTGTAACATACTGAAATCATGGTATCTCATTTTTCTTGCAGACATGGCAGGGCTTTTGCTTTGCCTTGGTTGTCAAAATAACTGGCGAGAATTACGCTTCAAATTATCGAGGAGGAAGAAAGAAACATGTCAGAAGAAAGCAGCAGCGTCGTCATCGACCACGGGAAAAGCCAGTGGTCGGATTTGTGGAAGAAAGAGGACTTCCTTGCCATCTGGCTCGGTTTTATCATTATTTCCGTTTGCGTCCTTGCGTACACGACTTTTGGTCCCAAGGCTGAGTTTGCCGAGAAGATCGCCACCGCCAACCAGATTCAGGAAGCGGAACTTGCCAAGGCTCCGTTCAAGACCATCGCCTGGCACAATGCTCAGGACGCCAAGAAGCTCAAGGGCTCCAGCTCCGCCTTCGGCAAGTTCGCATCCCACTGGACCAAGACGCCCGGTTCCTGGAAGACCAACCCCATGGACTCCCTGATCCGCTCCGAATCCCAGGCCCAGGCTCTGAACGAAAAGGGCATGCCTAAATACGAAGAGGCCAAGGGCAAGCTTGAAGTGGCACTCGCCGCTGCCGTGGCAGCGGAAGAGGCTGCGGCCGGCGCATCCTTCCAGAACCAGGCGCTCAATGACGAGGCCACAGCCAAGATTTCCGAGTGGCGCGACGCACAAAAGGCCGTCGGGGATGCCAAGAAGAAGGTCGGAAACAAGCCCTACAACTACATCCCGACTCTTATCGGCCTGTGCATATTCATCGCGCTTATTTTCGGTGCCGGCATTGCCATGATGGGCAAGAGCGCGCCTGCGTTCCTGCAGGGTTTCGTGATTGTCTTCCTGGTCGCCGTCCTGGCGTACATTCTCGGCGGGCAGGCCATTTCCAAGCAGTACGGATTTGGCGCCGAAGCCTGGGGCGTGCTCCTGGGCATGGTCATAGCCAACACCGTGGGCACTCCCAAATGGGTCCTTCCGGCCTGTGAGGTCGAATTCTTCATCAAGACCGGTCTTGTGCTCCTGGGCGCGGAAGTGCTCTTCAACAAGATCGTGGCCATCGGCACTCCCGGCATTTTCGTGGCCTGGGTGGTCACTCCCGTCGTGCTCGTGTGCACCTTCATCTTCGGCCAGAAGGTGCTGAAGATGCCCTCCAAGACCTTGAACGTCGTCATCTCCGCCGACATGTCCGTGTGCGGCACCTCCGCCGCCATCGCCGCAGCAGCGGCCTGCCGGGCCAAGAAGGAAGAGTTGACCCTGTCCATCGGTCTGTCCCTGGTCTTCACCGCCATCATGATGATCGCCATGCCCGCCTTCATCAAGGCTGTCGGCATTCCGGAGATTCTGGGCGGCGCCTGGATGGGCGGCACCATCGACTCCACCGGCGCGGTGGCAGCGGCCGGCGCGTTCCTGGGTCAGAAAGCCATGTACGTGGCCGCGACCATCAAGATGATCCAGAACGTCATGATCGGTGTTACCGCGTTCTGCATCGCCGTGTACTGGTGCACGAAGGTTGACTGCGTGGCCGGCAAGACCGTTGGCGCAGGAGAGATCTGGCATCGTTTTCCCAAGTTCGTGCTTGGCTTCATTGCCGCGTCCATCATCTTCTCCATCCTGGATCAGGGCATGGGTAAGGATCTTGGCGGCGCGGTCGTGGATCAGGGTATCGTCCGCGGCGGCACCAGGCTTCTGCGCGGCTGGTTCTTCGCCCTGTCTTTTGCCGCCATCGGCCTGTCCACCAACTTCCGTGAACTGGCCAAGTACTTCAAGGGCGGCAAGCCGCTCATTCTGTATGTCTGCGGTCAAAGCCTCAATCTTGTCTTGACTCTGGCCATGGCCTACCTCATGTTCTACGTGGTCTTCCCCGAAATCACGGCCAAGATCTAAATTGTCTCGAAAAACAGCCGGGAGGAACTCCCTCCCGGCTTTTAAGGACGCAACGTCATGACTGAAAAAAGCTTGTCTGTAAGATTGAAGAATTTCGTTCTGACCATGGGCACCGCCCTGGCCTTCGTCTACCTGTTCCTGCCTTTTTTGACCGACTCCTTTGGTGTCCTGAGCCGCATGTCCTCATATCTGGACGATAACGGCATCGATCCGACCCGTTACTACTACACGGATGTTGCTCAGGTGAAGGAAGGAGAGGATTACCTGCGTTTTGCCCTGGAGGAAAAATAATCGAGGTGTCTTTCCTTGGGGGAGCTGTGCTCAGATCAGGAGCAGTCGCTCGGTTTCGGCTCTTGATTGGAGGACGGTAGCGCACTATTGATTTCTATGGTGGCCTTTTTTGATTTGGTCTTGCCGACAGTCTGCACGAACGCATCTTCATACACTTCACACACGTTTCCACCGCCACGGGAAGCATCTATTTCAGGCGAGCCCATGCACCTTCTCAAGCCATCAAAGATACAGACCAAATTTGTTTCAGGGCTTTTGGTCGCCTCCATTGTTTTGGGCATCGTCTTTTCCGTCGGTTTTTATCTGCACATGAAAAATGTCCTTGAGGAGGAGGTGCGGGACAAGGCCCTGCTCATCTTCACCCATGTGGACTCCATCCAGCACTACGTGCGCGACATCCTGCGCCCGGCCATGTACGAGCGCCTGCCCGCTTCGTTCGTCATCGAGGCCATGTCCTCATCCTACATCTCCCGGACCATCATGGCGCCGATCAACGACGATCGCGGCGGCACCATATATCGCCGCGTGGCCATCGACGCACGCAACCCCGCCTACGAGGCCAACACGCATGAACGGGAACTGATCCGCTATTTCAGGGCCAACCCCGAGCAGGAGTTGTGGCAGGGGTACAAGACCATGGACGGAGAAAAATATTTTCTGAAAGTCCGTGCCGTGCGTTTCGAGGAAGGGTGCATGTATTGTCACGGCAGGCCCGAGGAAGCTCCGCCTGAGCTGTTGTCCCTTTACGGGGGACGGGGGTTCGGCAAGGAGGAGAACTCCATCGCCGGGGTCGATTTCGTGGGCATCTCCGTGCAGAGCAGCGTGGGGCGCGTGCAGCAGACCATCCTGACCTACTTCGCCTTTTTCGCTTTCGGCGCGTTGCTGTTTTTTTCCGCGACAAATTTTCTGTTCCGCGTCCTGGTGGTCAACAATTTGAAACGGCTCAACAGCGTTTTCAGACGCAACGTGGTCGATGCGGAAGGCTCCGAGCTCCTGCACAAACTGGAGCAGGGCGACGAGATCGAGGAACTGGTCGAAGGTATGGAGCAGATGGGCAATCATCTCTTCGAGGTCCGCCACCAGCTCCAGGATTATGCGGAAAATCTGCGCAAGATGGTCGATGAGCGCACCGAGGCCCTCTCGCATGAGGCCGAAGCCCGGCAGGCGGACGTGCATCTCTTTGTGCGTCTGCTGGAGGACATGCGCCGCAGCGGGTCGCGTTCGGAACTCTGGAGCCTGGCCCTGCCCGAGATCTGCAAGCGCTTCGGGGCGCGCAGCATCGCCTATGTGTGCACCATGGTCTCCAGGAACTACTATGTTTGGCCCGAGTCGTCCGTCGTGCCCGAGTTGCCCGAGAACATGGTGGAGGTGCTGACCGGCAGCGCCTGCCTGCAATCGGGCTCCAGGATTTTCGTGCCGGTGGAGTCGAGCTCCGGAAATGCCGAGGGCATCCTCTGCCTCTACTGGGACACCGAGGCCGAGGCTTCGAAGCACGATCAACGGGTACTCACGGCGCTCGGCCGTCAGCTCGGCACGGCAGCGGAGAACCTGACTGCCATCGACAGTCTGCTGCGGCAGATGAACGTGCTTGAAACCATCGTCGAGGGCATCACCGATCCGCTGGCGCTCATGGACTCGAACTGCGCCGTGCTGACCGTGAACCAGGCCGCCCGCCAACTGACCTCGGAATTGACGGACGGCGAGCGCACGGACGGCAACATGCTGTCCATCTTTTTCCATCCGTTGTCCGATCATTGTCCGATGGTTGACGCCATTCGCGGCGGCACACCGGATCTGCGCGAAGTCGAGCTGCCCGGCGGCAGATCGTTTTCACTTTCGATGTACCCGGTGCGCAGTTCCGACGGGCAGACGGACCGGGTGGTCGTCTATGTGCGCGAGACCACCATGGAGAAGCGCATGCGTTCCCAGGTCTGGCATTCGGAGAAGATGGCCACCGTGGGCAAGCTCACGGCGGGGCTGGCGCATGAGATCAACAATCCGCTCGGGGTCATACTCTGCTATGCCGGACTGCTGCGCCAGACGATCTCCGATCCGCAGCAGGCCTCGGACCTGAACATAATCGAGCGTCACACCAGACAGGCGCAGCGGGTCTTGCAGGAGCTGCTCAATTTTGCCCGCCCCAAGGCTGCCGGATCGGGGACGGCGGACGCCTGCGCCGTCGCCGTTTCCGTGTCCGAAGTTTTTTCCGTGCAGGCCGCCAAGAAGCGGGCGCATTTGACCGTGGAACATCCCAGGGAGCCTCTGTCCGTGCGCATGGGTATCGGCGAACTGGAGCAGGTGATCAGCAACCTGGTCATCAACGCCCTCGACGCGGTCGGGGAGGATGATGGTGTGATCGTTGTCCGGGTCGCTCCCAAGAATGGACGGGTGGTCATCGTGGTGGAGGACAACGGGCCGGGTGTCGCGGCGGCGGATGTGCCGCATATTTTCGATCCCTTTTATTCGACCAAGCCCATTGGCGCGGGGACCGGACTGGGTCTGGCCGTGGTCTACGGCATGGTCAGGGACGTGGGCGGAGAAGTCTTTGTCGAGCATTCAGCCCTCGGCGGCGGGCGCTTTGTCGTGCTCCTGCCGTCCGGAAACGATGACCTGGAATCGGATACTGCGCACCAGAGGAAGGATTGAGCATGGAAGTCATGGGAGCACCCAATATAGTCATCGGAGGTCGGGTCGTCATTGTCGACGACGAGGTGGATTTCGCGCGCGGTCTGGCCAGGCTTGTCGGCGGACAGTTTCCCGGCCTTGAAGTGGAAGCCGTGCATAGCGCGGCCGAAGCCCTGCGGACCCTTTCGGCAAAGCCCGCCCAGCTCATGATCACGGATTTGCGCATGCCCGAGATGACCGGATTGCAGCTTCTGTCCCAGGCCCTTGGCCTGCTGCCGGATCTGAGCATGGTCGTGCTCACCGCCTACGGGACCATCGAAACGGCGGTGGAGGCCCTGCGGGCCGGAGCCTATGATTTCCTGACCAAACCCATCGAGCCGGAGCAGCTTTTTCGGGTGGTGGAGAAGGGGCTGGAGCGAAGCCGGTTGTTGGAGGAAAACAATCGCCTGCGCCAGATCCTGGCCAGCAAGGAATGCGGCGGGGAGCTGGTCGGAGAAGGCGCGGCCATGCGGCAGCTCAAGCGCACCATCGCGGCCGTGGCCCAGTCCGAATACACGGTGCTGGTTCGGGGCGAATCAGGCACCGGCAAGGAGTTGGTGGCCCGCATGGTGCACCATCTGGGCGTACGGGCTTCCCGGCCGTTTCTGGCGGTGAACTGTCCTTCCATTCCCGAGAATCTGCTCGAAAGCGAACTTTTCGGCCACGTCAAGGGCGCCTTTACCGGGGCCGACCGCGACCACAAGGGGCTCTTCGCCGCCGCCGACAAGGGAACCATCCATCTGGACGAAATCGGGGACATTTCCCCGGCGGTCCAGACCAAGCTGCTGCGGGTCATGCAGGACGGGGAGGTTCGGCCAGTTGGATCGAACAGATCCTCACGCGTGGATGTGCGCGTGGTCGCCTCCACAAATCAAAACCTTGAAGCCGCCATGCAGGCCAAGACCTTTCGCGAGGACCTGTATTACCGGTTGAACGTGCTGACCATAACCCTGCCGTCCCTGCGCGAGCGGGCCGAGGACATTCCGCTTTTGGCCGGGCACTTCTTCCGGGCGGCCTGCCGCGAGATGGGGCTGGCCGAAAAACAGGTCGATCCGGAGGTCATGCACTGGATGGCCACCCACTCCTGGCCTGGCAACGTACGTGAGTTGCAGAATTTTGTGCGCCGTCTGACCGTTTTCGCCACCACGGAGCGGGTGGACATGAATCTGCTGCGCATGGTGCAGCAGGGCGGCTGTTTGCCCGTACCCATGAGCAAGAGCCAGAACGGAGGCGACGCCGCGCTGGAACCCTACAAGAACGCCAAGGCCGATGCCGTGACGGCATTCACCCATTCCTACGTAAACGAGCTTCTGGCCCAGACCAAAGGCAACGTGTCCGAAGCGGCCCGCGTCTCGGGCCTGTCTCGCGTGGCCCTGCAGAAGATCCTCTCGCGCATGGGCGAAAGCGCGGCGCGATTTCGGGATTGAGGCGTCTGCCTTCCTTCTCTTGGCATCGCCAAACGCTTTTCGTCGTTGTAATCTTTGTGTATGTGCAAGTATCTCAAAACATGATACCTGCTTTGTCGGCGATGGCGGAATGAACCGCAACCTGTCGGCCGTCACGTATTTTAGTTTGAAACTCCAATCATGTTTTGAGATTGGAGGATGCTCTTTTGAATGTGATGAACACGGCATTTCCGTCCGCACTGCATTTTGACGCCGGTCTACCTGCCTTCCTTGCTCTCCTGCTGACATTTGGCGCGTTGCTCATTGTCCTTGCCCGCCTTCGATCAACCAGGACTTCTTTGGAAACACGCGCTCGCGAATTGCGTTCCGCCCATAAGAAGATCGAGACGCTGGCTTGTGAAAAACGTGAATTCGAAGAGAAGTTCCAAGCCATTTTCGATAATTCACCGTATTCCATTGCGTTCAACGCGCTCGACGGTACGTATTTGGATGCCAATAAAGCTTTTTTGTCCCGATGGGGCATTTCGCGTGAAGAGGCGCTCGCCCGTTCGGTGCAGGATCTTGCTACGGTCGACAATGATGAAAGGTTGCGTTTTATTCAGATGCTTGAGCGCGATGGGACTTTCAGCAACATGGAAACGAAGATTTCCAAGCCTGACGGCGGGGTGGGCTATGTGCTGTTTTCCGCATCGCTGGTTTCCCTTGGTGGGCTGACGAGCGTTTTGTCCACGGCCGTGGATGTCACCTCGCTCAAAGAAGCGGAGCAGAACGTCAAGCGCTGGCGGCAGAAGTTCGATCTGACCACTGCCGCAGCCAAACTCACCTTCTATGAATGTGAATCGGCATGCAATAATGACCCACCTCTCGCAGTAATCGGCATCGAAAATTGACCCCCTCCGGCAAGCCCTTCAAGGTCGTTCGACTGAACGCCATGGAGGGAAACGAGGAGATGCTGACTG
>Ga0265295_1000415_pt1 | contig 86572 bp, 61 predicted proteins | sample Munlansysbiofilm_FD_192503 | JGI IMG/M metagenome (GOLD analysis project Ga0265295, IMG submission 192503) | Leachate microbial communities from a municipal landfill in Southern Ontario, Canada - Methane capture system biofilm | ecosystem: Engineered > Solid waste > Landfill > Unclassified ... | reverse complement strand
CTCGAATCGTTACAGTTTGGTCTACGGTGTAAATTGAAGAACCGCCGTGTACCGAACGGTACGCACGGTGGTGGGAGAGGACAGGTAGGGAATTAATCCCTACCTTCCTACTCGATTTATAGCTGTTTAAGAATTTCCTCTATGGCTTTGTCTAGCTGCGGATCTTTGTTTTCAATCCTATCCTTAAAGGATGTATTTATGTATACGTCTGGAGCAACGCCTTCAAGCTCTAGGTTCGTACCATCGAGAGTGTAGCATCCCCAAGCCGGAACACGAACGAAAGAGCCGTCAACAAGGCTTTTGCCCGAGGTGAAAATTATCCAACGATAGGTTTCAGTCCCAACAATTGTACCTAGCTCCAGCTGGCGGAAACCAGCAGCCGTCATTTCGGCATCACTTAGGCTATGCTCATTTATTAGTAGCACAATTGGTTTGCCCGCTGGGGCAAAGTTTGGCTGAGGCGACATTTTTCCCTCGCGATACTTCCACTTTAGGTACGGGCGTTGTGAAAGGAACTGCAGCACAGCGTCGTGAACATTACCACCACGGTTATAGCGTAGGTCGAAAACTAGAGCTTCCGCTTTTTCTGCGTGGGTAGTCATATCAGTAATAAACTGGTTAAGCGAGTACCAGTTCATATCCTTCATATGAACATAGGCAAACTTTCCATTGCTCTTATCCAACACGTATTGCCTGTTGTTTGCAATCCATTCATCATAAAGCAATGTTGAAATTTGATTTGAGCTATGTGTGGGTACAACCATATTTTGCTCTTTACCCTTCCGTTTAATGGTTAGTTCAATTTCTGGCTTAGTGCTGGCGAATGAAAGGTAGAACTCACGGTTTTTGGTTGGGTCAATTTTAGTGCCATTAACAGCAATAATTTCATCATCGGGTTGAAGTAACTTTTCTGTTAAATCGAGATTCGAGTTGCTAATAATTCTTTCAACCTTAAACGGCATATCGTTACTAAAAACTATCCCAAGTGATGCAGTGTGTGCCGAGAAGAATGATTTCTCCTCTTGCCCCGATGTGGTAAAGCCCATGTGTGAGGCGTTTAGCGAGCCCAGCATATCATTTAGTAGTATGCGCAAATTATCGCGTTGCCTAATATGGGGTAAAAAACTTGAGTAGTAATTGCGCTTGGCATCCCAGTCTATTCCGTGGAAATTTTCTTCGTAAAAGTTCTCCTGAATAATAGCCCAAGTTTCAAAAAATATTTGGTTGAATTCTGCTCTAAATTGCTTGTCGAAGTTGTAGTTTATGCTAATTTTTTCGAGCTTATTACTGTTTAAATTGGCATTGTATATATCACCATTGGCAAGTATGTAAACATCTTTTTTTGCCTGGGTTACATCATAACCCGAACTTAGTTGAAATGAACTTAGTCGTTCTGTTTTAGGTTTTTCAAATTGCTTGTAAACAGTTTTCCAAATGGCATTTTCTCCCTTATCGTGGTTCGATTGGAAGAGAAGTACAATTTCATCGTTGTTTTTTATAACCGCAGGGTTGGATTGTTCGCCACCACGAATACTAACCGCCTCCCAGCGCTCCTGTATATTGGTCATATCGAATTTAACCGTAATTACAGAATCCTTCTTTTGCCCTTTTTCAAAAATATTGTCAAATGCTTCAAGTTTAAGCTCCGAAGGGAAGCGATAAAGCGGAATTCGGTAAATACTACTCGAACTCATACCTCTTGGATAGCTAGTCGAGTATCTATCGGTTACAAAATAGATATATTTCCCATCGGGCGACCACGTGGGCTGCGCCTCTGTAACACCCGTATTGGTTAAGTTAAATGTGACTCCAGTTGAAATTTCATAAATAAAAACATCTTGTTCAAATGCTCTAATAGCTGTGTATGCTATAAATTTGTCATCGGGAGAAAACGTTGGGGTAGAACTTTGAAAACCCCAAAGCTCGTCGTTAGCAATGGTTTTGGTCTTATTGGTTTTTAAATCGATAATTTTAACCTCATCGCGACCGCTAAGGTATACGCCTTGGGTTCGATTGCTGTTTAGGGTTAATTGTCTATTGGTCTTTTTGTCGGTGGTAAGTTGTTTCTCGGTCTCTAACCCATTCGCCTTTATGCTAAACCAGTTTGGCCACCCGCTATGAGTTTGATTATAAATAAGGGTAAGGTTGTCGTCGGTCCATTTTACTTCAAAAATCCGCTCATTGGGGTTGGTTGGCATTTTTTTAACAAATTTTCCCTTCACGTCTGAAACAAAGAGCTCGCCACGCGATACGAAGGCAATCTTTTTGTTGTCGGGCGAAACGTCAAAACTCACTACTTTCCCTTCAACATTAAAACTATTGTCTAACTCCAGCGTGTGGTTACTGTATAAAGAAAAGGCAACCTTACTACTCGTTTTGTTAGTAGCATCGTAAACCCAAAGCTGATAATCCTTTTCGAATACTATTTTGTTTCCGTTTGCACTTACCTGAGGGCGCTTTATTGAGGTTTCGAATTCTGTTAACAATGTTTTTTTGCCATTGTCAAGTTTGTAAAGGTTGTACTCATTGTTAAACTCATCCGATACAATATATATATTTCCCTCACTATCAATGGTTGGCCACATATCCTTGCCCTTGTAGTTGGTGTGTTGGGTATAGTTACTGGTTTTAGTATTGTACGAAAGTATTTGAGGGCTATGGTCGCCTTTGTAGTGCTTGCGATGCGAGAACATAAAACTTTCCCACGAATCGGTAAAGTATATATCGTTGGTTTTTGGGTGCTGAATAGTATGGTGCGGATTGTTAAAATAGTGTTCAAAAACCCTTTGGGGAGTTCCTCCATTAACCGATACTTTATAGGTTGAAACAAGGTTGTACCTGTCCGATGAGAAGAATATCCATTCGGAATCCCATGACCAGCTGTCAACCTGATCGCTTGCTTGGTGATAGGTTAATTGCTTAATTTCGCCTCCGCTGGCAGGCATAACGTAAATATTTTCGCGGCCATCTTGGCTACCCGTAAAGGCAATCCACTTGCCGTTTGGCGAAAAACGTGGTAGGGTTTCTTTCCCTTCCATGGCGGTTAACCTATAGGCTGTTCCACCATTTACAGGTACTTTCCATAAATCGTTCTCGTAGCTAAACACAATATCGTTCCCATCGGGCGATAACGTAGGTTCAGACGTAAAGTATGGCGATTCTACTTGGCTAAAAGCGCTAATAGATAGAATAACAAGTGCCGTAAAAAAAATGTGTGCTTTTCTCATATGTATTAGTTTTAGTGCAGTAAAAATAGTTTTTATGTTGATGAAAACAATATTTAAAATATAAAGTTTAGATATGCACCAACCCATAAGGTTAAATGCAAAGTTGACATAATGTTGAAAAACATGTATCTTTGTGGCAACTTGGTGAAGTATGTAGTATGCATATTTTCAGGTTGAACAATCGTATTATTAGAATGTTGTCTATCTATTAATAAATTATTTAAGTGTATGATAAATGCGACTGATTTATCGAGTATTGCCCTTGTAACTAAGGAGAAGAAGTATAGTTACGGTGAACTTTTACAAATGATTGAGAGTTACGCAATGCTCTTTAACGGGAAGGGATATAAAAAAATTGCAATATTCTCTGAGAATAGGGTAGAGTGGATTGCTGCATTTTATGCAGGTTGGCGAAATGACTGTATGGTGGTTCCGGTTGATTATATGTCTTCGGTTGATGATGTAGTTTATATTTTAAACGATTGCCAGCCTGAAATCCTGTTTAGTAATCCATCGCTGAACGAACAAGTTCAAAAAATTGCCTCTAAGCTGTTGTATACCCCGCAAATACATTTATTTGGAGCCGATGAACTAGCCCCAGTAAATACTCCGGTAGATTGGACCGGACCTGATGATATAGAAAAAACAGCTGTTATTATATATACTTCTGGAACAACCGGAAGCCCCAAAGGGGTAATGCTATCTTACAAAAACCTTATAGCTAATTTCGATGGTGTTTCAAAAGAGGTTGAAATATACAAAAAGGATAGGCAGGTGCTTATGCTATTGCCTTTGCACCATATTTTCCCCTTGGCGGGTACCATGCTAATTCCATTGTATGTGGGGGCTACTATCGTAATGTCGCCATCAATGCAGTCGTCTGATTTACTCGAAACCCTAAAAAATAATAGCGTAGCTATTATGATTGGTGTTCCGAAACTTTACGAGATTATTAGCAAGGGGGTAAAGGCAAAAGTGGATGCAACTTTTATGGGCAGATTATTCTATAGAGTAGTGAAACTGTCGGGGAGTAAAAAGTTAGCAGGTAAAATATTTAAAAAGGTTCACGATAATTTTGGAGGAAATTTACTGTTTCTTGTAAGCGGTGGTGCTGCTTTACCCAAGCATGTTGGAACTATTTTTAAAACGCTCGGTTTTGATGTGCTTGAGGGCTTTGGTATGACAGAGGCTGCACCAATGATAACGTTTACCCGACCAGGTAAGGTTAAAATTGGTTCTCCAGGTCAAACCCTCCCCAGTATTGAGATGAAGATTCGTGATGGGGAAATTGTTGCAAGGGGCCGAAATGTGATGCAGGGATATTATAATAGACCCGAAGAAACAGCAGAGGTACTAAAAGATGGCTGGTTGTACACAGGTGACTTAGGTCGGATAGATAAGGATGGTTACCTATATATTACAGGTCGCAAAAAAGATATAATTATTCTTTCCAGCGGTAAAAATATTAACCCAGTTGAGCTTGAAATTGCTTTCGAAAAAGCTTTCGATGAGGTTATCGAAGCGGGCGTATTTCTTCATAATAACTACCTGCATCTTGCCATTTTACCCGATTTAGAGAAGATGGCAGAACTTGGTGTAGAAGATGTGAATGCTTATTTTAAGAAGGAGGTAATTGCTAAATTCAATGCTAATCTCTCAGCGTACAAGCGCATACTTAAATTCGCTATTGTTGATACGGAACTTCCACGCACGCGCTTAGGAAAAATTCAACGGTTCAAGCTGGCAGAGCATGCCCAGAGCAAAACAGGAAAAGAGGGGAAGTCCGATTACCTTCCTACGGAATACTTTATGGCTGTTAAGCATTACATTGAAACACAAATCGATTTTGATATTAAGCCCAACCATCATGTTGAGTCTGATTTAGGCCTCGATTCGCTTAACAAAATGGGACTTCTTGATTATATTGAGAGAAGTTTTGGCGTTAAAATGGACGACAAAAAGCTCACAAGCTTTCCTACCCTTAGCGATTTAGCCGATTATATAAAAGAGAAGAAAAAATGGTTTAGAGAAGAAACAAGTAGCTGGGCCGAAACACTAAAGGAAAAGGTTGATATTAAACTACCAAAATCATGGCCAACCCATAATATATTTAAAAGCTTAGCTAAATACTTCTTTAAAATATACTTCCGATTTAAGGGAGAAGGTGTTGAAAATATTCCCGAGGGACCATGTATTATAACCCCTAATCACCAGAGTTTTATCGACGGGCTTTTTGTTGCCACTTTCTTAAAGCGTAAGGTATTTAGGCAAACCTATTTTTATGCTAAGAAGAAACATGTAAATAATGGGTTTCTCAGATTCCTGGCTCGTACAAATAACGTGATAGTTGTTGATATGGAAGGAAACCTTAAGGAGTCGATTCACCAAATGGCGGCAGCTTTAAAAGAAGGACGAAAAGTTATAATCTTCCCCGAAGGAACACGCTCAAAAACTGGTGAACTAGGTGAGTTTAAGAAAACCTTCGCAATTTTAAGTACCGAGTTAAATGTGCCGGTTGTACCTGTTGTTATTGAAGGGGCAGATAAGGCTTTGCCTGTTGGCGCAAAAATACCAAGACCTTGGAAGAAGGTAGTAGTTAAGTTTTTAGAACCTATAAACCCAGAGGGTTATACTGCTGAATCGATGGCTGAAGGGGTTCATAATAAAATAGAGGAGGTTTTGACTGGTAATGCTAGCTAGTTTTTAAATAGATAAGGTAAATTAAAAAGGGGTTGCCTTAAGGCAACCCCTTTTTGTGTGTTCTTTATTTACTCATTGCTTCAACCTCAACCTTACTAGCCTTTGACTGTTGGCTTGTATTTATTATTTCGGTGCTCTGCACCTTAACCATTGGTTTTTATCCCATAACTCAAAATCCATAACTCAAAACCTGTAACTCGCAACTCGTAACCCTCTCAACCTCAACCTCACTAACTTTTCACTATTCACTGCTCCCGTCTCAACCTGCCCACCGCTTCGGTACGAGCCCTATCGTGTGGTTTTTGCTCCTTATACCTTCCATAGCCCTACATCAATATTGAGTTTACTGGCGAATGCAGGTATTCAGTGCATTGCTACTACCCATTCGTTTACTCCCTCGAGCCACTTGAAATAAACTTAAAACTCTGAGTTTATCCAGCTTCTTTACGAGGTGCTAAAGGTTTTATTTTGTATCGCTATTCTCCGGAGTAGGTTAATAATTAGAGTGTTTAGAACTGCTTCTGTTTGTTTTGGAGTGAGTTATTATGTGTACCATATAAAACTTGTTTGATTAGGGTAATGATTATGCGTTCGTTTCTCATTTTTTTTTGCTTAATTTCATATTATTAAAATTTAATTGGGATATGAAGTGTAGATTCAGAATGGCCTGCACTTATTTTTGTAATATGGTATTTGTTTCATCGTAAGATATGAACGAATTTAACCTTCTCTAATTATTATAAAGGAACGAGGTATTTAAATAGTTTTGTTGCCTTTTATTGTTTCAATGTTGTTTTAGTTTCATTTACTATAGGCTAGACTATGTTTTGTATTACAGCATATTAATAAATTTATTTAATGCAGATTTTTAAAAGTATACGAATAAACTTGCTGCTTTGCTTTGCTCTGCTTTTTGTTTGTGGGGTAGTATATGCTCAACCTGATGTAAATTCAGAGCAAATAGGAAATAATCTAAAGCAGCATATTGAGTTTTTGTGCTCGCCTAAGCTAATGGGACGAAGTACTTTAACTGGGCACGACAGGCTTGCTTCACTGTATGTTGATTCAGTTTTCTTATCTTTTAACCTAATGGGTTTTCCAAATTTTGCCGAGGTAACCTATACTCAAAAGTTTAATGTTTACAATACCATTTCAACACAGCAGCTGCTAATAGTTAACGATGAAACTTTTTTGTTTAAGGACGATTTTGTGTACGTAGGCAAAATGCCTCCCTTGGATAAGCAGTTTGAAGTTGTTTTTGGTGGAGTTTTTAATGAGCAAAGCATAAAGAAGTTAGATTTAAGCGGAAAGGCGTTACTGGTTTTTGCTGAAAATTTTGGCCTTGTATCAATCCAAATTCAGCAAGTTGCCTCTGATGCAGGTTGCTCATTGGTATTGGTTGTTAATCCGTTGCACCAGACTGGGTTTTATTCGCTTTCGCGCAAGGTTAGAGCCAATGATGCGTTTGCCAACTTCCGCATTGAGCCCAAGAAAGAGCCTCTGGTTAGGTCTCTCTTGTCGCGTACAAAAGGGAACGTACCCGTAGTTTTTATTACTGATAGGGTGGCGAAAAGCATTTTGAGAGTAGACTCCAAAGATTTATTACAAAAAATAGAGAAGAATGCACCGATTAGTTTACCCAGTATTCAATCTAAAATAGTATTTGCGCTTAACCAACAAATTGATACCCTACCCACGCAAAATGTGGTGGGTTGGATTGCCGCACAAGAGCAAACACAACAAAGCGTTGTGGTAAGTGCGCATTTCGATCACCTTGCGCCCCAGGGTCAGTATTGGTATCCCGGTGCCGACGATAATGCATCGGGTACGGCTGTTATGCTCGAAGTTGCTAGATTATTATCGGAGGATTTGAAAACAGGCTATAAGCCAAGGCGAAACATCGTGTTTGCAGGCTTTACTGCCGAAGAAATAGGCCTATTGGGCTCGCAGTATTACTCGTTAAACCCTATTTTTTGCACTGATAGCACCGCTGCATTTATCAATATTGATATGGTTGGTAGGCTTGTTGAAACTGGGGGCAATAGCAAAAATATATTTGTAAATGGAGACAATCGAATTGAAGAATTTCTGCAAACTTTAAATACCCTGAATTCTGATACCACCCAGGTTATTGATACAAAAATGTTTACGGGGACGGATGACATCCTTCTCTCAGACTATTTTCATTATAACAAATTAGGGTTGCCATCGTACCTTTTAACCACAGGCTTGCACATCGATTACCATAGGCCTACCGATACCCCCGAAAAGCTATCGTACACCGGAATGACTAAAATTGTGAGGTTGGTGTACGATGCTATTCGTTACTATGCCGATACAGAAAATCCTTGGGCAGTTCGGGAGTAAAACGGCTAAAAGTATAAATCTCTTTCGCCTTTTTTTATCAGTGCAATGCGACTTCTAATCTCAGCAGGGTTGGCATGGTCGTTTAGTTCGCCCAGTGTTTTTTCTATTAATTTCCACCCTTTGGTTTGTACTTCGGGTGTTGCATAGTCTACTAAATACTCGCTAAGGGTTAGAATGGCGTTGGGAGTACAGTACCTTTTAATAAAACCTGGTACCGAAAATTCCATAAAATGCTCACCTGTTCGGCCTAAACGGTAGCAGGCAGTGCAGAATGAGGGTAGGTTTTCGTGGTCAATTAGTTCCTCAATAATTTCGGCGAGCGAGCGGTTATCGTTAATCATAAACTGCTCTCGATTAAGGTTTTGATCTTCGTTTTTGGATTGTGAATAGGAGCCAAGCTCGAGTTTTGTACCGCCATCAATTTGCGAAACGCCAAACTGTATAACCTCGCGCCTAACAGCAACCGACTCTCTAGCGGTGAGTATCATACCTGTATATGGAACGGCTAGCCTTAAAATGGCTACTATTTTAACAAAATCCTTATCGTTAACTTCATACTCTGCTGAAGAATTTACCGATGAGGCACTTTTTAGCCGAGGGAATGAAATGGTGTGTGGCCCCACGTTGTAACAAGCCTCAAGGTGGTTAGTGTGGCGAACCAGCCCAAGCACTTCGTAGCGCCAGTCGTAAAGTCCAAATAGCGCACCAATGCCCACATCGTCTAAACCAACCTCCTGAGCACGGTCAAGACTAGTTAAGCGCCAATTAAAGTCGCGTTTTTTACCGCTTAAATGATATTTTGCGTATGCCTCGGGGTTATACGTTTCCTGAAAAACCTGATATGTTCCAATTCCAGCTTCCTTAACCGTTCTAAACCCTTCAATATCAAGTGGGGCAGCATTTATATTAACCCTTCTAATTTCGCCGTTACCCTTTTTTATACCGTAAACTAGGCGAACGTTGTCTGCAATAAATTCGGGAGAGTAATCTTTATGCTCACCGTAAACAAGTATCAAGCGTTTTTGTCCGTTATCTTCCAGCGCTTCAACCTCTTTTACAATCTCTTCATTGGTAAGGGTTACCCTAACTGCTTCCTTGTTCGATGTTCTAAATCCGCAGTATGTACAGTTGTTTGTGCATTTATTGCCAATGTAAAGCGGGGCAAAAAGTACAATTCTATTTCCGTATACCTTTTTTTTGAGGTCGCGGGCTGTATTTAGTATCTCTTCCACCAGTTCGGGGTCGGTGGTATTTACCAACACTGCGGTTTCTTCAAGCGAAAGTCTTTTCTTGTCATACGCCTTGGCAATTACCTCTCGCACCCTTTCGGGAGTAGATTTGGTGTTGTTAATGTAGTTCCAAATTTCGCCTGGGTCAATGAAAGGCTTCATCGGCTCATCGGGGATGTTGTACTTTTCGGGAATGAATTTCATAACAATATGTTTTATATGATTAAAATGAGATGCTTGCTCTTAGGTAAATATTTCTGCCCGGTTCAATGCTAATGGCGCCACGGTTGGTGGAGAGATGATTGGTGTAGCTTACGTTGGTTAGGTTATCAACACCTGCAAATAGTTGAACGTTTGAAAAGCCAAGATTAAATTTGGTAGAGCTAACCCTGAGGTCAATTCTATGGTAGCCGTCGGTTACAATTTCACCGCCAGCAATTTTATCCTGCTTGCTTGTGCCTAGGATACTGGCCTCAATGGTTCCAATTCTATTTATATTATAACGTAAGCCAAACCTGCCGCTAAGTGGTGGAATTTGGGGTAAGTTTTCATCTGCTTCTGTATCTTTCCCCCTAACGTACGCACCAGAACCAAAAATTACCAATCCTTTTGTAACCTTGTACTGAAGTTTTATGTCGGTTCCGTAAAGCATTGCTGAGCTAACGTTCGCATTTACCAATGCGGGGAGAGTATCTTTAGTACCTGCTAAAGGCCCGGTTGTTGTGGTGTATATGTATTCGCCTGGGGTTTCAACAATCATATTGTTTATCCAGTTGGCAAAAATATCAACCTGCATCGTGAAGCTCTGTTTCCAAACTCTAAACCCTAGGTCAGTAGCATAGCCACTTTCCGATTTTAGCGTTGGGTCGCCAAGTAGGACAAGGTTACCCAAATCGATAAACTTAAAACTTTCTTCAAGTGATGGCGCCCTAAACGAACGGGCAAAGTTTGCCGAGAGGTCTATGTCTTTTAAAACTCTGTACAGTAGTCCCGCATTGGCACTCCACGAGAATAGGTTTTGCTTACCCGCTTCGAACGTAACACGCTGGTTGGGTGGCGAATCGTTACGTGTGCCATTTACTATTAGGTAGTCAATATCGAAATTTTGCTCATTCTTAGTTTGAATACCATCGGCTCTACCGCCAATAATCAGGGTAAGCTTATCATCTAGCAGGCGACTTTCGTTCTGTACAAATATCCCCGCTGTTGCAAAATTAGATTTTGGCGTGGGAGTTTCGCCCCTTACCATATTGTTGGTAGCTACTAAGGCGCCAAGTGGATTGAAAACCTCAACCTTAATGTATTTTTGTCTTTCGGTGTAAAGTTCTCGTGCCCAAGCATCAATACCCGCAATAAGGGTATTATTTTCTGTAAAGTTCCAAGTGCCTTGTAGCTGTAACCCATTGGTTCTATGTTCGCCAGTGGGAGTGAAGTACTGTGGGCTAATTCGCTGTATGCCGCCTATGGGCGTAGGTTTATCTGTAGCGGGCGCATTGGGAAATAGTAGCACATCGCGAAGAATAAACTGATTGAAATAGCTGAGTTTAAGTGATGAGAGCGTATTTGTTAAGTCTGTTATTTCGTAGCTGGCAGAGAACAGTTGGCGACCAATATCGCTATATGTTGCTGTGGCAGGGCCCGGAAAGGCATCGCCACCCGGAATTCCCACATCGGTTGCCCAGTATCGCTGGTATTGGGCTTTAAGGGTATGATTTTTAAAGGGCTTAAAGCCCACCCGCGCCGACACATTATTGCTTGTAAACTGGCTATTTAGAAGTTCGCCCTTGGGAGTTTTAATATTCTGGGCATCGCTATATGTGCCGCTTACCTTAACATACCACTTATCGGCGCCAGCATTAATATTACCGTAGCCCGAGTAGTTGCTGTTTGCCGATGCAAATCCGCCAATTAGGTTTCCCGAGAGGTGTGGCTCGCTAGAGAAGTATCCATTCTTAGTTATGATGTTAACAATACCACCCATTGCTCCCGTGCCGTAGAGTGCTGATTGCGCGCCCTTAACCACTTCAACTCGCTCAACATCATTTACATCAATCATTGAGAGCGATGCGGTAAGGTCGGTGGCTGTTTCAACCCTAAAGCCGTCAACCAGCGTAACAAGCCTGTTCTCGCTTAGTCCACGAATATTTATGTTTGTTGCCCAAACCCCATCGCCACCCATTGAAACGCCTGGCTCGTTGGCTAGTACGCTGGAAAGTGAAATGGCAGACTGATGCTGGAAATCGTATTTACCAACCACAGCAAGTGGTGTTGGCAGCTCTTTAATACTTCGGTTTACCCTAAAACTTGATACTACCACTTCGCCAAGCGGAAAGGGTTGAGGAGTGAGCGTAAAGGTAAGTTCTGAATTGCTTGAAATGCTAACCGCTTGCTGCATTGGTGCGTAACCTATTATGCTTAGGTTAACCATATAGCTATCGGCAGGAAGATTGAATACGAACTTGCCATTTACATTGGTAACGGCAAAAAAATCTGTTCCCTTAGCATTTGTTGGTATGGCCTGAATGGCAACACCCTCCAGCGCTTCCTGCGAAATGGAGTCAATTACAACTCCCTGTAAACGAAAGTCTTGTGAATTAACCCTGTGCGAAATTGATAAGGCGCTAATTACTAACAGTAACCAAATTCTACTCATTGTGCGTGTTCTTTAAAAGTACCGATTTAACTTGAATGCCTCCTAATCGGCCTAGCTGGCCGGTTAATGAACCAATCTCGTCGGTGGTACCTTCAAGAACAAGAGAAATAACACTTTGCCCAGTGCTGCGAGGCAGCCCTTGGCGTCCGATAATAATTTGGGAATGTTTCGAGATGATGTCGTTGAGAAGCTGTACGCTTTCACGACCTTCAACAAGAATAAGTGCAGTTCCAACTCTCTTTTCCATCAGAATACCTTTGGATTAGATTGATTTTTAATTTTATAATACTTTGTAAAACCTTGATTTGGAATAAATTCCGCTTCTCAGTTATGTTTACAATAGTTGTTGTTATTCAGTTAACAAATGTATGGCTATTTTGTTTTATTGCAAAATGTTTATGAACATAAATTTGTGGGGTTGTGCCATTTTATTTATCCTGCCCTTTCAGGGCGTAAAACTTTACCAATACAAACCAACCCGAGGCGCTGCCTCGGGCTGAATTTAACTGGGCTTTCAGCCCGATTTACAAATACGTTTACGCCACGAAGTGGCAATTTAACCCAGCCCCGCTACCGCACGATAAAATCGTGCGGTAGCGGGGCAAAGAAAATTATTGTATTTGCTTTACGAGTTTCATAGCGAGTTATACCACACGATGAAATCGTGCGGTAGCGGGGAACCCGTAGGGTTCAAATATTTATAGAAAATAGATAAGCGAAGAGCATACGACCCCGACGGGGTCGAACCATTTAACAAAACATATTAGCTATAAACATTCAATCCCTACGGGATTATTAAGCAAGCTGAATTGTTGTTCGGCTTCGACTTTGTTGGACCTTAAATCTATTTTTAACCTGCCCTTTCAGGGCGTAAAACTTTACCAATACAAACCAACCCGAGGCGCTGCCTCGGGCTGAATTTAACTGGGCTTTCAGCCCGATTTACAAATACGTTTACGCCACGAAGTGGAAATTTAACCCAGCCCCGCTACCACACGATGAAATCGTGCGGTAGCGAAGCAAAGAAAATTATTGTGTTTGCTTTACGAGTTTCATAGCGAGTTATACCACACGATAAATCGTGCGGTAGTGGTGAACCCGTAGGGTTCAAATATTTATAGAAAATAGATAAGCGAAGAATATACGACCCCGACGGGGTCGAACCATTTAACAAAACATATTAGCTATAAACATTCAATCCCTACGGGATTATTAAGCAAGCTGAATTGTTGTTCGGCTTCGACTTTGTTGGACCTTAAATCTATTTTTAACCTGCCCTTTCAGGGCGTAAAACTTTACCAATACAAACCAACCCGAGGCGCTGCCTCGGGCTGAATTGAACTGGTTCTTCAGCCCGATTTACAAATACGTTTACGCCACGAAGTGGCAATTTAACCCAGCCCCGCTACCACACGATGAAATCGTGCGGTAGCGGTGGCGGAGCTTTAACAACTAGTTGTGCTACAATCCTCCTAATCTAAACCTTTAACCTTACAAAGCGTTATTGAGTTGATTTCTAATAATTACTCATTGAGCACAATGGCAAAAATTAATATGATTTGATTAGTTTTGTATCCTATAAGAATAAAAAAATGCGAATTAAGTTTCCGATACTACTTGTTGTAACGCTAATCTTTTTGGGTTGTCAACATCAACCAAAACAGACCGATACCATTACCATTGCCACCCTAAAAGGCCCATCGGCTATGGGGATGATAAAGTTTATTGATAGTGTTAATACTGTAAACGGCAGCCATATTAAGGTTGAAATACTTAATGAGCCCATTCAGGTTCGTAAAATGGTAATTGATGGGAGTGCCGATTTTGCCATTCTTCCCACCACAATGGCTGCAATTCTATATAATAAAGGGATTGATTACAGGCTGCTAGCCATTCCGGTTTGGGGAACGCTTTACCTTTTTGGTAATGATACTACCATAACCGAATGGGAGCATTTAAGGGGGAAGAGGATACACGCTATGGCAAAGGGTATGACCCCCGACGTGCTTTTTCGGTACCTGCTAATGCAGCACGGTTTAGACCCCGACAAAGACGTTACGCTCGATTATAGTTTCCCAACTCATATTGATTTAGCCAATGCGGTGGCTGCGGGTCAGGCTAATTTAGGCGTAATTTCGGAGCCAATGGTTAGTCTTGTTATGCAGCGTAACACCAATGTTAAATCAATTTTCGATTTGAATGCCGAGTGGGAGAAGGTTTTAGACGTGCCAATTGCTCAAACCGCATTTATTGTAAAGGGTAAGTTTGCCGAAAGCAATATGGAGGATGTTGAGAGGATTATGCAAAGCTATCAGTACTCAACCCAATGGGTTAACCAGTACCCCGATAGCGCGGCAAATCTTATAGTGAAGTACAATATTTTGCCCAATGCTCAGGTGGCTGCAAATGCTATTACGCGGTCGAACCTAAAGTTTGTTAAGGCAAATACTATTAGTACACAAATTAGCTCGTACCTAAATATTTTTTACCAAATGAGCCCCGATATAATAGGAGGGAAGTTACCCAATGAAAATTTTTACCAGTAGATATAAGCTTATCAGTGTTTCCGCAGTGGTTTTTATGCTCCTTCTGTGGAAAGGGTTGGCACTATATTTTAACTCCGATTTTATTCTGCCACATCCTGAAGGGACGCTGGTAAGAACCATTAGCCTGTTTGGCGAGAGCCAATTCTTACTTATTGTTGGTGCTACCATATTGCGAGGTGTTTTGGGATTTATTATTTCGCTGGTTTTTGGAGTGGTTTTCGGAATTTTAGCGGGAGTTAGTCGCGATTTTAATGCTTTTCTGAAGCCCATTCTGGTAGTTTTGCGCTCAACCCCAGTAATTGCCATAATTCTGCTGGCACTTATTTGGCTTAATGCCAACTCTGTACCTGTTTTTATTGCCATACTCACTATGTTCCCTTTTATTTGCACAAATACCATTGATGGCATTAGGAGTGTTGATAAGCAGCTGGTTGAAATGGCCTGGATTTACAAGGTAGGCAGGTTTCGCATTGCAAAGGAGGTTTATTTGCCTGCCATTATGCCCTTTATAATTAGCGGTGCATCAAGTGCAATGGGTATAGGTTGGCGTGCCATTATAATTGGCGAGGTACTTAGTCAGCCACGTTACGGAATAGGCACCGTAATGCAGTCGGCACAAACCTTTTTAAATGTTGATGCGGTAATTGCGTGGACTATTATTGCCGTACTTTTAAGCTATGTTTTTGAGCGAATAATTAGGTTAACAGAGAAACGAATAGTGGTTTGGAGAGATTAGCAATGGGTTTACAAATAAAAGGATTAAGTAAGAGTTTTGACGATTTGTTGCTGTTTAGCAATTTCAATATGGATTTTGCTGAGGGTAGCATTACCTGTATTTTAGGCCCTTCGGGCGGAGGTAAAACCACTCTGCTTAATATGATTGCTGGCCTCGTAAAGCCCGACTCAGGTAGTATGCTAGGGTTTAACGGTAAGGTTTTGTCGTACATATTTCAGGACCCCAGGCTTTTGCCTTGGAAAACCGTACGGGGTAATATCGAATTTGTTCTGCCTCACAGTGAGCCACATAGCCAGCGAGAATCAATAGCAAATAGCCTTATTAAGCTGGTTGAACTCAATGGGTTTGCCAACTACTATCCCTCGCAGCTTAGCGGCGGAATGCGTCAGCGTGTTTCTATTGCTCGAGCTTTTGCTTACCCATCCGATTTAATTTTGATGGATGAACCCCTTAAAGGGCTCGATGTGAAGTTGAAAATGAGCTTACTCCGTTCATTTATAAAGATTTGGCAGGGCGATAAGCGCACCGTAATATTTGTTACGCACGATGTTGACGAGGCTCTTATGCTGGGCGATAGCATTGTTGTGCTGGGTAACCAACCCATTGATATAAAGGCAAGGGTAAGTATTGATATTAAAAAGCATCTGCGAGATATTGGCTCAGATTATTTTAAAAATCTTAGAGGTATATTGCACAACGCCTTGAACGATTAGCCCCTCAAGTACCTTCCCTTACTTTTATATATTTTATTATTTAACGTTCTCTTCCACAAATAAATTAGAAGTAAACCGCTTCAAAAATAGCCAATGGAGCATCTTTTCCCGCATTTAGGCATAGTGTATCGTTACTAATGGTGTAATTATTAGTCCGAAGGAGTACTCTCAGAAAAGCACTTTCATCTATATCAACATCAGGACAAACTTTTAGCGATATGGCCAAATTCTCGTTAATTGAAATACCGCTTGCTTCGGTTAATGTGTATTGCCCAGTGAAATGATTGCAACCTGCAAAGCCCGAAATACTTCCATCACTTCGTAGTGTAAAATATTGCTCTCTTTCCTGATTAGCAGCCATTTGCACAGTATCGCCTTCTAGTTTTATAAGTTTCCAATATTTATTTACAATCTCATTATCACTCATTTCATAAAACGTGGCCAGTGGCGCTCTACGTCCAACATTGAGCATTAATTTTCCGTTGTCAATTGTGAAGTTGTCGGCTGTATTTAATAGCTCTAACACTTTACTTTCCAATTCCATTTCCAATTCTGGACAAGCCATAAGGGTAGTTCCCAGCTGGCTGAATTTAATTTGACTTTCGTTTTCAATGGCGTAGCTGCCAATTAGGCGGTTGCAACCAGTAAATCCACTTACAATGGTGTCCTCAGTTAAATCTATATAAATAGGAGAGTTTGCAGCTATTTGCTCACCATCAAGAACGCTTAATTCCCACTTTTTGTGTATGGTATTTAAGTCTGTTTCTTTTTCCTTGTTTCCTGTTCCGCAGCTTACTAAAAGTACCGCCAGCATTGTAATCATTGTGTGTTTCATAGTTTCGTTTTTTTTAGTATTTCAGTGTATTTTTCACAACAAAGTTTAAGCATCTTATTTTCTCACTTTACTTTTTTGTATGTTCCAAAAGCCATAAACCTCACTAACATTCGAGGCGGTCATAAAAGTTTTAATCTTATTATCATCAATAAACTTCATAAGCTTTGCAAACTCATCTTTCGTTAAAATGCTTACAACTTCAATCATATTTTCAGATGAAGACCCACCCCTCACATCATACAAGGTTGCGCCCCTATTTAATTCTTTTATTATAAAGTCTTTTATTCGGTCGCCCTCTTTGGATATTATGCAAAGTTTTTTCTTCATATTAAGACCCGATGTAAAGTGATTAACTATCAGTCCGTTAACCCACGTTCCAATTAGTCCTATTATAACTAGCCTTAAATCATTAATTGCAAATGCAGTGCAACATATAGCGGCTCCGGCAATAGTTACCGAAGTACCTATGTCGATATTTGTGAATTTATTGACAATTTTTGCTAAAATATCTAACCCACCAGTGGACGCATTTATTTTGAATAGAAGGGCTTGCACGAAGCCTAAAATAACAACGAAACAAATTAAATCGAACCAGTGGTCTTGCATTATACTTTCAGAAATAGGGAAAAAAGTTTCTAGAAAAAACAGCCAAGGAGAAAGAATTAGAGCTGTATAAACTGTTTTTAATCCGAACTCTCTTCCTATAAAAATATAGGCTAGCACCAATAAAAATGAATTAATGATTAAAGAAACTACAGAAACAGGGACATCTGTCAGGGTGTAAATAACAATAGACAGTCCAGAAATAGAACCAATTATTAACTTACTTGGTACAAGAAAAAAGTGAACTGCAATAGCCACTATAAACATACCAAAGGTCATTACAAACAGCTCGTGCCAAAATTTTTTGCTGTATATTATTGCTTTCATACCCAACGTTTTTTGTTAAGAACAAATTAGAATTCAGAAGTAGAAAAAAACTTTTTTTCGACTGGTGAACGTCATTCTTTTTTTGTTCATAAACAATTCTTTTCAGTTGCTTTAGAGCAGATAACTAATCTTTATTTTACACTTGTATATTGCCTATTATCAGTGGTATATATGGTTTTATAATCTGGTATATGAGGATATAATATTATTTCACTTTTTGTTTTTAACTATGTGACCCTCTATTTCTATACTGCTTCAGTTTTTATGATGCAATCGACTTTTTGAATTCTCTTTTCGTTTTGGAATTAATTGTGCACCACAACATAGTAAGAAAAGTAAAATATGCTTCCGTTTAACTGTTTCTGGGCTAGAAAATCAGATGTTACTTAAAGTTAATAATTAGCTGAGTTCTAAATCTCTGCTTCTGAATAATTGTATTAAATTTACTCAATTGCTGAAAATTCAACGGTAACCTTGGTTCCAACACCCTCTTGGCTTTCAATTTCAATTACGCCATTGTTTATGGTTACCAACTCTTTACAAAGTGCGAGCCCTAAGCCTGAACCTATTTCCCCATTGGTGCCCATTGTTGCCTCGTTGGTTTCGAATTTTAAGAGCGAATCGATGATTTCTGGTTTAATACCTCGACCTGTATCTGAAACAGTTAAGCGAACTTTTTTAAGAATTTTTTCTGATGTAATGGTTATGGTTCCGCCATTTGGGGTAAATTTAATAGCGTTTGATACCAAGTTACGAACAATGGTTTGTATCATATTTGTGTTTCCTAAAATATATGTTTCTTTCCCTTCGTTAATTTTTAAATGGATCGATTTTAAAGTTACAGAGCTGCTAAAAAGATTAGTGCTATCGGAAATTAATTGACTTAAATTAATCCGCTCATTATCAAATTCATTTAGATACTTTGATTTTGTTGCCCACTCTAGCAAGTTTTGTAAAAGATGAAAAGTAGAATGACTCAACGTGTTTAGTATTGCAAGATATTTTTTCCTTTCAACCTCGTTCAAATCGGTTTTATTTTCTAGCAAATCCAAGAAATTCATAATATTCCCTACCGGTCCCCTAAGGTCATGCCCAATAATAGATAGAAATTTAGTTTTAGATTTAAGTTGACCTTCTAATTCCATATTTAGCCGAATATTTACAGCGGATAAAAAGCCGAACGTTAAAGCAATCATGACAATACCCGAAAAAATATGCATAAAAACCACGGTATTGTTTAACATAAATGGATCAAAATTTGGGTTCGTAATTATAGCGTATAGATTAAGCAATACTTGAATTAGAAAAATGGTGTACGAAACGGCATTAAGAAGGAAAACTTTTCTAAGATATTTTTGGGATGAATCCAATCGGAGCATTTCAATAATGCCGAGTACACAATACGTAATTATGAACAATTGGTGTATGCCAATTTGAATACGATATAAATGAAAAATTTCAAAGAAAATAATGGATTGTAAAATATCTAAGATTGGTAAGCCAATAAAAATCCATTTATTAATTTTTTTCCCTTTAAACTTCCAAATGCCTGCTAAATATACATAAAGGCCAACAGTAAGAAACAGTGGGAAACCAACAAGTGCAAAGGAGCTTTCGATAGGCGAAACGGCTTTTAAAAATAGTCCAATACCTACTATAATGGCGCCTGTAGCCCAATATTTAAGGCCATAGTCATAAGATTTTTTTTGCAAGAAAAATAGATAGAATCCCGTTATCAGACTAATACCGGAATTCATAATAGTTAAAACTAGCAGGTTACTCATTTCCATAATTACAATTGTTAAAACTATACCTTTCTTTGTTTATTTTCGAAGAATGTTTCGATTTGAGCATATAAGGGAAAACCCAATTTAAGTAAACCGTATCCCGATATTGATGGACAGACAAAACATATTCGTATCGCACCATTATTGTTATAAAATCGGCTGCAAGGTAATTAGATAATTTGTAACTAATGAGCCCCCACTAGGCTTTTTTCCGGCCCTGTTCTCTGCTGAAGCAGTAGATAATAATCTCCAGGAGTTATTTCCTTTTTCAGTTTGATAGCCTTTAGGATGAGTTTACTCAACTGCTGGGGATTCAAAAGTAATCTTGGTTCCAATACGTCCGAAATGGAATTTTCTGGCGCTGACCTCTCGGTCATTGTAGTTTGGCAGGGAACCGTCAATGTTTCCGATGAATCTCAAAACCCAAGGATTAATCGGCAAAACGAAGTGTCGCTACTGGGACTATGGGCAATAAACTGTCAAATAGGTTATCACGTATTCGCAGTGTAGCACATTACAAATTTATTTATATGAATTTACAAGGGCGATATGTTTTAGCTTTTCTCCGATGGTATTGGGGGGAGAAATATTAAGTTTTTTCTTCAGAACTTCAGATTGCTTTAATGCATATTTTTATGCTTAATGCTAAAGAGTAAAAGCATTGCCTATCAAGAACCATTGAAGAGTATCAAAGAAATTAAAAGTTGGCAGATGATGTGCTGGTCGTAGGCGTAAGGCTTAGTATAATGCTACGCAATTTGCCAGTGGAGCGGAATTACATTCTGTACTCATTTCAATTTTAAATTATGGCACATATTTTGTAAATGTCACTCTTTAAACCAAAAAAATAACCTATATGAAAATGATTATTGTTTTAGCCTTAGTTGCTTTATTTACAATTCCTTCTTTTGCTCAGGAATCAAATGTTTCTGAGGAAAAAAATGTTGTTAAAATCAACACATTAAGTTTAATTGTTGGAACTGGATCAATTTTCTATGAAAGAAAATTTGAGGATAATTTATCAGGACAGCTAGGTGTTGGCTACTTAAACTTCGGTAATGATGACACAAGGTTCTCCGGATTAATAGTAACACCCGAAGCACGTTTCTATCCTAAAAAAGATGCAATTGATGGACTTTATTTAGCACCCTATGGTCGTTACCAAAATTACAGCCTAAAAAGTGGAGATGATAAAGCAACTTATTTTAATATTGGTGGTGGCATAGTGATTGGACGCCAGTGGATTAAGGAATCTGGATTTACCATGGATCTATTCTTTGGTGGGCATTATGGTTCTGGTAAGATTGATGTTGAATCTGGTACTGAGGAATCATTCAGTACTGGAATTTTTGACGGCTTCAGTACCCGCATGGGATTCTCAATAGGTTTTGCCTTCTAGTAGAATTTGACGCAACATAAAAAATTTAGGCTGTTTTTTCAATGTATTTGTTTATCAGGAATACCCTGATTACCCAGAAAGACCAAAAAGGCTAGCGAACGCTAGCCTTTTTACTAATTATTCCATGAGCATATCGCCTTAATCTCCCACTGCTGTAAGATTAGGAAAGCTGAGTGCGTCCTTGGTTCTAGGTTGCAAATATGCGCTAGCAGGAGTAGTACCTAATTTGTGTGCGAATTACTATTAATTTGTAGATTCAATACTATGTAAGGACTTGGTTACACTTCAAATACTGCTATTAAACTATTACACCCATATTTGTAGTATTTCAGGCATAGAGAAGTAATCCGGCCAATATAATAATGATTCTTACTTTCTAGCTTTTTGCAGCATAGGCAGCAGGGAGTACTTTGGCCTCTCTTTATTTAATCAATTTTAAACCCTCGAGGGCTGAAGCATCATCAGGAGTATGTAGGAGTACTTTATTAAAAAGTACTTTTGCCTCTTTAAATTTCTGAAGGGCAAACTTATTCCATGCAAGCAGAATCATAGTGTCATAATCGAATGGGTACAGGTTAATAACTTTATCGAGGTATTTATCAGCGATTTCATAGTTTCCTCTATTATAGTATATTAACCCCATTCTATAGTTTACTAGTGTATTTTGAGGATCAATCTCTAAAGTTTTAGAATAGAGGGTAATGAGCTTATCCCATTGAGCTTGCGCAGCAAGTGGGTAGGCCATGCCAAGGCGAGATTCAATGGAGTAGGGTTTTAATGATATTGCTTTTCCGTAGTAGTTTTCAGACTCATTAAGTTTGCCCGCCAAGTAGTATAGCCAGCCAAGCCTTAGGTTTACCTCATACGAATCATCGTTGTAGGCCTTGACTAACCTTTCGGCAGCTTTTGCATATTCGCCCTTTTTCTCAAGTACATAACTCTCTTTAAATGCAGTAGTTATGTTGTCTTGACTATAAGTTTTGGTCTGCAGTACCGTTACCAATAAAACTGTAAGTATTAGGCCTGTTTTTTTTATAAGTTCCATACTAGTCCTCCTGTAATTGAGTAGTTATTGTATTCAATGGGATTGTGTTTTTTGTCAACATTCATGCTTTCAATAAAGTGGCTTTCTATTTGGGTATAAGTATAGCTAATTTTAAGGTTTAGTTTAGGGTTGATTACCACAATGGCTCTAGCGCCACCCATTTGTTTTATTGTACCTATTCCATTAAAAACCGAAGCCCCATTGTTGGCAACAAAGTTGGTAATATTACCCAACGTTATATGTCCCTCAAGCCATAAATAATCTAGCGTTTTAAATCCAATCAGCTGGTTGAAAATCAGCCTATCATTATGAGTACTATTAGAGTAAAGTTCTCTTTGAAAGGAAGCCGTTGAAACAGCATAAAGATTCAAATTACCCAAAGGGTAAAGGGCTAGGCTTAAATTACCTTGGGTTTGAATGGCGGAGTTAAGGTTAGCAAATGAAGCAGAAGTTCCTAATGTGAGGTATTTCAGGTCTTTGTATAGCGATATAAATCCAACCAAATCGGTTTTTTGCACAATTTCTGTATTAGTATAAATTATGCCTTGTCTAAAATATGTTACCTCTATCGGATATCGAATGTTTACAATATGTATTCCATAGCGCAGGTTTAGGCTTTTTGCAACTCTTGAGTTTCCCGAAAGGTAGTATTGATTTATTGAGGTTTTATAATTATCATTGGTCTCAATCGTTCCGTTTTCTACTAGGTATTCAAATGATTCTTTTTGGATATTTGTATAGGTGTGATTTAGCGAAAACTTTGGATTAATATCATGCCTTAGACCGATACTAAGGGTATTTAAACTTTTGGTAATTCCCTGCAAACCATCATTCGGAGCGGTATAGTTAGCCGGAAAATTCTCAATGGCAGAATCATCTGCCATGATACTAAATCCGTATTGAAGGCTAACCCCATCAATAAGATTTTTTTTCTTGTCTCCAATATTTTTCTTAAGTAAGGTGTCGAAAGTAGAGTAAATAATCTGTGCTTCCATATCCCTCCCAGCAAAAAGGTATGAGTAGTACAGGTACTCTTTAAGGTAAGATTCTTGCTGGCTTATTTGGTGTGCTTTTTCAAAGTGATGTATTGCAGCGTGATAGTTTTTAGTTTCATAGTAAGCAATTCCCATTCGTACTCTTAGGTAGTAAAAATCGATACTGGAGTTGAGTGCCTGTTTACCAACTATAATAAGATTTTTCCAATCCCCTTTTTGCCAAAGTGCATAGGTTTCTGCATCTGTTCTAGGCATGCTAACCGGAGTCTGCCCAATTGCATGAAATTCAAGAAAGATGAGAAAGGGGAGTAATATAATGAGTTTTTTCATGGGTGTTATTATGATACTTTTTTTATATTGACTTATATTCTAGTCGTTTAGCAAGATATTTTATTTTTTTGTGGTTTACTTCAATTTGGCTTAAACCAGTACTATCAACATAAATCGATGTCATTATCCTATCTCTCTCATTATTAAAAACTAGAGCAGAGGTAGTTGCATTAAGCGTAATTTGTGCTTCAGCTAATGAGTTTTCAGCACCTATGTATGATAGTGAGTATTTTCCCTTCATATACTGGGTAAAGGGTGCAATAAAATCGTGAAAAAAATGCTGATTTGGCTTAAATACCATGTTGATAGGATATGTATCAGCTATTATTAGCTCTTTGTAATATCCAAAACAAACTTTAAATGCAGCGAGATAAAAATAGTAAAGTAATGATTTTCGATTCCCCTCAAAATGGGTAAAGTAAAGCATGGTTCCATCAACTTTAAAGTATGCCTTAGATTTTGAGGTATCACACTCAATGTATTTGTTTAGGTAGTAATCAATCTTTACTTCCCACTCAACAGTGCTCCCGGTGGGTTTGCTCAGCTCAAACATAAATTTTTGACCGGGAGTAAGGTAAAAAGCCTTTCGTAAGGCTGGATTTACCTGAATATTCATTACAATGTCGTCTCTGCTTGGTAAAGCAGTAGTCATTAATTCAAGCCTATCGCCTGATTTTTTTAAGAAATTACTAATAGGATAGTCGATGGTTTTTGAACCGATATGGGGTGTGCTCTGAAGTTGAAAATGAAGATGCGGATATGGTGAATTACCCGAGTTTCCACATTTTGCCAGCAAATCGCCCGGCTTAACCTTTTGCCCAACCTTTACCTCTACCGATTGTGGTTTTAAGTGGCTAAGTTTAGAGAAAAGGTAATCTGTGTGCTTAATTATTATGGTGTTTCCCCAGTTATACTCAAGGTTTTTCTCGCCAATAATATTATCGGGGATGTCATCAACTATTTCTTCAATTACACCCTCGGCTGGGGCAATAACGTTCTTTCCATAGCAATAGTAGTCTTCAATGAAGTCACCAGAATTCTTATAGGTTTTTTCTTCATCGTTTTTTATCTCAAAATCCCACGCGTGTCTCCAGCTATCCTTATGCGTATGCTCTCCGTTGTGCCCTTGTGTTACAGTCCATTCACCATGAAACGGCAAATGAATTGGGATGGGTGTTTCCTTGCCAAACCTTTCCTTAAAGTTTAGGAAGGAGTACAGATTCTTCTCCGGCGAGTTTTGCTGAATGTAAACAGGGTTTAAATTTGCCTTATTATTTACCCTAAACTTTAAAACGTAAAGAAATACCAATGCTACTAGGTTAAAAGGCAGTGAGTATACAGGCAGAAAGTAGGGTTCTAAAATAGAGCTTAAACTTATGGTAACAATTGCAACCAAAGGTACAATTAGTACAACCCATAAGTACGAATTTCGATTAGGTACAAGGAAAAATCCGCCCAGTGCAATGGACGAAAGTATGTAGTTAAACCCAATGTAGCTGTAATGCACCTCGGAGAATTTTGCCCCAATAAGCATGTAGAATATGTAGGCTGTGTAAAAACCAATAAGCGACAGGGTGAACCCAATTCGTGAGTAGGTAATTAGTCCAACCGTAAGAACAACCCCCGTAAATATGTTGTACTGAAATAGTATGGCTCCAAGCGAAAGAAAATAGCTCCTAATGGAGCTGGGTAAGGGGATATTGTTCCACCATTCGTATAGTTTAACCAGCGGCCCGCCACCAATTATATATAAGTCGTTGAGGGTGTAAATTCCTCTCTCGTTCAGGCCTAGCTCCATAAATTCCCTTGATGCAAGAGTTAATAGCCAAAGCGAAATTACAAAAGGTATGCTTAGGTATGGTAAAGCATATTTGCCTATTACCCCTTCCAGCGATACCGAGATAAATAGGGTAAGTATTGCTGCTAAAAAAACGATTAGTAAAAGCAGCGGCCCAGGTTGAAAGTATATCCCCAGGCCTAAGCCAACGAGGAGTGAGTTAAAACCAAAAAAACCTTCGGTTATCTTGTACTTGTTTAACCCAAGCCAATATGCAATAAGATTTGTAACAACAACCGCAAACAGGCCAAATGCACCGGTGTAAAAATCGACAAATGTTGCTAATAGCAGAAGCGTAGAAAAGGTTTTTTTGTTGGAGAAGAAAACCTGACCGTAGCTATTTAATACACTTTTAAAAAACCAGTGAATGTTGCTCATTGCTGAAGTTTTAACCCTGTAATTACTCTAAATGGATTATTATTGATTTATTTTAAGATGTTCAAGAACAATCTCCAATTGATTTATGGTTTCTAGCGATTCTGCTTTTTTAATGACATGAGCCTTACCATTAGTGTCAATTAGAATAACATTGGGGCGAAGCGTTATAAACTGCATCCATTGGGTGTTGTTATATGCGCCAATTCTTTTAATCACATAGTGATCGCCCTTCTTAAGCAATGGAAACATAATGCTGCTTCTTACCACATCAATATTCATGCAAAGTGGTCCGTATATGGTTGTGTCCTCGGTTTGCTCCGATGTGTGTTGGGCAGGACGGATATCATGTTCATACCAAAAGGCAGTGAACAGAAGGTTTACGCCGGCATCAATTATGGTTGCTCTGCGTCCGTCGGCTAGTCGTTTGTTTGCAACTACTGTGCCCATTAGGTATCCAGCATCGTCAATAAGGGCTCTGCCCGTTTCGAGTATAAGTAGCGGTAAATTTTCGGGTTTTATCTCCGATTTCATTATAGCTGATGTAATTGCCTCTGCAAAATCATCGAAAGACGGGGTAGTATCGGTGCCGGGGTAAAAAGCTCCTCTTAAGGTGTTTTTTGATGCAAACCCACCACCTATATCAATGTATTTAATGGTATGCTTGTGCTTGCGTTCAAGTCCAATCATTAAATCGGCAAGTTTGGTTGCTGCCACGCTATAAGCATTTGTGGTCATCATGTAGGTTCCAATGTGAGCGTGGATTCCAACTAAATCCATCTCCTTGCAAAGCATAATTCGGTTAAGGGCATCCCACGCCTCGCCATTTTCGTAGTTAAACCCAAACCTATCCCACTGGGGGTATATGCCCGTATCCATATTTACCCGAATGGCAACTCGTGGGCGTTTTTTTGTTGTGCGAACCAAATCAATTATCTCATAAAGCTCATCGAAATGGTCGATATGAATTAGTGATCCGTTCTCAATTGATTTTGTAAGGTCAGCTGTTGTTTTGTATGGCCCATTGAAAATTATTTTCTCGCCCGAAACGCCATTGGCAATGGCCTTATCGTATTCAAAGCCAGACACAACTTCTGCCCATGAACCCTCACTATGAAAGATGTTACATACAGCATTTAGGTAGTTGGTTTTGTAGCTCCATGCAAATTGCACTTTAGGGTATCGGGACGAAAAAGCCCTGTGTGCCTCTTTATAGGTTTTTCGAATAGTGGTTTCTGAAATGGCAAAGGTTGGTGATCCAAACCTTTCGATAAGTTCCTTTACGGGGATTCCTTCAATTTGAGTAATCGGCTCAAGGTGGGTTGGAATTCCAAACTTACTGGGTAAACCTGCGTTAAGTTTTTGGATTATTGGGCGTTCAAAGGGTAATTTTTCCATAGCGTGATGTTTAAATAAAAACGTTTTTCTAGTTAGTCTGTTTATAGCTCGCCTAGAGTAGATAGCTTTTCAAAATCAGAGATATTGCGGATCATGTCGTATGAGTATCGGATAAACATCTTGCCAATATCGTATGTGTTGAAACTTTGAACCTCTTGCCCAAGGGCAAGTTGTACTAAAGCCTCGGGAAGGTTTTGTCCTGCACCAACGGCAAGGTATACCCAAGCTGGGAGCCGTGGATTAATTTCGATAAGGTAGAGCTCGTTTTTTGATGTTTTAATCAGTTCCAATTCCATTCCTCCCCGCCAATGAGTTGAGCCAATTAATTTATGGGTTAGGTCGAGCATGTTTTGATCGTCAAGTGTAATTCCTCCCCAGGCTTTGCCCTTATCGGTAATGTATTGCTTGCGCATTGGAACTGCACCAATGGTGTTGCCTTTGCCATCGCCAAGGGCTACCACGTTTACCTCGGTTCCTTTAACAAACTCTTGAATTATAATTGGGAGACCCCATTTTGCTGATATTTTGTGGAAATACATTCGTGCTTGTTCCTTATCGTAGGCAATGTGAGCATCGTAAAATTTGCCTTTTACAACGTAAGGAAAATCGAAATCATCGTTTAGATCTTCAATTTCGGCTATACTAGCAATGGGTTTGCTAAAGGGGACTTTTACATCGTACTTTTTGCCAAATTCGGGCAGGTTAGCTTTGTGCCTTTCCTCAAATTGCTTTAGAGTTGGGAGGAAGGTGTGGATTCCCATACTTTTAAGCAGATCAGCCGATCTCATAAATGCATAAAGTTCGGCATCAAAATTTGGGATAAGCACATCAATTTTTTCAATATTATTGATGTATCGAATACGCTCCATAAGCGAATCTACCCCATCGGAGGGGTAGGGGACCTTGTAACTTTTATCCACTAACTCGTGCATGTAAGCCCCAGGTTCGAGATTCTCATAGGCAAGGCCAATAATTCTGGTTTCGAAAAGTTTCGATTCTTTAATTCCTCGGGCTACAGGTATTCCGGGTCCGGGACTATCAATATTATTTAATCCCGAGATAGCAACGGTTAAATTTCGCTTATTCATAGTCTTCAATTAGTTGCATCTGCTTCAGAGTTGCTACAAAATCGTAGTAGTAACGTTCAAATGATGAGGGGTCAACATCGTACTTGGATGTAAACACTGAGCTAATATCGACAAATGGCTTACTTTGCTTTATCATCTCAAGAATTTCAATACCAACAGGGTTTAGGGTAAATGAATCGCCCGTAGTGGGATCGAATATGAAGCCCGTTTCGCTAATTGCGATATTTTTTTTTAGTTTCATCGGTTTAGCTTTTAATGTATAAGATATTTATACGATGTAAAATGATTATAAGTTTAGATGAGTAGATATAGGTTTTTAGTAATATTATGAGATACAAAATCAGGATAAAATACCAAGTTTTTATATTTTCTAACCACTGTTTTCAGGTATAATAATACTCTGTTTTTACAGAATTTTTGGTTATTATCATAATTAAAATTTTACCAAGATTTTGTACTACTAATTGGCGGACAGTTTCGTTAGGAACGGAATACAGCTAAAATAGGAAACAGTTCATTATTAATTAAGTTCAGTAATAACGTAACCTAAATTCAAATAGGGGGATATACATAAAAAATCCTAGTCTCGTTGTTTATCGAGACTAGGATTTTAATTAGTTCCCTTTTCTGATTAGTTATGTGCGATAGGATCTGGATTACCATCAGGATCACCATTCACATACCCATCGGTATTAAGATTGCCACCTGTATAAAGTAATAAACCACACACATGAGGAGAAGACATGGACGTTCCACTCATAGTAGTATATCCTCCACTCTTATAGGTTGAATATATATTTACGCCTGGTGCGCAATAATCAACATGAGTACCATAGTTGGAAAAAGACGCAAAATAGTTGTTGACATCCATAGCGGAAACAGTGTATAGATTTACACCTTCGGCACGAGCAGGAGAATGATTTTCAGAATCATCCGATTCGTTACCAGCAGCCATTGCAACAAAAACACCTTTAGCACCCAGCGCTATAACAGCTAAATCGATAGGCTCATAGATACCGCCACCAAGGCTTAAATTAGCAGCATCCCCAGCATTTGCAGTTGCAGCAACATAATCAATACCAGCAATAATAGCACTATATGCACCTGAGCCCCTTTTATCTAAAACTTTAACCGGAACAACTGTTGCCCCTGCTGCTACACCAACAACACCAATTTCATTGTTAATAGCAGCCACAATACCTGCGCAATGCGATCCATGTCCGTTATCATCGCTAAAACCAACGCTTGAACGAATACCAGGAGCAAGGTAACCTAAGCTAGCATTTACATTTAAATCGGGATGAGTTAAATCGATACCTGTATCAATAATCCAAGCTTTAAAATTGCCAGTATATGTTCCGTAGCCAGTACGAATTACACCATATGGAACAACCTGACCTGCTGGTGTTGGATCTGGTACCGGAATTGGCTTCCTAAGTGTAAACATTTTGTCGGGATATACACCTCGAACATTAGCATTACTCTTTAAACGACTTGCTTCCTCATCGCTTAACTTAATAGCTAACCCCTTAATTGAAGATCCGTAAACGTGAGTAGCTTGAGTGAACTCAACAGAAGCACTTTCAAAAACTTCTTTACTTATCGCCACTACGTAATCGGTTCTTTCTATGATACCCATTGGCATTTTCTTGAAATCTGGAATATCGTTATAAACGATTACCCAACTTCCTGGAATTGCTTCCTCAGAAAATGCAATTTCATCAGGGTTAATACTAGAATCAATTAACATTTGATCTTTTTCACAGGCACTAAAGCCTACAGTCATCGCAATAACCGCAATCAATAACTTTTTTTTCATGCTTTTAAGTTTTAAGGGTTAGGTTTATGATGTAACAAAGTTATGGTGGGAATAGGCGTAATTTATATTTTTTATGTTAAAAAATGTTAAAACAGTGAATTGAACGTAACTTTTTTATTAAACGCTGATTATTGTTTTATTAGTAGCCCTATTTAACTGGCTTGCAAATCTTACTCATTGCATTTAAGATGATGGGTTTTTCTTTATCAACTATTAAAATTTCATCAAGAAACGCTTGAATTTTCTTGTTTTTCGGTTTCTACATGATTTACTCTGATTTTAGGTAGTTGAGAATATTTCTCTTTAATTTTTGAATTCAGGTAGTTTTTTTTAATTAATACCAACTTGCCAGTATGTATAGTACATAAACATCCGTTTATGCACTTAATGTTTAAGATGGGGAGGAGTAAACTATAATCCAGCATTGCGAACCTGCCTGTCCTGTTGACTAGCAGGGCCGACAGGTAGACAGGCAATTTAGTAATGGCGCTTTTGACACTGAAATGGGAAAAAATATTGAAATATTATAAAATATTATAGGTTCCCTTTACAATAATCTTATTGAGAGCAGGAAGATCTTTGAGTTCAACATTTTCTTTATTATTAAATCCTGGGATTACAAAAACTTTGTCGAAGAAATAGCTTTCATCCGTTTCCTTGATCAAGTTTAAGATATAAGACCCTTCTTCGGAACTAATAATGGCTTCAGTGGGAACTGACATTGCCTGAAATGAATTTACAATAATTTCACCTTCACAAAATTGGTTGCTAACATTACTCTGTAGTAGTTTACTCTCAATTTCAGCAAAGCAATCAATAGATTTGGTTTCATTATTTATGGCTCTGCCAATAGTGTTAATAGTGGCATTATATTCAGTATTACCATCTGCAATGGTATTAAAACGGATTAATTGGCCTGATTTAAGCTTATTTATATCCTTTTCGAAAACATTAAATTTAAATTGAAACTGCTCTGTGTCAACTACCTCAGCAAGTATAGCTTGCTGTTCAATATATTGGCCAATAGTGGCATTTAAGCTTACTACATACCCACTCATTGGCGATTTTACCTGAAATGAATTATAAAAAAAACCTTCTTCAATTCTTTTTACGTTTAGACCAATTCTCTCGAGTTTTAACAAAAGTGCCGTATAGCCAGCTTTCTCGGCTTTATAAGAACTTTCGGCAAGCACAAGGTCTTTTTGCGTGCCCACATTCTCTTTATATAGCTCATTTACCCTATCGTATTCACTTTTTAATCTTATTAGGATTGCCGCAGATTCAGCAAACTCTTTCTGTAGTTCAATTAATGCTGGGCCACTAATATCAAATAACAATTGCCCTTTGTTAACCTTCTGGCCTTGGGCACAGTAAATCTTATCTACAAGACCCACAAGGGGTAGGCTAATTTGTGCTTTACCGTTAGCTTTAGGAACAATGTTTCCTGTAATCATCAGGGTTTCGGAAAATGTTTTAAGCGTTGGCTCGCCAAACGCCATGTTTTCCGAAATAAATTGTGTCTTCGTTATCTCAATCAGCTCATTTATTATTTCATCTTGATTTGGACTGCTTTTACATGATCCCAAAAGCAAACTTGAACTAATAATTACAAGGCAAATAAACGTTTTCATATTTTAAACTTTATTGTTTAGTAAAGTACTGTAAATCTATGTTATTCAAATTATACTGGAAAACATTATCTAAATAATCAATCTGAATGTTAACCGCTGTTTCGTAACTATTTATAAATTGATAAAAGCCAATCTCTCCAGCTTGGTAATTAACTATGGATGTTCTCATTATCTCTTCGTACAGTGGTTTTGCCGATGAATTATAGTAATTAATTGCCTCTTTGTACTTTTCTCTGTTTTTGAGCAATTCATTTCGTTTGCTATTCATTCTGGATGCTTCATTTTCAGAAATTAATGTTTGTGTGGTGAGCGCAATTTTTGCTGCATTTACCTTTGCCTTTTGGCTGCCAAACAGTAGTGGTACCGATAGGCCAATTTCAAAACCATGATAGTATTTAGAATTTTGAAATCTGTTGGAACCCAAGTAGTAATTGAGCGAAAGATCAGGAAGAAAACTATTCTTTTCAATTTGAAGAAGGGCTTTAGAATAGCTGTTCTGAAGTTTAAGTAGATGATAGTCTGGAACTGAATCGATAAGAGCCATACTCTCAGGCAGAACGTTTAATGTTTCATTAATTGTAAAGTCATGTTCAATGTTCATGAAAGTTTTTAGCCTAAAATAAACGATCTCAATCTCGTAATCAATATTTCTTTTATCTAGTGTAATTTGATTTTTTTTAGCCTTAATGTTTAAAATCTCCAAATTACTCACATCACCCTTGTTATATCTTTTCTCAGTACTTGTAAGTAACTGTGTATAAAGACTGTCGAGAGTATTGTACAACATTTTTTTATTCAGAAGGGTTTGATATTCGAAAAAGGCAACAGAAACATCTCTCTTCAGACTCCTTTCCTTTATAAAATATTCTTTTTCAATCATGGAGGTCTCTATTCTTCTTACCCTGCTATCGGCTGTATAGTAAGTTGGAAATTTTAAACTTTGAGTTACTCCAAATACTCGAAGAGGATAACCATTCTCGGCTATATTGTTTTGGTCGGTTCCATATGTAACCGCAGTTTTCTCAAAATCGAATGCAGTTTTTTCCAAAAGTTTGTATTGATCTGTTTTTAATTGGTATGCAGCAATTTCCTTATTGTTCTGCAAAGCAATATCAATAACATTGTCTAAACTTAACTTATCGCTCTGAGCATTAGATGTAAAAATTGGAATAAAAAGTAAAAGCAACACCAAGGTCATACTTTTTCCGCGCAAAAATCGTAAAGGGAAGAATTTAACACCCTTCACGCTATAAAAAATTTCGAATAAAAGCGGCAGGGCAATCATGGTTAACATGGTTGATGTAACAAGGCCTCCTATTACTACGGTGGCTAATGGTCTTTGTACTTCAGCTCCGGCCGAAGTTGAAAAGGCCATTGGTAAAAAACCCACCATTGTTGATGCTGCAGTAAGTATTACCGGACGTAGTCTTTCTTTAGTAGCTTTTAAAATCAGCTCCCTCATATCGGTATAACCAGCGTTCATTAAATCTTTTAAGTGGTCGATTAAAATAATTCCATTTAATACAGCTACACCAAATAATGCAATAAAACCTATTCCTGCAGAAATACTAAAAGGCATTCCACGCAGCCATAACAGTACAACCCCACCCACTGTAGCAAGAGGAATTGCAGTAAATATCATAATGGCATCTTTAAGCGATTTAAAGGCAAAATGCAAGAATATAAAAATCAACAATAATGAAACAGGAACTGCTAACAACAACCGATTGGTTGCATTTTGCAAATTCTCAAACTGCCCACCATATACTATGTAATTACCTGGAGCAAGTTTAATATTGTCCTCGACCTTTTTTTGAATATCTGTAATTACAGATTGCAAATCACGGTTTCTAACATTTACGCTCACCACAACTCTACGATTGGTATTTTCCCGCGATATTTTGGCAGGACCCTCGGTATATTCAATCTCTGCAAACTCGTGAAGCGGAATTTGAACATCAGATGAAATAGGGATTTGAAGTTGCTGGATATCGTTAATGTCGGTGCGATTTGACTTATCAAAACGCACAACCATATCAAACCTTTTTTCCCCTTCAAAAACTACCCCACTTATTTCCCCTCCAAATGCTGCTGATAAATAGCCGTTTAGAGTATTGACATCAACTCCGTAATGGGCAAGTTTTTTTCTGTTGTAACTTACTTTAATTTGAGGAAGACCGGTTGTTTTTTCTAGTACTATATCGCTTGCACCCTCAACATCCGCAATTAAATTCTTTATTTCAAGCGCTTTTTTATCGATGTATGCTAGGTCGTCGCCGAATATTTTTATGGCAATATCTGATCGAACACCAGTAATAAGCTCATTGAAGCGCATTTCAATAGGTTGGGTAAACTCATATTCTACTCCGGGTATTATTTCTAATGCTTCTTTAAATTTATCAGCAAGTGCCTCCTTGTCTTTAGCTACTAACCAGTTTCCTTTGGGCTTTAATTTGATAATCATATCTATTTCTTCCATCGACATGGGGTCGGTAGGAACTTCTGCCGCGCCAATTCTAGAGACAATTTGGTCCACCTCATCCGGAAAACTCTGAATTAGAATATTTTCCATTTTGGTAGTCATTTCAATGGTTTTCGACAAAGAGGTCCCAGTTTTTAATATTGGTTGAATTACAAAATCACCCTCGTCAAGCGTGGGTACAAACTCACCCCCAATTCTTGTAAACAGAAAACCGGTGAATAGTAAAGAAACAATTGCAGCGCCTAAAACAATACGTTTATGGTCGCACGACCATTTTATAACAGGTAAATATGAATTGTGAGTCTTTCGCATGATCCATTCTGAGATATTCCATTTGCCAGGTTTTGCTGGTTTTAAGAAAAGGGAAGATGCTACGGGTATCCATGTTAATCCCATAATCATGGCACCAATAATTGCAAATGAGAATGCCAACGCCATGGGGGTAAACATTTTTCCTTCCACTCCGTTTAGCGAGAGGATAGGTATAAAAACAATCAGGATAATGATTTGACCAAATATAGCCGATTTCATCATTTTTGTAGAGCCTTCTAGTGCTATTCGATCCATAAGCAACCTTCTCTCAACGCCTACTTTTCCTGTAATATCATCTCTAATAAGCATTATCCTTAGGGCAAGGTATTCTACAATTATCACCGCTCCATCAATGATAATTCCAAAGTCTAGCGCTCCAAGGCTCATCAAATTTGCATCTATTCCAAATATATACATCATTGAAATAGTAAAAAACAAAGCTAAAGGTATCATTGATGAGATTACCAACGCTGAGCGAATACTACCTATAAGCAGGAATACAACTAACATTACGATGATTGCTCCTAGTACGAGGTTTTCGATAATGGTGGATGTCGTTTTTGAAATCAGCTCACTCCTTTCGAGCATGGGATTAATGAAAACACCTTCCGGTAAATTTTTCTGAATTTCGGCAACTCTACTCTTTACCTCATTAATAACGTCTTTTGAGTTTGCATCTTTAAGCATCATTATTTGGCCCAGCACGGTTTCACCTTTCCCGTTTGCAGTGATAGCTCCAAAACGATTGGCAAAACCATATTGAACTTTCGCAATATTTTTGATTAGTATTGGGGAACCTGAATTATTAACAACCACAATATTTTCAATATCTTCTAATGATTTTACCTGTCCATCTCCACGAATAAAATAGCTTTGATTTGTTTTTTCAATGTAAGCCCCTCCCGAAATGTTGTTGTTCGCTTCAAGAGCATCGAAAACCTCCATTAGGGTAATGTTCAGGCTTTTAAGGCGTAAGGGATCAATGGCAACTTCGTATTGTTTTAAGTATCCTCCCCAACTATTGATTTCCACAACACCCTTAATCCCTGAAAGTCGGCGTTTTACTACCCAGTCCTGTATGGTTCGTAATTCCATAGGGCTATATTTGTCTTCATAGCCAGGTTTTACATCGATGATATACTGATAAATTTCACCTAAACCTGTAGTTATTGGCCCCATTTCAGGAGTTCCATAAATTTCGGGGATATTGGCTGAGGCGCTTTTTATTTTTTCTGAAATTAGCTGACGTGGAAGGTAAGTCCCCATATTATCTTCAAACACAATGGTAACCAGCGATATGCCAAACTTCGATATTGATCGTATTTCTTGAACACCGGGTAAATTTGCCATTTCCATTTCAACCGGGGCAGTAATAAATTGCTCAATTTCTTGAGTCGACAAATTGCCCGAAGTAGTTATTACCTGCACCTGATTATTTGTGATATCAGGAACAGAACCTACCGGTATTTTTAGAATAGCATAAATCCCAAAGGCAGCAATTGATAGCGTAAATAGAATAACAATTAGCTTATTTTTAATACTAAAATCAATTATTTTTTCCAGCATAATGCGACGGTTATTAAATGTAAAAGCTTACATTTCAATGTTTATGAATTACAAAACTATGAAATAAATGGGCTTTAAAAAAAATTTATAGGATTTACTTTTCATAGTTTTGCCTCATTTTTAAGCAAATTACTATTGCTTTATTCTCTTTAAGTAAACCTGTTGCCCCCTTCAATTAGTATTTAGAAATTGCGCATAAATGGTTTTACCACAAATTACATGGGAAGCAGAAAGGGTTTCTGCGTTGCGGAGTACTTCCCAGTCAAGTTACAAGAAAGTTGAAGCGGGCTACAACCCTAGAGTTTACAGCTATTTCAACTATTGGTTTTATACGTTGTAAGCATTCGTTATTCTACTTACCTGCCTGTTTTTCAGTATACTATATCGCTTGTTTTATATAGTATTCTACATTCTTATATTGAATGTCATCAATGGATTTAATTTTCAAATGTCTGCGATATTTCCCGTTTCCTTCAAGTAATTTATTAGGGTCTTTCATTAAAAAACCTTTGGTAAACTCGAAGGATATATGGTTTTTTCTAACAAATAAACCACCAAAATCATCATCGTCAATCGAAAACATAATACCTCCATACATTATTCTTTCATCGGTAGTTTTATGATTTTCAAAAACAATCTCACGCATTGCATTTATGATGATGAACTTCTCATTATCAACCGTTAAAATTTCATCAAGAAACGCTTGAACTTTCTTGCTTTTCGATTTCTGCATGATTTACTTCGATTTTGGGTAGTTGAGAATATTTCTCTTTAATTTTTGAATTCAGGGGTGTTTTTTTTAATTAATACCAACGGTCGAGGCTATGAAGCGTACTTTTTTGTGTTGCGCCTGCGGCAAAAAAGTATGATTTATAGCCATTGTTGTGCTTTCGTACTTTTTATTTCTTCCTAAGAGCACTCATCAGTTCCTTTGTAAATTCAAGAATTTCATCATCAATTCTGCTCAAACTCTTAAAGTCCGAAAACAAGAATCCTTTTGAATATCCAATCCAAGAATCTCTACACTCTTGCATCCGATTTTCAAAACCAATTTCTTGCATTTTCTTCTGGCAACTATCAAATCTCTCAGTTTCTTCTTTATCAGGATTCCAAAAATGAATCCAAGCATCTCCATTTGAATCAAACCAAACATCAATTTTAAATGAATTATCAGATTCTTGAAATCGTTCGTAAAGCATATGCCAAGGTTTCCAACGATAAGATTTAGTAAAAGGACTAAAATCTGTCAATCCTTTTACAAATTTATCCATTCTAAAAACAGGTACATCATCTGACAATTGCTTTAATGCCTCTATCTTTTTCAAAGCAGACATATCGTCAGCTAAATTGTAGAAGGCTGTATAATAATCATTTTCCATTTTATCGTATGCTAGAAATATAAGTAAACGCTTATATTGGTTCAAGAATGATTGTGTATCATACGAACACTGTTTAATTAATGGCGTTATCCAACCATTAACGACATCAGATTCTGTGTTCGAAAAAGCACTAATATTAATCGGTGTTATATTTTTATTAGATGTAATCTGAGGTGCATTCTTTTCTCCTGCAAGAGTCAAATATGCAATACATTTTACTTCATACCCTTTATTAACACACCAATCATAATATCTTGTTAATTGGTCATCCATATCAGGGGCACTATTTATTTTATTCTCAATAATAATCGCTTTCTTACTTTCATTATCAAATAATGCAATATCTATTCGTCCTAATTCCCTAAATGTACTTATGTTTTGAAAGTCATTTATGTCAATATTTACCTTATAAAATTGATTTAAGAATCGCAAGAACTCATAAGCAGGCAGTGAATTTTCATTGTGATTTCCATTAGGATTTAATAATTCTGAAATTATATCGCTATGAAAGTTTTCAAGTTGAGTTCCATATGTCGATATATTGAATGTGTTAAATGAATAGCCTTCTTTCTTTGAAACAGAACTTTCATGATTTTCAATTATGTCATTATAATCTGAAAGTGTTTGTGTTATTTCTTTAATGTTCATTGTTTGTAGGTCTGTTTTTTGTATGAAGCACAACTTACCAGTAACATTACCAGATATCAAAAATATTTTTTTTATTGAGATATCATTTTGGTAATTAGTTGCTTAGTATCTATATCCTTAACAAAGTAGGCCACTTTTTCCATTGAGGTTATCATATTGTACTCCTCAAGGAACACGTTCTCGGGCACGTTGAGTTGGGCCGTTGTAAAGTTAAGTATGCCTTTTATTTCTGCAGCAACAAGAAGTTCAGAGATTACGTTTGCCGTGTCGGGTGGCGTAGTAATTATTGCAATTCGAATATCGTGCTGAGCAATAATGGTTTGGAAATCGCGAATATGGAAACATTTTACCCCTGAAATTACCTTGTCAATCTTGTTCTCGTCTACATCAAAAGTGGCAACCACATTTAGTTTTGCCCTTTTTCCGGTAAAAAAAGTTGTTATGGCTCTTCCGAGATTGCCCATACCAATTACGGCAACATTAAGCCCATTTGGGTGATCAATTAGTTTTCCAATAACACCAATTAGTTCCTGCGCATCGTACCCTCTTTTTTTTATGCTCGAATATCCAATTAGCATTAAATCGCGCCGAACTTGAACGGCCGTATTGTTGTGTAGTTTTGCTATCTCGTGTGAGTAAATATGTGTTTTGCCATTTGCAAGGCAATCTAGCAATGTTCGCCTATACTCACTAAGGCGTTCAACTGTTTTTTCGGGGAGTTTCACTTGAGTAAAGTTAGGTTATGTGATTTAGTGTAACGAAATATTTTTAATTGGCCACGACGCTTGCCGTTTTAAATTGCTAAAGATGTATAGTTGTCTTACTATATGCGTTTTGCAGCATTTTAAAAGGATGAGATAAACATTTAATTTTATTGAAAATACTGTGGCTATATGGTTTATTGTCTTTAAAACGAACAAATATGCCAATGGTTTTTACCACAAAATTTAATTGTTTTCTGGTTACGAAAATACGAAAAAACCACCAAGTTAGCCTATTTAGGTTTGTATGTATTAATTTAATCAATTTCAGACCTACAACTTTCGATGACTTTTAAGTTGTGACGAATCGTAAGTTTAACAATATATTCTCTTTTTATTAAACCACAATGTTATAATAATAAAAAGGATCTCATCAATTACTTATCTGTAGTTGTTATTTGAATAACAATGTAACTATCTGACTAGTAGTGGTCTAATTGCTTTTGTGTTGCGTTTAATGTTGTACAATTTAGTAATTGTATGCCTATTCTACAATATGTTGTTGCTATTTTAAATGATTCTAACTTAGGAGCCTTTTATTTTTGATGTGTAGGTGTGAACGCCTAGTGTTATTTGGTAAATTAGGGTGTATTATTACTTCATTTTATGCAAAACTATGCTAAATATCAGCAGTGGTTGTACTGTACAGTTTGGTTTTAATATTTATCTTTGACTTTTATATAAACCGTAATGCTAAAGGTGATTATGAGCAAAAAAGTTGAAGTGGTTATATGCCTTGGTAGCTCTTGTTTTGCAAGAGGGAATAAAAATTTGCTTAAAGTAATCACTCAGTACATAAAGGACAACAATATTCAGGATAGGGTTAATTTTCACGGAGGACATTGCTTTGGAAATTGTGTAGATGGCCCAACTTTAAAGATAGGCGGCACCATACACACCCATATTGATGAATTTAAAACAATTGAAATTTTGAATAGTATATTTCAACCTTAAAAGGTAAAACTATGACGCAGCTGTTTAAAATAAGTGAGAAGGATTGTATTAACTGTTTTGCATGTGTAAGGGTATGCCCTGTAAAAGCCATTGAGGTAAAGGCCGAGAAAAGTTACTGCGAAATTTTACCCGACCGCTGCATTGGTTGCGGTAACTGTTTAAATATTTGTCCCGTAAACGCAATATCGTACCGCTCGTCCAAGCAAGAGGTTAAGGATTTGCTTTCCCAAGGCGGTAAAATAGCCGCAATTGTTGCACCATCAATTTCTGGAGAATTTGTAGATATAACCGACTATCGAAAATTTGTTCAGATGATAAAGTCTCTGGGATTTAAGTACGTATGTGAGGTTACTTTTGGCGTCGATTTGGTTGCGCGTGAGTACAAGAAACTTTTCGAAGATTTTAAAGGAAAATATTTCTTATCGTCGGTTTGCCCTGTTGTGGTTTCGCTAGTAGAAAAATTTCACCCCGAACTTATAAATAACTTGGTGCCTGTTGTTTCGCCCATGGTGGCCACAGCAAAAGTTATGCGCAAGGAGTACGGCAATGAAACAAAAGTAGTATATATAGGCCCGTGCATTGCCAGTAAAGATGAAGCCAAGCGCTTTGCTAACGAGGGTAAGGTTGATGCGGTACTTACCTTTACTGAACTTCGCGAACTTTTTGATGAGTTTGATATTAAGGAGAGCAAGCTTGAGTATAGCGAGTTCGACAGCCCCATTGGGTACAAGGGATCCCTTTTGCCCATTGCCAATGGTTTGCTGCAAATTGCCGATGTGAGTGAAGATTTGCTTACGGGCAACGTTATAACAGCCGAGGGAGGTGACAACATTGTTGAAGCGGTAAAAGAGTTTGAGAATCATGCCGAAACCATACGTCGTCATTTTAATCTTTTCTTTTGTGAAGGATGCTTAATGGGTCCTGGCATGTCGAGAGGTGGCGAAAAGTACTTACGACGGACTATGGTTGTTAACTATGCCAATAAACGTTTAAAAACTTTCAACCAAAAAGTATTTGATAAAAGCATTGAAAAACATTCAACGCATGGCCTTGCCTGCTCTTTTGTTGCTAACGACCAGCGAATTGTACCCCCTTCGAAGGAGGCTGTACGTGAGGTGCTTAAGGTAATCGACAAGGAATCTATGGGTAAGGATGCAGGATGTGAGGCTTGCGGGTACTCTAGTTGCCAAGACTTTGCCGTTGCGGTGGCCTCAGGATTGGCTCACACCGATATGTGCCTTAACTATTCGCTTTCAAATAGGCATGAGTACATTAAAACGCTCCGAGCAACCAACGAAAAGTTGGCAACAACTCAGCAAGCACTGCGAGATTCTGAAAAAAACGCACGTTTAGAGCAAGAAACAGCCCGAGATGCCTCTGAAACCATAACCACAATGATGAAGAAACTTCCATCGGCATTGGTAATTGTTGATAAGAAGTTGAAGATTTTGCAGAGCAACCAAAGCTTTATTGATTTGCTTGGCAACGATGCCATTGAGATTAATGAGATTGTGCCAGGACTGGTGGGAGCCGACCTTAAATCACTTTTACCTTACAATGTGTACAATCTGTTTTCGCAAGTATTGCAGAGTAACGAGGACATAAAGAATCGAGATATTCATTATAAGGACGTACTGCTTAATATTTCTGTTTTCTCCATCAATAAAAGTGGTATTGTAAGCGCCGTAATTCGCGATATGTACGCGCCCGAAGTACGAAAAGAGGAGGTTATTAAACGAATTACTGAAGCTGTTGATATAAATTTGGCTATGGTACAAAAAATAGGATTCCTATTGGGTGAGGGCGCTGCCGAAACCGAGCAAATGCTAAACTCAATTATAAATACTTATAAGGAGGGTTAAGCAATAAAAAAACATATTTTTGCTATTGTCAGATATTTCTGAAACAGTAAAAAAGTACAAACAGCAAAATAGGGTTAGCTAGTAAATCACAAAAAAACAATTTACAATCCGCATGCCTAATAAATTTTTTATAGAGGTTAACTGCCAACAAAAAAATCACGAAGGTGAACGAATCTGTGGAGACGTTTTTCTGTCGAAGCGTGTTGTGGCTGAGAATCGTACTATCACTGTGCTTAGTGATGGGATGGGGCATGGAGTTAAAGCAAATGTGCTTGCTACACTTACCGCTAAAATGGCTCTTGGCTTTACAAAAGAGCATAAGGAGATACATCGTATTGCCGAAATTATAATGAAGACGCTCCCCGTTTGCTCCGTGCGCCAAATGAGCTACTCTACTTTTACCATTGTTGATATTGAGCACGATGGTGCAACCCGTATTCTCGAATATGATAACCCAGAGTGCTTTATTATGCGAGGCAATGAGCGCTTTGAGCCAGGCTGGCAATGTGTAATTCTACAAGGTGACGTGAATGTTGGAAAGGAACTCCGTTACTGTGAATTTACCCCACAAAAAGAGGACAGAATTGTTTTTTGGAGTGATGGCATTACCCAGTCGGGAATGGGTAGTGCGAATTCTCCCTTTGGATGGGGTTTAGAAGGCGCACAGGATTTTGTGCAACGACTCATTAAAAGCGAGCCAAAAATTTCGGCACGCAAGCTAAGCACTAAGCTTGTAAATATGGCATATGTTAACGATAATTATCATCCAAAAGACGATATAAGTACTGCAACTATATACTTTAGAGAGCCTCGTAAGTTATTGGTATGCACCGGCCCTCCGTTCGATAAGGAGAACGATAAGGTGCTTGCTCAAAAGTACAGGGATTTTAAAGGGAAAAAAATTATTAGCGGAGCAACCACAGGCGATATAATTTCACGCGAGCTGGGTCTTGATATTGAAGATGTTTTTGAGTTTAGCGACCCCGATTTGCCACCCATATCTTTTATGGAGGGCGCTAACCTCGTAACCGAAGGAATTCTTACGCTAGGTAGGGTAAACGAAATATTATCAACATTTTCTGAAACATCCGTTCCAGGCAAAGGTCCTGCCGACCAGATTGTTACCCTTATACTCGAAAGCGATGAGATTAACTTTTTGGTGGGCACAGGCATAAACGTTGCACACCAGGATCCTAGCTTACCTGTAGAACTTGAAATAAGGCGTACTGTAGTTAAACGCATGGCGCAAATACTGCACGATAAGTTTTTGAAGGAGGTTAATCTAACTTTTCTTTAGTTAATTAGGCTTAAACCTCACACACAATTACCCCCTCTTGTTTTGAGCTTTTACCCAATTTTGTTGTTGTGGTGTGTATAGTGAATTATTTTTTGTAATTTACGTCCTAAATTAATAACCTAAAAATAGAATAAGTATGGCAAAATTATCAGTGAGCTACATGGGGCTTGCCCTTAAAAATCCAATAGTTGCTGCAAGTTCAGGACTAACAAGTACGTTAAAGGAAATAAAAGACCTTGAGGCTAGTGGGGTAGGTGCAGTTGTGGTTAAGTCGTTGTTTGAGGAGGAAATAATTATGGAAACCCAGGATAACATGAATAAGATGCAGTCCTCTGGTTTTATTTATCCTGAAACAATGGAGTATTTTGATTTCGATGAGATGCAGGATCCCGTTGCAAACTACTTAAAACTTATTTCAGATGCCAAGCGCGAAGTTAAAATTCCAATCATTGCTAGTATTAACTGTGTAACTGCTCAAAAATGGCCTGATTTTGCTAAGCGAATTCAAGAAGCTGGTGCCGACGCACTTGAACTGAATATATTTTCATTACCCTCCGATTTTAACCGTACGGCACAAGAGAATGATAAACTGTATTTTGATATAATTGAGAAGGTTACAAGCCTTGTTAAAATTCCTGTTGGGGTTAAAATTAGCCATTACAACGCCTCTTTGGCCAGTTTTATAAAACGATTAAGCGAAACATCTATAAAGTCCATAGTTCTGTTTAACAGGTTTTACAGCCCTGATATTGATATAGATACTCTTAACTTTACATCAAGTAACGTGTTTAGCACCCCAAGTGAGTTGGCATTGCCCCTACGATGGATTGCTATTATGAGCGAGCGTGTATCATGCGATTTGGCTGCCTCAACCGGTGTTCACGATGGAGAGGCTGTAGCTAAAGCCTTGTTAGCAGGTGCATCTGTGGTGCATGTTGCTTCAACACTATACCGAAATGGTTTAGGGCGTGTTGGTGAGATGCTTAAAGATTTAGAGGCATGGATGGGCCGTATGGAGTTTAATAACATTACTGATTTTAAAGGTAAGATGAGCCAAGCAAAAACCCATGATCCTGCAGCTTATGAGCGTGTTCAGTTTATGAAGAATTTTAAAGACTTGAAAAGATAATCAATCAATAGTTTTAGTTTCAATATTTCATGTTTACCTTTGTATTGTATGAAATAGTAAAAAAACGAGACCCCTAAAGCATCTGTGGGTCTCGTTTTTGCTATTACACATATGCCAATTAAGGTAATTTTATGAAACGCTTCCTCAATCCTCATTCCTATTTTCGTCGTGTTGGTTTCGCCTTTAGAGCGTTAAAAATCTACAATTTCCGCCTGTTTTTTATGGGGCAGACCGTATCACTAATGGGTGCATGGATTCAAAATATAGCCTTAGGATGGCTGGTTTACCGCATAACTGGATCGGCAGTGTGGCTTGGAGTAATTGGTTTTTTAGGACAAATACCTGCCCTGTTTTTAACCCCTTTTGCAGGTGTTTTTGCCGATAGGCTCAATAGGCGCAAGGTGCTTATTGTAACCCAATCAATTCCAATGGTACTGGCATTTACTACCGGAACCCTTATTCTTACCAATGTTATTGAGGTTTGGCATATTGCCGTAATTGCTACGCTTAGTGGTATTGTAATAGCATTCGATAACCCATTTCGTCATGCATTTTTGCTCGAGATGATTGGTGATAAAGATCTTTTACAAAACTCAATTGCGCTTAACTCAACCCTTTTTAACTCGGCCAGGTTTATTGGGCCAATGATTGGTGGTTTTCTAATAGCTTGGGTTGGCGAGGCTATGTGCTTTATGATTAACGGGGTTAGCGCCCTAGGGGTTGTGTCTTCATTGCTAATAATGAGAGTTGTACCAACAAACCTTAACCGTGCGCATGGTTCGGTTACATCGGATTTGGTTGAGGGAGCCAAATATGCGTTTAATTCGCAGCCCATACGTATTCTGCTTCTGCTTGTGGTAACAATGGGCTTTTTTGGGTTGCCTTTTCAGGTGTTTATGCCAATTTTCGCAAAGGATATTCTGGGAGGAGGAGCACAACTTTTGGGTTTCTTAACAGGAGCATTTGGCGCAGGAGCTTTAACGGGGGCTATTTATTTGGCCTCGTTGCAAGGCGTTCGAAAGTTACCAAAACTTATCTTCGTTACTTCATTGGTTTTTGCGTTGGGACTATTTAGCCTATCCTTATCTACCAGCATTGCCCTTTCGTTAGTTATGCTTTATATAACTGGATTTGGTATGATTGTGCAGTTTGCATCATCCAATACGCTAATTCAAACTATTGTTGATGATACCAAGAGAGGGAGAGTGATGGCGCTTTACGGAATGTCATTTTTAGGCATAACCCCCTTGGGTAGCCTTTTACTGGGGACAATATCAGAGTCGGTGGGCGTTCAGCTAACCCTTATGGTTGCAAGCCTTATATGCCTTACCGCTGGGGTTATTTTCTACCCTAAAGTAAAAGTGTTGGTCGAATCAATAGGGTAGGCACTCTGTTTTTTTGCAATCGAAGAGGTCGTTAGCTTCCTGTTTTCTGCAGTGGGACACCAAATACAATAATTTTGAGCGATAAGAATACTCTTTATTACTATCCAAGTTTTAATCCTCTTAAGAAAGAGGACAAACAAACATTATCATTTCATTTTTAGGAGCCTAACTCTGCCATCTTAGTAGAAAAATGGTAAATAGCACATTTCAGGGGCGTAGCCCTGAAATAAATGAATATTGCATTTAATAGGTTTTAGATTAGAATGATTTTGACTATTCCCCTTCCTATTGCTTTGCCTTCACAGGGCAAATTGATAGTTGCATACGGATAGCCCAAGATTCAAACTAATTATCTAGATACTCCACCCTTTAGCCCTTTCAATTGCATTTGCCCATTTGGCTTTTAGTTCCATACTCTTTTCGTTGTCTAGCTTAGCAACAAATTGACGATCCACCTGCCATTGCGTTTTTATCTCCTCAATATTTTTCCAAAAACCGGTGGATAAACCCGCTAAATATGCTGCACCCAGTGCAGTGGTCTCTATAATTTTAGGCCTTATTACCGGAACTCGCAGCATATCAGCCTGAAATTGCATTAGCAAGCCGTTGGCCGATGCTCCACCATCAACCCTTAGCTCGGTTATTTTCAGTCCAGTATCCAGTTCCATAGCGCCAATCACGTCCATAGTTTGGTAAGCAATGCCCTCGAGTGCAGCGCGGGCAATATGAGCACGGTTAGTGCCTCGGGTTATACCTATCATTAATCCACGGGCGTACTGATCCCAGTAAGGTGCACCCATACCCGTGAAACTGGGCACAAAAAATACGTCGCCATTATCGTCAACTTGTGCTGCCAGTGTTTCTACTTCGGCCGATGAGGTTATTATGCCTAAACCATCTCTAAGCCATTGCACCACAGCGCCACCATTAAAAATACTGCCCTCAAGAGCGTAGGTAGTTTTGCCGTTAATTTGCCAAGCAATGGTGGTTATTAGGTTGTTTTTCGAAATAAAGGGCTTACTGCCTGTGTTTTTTAAAATGAAGCAACCCGTTCCGTAGGTGTTCTTAACCATACCCTCATCAACGCACATTTGTCCAAACATTGCCGCTTGCTGGTCGCCAGCAATGCCGCCAATGGGTACTTTCGATGCAAAAAAGGTTGTGTTGGTATGGTCGTATACCTCGCTCGATGAGGCTACGCGGGGCATCATTTCAATGGGGATATTAAAAAGTTCAAGCAGCTCGGCATCCCACTCTAATGTGTTTATATTGAAAAGCATTGTACGACTTGCATTGGATACGTCGGTAACGTGGGTACGACCCTGCGTTAATTTCCAAACTAGCCACGAGTCTACTGTGCCAAAGGCAAGTTCGCCTTTTTCGGCTCTTCTTCTGGCTCCATCCACATTATCGAGAATCCATTTTATTTTGGAGCCGCTAAAGTAGGCATCTATCACAAGGCCCGTTTTCTGCCTAATGCTGTCCGAGTAGCCTTTGGCTTTTAGCTCGTCGCATAACCCTGCTGTGCGCCTGTCTTGCCACACAATAGCGTTGTAAATTGGCTCACCGCTTTTTCTATCCCACACAATGGTAGTTTCGCGCTGGTTTGTTATGCCTATTCCCGCTAAATAGCTGCCATTTATGCTTATCTTAGACATTGCCTCGGCTGCTACAGCTACTTGCGACGACCAAATTTCTCTGGGGTCGTGCTCAACCCATCCGGGTTTGGGGAATATCTGTGTAAATTCTTTTTGAGCAACAGAACGAATATTGCCGTTGTAATCAAATAGTAATGCGCGCGAGCTAGTTGTACCCTGATCGAGTGCTAGTATAAATTTTTCCATACTTTACAATATGTTGGACTTCCTTTCAGATTTCGAAGATAAGTAAACCCGATGAATTATTGAAGAATATAACTTGATGCAATTTCCTCGAACGCTTTAACCTGTTCTTTCTCCCATTGCTCATCTTTGCCCAACTCTTTGGCCATAATTGCTGCAACCTTTGGAGCAATCAGCAATGTTTCGCGGGCATCTAAAATAAGGCATCGTACCCTGCGCGACAAAAAATCTTCTACTGTTCTAGCCATTTCGTACCGTACAGCCCAAACCACCTGTCCTGCAAAAAGGTTGAATTTGTTACTAATTACCTCTTTAGTGCTGGATTCATTTTCCATAAGGTTTAAAAGTTTTTCTTTGTCGCTACCATAAAAGTACAGCGAATCGTTATGATCTATATTTTGCTTGTACCCATGCAGCTTCATATGGCGAGTAACAGATTTGGTTCTTTCCCAATTCTTAGTTTTTTCAACCTTGTCAACCATATCTTGCGCCATACGGCGAAAGGTTGTCCATTTGCCCCCAATCATAGTGAACAGCTGCGATTGGGTTACCGTAATTTTATGACTGCGTGAAATTTCTTTTGTTTTTGAATCTGCGTTTTTTGGAGCAGCCAATGGGCGTAACCCAGCAAAAATGCTAAGTACATCGGCTTTGGTTGGCGCCTTGGTAAGGTACTTGGTCATTGTTTTTAGAATGAAATCAATTTCCTCATCAAGAGCTATGGGCTCAAGCGTTGATGTGTCAATTGGGGTATCGGTTGTGCCCACAACCACCTTATCATGCCAAGGCACAGCAAACAAAACTCTGCCATCGTCGGTTTTTGGTATCATTAGGGCGTAGTCGCTTTGTAAAAACGATTGGTCTAACACTAGGTGAATACCCTGACTGGGGCGGATAGTGTTGCGTTTCCCTGGGCTGTCCATTTGGAGTATGTCGTCGGCAAATACGCCGGTTGCATTAATAACAGCCTTTCCTTTTATGTTATAGTTCTTGCCAGTTTCTAAATCTATGGCTGAAACGCCACAAACCGATTCATTCTCGTTTTTTAGCAGTGATTTTACCTGCATATAGTTAATGGCATAAGCACCCTGTTCAACAGCAGTTTGTAGTGCGTTAATGGCTAGGCGCGAATCGTCAAATTGTCCATCGTGGTATAATATACCAGCCGAAACCTTCTGTCTCTTTAGGGTTGGTAACTTTTCAAATGTTTTCTTTTTTGATATCCTTAACGAGCGGCCTAGACTGTATTTGCCTGCAAGTAAATCGTAAAATGTTAGCCCAACGGTGTACATAAGTTCATCGAATAACCCAAAGGTTGGTATAACAAATGGCTGATTTTTAACTAAATGGGGTGCGTTTTTTAGTAGCAGTCCACGTTCAACGCACGCTTCACGAACTAGTCCAATATCACCCTGTGCTAAGTAACGTACACCGCCATGAACCAACTTTGTGCTTTTGCTCGAGGTCGATTTGGTAAAGTCCGACTGTTCTAAAAGTATCACGCTGTAGCCCCTTGATGCTGCCTCAAGAGCAATACCTATTCCGGTTGCCCCGCCGCCAATTACTATAAAATCGAATGCACATTCGATTTTTGATATTATTTGTATTGATTTATCTCTAAACATAGAAAAAGAAAGTTTTCGAAATTAATTTACGTCAAAAATAACTAAAAAATACTATAAAAGAAAGAAAACGAAAGCAAATATATGTATATTTATGATTATAAATTTTTTCTGTAAACTATTATGGGTATTTTTGTTTTCTTAAAAGATGAAAAGTAATGTCGAATAGCATTGCAGAAAGACACCAGATTATTCTTAACAGGCTAAAAGAGCAAGGTTTTGTTAATGTGAGCGAATTAAGCGATGAGCTAGGTGTTTCACTGGTTACCATACGTAAGGATCTGAAAGTTTTGGAGAGTAGAAATCTGCTATACCGAACGCATGGAAGCGCATCGTTAACTGACCCCTATATTACCGATCGCAACATAAGTGAAAAGGAAAAAATAGGGGCAAAAGAAAAACAGCAAATTGCTTTAAGAGCTATTGATTTTATTGAGCCAAGCGACAGTATTATACTTGCATCGGGTTCAACAATTCTGGAGTTGGCTCGCCAGCTAACTAGCATTTCGCAATTGCAGGTGGTAACGGCTTCGCTAAATGTGGCTCAAATTCTTAATGTTAATCCTAATATTGAAACCCATCAGTTGGGAGGCATAATACGAAAAAGTTCAAATTCCGCCGTGGGTCCCTTTGCTGAGCGTATGATGAAGAGTTACAGCTGTAATAAACTTTTTATTGGGGTTGATGGTATTGATAATGATTTTGGCTTAACTACAACTAATGCCCTCGAAGCATCGCTTAATCAGGTAATGATAGCTTCGGCACGTAAGGTTTTTGTTTTGGCCGATTCAACCAAGTTTGGACGAAGAGGATTTGGGAAAATTTGCGATATAACTGACGTTGATGTTGTAATTACCGACAAGGGTATTTCTGGTTCAATGGTTAAACTCATTGAGTCTACAGGGGTCGAGTTGGTGATTGCTTAGTGTAATATTTCACAATTTTAACCAAAATAGAATTGTATTATAGGCAAAAATAGAGTAGGTTTGGGCGTAAAAAAATCTTTAAAAAAATAGACTAATGAGTGTACTGGTTAATAAGAATTCTCGTGTTTTAGTTCAAGGCTTTACTGGTGGCGAAGGTACTTTTCATGCTACCCAAATGCTTGAGTACGGAACCAATGTTGTTGGTGGTGTAACTCCTGGCAAGGGAGGGCAGAAACACATAGGCCTTCCAGTTTTCAATACTGTTGCTGAGTGTGTAAAAGAATTAGGGGCAGATGTGTCTGTTATTTTTGTGCCGCCTGCTTTTGCTGCCGATGCAATTATGGAAGCTGCCGATGCAGGTATTAAGGTTATAGTATGTATTACTGAGGGGATTCCCATAAACCAAATGGTTATGGTAAAGCAATACCTTTCCGAAAAGCAGGATGTTAGGCTTATTGGACCCAACTGTCCGGGTATTATAACCCCCGATAATACTAAAATTGGCATTATGCCTGGCTTTATTCATAAAAAAGGAACAATTGGCGTTATCTCGCGTTCGGGAACGCTAACCTATGAGGCCGTTGATCAGCTAACAAAATCAGGGCTTGGTCAGAGCACCTGTATTGGTATTGGTGGTGACCCAATTATTGGAACAACAACGCTCGATGCCGTAAAACTATTTAATGATGACCCAGATACAGAGGGCATTGTGATGATTGGAGAGATTGGCGGGAGTATGGAGAGCGATGCTGCATACTGGATTAAAGAAAACTGCAAAAAACCTGTAGTTGGTTTTATTGCAGGTCAAACTGCACCAAAAGGCAGACGTATGGGCCATGCGGGTGCTATTGTTGGTGGTGCAGACGATACTGCTGCTGCAAAAATGAAGATAATGGCAGATTGCGGTATCATTGTGGTTGAGTCGCCAGCAAACATCGGTTCAACAATGCTAAAAGCAATTAAAGGATAGCAGTTAATCTGAATGTTAAGCTTGGGTAAACTTATGCAAAAGGTTTTTTTAAAATTCTTTGTACCATTCCTTCCTATAGTCCTACTGCTTCTTTGGTCAAATACCGGCAACAGTCAATGTAGCGAACAAGCAATTTTTGAAAGAATTAGCGTTGAGCAAGGTTTATCTCAAGGTACAGTCAATTCTTTTTGCCAAGATTATAATGGGTTTTTATGGATAGCAACCAACAGCGGACTAAATAGGTACGATGGTATAAATTTTAAGCATTTTGTTACTAATCCTTTTGATACCAGTTCTGTATCATCAAACATTATAACGGTTATTTTTGAGGACTCTAAGCAAAGACTTTGGATAGGTACTAGGGATGCTGGTTTGAACCTATATAATCATAAAACTGAAACTTTTACAAGGGTCAAACATAATTTAAAGGATCGCAAATCAATTACTCAGGATAGAATATATGATATTAACGAAGATTTGCAGGGTAATTTATGGATAGCTTTCATGGGAGGGCTAAGTAAACTCGACCCCAATAAGGACGAGTTTGTTACATATACGAATACCGGCAATGCTCCGAATGTTGTTCCATCAAACCAAATCCTTAATGTTAAAATAACAGGAAAGGGTGATGTTTTTATATCAACCGATAGAGGCATTGCCTACTATAATGCTAGAGAGGATATTTTTACGCCCTTAAATATTACTTTACAGCCACATAATGTTAGCCTAAGCAACTTGGTTGTTAATAGTTTAGTTGTTGATTTGAATGACGATATTTGGTTCGGTCCCGTTGGATATGGACTGTATAAGTATAGTACAGGATCAGGAAAAACAGAATGGTACGGGCAAGATGTAAAAAGTATTGAAGTTTACGATTTGTATAAAGCTGCAAACGGTGATATTTGGATAGGCTCAATAAACGGTGTATATAAATACGACTGGCAAACGCTTGAGTTTAGTGCTTTCAAAAACGACCCGTATAACCCTAATAGCATAAGCAGTAATATAATTACAAGTATTTTTGAGGATAAGCAGGGAATTATTTGGGTTGGCGTGTATGGTTTGGGTATTAATAAGTACAATCCTAAAAAAAGCAACTTTTGTGCAGAGCTTAACCTGAGTTCTAAACTTTTCGATTTCCCCACTCTAACGGCAAAATCTTTTTATGAAGATGGTGATGATATTTGGATAGGTACTTATGGCGAAGGAGCTATTCGGGTTAGCTACAGTAATTCAACCCTTCTTCAGCTAAAGCATATTAAAGGAGATAGTAACAGCTTACCAGATGATTACGTGTACCAAATTACTAAAACGCCCGATAGTACACTGTGGTTTGCCACCTTTAATGGTATTGCAAGTTATGATTCCAAAACCCGAGTGTTTAAAAATTTTAAACACAATCCTGATGATCCTAATTCGTTGCCTGCCAACCCTATATCAGGTCTATTTCTCGATTCCAAAGGAACATTGTGGTATAGAGCGTTCGAAGATTATTTTGGTAAGTTAAACCCCGATGGAGAATCTTTTCTAAACTACTCTATTTCAGAGTTAGATACCACCGTTGGCTTAGATGTTGCATCTATCTCAGAATTTTATGAAGATGATAAAGGGATCTTTTGGATGGGAACTGCTGATAGGGGGGTATATTTATTCAACCCAGACAAGGAGGCTTTTATAGATAATTTTGTTGTCGATGATGATAACCCGGAGAGTATTTGCTCAAATAAAGTGCTCTGTTTTTATCAGGATACACACAATAATTTATGGATTGGAACTGACAACGGACTTTGCTTGTTTAATGCAGAGAGTCATACTTTTACAAATATCCCCAACGAGTGCGTATTACCAAATAGTTCCATATCTAGCATACAGGAAGACGGAAAAGGATATTATTGGATAAGCACCCAAAACGGACTATCAAGAGTTGATTTGAGTGATATTAAAAACCCAGTGTTTAGAAATTTCAATACGTTTGATGGGCTAAAAAATGAAGAGTTTTTGCAGTCAGCTTCCTTTAAAGACCAAAGAGGATACCTTTACTTTTCGGGCTATAACAACCTAAATGTATTTAATCCCGCTGATATTTTTGTGAATAATGTGCCACCTCCTGTTTATATTAACAAGGTATCGGTTTCACAGGGTAACAGATCAAAAACTGAAAAGTTAGAATACGGCTACTACACCAAAAATGATACAGTAACGTTTCCAAGTTCATACAGTAACTTCATTTTTAGATATACTGCCATTGAATTTTATCAACCCGAGAAGATAAAGTTCAGGTATAAACTTGAAGGGTTCGATAATGAGTGGATTAACCCCATTGATAGTAAGCAGCGCTACATTAGCTATACAAATCTAAACCCAGGCACCTACACCTTTAAGGTTATAGCTGCCAATTCCGATGGGGTATGGAACCAGGATGGAGATACCTTTCATTTCACCATAAGGCCTCCTTTTTGGAGAACTTGGTGGTTCTTTGTGCTTATTTCATTGTTTTTTGCTTCGTTTATACTGGCTTTTATAAGGTTTCGTGAAGCCAACTTGGTTAAGGCCAAAATTAAATTGGAAGAACTTGTAAAAGAGCGTACCGCTGAAATCTCAGACCAGAGCGAGGAACTTAAAATGCAGTCGGAATTCCTGAAGCATGCCAATGAAGAAATTAGCGCAACATCTACAGCACTTGCCGATCAGAACAAGCAGTTTAAACAAAAAAATGAAGAAATTACAATTAAGAATAAAGAGCTTGAGGAGCAGAAAAACTCGTTGGCAAATATAGCATGGGAACTTCAGGATAAAAACGAAGAAATTACAGCTCAGCGGAATGAGATTGAGCGGCAAAAGAAGGAGATAACCGACTCTATTCTCTATGCTTACCGAATACAGCAGGCGGTATTGCCAACACAGGATCAAGTTAAAGATTTATTCTCCGATTTTTTTGTGTTTAATAGGCCAAAAAGTATTGTTAGTGGCGATTTTTATTGGGCAACTCGGGTTGGTAACTATAGGGTAGTGGCTGTTGTTGATTGTACTGGACACGGAGTACCTGGTGGTTTTATGAGTATGTTGGGAGTTTTAATGCTTAACGAGGTTGTTTTGCTGAGGGGTATTATAGACCCAGCAAAAGCGCTTAACCAGCTACGACAAGGAATTATTTCTGTTCTGCACCAAAAAGGTGAATTCACTGATGCTGCAGATGGTATGGACTTATCTCTTTGTATTATCGATGATACCGACAATACACTTACCTACTCAGGTGCAAATAGTTCTATGGCTATTTTCGAGCCGCTTAGTAGTACTAATAATGAGAGTCTTACAGTTGTTCGATCTGATAGAATGCCCATAGCCTATCACCCGCTAATGAAATCATTCTCTAATCAAAAATTCTCCTTGTCGGGTGACTCGGTGATTTTTCTTTTTACAGATGGTGTTATCGATCAGTTTGGCGGCGCCAAAAATAAAAAGTTTCAACATCAAAGACTAATGGATTTTATTCTTGAGAATAAGGATCTACCTCTCGAAACGCAGGGAATTGTGTTGGAGCAAACCTTTGACCATTGGAAGGGCTCGACTTATCAGGTTGATGATGTGTTGGTAATGGGGCTTAAAGTTTAACTTTTGCTCACTTTAATCCAAAACCCTAGGTTTAAACAGCTAATGGGTATGCTGAGTAATTTTTGTTGAACAGCCAAAGCGATAACTATAATTACACTTATAACCCTCATCGGATACTCACAGATAGGGGGTTATAACAAAATTCTTTTTGCTTTCACCTTTTCTCTAAAGCCTCCCATATTATCTCAACTGGGTGTTCTGCGGTTCTATTGGTACCATCCTTAATTTGATGTCGGCAGCTTGTGCCAGGGGCCGAAATAGTTATTTCTTTGGGAGTTTTTCTAATTTCAGGAAAGAGCACAAGTTCGCCTACTTTCATAGATAGGTTGTAGTGCTCTTTTTCGTATCCAAAGGCACCTGCCATTCCGCAGCATCCACTTGGAATTTCAATTACGCTGTAATTTTTGGGAAACGATAGCATAGCCTTGGTTTCGTTTGTTGAAGCAACGGCTTTTTGCTGGCAGTGCCCGTGCAGCTTAATCTCCTTTTTTGTTACAGTAAATACATCTTGGGTAATTCTGCCGGCATTTACCTCGCGCATAAAAAACTCTTCAAATAGCAGGCAGTGCTTCGATATTTTATTTGCCTTAGGTTTTAACTCATCGTCTACTAAGTCGGGGTATTCATCTCTAAAACTCAAAATAGCCGAGGGTTCAATACCAATAAAAGGAGTTTGTTCTGTTATTATTTTATCTAGTAATTTTACATTGTGGTTTGCAATACGCTTTGCGGTGTTAAGCAACCCTTTCGAGATGTATGTGCGCGCGCTCTCATTTATTTCTGGAATGTGTACGCAATAGCCTAGTTTTTCAAGCGTATCAATTGCCTTCATTCCAATATTGGTGTCGTTATAGTTGGTAAATTCATCGGCAAATAGGTATACTATAGGTTTATGCGTATTTTTTACGTTGTTTTTCTTGTTCCACTGTTTGAGCGTTTTACTGTGTAGCAATGGTAGCTGCCTTTGGGGTGCAAAACCCAAAAGTTTCGTCATTATTCCCTTTGTCACCCTATTTGATAACACAAAGTTTGTTACACCGGGCATTAGCATTCCAACTCGGTATAACTTCGTTATGTTTGCAATAGCCCTGCTGCGAATGGGTATACTGTGTTTTTTGTACCACTGGTGTAAAAACTCGGCTTTAAGTTTGGCCATATCAACGCTTGAGGGGCATTCGCTTTTGCATCCCTTACACGATAGGCACAGGTCGAGTATATCGTATATTTCTTGATGATTAAAGGGGTTACCCTTATCGCTTGTGGTAATAAATTCTCTCAAAATATTTGCCCTGGCACGTGTTGTATTGGCTTCGTTGCGAGTGGCCATATAGCTAGGACACATTGTGCCTCCAGCCTTTTCTGTTTTACGACAATCGCCTGAGCCATTACATTTTTCGATGGCTCTTAGAATTCCTCCATTTTTCGAAAAATCTAGCGTTGTTTTAATTTCGGGTTCTTTGCGCCCTGCCAAATATCGTAAGTTCGTGTTGTTTGGTGGGGTGTCAATAATTTTATTTGGGTTAAAAATATTATTAGGATCCCATGCTGCTTTAACCTCCCTCATTAGCTGGTAAACCCTATCGCCAACCATAATGGGTATTAACTCTCCTCTTAATCTTCCATCGCCATGTTCGCCGCTTATTGAGCCCCTATATTTCTTCACCAAATGTGCTACTTCAAAAGCAAGGGTTCGAAATAGCTTAGCATCGTCCTCGTTTTTCAGGTTTAGAATTGGTCGCAAATGAAGTTCACCGCTGCCTATGTGAGCATGGTAAACGCAATCGAGCTTGTGGGTTGCCATAATGGCAGCAAACTCATCCATATACTCGGGTAAATCTTCAACGCGAACGGCTGTGTCCTCAACCAGTGAAACGGGTTTCGCGTCGCCTTTAATATTCGATAAAACGCCAAGCCCAGCTTTGCGCAATGCCCAAACTCTTGCCGTATCTTCGTTCCACACAATTGGAAAGTGGTACCCAAAACCAGCATCGTTCATCTCTTTCTGCATTTTACTGGCAATGCTTTCAATCTCCTCATTTGTGCTACGAGCAAACTCAACAATGAGTATGGCACCTGGATCTCCCTTAATAAAAAACCGATTTCTGTTCTGCTCAATATTGCCTTTGGTACATTCTAAAATAAGGTTGTCCATCATTTCAACCGCACCAGGCTTATATTTTAGCGCAATTAAATTGGCTTTAAAAGCATCTTCGCGTTTAGCAAGATGAACACATACAAGCGCTTTTTGGCTTGGAGGGAGAGGGCTTAGGTTAAGTTTTATTTCGGTTATAAAGCCTAGCGTACCTTCAGATCCCGCAATGAGTTTGCAGAGGTTGAATTGCTGCTCAGATACGCCAAATATTTCATTGTCAAACAGTAAATCTAAGGCGTATCCTGAGTTTCGTCGGTCAATCGATTTGTGAGGATACTGATTTTCAATTTCCTCAGCATTCTTTTTATCCGATAGCAACGTGTTTATTCGCTGATATATCTGTCCTTCTCTATCATTTTGAAGTGTTTTTTTGTAGAATTCACCCTTGCTAATTGGCCCAAACTCATACTCAAGTCCATCGTCAAGCATCATTTTTACTGAAATGGTATGCTCGCGTGTACTGCCATAAATAATGGAGTGCGAACCGCACGAGTTATTACCAACCATACCCGCTATCATACATCTATTGCCAGTTGAGGTTTCTGGTCCAAAAAATAGTCCGTAAGGCTTAATATATTGGTTAAGTTCATCGAGTATAACCCCAGGTTCAACAGTAACCCAATGTTCATCTGTGTTTACATTGAGAATTTTTCCCCAATCTTTCGAAAAGTCAACTACAATACCGTTTCCAACAACTTGCCCTGCCAAGGATGTACCCGCAGTTCGAGGAATGAGCGATGTGCCATGCTCTTTTGCAATGGCAATTAGCAATCTTAAATCATTCTTTGTTTTAGGGAGAGCAACTGCAAGCGGTATTTCACGGTATGCTGAAGCATCGGTTGCGTATTGTAATCGGGTTGAAATATCGGTATATATTTCCCCTTTAAATTCTTTGGATGCAGATTTAAGGCTAAGCTTTATAACGTTGGTATCCATCTGAACAATTGTTTTTAAAAAGGTAAAATTAGGAAATTCAAACCTAATTAAGCTGAATATCTTTGAATGTTCTAAAGGTTTAACGAATATATTTGGGTTAACACTAATAAATTGTCAAATTTTAATTAATTTAGTTAATCTCTTTTTTGAACGAGAAAGAGTAATATACCACATCAATTTATTAACCCATAATACTATTGGTAATGACGTTTGTTGCTGTTGTTTTTGCTTTCATATTGTTACCCTTTGGCATAGTTTTCTCAAACTTACACTTTGTTACTAATGGCATCCAAAGTAGTTTGGTTATTACTGTTAATGCAGACTTACCAATTGTTGAGATCTCTTATCTGGCAAGACCCCAACCATCTCAACAGAAGTTAGCTAGCGTTCTCATCGAGTCATATCCTGACGCTCGAATGGAAATATTTGTTGATGGTAAGTTTACAGGGAAATATACGCCCGCAACTATCGAGAATATTGTTTTTGGTAAACATACAGTTCGGTTAAGCCATCCGCTTTACCGAAGTCAGGAAAAAACAGTTGAAATTGGAGAGACTACTCAAAGCCTGAAATTCACTATGGTTGCTGCTTTTGCTGAGTTATCGATTAATACGACGAATGATGCAATTATTCAAATAGATGGAAAGGTGATTGGGTCTACCAGCTGGAAAGGGAAATTAGGTGAAGGCTTGCATATCATTATTGTTAAAAAGGAGGGTTTTTCCTCGCGTGAGCAGCAGGTCACTATTCTCAGGGGAAGAGATATGCATGTAGACCTTATGTTATCACCTAAAACTGGTTCCTTAGAGATCACAACAGACCCACCTGGCGTAATGATAACTCTCAACGGTAAAATGTATGGTTTAACGCCAAAAACAATCAAAGATCTTCCATTGGGCATCTACAACTTATCCCTCGATAAGCCCGAATATACAAGTATCATTAGGCGCATTACTATTTCCGACTCAGATCTTCAGAAATTAGAGTTTTCTATGACCTCGGGCAAGGAGGTTATTATTACAAGTGACCAGGATAGTACATTGGTTTACATTGATAATGAGAAAGAAGGGGTAGCGCCCTTAAAGATTTGGCTAAAGTATGGTAGTTATAATATTAAACTGCAGAGAGGAGCACTTACTACAATTGAAACCATTGAAGTTGCGCACGGAGGTTCGAAGGATTATAGTTTTACCCTGTCGAACACTGTGGACCCTTTTGAGGGGCAGCTTGTTTTTGTAAAGGGAGGAACATTTAAAATGGGTGATCTATCTGGCGATGGGAGTAGGGAGGAAACCCCAGTACATCAGGTAACTGTAAACGATTTTTACATGGGGAAATTTGAGGTAACCCAATCGCAATGGGAAAGTATTATGGGAAGTAATCCAAGCCATTTTAATGGCTGCCCCAACTGCCCAGTGGAGCGGGTTAGCTGGATTGATGTTCTAGAGTTTTTAGTAAAGTTAAACGAGCTTACTGGGAAAAGCTACAGGCTACCAACCGAAGCCGAATGGGAGTATGCTGCAAAGGGAGGGAGTAAATCGAGGGGCTTTTTATACTCAGGAAAGAATAATGTGAATTTTGTTGCCTGGTACTCTGGAAATAGCGGAAATAAAACGAATCCTGTTGGACAGAAAGAGCCCAACGAGCTAGGTATTTACGATATGAGCGGAAACGTATGGGAATGGGTAAACGACTGGTTCGATTATTATACAGAAACCCCTAAAGATAACCCAACGGGTCCAGATAATGGGGACGGAAGGATTGTTAAAGGCGGAAGCTGGTTTGGGCACGCAGGGGGCAACCGCGTTTCGTGCAGAGGAAGCGATGAACCAGTAAATAAACGAAGTTATATTGGGTTTAGAATTGTAGTATCGGCAGCTGATTTGTAATGGGTAAGCCTTCTAAATTGATGTTTTTAATCATTGTTGTAAAACACCTAACCGCCCTAATTGCTTAGTATCCCCAACTTTTTGAATATGAATGAAAACAATTACGCTATTGTTGTGAAAAAACTAACAATACTGTTTTAGGTTTAGGATGTTTTTTATTACTTTTGATGATTCTTTTAAAATAACTTAACTTTCTGTAAATCAATTAATAAAATTACCCAAATGATTGTTCTTGTACTAAATTGTGGTAGCTCTTCGATTAAATACCAAGTAATCGATATGTGTGAAAAGGAGAATCTCCTTGCAAAAGGTCTTGTTGAGCGTATTGGCCTCACCGATGGGGTTCTAACCCATAAGCCCGAAGGCAAAGAGCGCTATGAAATTGTTAAAAATATTCCTGACCATACTGTTGGAATAGACTTAATACTTGGCGCTTTGGTTGATAAAAACCATGGAGTTATTGGTAGTCTTGATGAGATTAAAGCTGTTGGACACAGGGTTGCTCATGGAGGTGAGTTCTTTACCGAGAGCAGCTTAGTTAACGATAGGGTAAAAATTGAAATAGAGAAATGTATTGAGTTGGCTCCTCTGCATAACCCAGCGAATCTAAAGGGTATTATTTCTATGGAAAACTTGTTACCACAAGTACCTCAGGTAGCTGTTTTCGATACTTCATTTCACCAAAGTATACCAAAGCACGTATTTCTATACGCAATACCATACGAGTACTACGAAGATTTAAAAATTAGAAAGTACGGTTTTCATGGTACTAGCCATAAATATGTTGCTCAGAAAGGCTGTCAAATTCTAGGATTAAATTTTGAGACAAGCAGAGTTATTACCTGCCATTTAGGCAATGGTGCGTCAATAGCGGCAATTAAAAACGGAAAATCGCTTGATACATCAATGGGTTTTACCCCTGTTGATGGGCTAATTATGGGAACTCGTTGTGGTAGTATAGACCCAGGTGTATTGCTTTACATTGCCGAGCGCGAACAGCTTAATTTTAAAGGAATTAGCGATTTGATTAACAAAAAGAGCGGCGTTGCTGGTATTTCTGGCATTTCGTCGGATATGCGCGACCTAGAAAGTGCTGCCGCTAAAGGTGACGAAAAAGCTCAGTTGGCATTAGATATGTACTACTACCGTGTTAAACAGTTTATTGGCTCGTATGCTGCTGTTATGGAAGGGGTAGACCTAATTATATTCACCGGAGGAATTGGGGAAAACGATGTTATGTTACGCGAAAAAGTTTCAACTTCGTTTGCATACCTTGGCGTTGATTTTGACCTAAATGCAAACAATGGCGCAAGAGGTAAGGATCAACTACTTACTAAGCCTAACTCTAAAGTTAAGGTTATGGCTGTTACCACTAATGAGGAGCTTGTAATTGCTTCGGATACAGCAAGAATCGTATCTAAACTATAAAACTAGATTGTTAGAATTAACCGAATAATTATAAATATTAAATAGAATACCAATGGCTATTACAAAACTAGATCAACTTTTTGATGTTCTTAAAAGTAAACCAAAAAAACGTCTTGTTGCTGCATATGCTAATGATGATCACACTATTGAGGCTGTGAGCAAGGCTTTAGATATGGGAATTATTGAGGCAACCCTTGTTGGAGACGAAGCAACAATTAAAGAGGTTTGCGCAGAGCTTAATATCGACCCTTCGAAGTTTCGCATCGTTCAGGAAAATGACGAAATGAAAGCAGCAGCCAAAGCTGTTGAACTTATTAATAATGGTGAAGGCGATGTGCTTATGAAGGGGCTTGTTAGCACCGATAAGTACATGAGGGCAATTTTAAATAAGGAGAAAGGTTTGCTTCCTCCTAAGGCTGTATTGAGCCACGTAACCGTAGTTCAAGTGCCAACCTATCACAAGCTTCTTGTTGTGGGCGATGTGGCAATTATTCCAGCTCCCGACCTCAAGCAAAAAATTGCAATTACCAACTATCTTATAAAAACAGCGCATTCATTGGGCATTGAGAAACCTAAAGTTGCTCTCCTTGCTGCAACCGAGCAAGTTTCGGCTGCTATGCCTGCATGCGTTGATGCCACAATAATGTCGAAAATGGCAGATAGAGGACAAATTAAAGGAGCTTTTGTTGATGGTCCGCTGGCTCTTGATGTTGCCATTGACCCTGAGTCGGCTAAGATTAAGAAACTTACTGGCGAGGTTGCAGGTGATGCTGATTGTATTCTTTTCCCAAATATTGAGAGCGGAAACGTATTTTTTAAAGCGTGTACCAAACTTGCAAAAGGCGAATTGGGTGCAATGGTAATGGGTGCAAAAGTTCCTTGCGTTTTAACCTCTAGGGGCGATAGCGTTCAGTCAAAAATGTATTCAATAGCACTTGCTGCCAATGCAGCTAAGTAGCAAAAAACAGTGATGAGTAATGGATGAATTTTTAATTTTAGCAATCAATCCAGGTTCAACTTCAACCAAGGTTGCGGTTTATCAGAATACAAAGTCGGTTTTTTTAAAAACTATTCGGCATAATTCTGATGAGTTGGTTGGTTTTAAGCGTATTGCCGACCAGTTCGAGTTTCGTAAGAATATTATAATGAAGGAACTTCAGGATGCCGACATAGACCTTAACAAACTTTCTGCAATTGTGGGGCGTGGCGGGCTAATTAAGCCAATCGAATCAGGTGTATACCTTGTTAACGATAGCATGAAGAAAGATATTGTTGACTCTATTATGGGCGAGCATGCCAGCAACCTGGGAGCATTAATTGCCGACGATATAGCCCAAAGTCTACCAAATGCGAAGGCGTACATTGCCGACCCAGTTGTAGTTGATGAGTTACAAGATGTGGCTCGCGTTTCGGGTCATCCAAAGTTCGAAAGGTTATCCATTTTTCATGCGTTAAACCAAAAGGCTATTGCCCGACAGTATGCAAAAAGCCTCGATAAAAAGTATGAGGAACTTAACCTTATTATTGCCCACTTAGGTGGTGGCATTTCAGTTGGTGCGCATTATATGGGGCGGGTAATAGATGTTAATAATGCGCTCGATGGCGAAGGCCCTTTCTCGCCCGAGCGTGCAGGTACTATTCCCGCTGGTCAGCTTGCTAAACTTTGTTTTAGCGGCAAGCATACATATGATGAGGTGAAAAAAATGCTTACGGGTCAGGGCGGAATGGTTGCCCATTTAGATACCAACGATGCATACGCCGTAGAGATGAAGGCTAAGGCTGGAGACAAAAAAGCGCAGCTAATTCAGGATGCAATGTCGTATAATATTGCCAAAACAATTGGCCAAATGGCAGTGGTTTTAAAGGGCAGGGTTGATGGCATTATTCTAACTGGTGGTATTGCCCACAGTGAATATCTTGTTGATTATGTTAAGGATATGGTAGGTTTCATTGGTCCCGTTATAGTTTATCCGGGCGAGGACGAGATGCAGGCTCTTGCACTTAATGGATTGATGGTGCTAAGGGGTGATGTTTTGCCCCATGAGTATAAGTAAAACCTTCGTTTTACAATAAAAATGCCCGAATATTCGGGCATTTTTTCTTTTCTTATTTATTACCTTTAGCTCTTAAGCAAAAGAAATTTACTTTAGCAACTTATGACTTTGTTTGGAACACTTTACCTTTTGCCCACAACGTTGGGCGGCGAGAGTATCACCGATGTAATTCCTGATTTTGTGCTTGCACAAACCAAGCAGCTAACTCACTTTGTGGTTGAAGATATGCGCACCGCTAGGCGTTATCTTTCAGGGCTCGGAATGCCTTTGCCAATAGAGAAGTTACATTTCGAGGAACTTAATGAGCATACTCTTTTCCAAGAGGTTCCCAAGTTGCTATCGCCCTTGCTAAACGGAATATCTGTGGGGCTTATTTCTGAGGCTGGTGTTCCAGCCATGGCAGACCCAGGCGCAAATTTGGTTGCGCTTGCCCATACAAAAGGAGTGAGAGTAGTGCCTTTAACAGGACCTAGCTCAATTATTCTTGCGCTTATGGGAAGCGGATTGAATGGGCAAAACTTTGCATTTGTTGGGTACTTGCCAATAAAGCCCGACGATAGGGTGCGAAGGCTAAAACAGCTTGAGCAACGTTCAAAGGACGAGAATCAAGCCCAATTCTTTATTGAAACTCCTTATCGAAACAACAAGTTGTTTGAGTCGCTCCTTAGTAGCCTTAATACTCAGACTCTTCTACATGTTTCAACCGATTTAACAATGCAAACTGAGTTTGTTTGTACAAAAAGCATAGGAGAGTGGCGTAAAAATAAAATGCCCGACCTGCATAAAAGGCCGAGCATTTTTGGTATTCAAGTATTATAGTTTTCTATTTTACTGGTTTGCTGAAGTGGTTTTCTTAAGCACCTCGAGTTCAAAAATTAGTGGTGCGTATGGTGGAATACCTTTTCCATCTCCTATTTCTCCGTAGGCGTACTTGCTTCGTATTATAACCTTGGCCTTTGTATTGGTTTTCAACTGTTTAATTGCTATTGAAAAGCCCTCAATAAATCCCGAACCGCCAATAGTTACCTTAATGGGCTCATATGTTTTACTTGAGTTGTATGTTTCGTTCTCTTCGTCTACCGATTTAATATTCGTGTCAAATAGCCAGCTATCAGTAAAACGACCTGCGTAGTTAACGTTTAAAATATCCTTATCATTAATAGTTTGGTAAGGGTCTTCGCTTGTGCTGCCATCTCCACTAGCTTCAACATCCATTCTCGATTCCTCTAGTATGAATACTCCCGTTTCGTTAAGTTTTGTGATAACATTGGCAGGTGTTATATCGGGGTAGTTAGCGGTAACATACTCTGTTATTGTTTTTAATTCATAAGCCACGGGGTCGCTAACTATATCTCTAAAGTCAACATCGAAAATAACTGAGGTGTAGGCTGAAAGTGATAGGTAATTATTTACGCCATAAGCTAAACTCGATGGCATTATAAATCGAACTTTAGAACCTTTTCGAATTAACGAGAACCCTTCCTCTAAACCCTTGGGTAATCTTGTGTTTTCGCTTTTGTGCTGTATATACTTTGGGGTGTAGCGGGTTGCTTTTGAGTATATGCTATGTAGCTTGGCATCCGCTTCAATTGTTGTTTCGTAGGCATCCTCATTTAAGTTATAGGCTGTGTAGTTAAACAGTATATATTCATCTTTTTGAGGGTAATTACCGTCGCCATTTATCTCGGTGATATAGTATAAACCTGATTCGGTAGAGTCAATACTGAGGTTGGGGTTTTCCAACTTTAGAACCTTTATGTATGCATTTAGTCGCAGAAGTTCTTCGGATGGACCATTATTTACCTCTTTTTCACATGAGCCCAAAAAAACTAAGCCTAGGCATACTAATGTGAAAGAAAAAAAACGTTTAATCATTGTAGTTCTATTTATTATTTAATGCTATCAAGTTTAATTTCGCAAAATAGGGGTGTGTAGGGTGCAACGTTTTCACTTCCATCAATGCCATAACCCAGTGCCGATGGTATTACTAGGTGCATTTTGTCTCCAGTGTTAAGTTTTAAAAAGCCATACAGTATCCCCTCTAAAATGGATTGGTTAAGAATTATCATTTCACTTTCCTCTTCAGTTTGGTTAATTAGGCTTTGGTTTAATGTTAATAACTTATATGATCCGAAAATTGTGTCCCCAGGCATTGGCTTACTATTTAAACCGCCTTGGCTAACCGTTTTAAACCACAAGCCGGTTGAGTCGGGTACAAAGCCGTTCGAACTGGTTACAAAGTTACTGATATTATTCTGCTCATGAATTATTTTTTTATTTTTAACGTAAATTATGTAAACATCGAAAATAAGTGGGGTCCAGGGCTCAACACTTCCTGTTCGTATATCTTGATATCCTAAGGTTGACGGGAAAATAAGAGAGTTCCATTGCCCCTCACGGCAAAGGGGGAGCCCTTGCGTAAGACCCGGAATAAAGGTGGCGTTACCCACAACAGTTTCAATAGGGTTCATATTCCTGCCCCGCATATCAATGCCAGCTGAGTCGGCAATCTCGAGGATATTTGTATCGAAAATTTCTCCTTTAAGCGTGCCGGCTACATACCAAAAGGCTATTGAGTCGCCTTTGGCAAGGTGGTAACCGTATCCCTTTTTTAGCACGTAGGTGTAAACGCCATTCTCTTTAATAAAATCTATTTTACTGGCTTTTAGTGCGCTCTCAATTTGTTGGTTGTTGGCCACTTCTTGCTCATTGAATAACGATTTCTCGCATTTGCAAAATAAGACGACAAATGTAATAAGCGCTAATATTCGGATTAGTCTCACGGGTTAAGAGGTTTTACTTCTACAATTTCAACCTCGAAAATAACGGGTGTAAAAGCTGGTACAATCCCCGTTGAGCTACCTCCTTGGCCAAATGCCATATAAGAGGGGAGAATAAACATAGACTTTTCTCCAGGATACATCATTCCGATAGCCTCTTCAAGACCTGGTATTACCTGCCATTTTTGCCCATATACAAACTGAAATGGCTCATTGCGCTTAAGGGTTGAATCGAAATACCTTCCGTTAAAAAACTTTCCCTCGTAGTGTACTGTAAGAGTATCGCCTTGCCCAATCTTTTTGCCATGTCCTTTTACTAAAGGAAGGTAATGTATCCCAGATGGAGTGCTTTCTAGGCTTAGGCTTTGGTCTTCAATGTATTGCCGTAGAACGACCTGTTCGTAATCGCCAAAATCTTCAATCCAATGCATAAAAGCTTCCTTCTCCTGCTCGTATTGTTTAACAGTTAAAATATCGAGCATCATCACATCAACTCTTAAAAAGCCTAGCGTATCTAAAAAGTTTGGTGTACGGGTTTCGAGCGTTTTTGTGAAGAAATCCTGTGCCAAAATGTAGAATGTGGCGCTATCGCCCTTGGCAAGCATAGCGAAGCATTCGTCGATGGAGCCTGCAAACTGTGGTTCGGTTAGCTGGAATGTTCTTACCCCGTGAAAAAAGAGTGAGTCGGCAGGAGTACGATAGGCAATGTTAACAGTAATGTAGTTAGTTGGCTCTGCCTGTGTAGTTTTTTCGCCAAGAATTATTCGCTGGTAGTGTATGTTTGTGCTTGTTACCGAGAAATTGGGAAACAGTGGCGAATTATTATTGCATCCAGCAAGCGTGGCGGCAAGGGCTAACATAAAAAGTTTAAAGTATCTCATCGAAGCCTCTTTTGGGTTTCACTTAAAATAATGGTAAAGGTATAAAAAAAAGCAATTAACTTTCAATCACAGCTAAAAGTTCAACATCGAATACAAGAACAGCCATTGGGGGAATTTTATCGTTATCGCCTAAAAGCCCATGGGCCAAATGTGGAGGCATTATGAACTTTCCTTTTTGACCTTGATGCATTAAAAGTATTGCCAGCTCTAAACCTGCTTCAACGCCACCTTTGCTAACCATAAACTCTATGGGTTTGTTGTCGGTGAACGTATTATAACAAAGGGTTCCGTCGAGCAGCTCAACCTTGTAATTAATTAATACTATATCGCCTTCTTTAACCTTATTACCATTTTCGTTGCCCCAAACTAGGTAGTATAAACCCGATTCGTTCTCTTGCATCCCACTGAGTTTATGTCTCTCAATATAAGCCGAAATACGCTCTTTGTCTTTTTGAACCAAGGCTTTGTTAACTATCTCGAATTTCTTTTTAGCTTCGCCTACCGTTGTAGTGGGCGCACTGTTTTTCTTGCTTTTACAGCCTGCGAGACTAGCAACAATTATTATAAAAAGGAATAGTTTTTTACCGAGCATTTTTTAACTCATTTTGAAGTTTTTGTATTATTTCTACAAACTTATCTTCGGTTTGGCTTAGTGTTGCATATGATTTTCCGCCTGCTGCGTTAATATGACCTCCGCCATTAAAATATTTTTCACAAATTTGATTGGCCGGAAAATTTCCTGTTGAACGCAACGACACCTTTACGTAGTCTGTGTTCTCGATAAGCAATGCGGAGAAAACGATATTTTTAATTGATAAAGGGTAGTTAACCAAGCCCTCGGTATCGCCAATTTTATACTTAAATTGGTTTAGCTCACTGCGAGTTAGCGAAATAAATGCCGAACGATACTCTGGGAAAACTTTCATTTTTGTTGCTAAGGCATGCCCCACCAAACGCATCCTATCCTCCGAGAAGTTATTGTAAACTTGCTGCTGAACCTCCTCAACTTTTACCCCCTTGGATATAAGTTTAGCTACAATTTCGAATGTTCGCGGATTTGAGCAGGCATAGCTGAACGAGCCGGTATCGGTCATAATACCAGTAAAAATACTAAGGGCGGCTTCAAGGTTAACCTTATCCTCAGCGTTAAGTATGGTAGCAAACTGGTATACCAACTCGGCCGTTGAGCTGGCTCCAACCTCCGAGAGTTGCCACTGAAAGATATCCTCAGGTTGGGGGTGGTGGTCAATAAGAATTTTTATAGCTTTCGAGTTAATGAAATCGGTTTTCATTCCTTCTAACCTGCCTGGCCCGTTAAAATCTAACGCAAAAATAATGTTGGCCTCTCCAATTATTTTTTGTGCAGCCTCTTTTTGCTTTGAGAAACGTGTAATCTCTTTGGCCCCTGGCATCCAATTCAAAAAACTTGGTATTTCATTGGGGATAACAATACTTGTATTTAGCCCAAGCTCTTTAAGAATGTGGAAAAGCCCCAGTGATGAGCCAATGGCATCGCCATCGGGGTTATGATGTGAGGTTATTACAATTTTCGGGTTATTCTTTAGTAAAGCTAGAATTTCTTCTGATACAGAGGTGGATATTTGACGCATTATGATTGAAATTTAAAAAAACCAAAGTTAGCATAAATTATTTTTACTGAACTATCAATAAAATGCTAACTTAGTAGTTTAAATTGATTAAAATGAAAAGAGATTGCACATTTGCCCTAATTAAACCCGACGCTGTTCGTAATAATTATCATGGTGAAATAATTTCACGTATGATTGAGGCTGGCTTTACCCCAAAAGCAATGAGGTTGCTTAAGCTAAGCAAATCCGATGCCGAAAAGTTTTATGCTATGCATAAGGACAAGGAGTTTTTTGACGAATTAACAACGTTTATAAGCTCAGGCCCTCTTGTGGCCTTAGTGCTTGAAAAGAGTAATGCTATAGCTGATTATAGGACTTTTATAGGCTCAACCAACCCGCACGATGCAGCCGAGGGTACCATTCGAAATTTGTTTGGTAAAAGCATTACGCAGAATGCTGTGCATGGTTCCGATAGTCCAGAGAATGCTAAGATAGAGTGGTCATTTTTCTTTGCTCAAAAAGAAATTCTTGATTAGCCTTACTTTAAAACCACCTCTTTTATTACATCGGACCCAAGGTGCTGGTTTATACCATCCCTTATTTTTGAGCGATGCATATGTAGCTCGCTTCGTAAAACCGATGATTTTAGGTGAACAAAAAGAATGTTGCCTTTCACATAAACCTCCTGGGTTAGTGCTTGTATGTTTTTACCCATAACAATTGGCCAGGCGTTAACCGCCTCGGATGCTTTTAACTTATGGCTATGCTTGTAGTCTTTTAAAAATTCTTTAATGGCATCGCCCAATGTTATTATTTTGCTCATAGCTATTCTTATTTTGCGCCAATTAGTTCAACTCCATTGTTCTCAACGTGAAAAAGGTGGTAACCACTATCTATTTTTTCTAGTATATCGTTAAGTCGTAGCTGGTTAGTATCGGTTATAAAAATTTGACCAAATGTACGATCCGAAACAAGTTTTATAAACTGTTCAACCCTAGTCATATCTAACTTGTCAAAAATATCATCCAGTAGCAAAATAGGTTTTACCCCCGAGAGTTGCTCAATAAAATTAAATTGCGCTAGCTTTAGGGCTATGAGATAAGTTTTTTGCTGCCCCTGGGACCCCTCTTTTTTTATAGGATGATTATTTAACGAAAGAACCAGGTCGTCTTTGTGAATACCTCTTGAGGTGTACTGAAGGATTCTATCTTTTTCAATGGATTCAACCAAATGAGCCTTAAGGCTTTTTTCTGCAATGTGCGATTCGTAAACCAGCTCAACCAGTTCAACTCCACCCGAAACTTTTTGATAGTAATCTTGAAATAAGGGTGTGAGTTTTTTTGTAAAATTTACCCTTTGTTCGTAAATAAATTGTGCCAAATTACTTAGCTGGTCGTCAATAACATCTAATAGGTCAAGTAGTTCAGCTCTAGCATATCCCTTGCTTTTCAGAATTTTATTCCTGTTGGCCAACAGCTTGTTGTATTTTAGCACGCTGTTTAGGTAAGGTAAGTTATACTGAGAAATTACCCCGTTTATAAACTTGCGTCGTTCTTCACTTCCATCTAAAATAAGCGACGCATCGGCTGGTGATATAATTACGATTGGCAAAAAACCAATATGGTCGGCTAGCCTATCGTAATCCTTCCCATTCTTTTTAAATTTTTTCCCCGATTCTCGTTTTACCGAACAGAGAATATTCTCATCCTTCTCATTGCGATTATAGCTACCCTGAATTAAAAAAAAATCAGTTTCGTGCTTAATATTTTGGTAGTCGATGGAGTTGAAGTTGCTCTTACACATTGAGAGGTAGAAAATTGAATCGAGCAGATTGGTTTTGCCCGCACCGTTATTTCCTACAAAGCAATTGATTTTAGGATGCAGCCTTATGTCAACTTGACCGTACGACTTGAAGTTCAGTATGTTAAGTTGTTTTAAGTGCATCTTTAGAGTATTTACGCTTTATAAATGCAAAGGTAAACAGAATAATGCGTAAGAAAAACAATGCTAAATATTTTACCATTACCGAAAAACCATTACTTTTGCGCAAGCCAATTTAGATTGTGATAAATTTAGTTTACTTTTAGGGCTTGTAACCTTGGCGTTTAATTTGATAATTACTAAACTCTATTTTTTAATTGTTTGTTATGGCAAAAGATAAGAACAGGAAAGATCAGGAATCTGGTGCTGAAGCGTTGGAAAATGCGTTAACCAAAACCGAACAGTACATTGAGAATAACCAGAAAAGCTTAACCATTATTGTAATTGCAATTATTGCAATTATTGGTACGTTTTTAGGATATACAAAGCTTTACATTGCACCTATGGAAAAGGAGGCGCAAGTGCAGGTATTTGCAGCCGAACAGTATTTTGAGCGCGACTCATTTAACCTTGCGTTACATGGCGACGGCAACTACTTGGGCTTTATTGATGTAATTGATAGTTACGGACCCTCAAAAGTTGGAAACCTTTCTCATTACTATGCAGGTATCTCGTATAGGCAGCTTGGTGAGTATGAGGATGCCATTAAGCACCTTAAAAAATTCACTACCAAAGATAAAATGATTGGCGCTGTGGCATTTGGTGCCATTGGCGATTGCTATGTTGAGTTAGGCAACCTTTCGGAAGGGGCCAAGTATTACCAAAGAGCAGCTAACAACAAGAATGAGTTTACTACTCCTTTATTTCTTATGAAAGCTGGTTTAATATACGAGGAGTTGGGAAATAAGAACGAAGCGCTAAAAGTTTACAATCTTCTTAAAAAGAATTACAGCACATCAAACGAAGCCCGCGAAATAGATAAGTATATTGCTAGGGCTAGTCAAAAATAATTTTAATGTTTTTTTAAGAAAACCAACCCAATCAGGTTGGTTTTCTTAATTTTACCAACAATAAAACCAAATACTATGGCAACTTACCTTCAGAACTTATCAAGCTACGATGCGTCAAAGGTGCCCTCGGCTAAGAAGATGAAATTCGGCATCGTGGTATCAGATTGGAATTCGGAGATAACCCACGCCTTGCTCCGAGGTGCTTATGAAACTCTTGTTGCGCACGGAACAAAAGAGGATAACATCTTGGTAAAGCATGTGCCTGGTAGTTTTGAACTTATTTTAGGAGGGCAATTTATGGCCGAGTACGGCGATTTAGATGGGGTAATTTGCCTAGGATGCGTAATTCAAGGAGAAACGCCCCACTTTACTTTTGTTTGTCAAGGGGTAACCCAGGGCATTGCTGAGCTGAATATGAACTATAATATTCCGTTTATTTTTGGTTTGCTTACAACCAATACCCTTGAGCAAGCAAGCGATAGGGCGGGAGGCAAGCATGGCAATAAAGGCGTTGAGGCTGCGGTTACAGCAATTAAAATGGCTGCTTTACAAAAAGATATGGAAGAGCTGGAAGACAACTAGGGTAAGGCAAAATATAAATGAAAGAAAGGGACTGGTTAGTCCCTTTCTTTGTTTGATATTATGTCTTCAAGCCAATCAAGAAATCGTTTTAAAAGTCTGTAGTACAATCCTATATATAAAAGTATGGAGAATAACCATATAATAATGGTGTTTACCCATATAGTGTCGAAATAACGACCGAATACAGGTTTTACGGGAGCATAAAAATGGGCACCAACAACGCTGGTTTCGGGTAACAGGTAAATAGGGTCAATTTTTTGAATAAGCCTATCCTTATATTCTATAATGCGTTCAACCTCAGATGAATTTCTAACAAAATCGCTTAGGGTTTCATTAAAATATTGGCGTTTTAATTTTAAAAACTCTTCCTTCTTGCTGTGCGTGGCCTGGTGCGAAACAATAATGCTGTCTTTCTTTTCGCTTGCCTTGTTGTATAACTTTACGTAGTACAGTCGAAGTTGCTCTAAGTAGGTATTTAAATCGGCAAGAGTGGCCGAGTTAAAATCGCTTATGTTCAGTTTGTCAATATGCTTAAAGGGGTACTGTGAGCCTGTTATGCTTTTGCCTTCGTGTTCAAGTTCATTTTGCAGAAGATTTAGAGCATTTTTAACATCATCGGCCCTTTCAGCATTATCGAGGTTGCGCTCGCAGATAGCCACCTTGTTTTGTAGCGTTGTTATCCAGTAATTGCGTTTATAGTCCGATATACTCATTGCCTCATCCAGGTAGTAGAATGGCTTTTGATACTGGTTATTTATGTACTGGTTTGTAGCTAGTGCTTCGTATGCCCATCGAGCTACAATAATTTGGCCATATGGTGGAATACTATTAGGGTTGGAAATTACAGGGTTTAACTTTTCATATTTTACAATAATTCCGCTCAGAATAATTTGAGGGATTACTAGGAATGGGATAAGAATGTAAATAGTAACAACCGTCTTAAAACTGTCTGATATGAGTAAACCTAACATATTGGCCGAGAACCAGGTACTGAAAAGTACAATCCAGTATTCAAAGAGCATTCCCCTTATCTCAAGAATAGAGTTTCCAATTAGAACGAAGGCTAGAGACTGAAAAGCTGAAAGGCATAGTAAGATTATCACTTTTGATGATAGGTAGCTGCTCCAGCTGAGATTCAGGAACGATTCACGCTTCTGAATTTTTCTATCCTTTATTATTTCCTCGGCGCTAACGGTTAACCCAACAAAAAAGGCAACAATTACCGACATGAACAGGTAAACAGGCAGATTACTATTCTCCATTAGGGTGTAGCCAAACTGGTTGGCCGGGTCAACGTTGTAGTACTTAATAATTGATGCAAGCAGGAATGCCAGTATGGGTGCTTCCAGTATGTTTATTATCATATACTGGGTATTCGCAATTTTGCTAAGAACTTCCCTTTCAATAAAAACCTTAAGCTGTTTAAGCCAGCCTGGAATTTTAAAAAGATTTTTTGGTAAGTCCTTGGGTATTTCGCCCTGATACTGTTTTCCCTTTTTGCTCTGGTTATAAAATTCGTACCATTCCTTCGGACTGGTTTTCCGAGAACGTGTAGGATTTCCGTATTCGTCAATTACATTGGCTTCAACAATATTAAATACCTGTTCGGGGTTAACGTTACCGCATAATGTGCACTCACTTTCATTCCAGTTGGCGTGTTGTACCCTCGACTTAAAGTATATAATTGCCTCAATGGGGTCGCCATCGTAAATTAGGTAACCTCCTGTGTCGAGTATAAGCAGCTTGTCGAACATTTTAAATATATCCGATGAGGGCTGATGAATAACAACGAACACAAGTTTACCCTTAAGGGTTAGCTCCTTCAGTAAATCCAGTATATTTTCCGAATCGCGAGAGCTGAGGCCACTAGTGGGTTCGTCTAAAAATAGAACCGATGGCTCACGAATTAGCTCAAGTGCAATGTTTAGTCGTTTACGTTGCCCCCCGCTAATCTTTTTATTTAAGGGCGAGCCCACAACCATTCCTTTAATTTCGTAAAGGCCTAAGCTTGTAAGCATATCGTTTACGGCTATTACGATTTGCTTATCGGAGTAGTTATCAAAGCATAGTTTGGCGTTGTAGTATAGATTCTGAAAAACGGTGAGCTCTTCAATAAGCAAATCGTCTTGCGACACGAATCCAATTACACCTTCGGCCAAGTTGGCTTGCCTGTGAATGTCAATACCGTTTACTTTAACGCTTCCTTTATATGGGGTTCCAGCTCCATTTAGCACGTTTAGTAAGGTCGATTTACCAGAGCCCGAGGCTCCCATAATGCCTACCAAATGGCCCGATTCAAAATTTAAATTCATTCGGTTAAGGCCAACTTTTCCGCCTCTAAACCGATACTCTAGATTAGTTACATCAAAAACTATGGGTTCCTTAATTTTATCGAGCGAAAATCTGGCAACTATATCGCTGTAATAAATTGGCCTTATCTTTGGATTTCGAATTGAGGAGCCTGTGTTCAGAACAAAAACCTTGTCGTTGTTGAGTAGATGCCCATTAAGGTAAAGTTCTTCATTTCCTGAGTACCGTAAAAAGTATATGTTAACAAACTCTACCCAAAAAATATGAATCTCACCCTGTATGGCAGGTACGTATATATGTTTCTGGGTACTGTCAAAATTCAGGCTGTCGCTTATGGTGAGTATCTTGTCGTTGTGTGGTTGCGAATAAAAGTTATTGAGAACAAACTCGTGTATTTGAGAAAAATCGTTGTTATTGATGTAGAAAGTTTCGGCCACTGTTGAAATAAAGGCCATCTCCTGTTCCGTAATCTCTTGGTCTTCGTTCTTTACAAATTCAAGAAGCCTCACCACCACAACCACCTTTTGTTGTTGCGTAAGTTCCTCGTTTATTTGAGTGCAAATTTTTAGAACACGAACCGAACTAGACGATGTGCGTTTCTGCGTTTTACTTTTTTCGCTCTGTTTCTCCTGGTATAAATCGTAGTAGTAATCATAAACCTTAAGGTACTCTCTAACCAGGTCAAGGTTTAGTTGTTGTTTTAAAAATGATTCAACTACCGTACGCCTGTCGAGTTTTAATTCAACCTCTATCACACCGCTATCATCCTCAGGATGTGCAATTATTGCAAACAGCTGCATTAAGGCTTTAAGAATTGACTCGCTCATACGAACAGTTTTAGGTTATATTGCCGTGTTACTAGGGTTTGTACCCAATTAAAAGCATAACGTAGCCCGGAGAAAATTTCAGGTTTTTTACGTCAACCTGTATAACACAAGTTACGGTTGAAGAGAAATGAAAATCCCAGTAGGGTGTATTGTCGTAATTTGAGTTGGAAAAAAGGAGGTTCTTCTCTGTGTCGTAAACTGAGAATAAAACGTCGCTTCGCTTAATATTGGTACAGGCTACAATTCGATACGTGTTGTTGGCAAAAAAGGTTGTTCTGAACTCTACTTTTTGATCGGGCTTTACTTCGGCAAAATACTCTTGTCCGTCGGTTATGTAATCGGGCGAAAAGTAAAGCGAGCAAATGTGTTGAAGTTGCATTAGCTGCGCACAAAGCTTGTGGGCTGGGGTTACTATAAAGAGGAATATACTAAATGTTATGACTAAAATCTTTCTCATAATAGTTTTTGATAATCAGAAAAGCCCTATTCTACAATCATTTTTCGTATTGTTTCAATCTTATCGCTAATTATATCGAGGTGATACTCAGAGATTATCACTCTGGACTCACTGTTTATATACGTTATCTTGTTGTTTACGTCAATTTTAGGCTCTTTGTATGAGTATGAGTATATTATACCATCAAATTCGTATGCAAGGTCGATAAACTTATCAATTAGTTCGGCATACTCAGCCGATTTGTAATATAGTGGAGTAAGCACCTCAATTAGGTTGTCGAGCGGATGTTTTTGTTCTCCTAAGCGGTTTATCAACTCTCGGCTCGATGTGTTTTTTGCTATTTGACTAAGTAAGTAGATACTCTCAGTCCACCCGCCGGTAAGTATAAGGGCTACAATTTCAGATCGGTCGCTCTCGCGAAGATAAGTATCAGCCTCTCTGTACGATTTGCTAAGCAATACAAGCAATGAGTCTTTGTGCTGCATATTGCTTTCAATTTTTTCGAAAAAGTTGGGCGAGAATGCTGAATTCAAGCCTAGTTCCTGAGTTAATTTTTTAATAGAACTTAGGTAAGCTATGGTTTGGGGGGTGCGCCCGTATAGGCATATGTAACTAATATCGGTTCCATAAACCCCTAAATTAAGTGCCTGTTTAAATGATGTTTCGTACTGCTTAGCGTTATCGGGCTTGTTTGTAATATTATTGAAGAATGAAATATCCTGTTCCTTTATTAAATGAGAAATGAGATAGGGAGAGGGTAGGGGGAACAGTGAGTTCTCAAACTTCATTAAAAACGATAGGCTGTCGGGTCGGTAAGCGCTAACAGGCGAAGTACCGTTCTTTTTAATGCTTTGTTCATTACACGAGGTGTTTACAAGTGCTAATGATAAAGTAGAGAGGGCAATAACTATAAAAAGTGCACTTCTTGTGTATGATTTTTTAAACATTTAACGCCTTGGTTTAAATATATTGATTGCAAGTATAAAAAAAGATGCGGAATATTATACCATTACACTTGACATTTATTGTAATTTCTAGCCTAAAGCTAGTTTACAATTTTTTTCCAACCATGCTTGCGTAAAGATACAATAATAATTCTAATTCCCAACAACGCCATGGCAAACAAAACGATAGCGTACGTGTACTCTCCCAATAATACTTTTCCAGTGGCAAAAAGCACAGACAGAACAGTTAAGCATCCTCCAAACCATGAATACCAAAGGTATTTGTAACCAGAATCGCCTATAATATCCGGGTTTTCCTTAGCAATTCGAGCCCAGCCTCTACCACCAGGGTGTATTCTTCGGTAAAACGAGGTTAGGGTTTTGTCGTCGGTCGGTTTTGTGAGGAAGGTAACAAGAAGCCACACTGCCGTTGCAACAAATACAGTTATTAAAAGCATGGATTCAAACTCTAAGTTGGTATAAAGTTTAAGCCATGGGTATATTAAAAATGGAGCTAACATAGCCGAAATTTCCGACCAAGCATTTATGCGCCACCAAAACCATCTTAAAATTAGCACCAAGCCAATTCCGCCGCTGCAAGCAAGTACAAATCTCCACCCATCGCTAATTTTAGAGAATTGGGTTGTAACAATTAACGACAAGAGCATTAGTCCGAACGTGGTTATACGCGAAATTTTAACATAGTACTTTTCAGTGGCATTTGGTTTAATGAAGGGTTTCACAAAATCGTTAACAATGTATGACGTACCCCAAACTATTTGAGAGGCAATGGTTGACATGAATGCAGCAAGAAACGCAGCCATTAGTAAGCCCAACCAGCCTGTAGGTAAAATATCTTTAATAACCATAATGTATGTTGCTCCCTTATCGGGTGCATTTGGGTACAAAACCAGTGTTACAAGTGCAACAATTATCCAGGGCCATGGGCGTAGAGCAACGTGGGCTACCTGAAACCACAATGTAGCCAGTAGCGAGTGTTTTTCATTTTTGGCCGACATCATACGCTGCGCAACGTACCCTCCTCCGCCTGGCTCAGCGCCCGGATACCAGCTGGCCCACCATTGAACGCCAAGGTAGGTTATAAAGGCGGTAAGACTTAGGGTTAGCATCTGCGTTCCCGATGATTCGCTTTTGCTGCTAACCGTTGGGAAAAACGAGAAGACCGATTCGGGGAGTTTTTCTTTTAGCCCCTCCATACCGCCAACATCGGGGTGTTTTAGAGCAAAAATTGCGAGAGCGATGCATCCTACCATGGCAACAATAAACTGAAAACTATCGGTGAGGCTAATTCCCCAAAGACCCGATAGGGCTGAGTATAACGACACGAACAGCAAGAGCATTCCTACCAGCAGCAAGTGCGCCGAAAATTCTATGCCAAGTAGCGTAATCCCGCTATGACCAAAGAAGGTTAGCTCGGGAAACATTACCCATAGTATTTTTACCATGGCCAAGTTTACCCATGCCAAAACAATAACATTCATAGCTACACCTATGTAAAGCGCTCTAAACCCTCTAAGAAACCGGGCAGGTGCACCCGAATAACGAATACTTACCAGCTCGCAATCGGTTAGAATACCCGCTCGCCGCCAAAGACGGGCAAAGAAAAAAACCGTTAGCATACCTCCAAAAAGCATATTCCACCAAAGCCAGTTGCCAGCAATTCCGCTTTCGGCTACTAATTCGGTTACTGCCAAGGGAGTGTCGGCTGCAAAGGTAGTGGCTACCATGCTGGTACCTGCAATGTACCACGGCAAACTACGCCCGCTTAAAAAGAAATCGCTAGTACTTTTACCCGCCCTTTTGCGCATGTAAAGTCCAATGCTTAGGCTAATTGCAAAGAATAGGGCAATTATTATCCAATCGAGGGTTAACATTATATTAAGGTATAATAGGGGTTTTTAAATGTAATTTCGAGCTGAAAGTACGAACTAATGCAATAAAATCAAACCATGTTTGAGTAAAAGTTTTATATAAACATTCGGGAAATGTTTCATACTTTTGTCAAAATTTCACTGTAATTTCTCAAAATACACTTCGGATTGAACTCATCTATTTCATACAAAAGGATTTGGACTATTGCATACCCAATAATTATTGGGAGCATAGCTCAAAATATAATTAATGTAACTGATACCGCATTTATTGGCCAGCTGGGCGAGGTTTCGCTAGGGGGCGGTGCTATTGGAGGTCTCTTTTATATGACGTTAATTATGTTTGGATGGGGATTTGGTATAGGTACTCAAATTATTATTGCCCGTCGCTTTGGCGAGGGAGCTTACCGACCCATTGGGCGCACGGTTGATCATGGTTACCTTTTTCTGATGATGCTAGCCTTACTAATTTTTACGCTGGTTAAGCTATTTGGACAGGATTTACTCAATTTAATTGTCGATTCAGAAGCGGTAAAGCAGTCAAGTAGTGAGTTTATTCAATATCGTATATGGGGTATTTTCTTTGCACATACAAACTTTATTTTCCGTGCATTCTATATTGGAATTGCTAAAACCAAAGTAATTACCCTAACTACTTTGGTAATGGTAACTGTAAACGTAATTCTTGACTACGGACTAATTTTCGGAAACTTTGGTTTACCCGAAATGGGTGTTAGTGGTGCTGCTCTTGCATCGGTTATTTCTGAAATTACGTGTGCACTTGCCTTTTTGATATACACTGTGAGTAAAATACCACGCGATAAGTATCGCCTTTTCAAATTTAAGATATACAGTCCCCGTTTGCTTTTTCGTATGCTAAAGGTTTCAACCCCAATGATGTTGCAAAATTTCTTTTCGTTCGGCGTTTGGTTTGTCTTCTTTTTAATAATCGAAAAAATGGGCGAGAGCGAGCTAGCAGTATCAAATATTGTGCGCTCAATATATATCATACTTATGATTCCGATAATGGGTTTTGCATCGGCAACAAATACGCTGGTTAGCTATGCAATTGGTAAGGGTGATGTTGATGATGTTATGCGAATTATTAAGAGGATACTGCTGTTGTCAACTTCTGGCGTTTTGCTAATAGTTGGTACTTGCTCTTTAATTCCTGAGAAACTATTATCAATATACACGTCTGACCCGCACCTAATACAAATGGGAATACCAATTATCTATATAATTTCCTTCTCATCGGTAATGCTAGGTATTGGAAACATCCTTTTTAGCGGAGTTTCGGGAACTGGCAAAACGAATGTTTCGCTTATTATTGAGATTGGACTGCTTACTGTTTACCTCGCTTTTACAGCAGTTGTGGTTATTGTTTTTGAAGCCCCTGTTGAGGTTGTTTGGGGTGTTGAATTGGTTTACGGAGGATTGCTTAGCGTTGCTTCATACCTATATTTAAGATCGAAACGATGGGTTGGCAGCTCCGTGTAACCCGATTACCTTTTACAAAACCTGTAAATTAGCAGGTAGGCTTGTTTTAGCCCGAGCTCACCAGCTTTACCCATATCTACGCACCCTTCCTCATTTTGCTTTTCCATAAAGTGAATAAGGCCCCTGTTATACCACGCTTCGGCTAGTTTAGGGTTAGCGGTAAGTGCTTTTGTATACAGTTCAATAGCTGTATCCATTTGGTTGGCCAATGCGTAAATATTACCCTTGTTATATAGCGTTATGTACTGATTTTTAGAATCTAAGGCAATGCTATTTAGAATTTCAATGGGTTGTTCAAACGATTCGAGCGGAGTGTACGCCTTGCTGTTCTGCTTGCTGTTTTGTGCAGGCTGTTGCTCAAATTCAACCTTGTCGGTATTCGTTTCAAATGTTGTTATAAAGTTTACCATATCGGCCATTTCTGCCGATAGGTTTATTAATGCTAGCGGGTTATTGGCCGATGTTTTTAGCGCATCGTAGTAATGGTCAATTGCCTGCTTATACCTTTTTTTATTGCTAAAGCTCATTCCCTTTGCCATATGGTACAAAAATGGGTTGTTTTGGGTAACATTGTCGGGTAGCTCAATGGAGTTTTCAGGGATGCCCAGCGTAAGAGCGTATCCGTTTTTGGATAGGCTTTGGTTTAGAGTATCGAGGGGGGCGAAGAGTTGGTTTTTAAAGCCAAGACTATTGGAGCTTGATGCAATTATCCTAATAAATGGGAGTATGTCTATTGAATAGTTCGAGAGTTCCTCGATAAGTGGCGTTTGACTTTGTGGCGCAAAGTCAGAATTAAAAGCAATTAGCTTGTTGAAAACCGAAGAAGTATCGGTTAGGGGTTGGTTGTGGCTATTTCTGTACTTTTCGGCAATGCTTTGAGCGTAGCTTTTATCTAGCTCCGACTGGTGGTAGTTATTTAGATGAAAGTGAGCATTGGCTCGTGCTTTGTAAGCATTGGCAAAGTCGGGAAATATGTCAATTGCTCTAGTAAAATCGTTTATCGATTCAGGGTAATGCTCCATTTCGAGATGCAAAATGCCTCTATTGAAGTGAACCAGTACGTTCTCGGGGTTTAGCTCGGCAACGGTTGTAAAGTCGGCTAGGGCTAAATCTATCTGCTCTTTTTTCCAGTATAGTATGGCTCTATTGTATATGCTTAGCGCATTGTTTGGGGTTAGCATAATCGACTTGTTCAAGTCGGTAATAGCCTTGTCTAGGCTGTCGGTGTAGCTATATGTTAAGCCCCTAAAAAAATAGTTTATTGATGAGGTTGAGTCAAGTTCTATAGCCTTGGTAAAATCATCGTAGGCTAAAAAGTAACTCTTCATTTGCATAAGTAAACGACCCCGTTTGCTATACCCCTCGGGGTAAAATGGGTTAAGCTTAATAGCCTGTTTATAGTCGTTTAAGGCTCGCATTGAGTCGGCATTGTGTATATGTGCAGTTCCTCTATTAATCCAGGCGTCAATATTTTTTGAATCGAGTTCGATAACCTTAGAAAAGTCTTGTATCGATTTTTTTGGTTGGTCCATTAGCAGGTAGTTTACCCCTCTGCTGTAGTACCCGTCGTGCCAATTGGGCCTAAGTTCAATTACCATCTCGTAGTCGCTGTTGGCTTGCGAGTATTTCTCTAGTCGGCTTAGCGTAATTCCACGGTACAAAAGAGCTTGCGAATAAACAGGGTTTTGCTCAATAGCTTTCGAAAAGTCTGCTAGCGTCCCCGGCATATCGTTCAAATTATACTTGGCCAAGCCTCTTAAAAACCATGCTTCCGATGCATTGGGTGTAGCCTCAATTAGGATGTTTAGCGTTGAAATTGCGCTGGTGTACTCTTCAAGCATAATATGTCTTCGAGCAATACCATAAAAATAGTACTTGTTTAACTGGGCACTTACTTGGGTGCAAGTGAACAGTAACAGGGCTAACAGAGCGGTTCTTAAAATAGAATTATGTTTCAAACCTTAGTATTTTGGTTTTAGCAAATTTACTTTACCAATATTTTGCATATTTCGTAAAACCCGCTGCTGGTATGTTTGCATATATTTAGTTGGTTTTAGTGGGTTTCGGTTTAGCGGACTAGGTAAAATGGTGGCAAGCATGGCGGCCTGGTTTGGGGTTAATTCGTGGGGCTGCTTTTTGTAATAGTGCAAAGCAGCAGCCTTAACCCCATAAATTGAAGGCCCAAATTCAGCCACGTTAAGGTAAACCTCCATAATCCTTCTTTTACTCCAGAACGTTTCAATTAGCACGGTAAACCCAGCCTCGAGTACTTTTCTTGTCCAAGTGCGTTCGCTCCAAAGAAATGTATTTTTAGCAACCTGCATAGATATTGTGCTTGCTCCACGCACTCTTTTTCCGCTAAGGCGTTCTTTTTGGACTTTTTTAATGGCCTCAAAATCAAACCCATAATGCGAGGTAAATAGGTTGTCTTCTGCCGCTACAACGGCTTGTATCATGTGAGGCGAAATGGAGTTGATATTACACCACTGTTTATTTATTGGGTTAAACCTCGTTTGCTTGGTAAAGAAATATCGTTCAACCATAAGTAGAGAGCTTGGCGGGTTTATCCATCGGTAGGATATTGTAACTAAAACCGATGTCCCTGCAGCAACTAACATCAACCATAAAACTCCTTGGAAAAGCCATTTGGCCTTGCCTTTTCGTTTGGGTTTAATGCTACTTGTATTCTTGGTCTCTAACTCCATGTGGTGGTAAGGTTTAAATGCAAATTTAAAAATAATTATTCAATGTCGTTTAGTTAACAAGATGTAATCTACTATTTATTAATAACCATCCCCTTTGACTTCACTCAGGGCGACGGTCAGGCTGAGCGAAGCCGAAGCCGACAGCCTTTATTAAATGGCATTGAATAATTGTTCAACAAAACCAAGTGAGATTTTAAAAGACAGATAATACACCTAACTCTTTTGCGCACTAATAGTAAAGTAGCTAAGGTTATCGAGGCCTTTTATGTATCCTTAAATATGCTTAATATAGAGGTATTGGCTCAATGTTAGCAAAACAAAATATATCTTTGTGAGTATTTTTAGCTAAAATGCTATTGCATTGCACAATATTTAGAGCGTAACCTCATTTTTATCGAATTGGGACACATTAAAAAGCAAACCATAAAAGGCTCGGTATATTCCTACATTGGAGTATTTTTAGGGTTCCTTATATCGGGGCTTTTGCTGCCAAGGCTTCTTACCACTGAGGAGAATGGGATACTAAAATTGCTGATTTCGTATTCAACTCTATTTGCTCAGTTTGCCTCGTTTGGGTTTATGAATGCTACCACGCGGCTTTTTGCCTTTTTTCGAGATTACAAAAAAAATCATCATGGTTTTTTGCTAATCCTGTTTCTGGTAATTGGGATTGGCTTTATCCTAACCCTCAGCTTGTTTCTGATTTTTAAGAATCAACTTATTGCGCCTAACGAAGGAAATGCTGCACTTTTTAATCAGTATATAAATTTTTTAATCCCGCTTTCATTTTTTACCCTGCTCTTTATAATGCTCGACACCTATTTTAAGGTGCTTTTCGATGCTACTATTGGTACTTTTTATAAGGAGTTTATCCAACGGATTTTTATACTTATTGCCATTGCTTGCTTTTACTTTAACGTAATTTCTCTTAACGGTTTTATCATTGCATACATTGTCGCTAATTCCATACCTGGCTTCATCCTTTTAGTAAGGTTAATATCAACAAAGCAGTTTAGCCTAAAGCCCGACTGGGGTTTTATTGATAAGCATATGGCTAAGGCGCTTTTCAATATGAGTTTTTATGGTATTGTGGTGGGGTTTGCTGGCATTATGGTTCTAAGTGTCGATAGCATTATAATTAGTCGTATGCTGGGTATTGAGGCAACCGGTATTTATGCTATCACCTTCTTTTTTAGCACACTAATAGTTATACCTTCAAGAGCCTTACGAAAGATTTCGGGTACCGTTTTGGCCGATGCCTGGCGCGACAATGATAACAGTACTATTTATAGTGTTTACCGTAAGAGTAGTATTAATCAGCTAATTTTTGGAGCACTAATTTTTGTGGGACTGTGGGCAAACATTAATAATGTGTTTGAAATTCTACCTCCCGAGTACGAGGCGGGTCGTTACGTAATATTGTTTCTAGGCCTATCAAATTTAATTGAAATGGCATCGGGGGTTAGTAATACCATTTTAGTTACCTCTAAATATTACAGGTTTACCGCATGGCTTAACTTGCTTCTTGTGCTTATGGTTGTTGGGTTTAACATACTATTTATTGATATTTTCGGACTCACTGGGGCCGCTATCGCATCGGTGGTATCGTTTCTTATATTTAACCTAGTACGGTATTTAGTTATTTATCGTTTGTTTGCCATGCACCCGTTTAGCAAAAAGCACTTGTACACATTATTGCTGGCTGCATTTACTTATGCTTTATCGTTACTAATTCCAACATTACCCAATTTTATTGTTGATATACTAGTACGTAGTGCTTTTATCTGTATTGTCTTTGGGGGGGGCACTTTATTTTTTAATTTATCAACAGAGATTAACGAGACCGTTAAGTTTTTAGTTGACAAAATAACGCATCGTAAATGAAAAAGGCCAAGGCACTTCTAATCTACAGCGGTTTCTCATCGTTTGTAAAAGCCGATTACGAAATATTATCGCAAGATTTTGATGTGAACAGCTACCAGTTTTCGCCATATAAAAATTTTATGGGGTTTGCGTGGTCAAATATTGCACTGTTCTTCTTTTGCCTATTCAATATTCGAAAGTATAGCGTGGTTTACTGCTGGTTTGCCGATTATCATTCGGCTTTTCCGGTTTTATTTAGCAACTTTTTTTCAAAAACTTCAGTTGTTGTGGTTGGAGGCTACGATGCCATGTATATACCCGAGATTGAGCACGGCGTTTTTAAGAACTTAAAATCCTACAGAGTAAAGTGCGTTAAGTACGCGCTTAGTAATGCTACCTACGTATTTCCGGTAGACGAAAGCCTTGAATATAGCGTGAATACCTATGCCGACAGTAAGGGCATTAAGGTGGGCATTAAGCATTACGTTAAACATTTTAAGGGTCAAATAGTAACCATTCCCACTGGTTACAATCCTAATGCCTGGATGAAACCTACTGAAATGGCGAAAAAACAGAGCGTGATTACTTTAGCCTCTGTTCCAGATAATAAAACATTTAAACTGAAGGGTTTAGATATGTTTCTTGAAATAGCAACCCAAATGCCAGAGGTTCAGTTTAGTATAGTTGGCCTTAGCACACTAATGGAGCAAAAAATAAGACCTACTGCCCCTGAAAATGTTCGTTTTTTTGGCTATGTAGAGCATAGTAAACTCCCAGCTATTTTGTCGGAGCACAAGGTGTATGCGCAGCTCTCGCTATGCGAGGGCTTGCCAAATGCGCTGTGCGAAGCGATGTTGTGTGAATGTATTCCGGTTGGTTCAAATGTTAATGGTATTCCTAAGGGTATAGGCAATACAGGTTTTATTCTGAAAAATCGTGATGTTAATGAAGCCATTAAGCTAGTTAGTCAAGCTTTGGTTGCCCCTAGCGAAATGGGTGTAAAGGCCAGACAGCGCATTAAGGATAACTTTTCAGAGCAATACCGTAAGGAGCGAATTTTATCAATTATAAATGAGTAGAGGTATGGGTGCTAACAGCAAGTATTATATTTTTGGTAAAGTTGTTGAAGTTTGTGTAGATGAATTGCTTACTAAGCATCAGGTTGATGAACTTTTTGAGCCCATTAGTCTTTACCCCAGGGCTAATAAGGGCGAGGTTTCTGACGTGGTGGTTAATTTTATTGTGGGCCCTATAAAACAAGCTGTTTTGGCAAAAAATCCGTCAATACATAGCGAAATTCAGAACGGGTTTATTCAGCATCAGCAAAAATACTCGGTTGGCATTGAGATAGTTGAAGGAAGGATAATTTTCTCGATACACTTACAGCCGATAGCGGGTAAGGTTAAATCATACCTTAGCCGACTATACAGTATGGATTTTGCGCTTATAACCAGTCGTTTATCGCAAGTGTTTTTTGAGCAAGTAATGGTTCCATCTATATACTTTTGCGACAATCAATTTTTGGTTCATAGTTCATGCATACTAAACTCAAGGTCGCAAGCAATACTTTTGGGAGGTACTGGTGGGGTGGGTAAAACCTCGCTCGAGATAGAACTATGCCAGAATAGGGGGTATAAATTTATGGCCGATGATATCTCGGTTGTCGATTCAAATGCTTTTGTTTACCCTAACCTCGCTTTTCCTAAAATTTATGGCTACAATATGGTGGGTAACCCTAAACTCTATAAACGAGTTATGGAAGGTCGGAGTTTGCAGGATAGGTTGGCATTTAAACTTAAAAAAACACTTTTTGGACCAGCATCTGCTAGGCGTAAAGTATCTCCTTTTAAAATTTTTGGTGGGGTTGAACCCAACAAAGCAAAAATAGAGAAATATATTATACTAGTTAAAGAGAACCGAACCGATATTACGCTAGAGCCCATCAATTACAGTATTGCTGTTAAGGCAACGCTTAGCATTATGCAAACCGAGTACTCGGCCTTTAATAATCATATTTTTTGGCACGAGTTTTACCGTAACGCCAAAGGCGAAGAAACTGTAATTTCAGTCGATTCGGTAATGGCCAAATGGAAAGAGCTCGCAAGTAACGTTTTTAAAAGTGTTAATTGTTTTATGCTTTATATTCCCTTACATATTGAGCATAAGCAGTTTATTAAAGAAGCCTGCGATTTAATTAATCAAGCCGATTAATTACTCCCCAGTTTTTTGCTAATATTGCACTCCTTATTTTAATTCCACACTTATGCTAAGTGTCAGATAAAGAGTATGGTACCTACCTTGCTTTTATTCATGTTATTAAACATACGTCTCATTATCAGCACACTACGCTTTGTAAGGATTGAATAGATCGTTTGGAAAGAAAAATTCTTTATTTTTGCTATTTAAAAATTGAAAAACTAATAAATATTTGTATATGAATAAATTAGCAGTTGTAGCCTTAGGCGGAAATGCCCTTTTAAGAGCGGGACAAGAAGGAACAATTGAGGAACAGCAAGAAAATGTATACAATACTTGCAAGTATTTACTCGATTTGATTACTCCAGAG
>Ga0265295_1000414_pt1 | contig 86789 bp, 84 predicted proteins | sample Munlansysbiofilm_FD_192503 | JGI IMG/M metagenome (GOLD analysis project Ga0265295, IMG submission 192503) | Leachate microbial communities from a municipal landfill in Southern Ontario, Canada - Methane capture system biofilm | ecosystem: Engineered > Solid waste > Landfill > Unclassified ... | reverse complement strand
GTTCGCCACTCACTACCGAAGTAGTGCGTTCGACTTGCATGTATTAGGCACGCCGCCATCGTTCATCCTGAGCCAGGATCAAACTCTCCAAAAAATTATTTGAATTGTAAGAATTAGCTCTTAATGTTTTCTGACTTCTCATTCAGAATTGTTTTTTCTTTGTTGTTCTAAATATCCTCATCATCATTCAGTTTTCAAAGACCTATTTTTTAACATGCACCTTAATTCGTGCTGTTATATTTTAACATCATAAAATAGGGTTGTCAAGAGTTTACTTAAACTTTTTTAAACCCGAATTTAACTGTTGTTAAAAAGTGGTGGGGGGGGACGGTTTCGAACCGCCGAACCCTTAGGGAGCAGATTTACAGTCTGCCGCGTTTAGCCTCTTCGCTACCCCCCCGTTTAATCGGTTGCTTTATTATTCTAACCTAGATAGTATAAAATTGCAACACCTATTCTCACTTTTTTTTATTCTTTTTACTTTTACCAATTTCATTTCTTGATTTTCTTGTCCAGCTCGTACTTCGGGATCATTACCTCACGCGCGCAACCCGTGCATCTTATTTTTATGTCCGCGCCCACACGTATGACTTCCCACACATTTGAACCACAAACATGAGGTTTTTTAGTTGTGACTAAATCATTGATTTTATAGGTTGTCATTTTGATAATTTGTCAACAAGTGATTCCAAATCCTTAATGGACGTATAGTTAATCACAAGTTTCTTCTCCGTAACAACCGCTTTAAGTCCGAGTTTTTCTTTTAAGGTTTGTTCATACGATAGATACATTCTGGCTTTAGGCTCGCGTTTTTGTTTGTTGGTTTTTGATTCCTTTTGTGCAAGCTGTTCAATTTGTCTCACAGACAAATCTTGTTCGACTATTTTTTTTGCTAATTGTTTGATGCGCAATGCATCATCTAGTTTAGATAAAACCCTCGCATGAGCCATAGACAACTCGTTGTTCAATAACATCAATTGAACTTCTTCTGGAAGATTCAACAACCCCAAGATGTTGGTTACATAACTTCTTGACTTCCCTATTTTTTCAGATAAAGATTTTTGCGTCATTTCCATGGTTCTCATGATGTTAGCATAGGCTTCTGCTTCTTCAATTGGGGATAAGTTTTCTCTTTGTAGATTTTCAACCAGTGAGATTTCGGCTACTTTACCAGGATCATAAGAACGAATGATTGAAGGCACCGACGTTAATCCCACTTGTTTTGCAGCTCTAAATCTTCTTTCACCGGAGACAATCATGTAGCCATCTTTTACTGACTTAACAATGATTGGTTGGAAAATACCATGTTCGGCAATTGATTGTGCCAAATCATTGATTTTTTCAGGATCAAACACTCTTCTGGGTTGATACGGATTAGCGGTGATTTGCCCGATTGGGATTTCGATGATTTTTTCACCTTCTAATACATCATCAATGGTGTTTTCTAACAATAAATCTTTTAGGCCTCTGCCCAATACTTTACTATTTGTTTTCATTGTTCTCAATTAACTCCTTTGCTAAAGATTTATATAAAACCGCTGCACTTGATTTTGGTGCATATGTCAAAATAGGTACGCCATATGTTGGCGCCACTTGTGCCGCGACATTACTGGTGATGAACGTCTTAAATACCCCTTCTTGAAAATACTCTTTAACTTCATTTACAATCGCCCATCCTGCTTTAGTTCGCTTATCTAGCATCGTAAGAAGAACACCTTCGATTGTTAATTCTCGTTTGTTGATTTTTAAGTTTTTTTGGACTACCCTAATGGTGTTTAAGAGTTGTGTAAGCCCATCAATGGCTAGAAATTGACACTGGATTGGAATCAATACAGAATCCGATGCGTATAAGGCGTTTAGTGTTGAAATGCCTAATGCCGGTGCACAATCGATTAAAACGTAGTCATACGCTGTTTTCATTTTGGATAACAAGGTATCTAAAACATATGTGTGGTCGTCTTTTTCTAACAATTTCATATCTATACCAGCCAAATCAATCGTGGCTGGCACTAAATCTAGAGTGCTTTTATCTGAAACCTGAATGTGAACCAACACGTCTTTTAAGGTTTTTTCACCCATCAAAGCATCATACAAATTCCCTTTTAGTTTACTGCGATTCACGCCTAAACTTGTTGTAGCGGATCCTTGTGCATCAAAATCAATCAACAATACTTTCTTCCCATAGTATGCGAGTGAAGCTGCTAGATTGACGCTCGTTGTTGTTTTTCCTACTCCGCCTTTTTGATTGGCTACGGAAATGACTTTGCCCATAAGGACCTCCTATAATGGTTTTTTCTTAATATCTTTGTAGGCCCTCGGATATTGGTTATTTTCTTTGACCTTTTTTATTTTGAGTAAGTGGCGTTCGCCATAGGCGTTTGGAAGTTCAAAAGAAATGATTTCTTCAACTTTTCCACCCAATAACCCAATCCCTCTTTTCGCTAAACGGAGTTCTTCTTCTAAGTTAGATGCTTTCATCGCAACCAAATAGCCCCCGGTTTTGACATAGGGTAATGCAAGTTCATCCAGTATGTAGATAGGCGCAACCGCTCGAGCAGTCACTAAGTCATAGTAATTTCTTCTTTTTACCACGAATGATTCAGCTCTATCACAAACCAGTTCAATGTCGTTTAACTCTAAATGTGCGATCAAATCCTTTAAAAACCCAATGCGTTTATTTAAAGAATCCACAATCGTCAATTTGATATGTGGGTAAAAAAGTTTAATGACTACCCCTGGAAACCCAGCTCCAGAGCCTATATCGAGCATCGTCGATATTTGATTTAAATCAATGCCCTTCAATAGGCTTAACGAGTCGAAGAAGTGCTTGTAATAAACACCTTCTAAATCCGTAATGGCTGTTAAGTTCATCACTGCGTTTCTTTCTTTCAAGAACTCGTAGTAACGATTCAATTTTTCTTTTTGAACATCGTTTGGCTCGATGTTAAGGGGTTTAAAAATATTCATATTACCTCAATGACTCTAAATACACTAACAGTATCGATATGTCACTTGGGTTAACCCCACTGATGCGCGAGGCTTGACCGAGTGTCACAGGTCTGATGCGTTTGAGTTTGTCTCTAGCTTCTATGGCTAAATTTTTAATTAAATCATAGTTAATATCAGAAGGAATCGGTTTTTCATCGACTCTAATCATCTTATCCGCCTCTTTTTGTGCTTTATCGATATAACCAGCGTACTTAATTTGAATTTCGACTTGTTCCAATACGTCATCACTGAATGTGTTGGGATGGAATGCTTTAATCATATTATATCTAATTTGAGGACGTTTTAACAGGTCATAAAGTGTGGTTCTATCAGTAATTTTTGTAGAACCCGTCGCCCTAATCTTGGCATTATTATCATCAGTAGGCAACACATAGACACTTTTTAGTGTTTCTTTTAGCGTTTCTATGTCTTGTTTCTTCTTAAGAAATTTTTGATATCTCACTTCGTCCAAAAGTCCTAATTGATAGCCTTTTTCACGAAGTCTCATATCTGCATTGTCATGCCTTAATAAGAGTCTATGTTCGGCTCTTGAAGTCAACAATCTATAGGGTTCTTTCGTCCCTTTTGTGATGAGATCATCGATTAATACACCAATATAAGCTTCGTTGCGTTTTAGAATAAAAGGGTCTTGTCCTCGTAGTTTTAAAACCGCGTTGATGCCAGCCATTAAGCCTTGCCCAGCCGCTTCTTCGTAGCCTGAGGTCCCATTAATTTGACCTGCACAAAATAAATTTTCAACCAATCTGGTTTCTAACGATTGATAAAGTTGTGTTGGATTAATCGCATCATACTCGATTGCATAGGCATATTTTGTAATCACTGCGTTTTCCAAGCCTTTGATGGAATGTACAATCTTTTCTTGAATTTCTTTTGGCATGCTCGAGGATAACCCTTGAACATAGATTTCATCGAGCGACATCGATTCTGGTTCTAAAAAGATTTGGTGTCTTTCTTTATCTGAGAATCGAACAACTTTATCTTCGATGGATGGACAGTATCTTGGCCCAACTCCTTCTACCACACCACCATACATAGCTGAAGCGTTCAAGTTTAAATTGATGATGCCGTGTGTGTTTAAGTTTGTGTGTGTTAAATAACACGGTTCTTGATGGCCCATTTCTGTGATTTCTGGATCAAATGAAAATGTTTGGAACTTGTCATCTGCATACTGAGGGGTTGTTAAATCATAGTTGATAGATGATTTCAAAACACGTGGTGGTGTCCCAGTTTTTAGTCTCACAATTTCAAACCCTAAACGGCTTAATTGACCACTAATACCCTCAGTGGTTGGTTGACCATCAGGCCCGTTACTAGTGCCCACATGCCCAATCAATATTTTACTCTTTAAGTAAGTTCCAGTTGTGATGATGACCATTTTACCGAAAACCTTATTTCCGTCTAAAAGCGTCACACCTTTAACGGTCTTCTCTTCAATGATCAGTTCATCCACCAACGCTTCAAGTAAGCATAAATTAGGCGTATTTTTCAACACGTCTAACATGATTTTTGGATATTCTAATTTATCTACTTGAGCTCTTAAAGCCCAAACAGCAGGGCCTTTAGACAAATTAAGCATTTTCATTTGAATTTGCCCTTTATCTGCACTTCTAGCCATTTGACCACCCAGTGCATCTATTTCTCTAACAACCACACCTTTAGCAGGTCCTCCGATGGATGGGTTACAACTCATCGCTCCTACTCTGTCTAATGCGCCAGTCACCAAAAGGGTTTTAGCACCCATTCTTGCCCCAGCGAGTGCAGCTTCTAAGCCTGCATGGCCTCCGCCAACTACGATTAAATCATACATCATATCACTTCCCGATTTCTAATTCTACCAATAAGTAAGACCATTTACAACCTAATTACAAAGTAAAAGAAAGGCGATTGCTCGCCTTTTATATATTTACAAACGCTTCTGCAACTTTTTCTTTCGTAAAGCCAAACGCTTTAATGACCACTTCAAGTGGCGCGGATAAACCATAACGGTCAATGCCATAAACGTTTTGAGTGTACTTGTACCAAGATTGGCTTGATCCCATTTCGATGGCTAAAGTCTTAACACCTTTAGGTAAAACAGTTTCCTGATAAGCCTTGTCTTGTTTTTCAAATAAGTAATGACTTGGCATAGATACCACTCTGACATCTTTGCCTAAGTCTTTTAATGCTTTTTGTGCTTCAAGTGCTAGAGATACTTCACTACCAGCCGCTAGTAAAATACCATCTAATCTGTTTTCTTCTTTACCTACCACATATGCACCTTTTTCGAATGTCTCAAAAGGCACGCAAGGCAGTGTCGGTACATTTTGTCTGGTTAGAATGATGGCTGATGGGGTTTTATGTTGTTTAATGGCCCATAACCAAGCTGCTTTTGTCTCGTTAGCATCCGCTGGTCTAATGACATTTAACCCTGGAATGACACGCAACCCTGCCAATTGTTCAATCGGTTCATGAGTTGGTCCATCTTCTCCAACGGCAATCGTGTCATGTGAAAAGACGAAAATGGATGGAATTTGCATAAGTGCAGCCAAACGAATGGATGGTTTCATGTAATCTGAGAACACAAAGAATGCACCAGAGAAGGCTTTTAATCCACCATGTAATACGATCCCATTAGTGATTGCCCCCATGGCATGTTCTCTAACTCCAAAGTTGATGTTTCTGCCAACACGATTGGTTTTACTATAATGCCCTTCAGCACCCTTAGCTTTGGTAGAGGCGGTTAAATCTGCCGACCCACCAATAAGATTCGGATATTTTTTAGATAAATCATCTAAGACTTTACCTGATGCACTTCTCGTAGCTACCATTGAACCCACTTCGAAGGTTGGTAGGTCTTGAAGTAAACAAGCGTCTTGTTCTTGGATGAATGCTTTTAATTGTTCAGCTTCTTGTGGATAAGCTTCTTGATAGCTCGTGACCATATTTAACCATTTTTTATAACTACGTGAGCCTCTGTTGTATACTTTTGTTTTATAGAACCCATAAACTTCGTTTGGCACTTCAAATGGTTGATAAGGCCAGTTTAATGTTTTTCTAAGTTCATTGGCTTTTTCCTCACCAATTGGTGAACCGTGAACGTTAGATGTCCCTGCTAAAGAAGTCCCATAACCAATCACGGTTTTGACTTCAATCACGCTTGGTTTGTCGGTTGCTTTTTGAGCTTTTTTAATCGCTTTGTTGATTGAAACTATGTCATTACCATCTGATACTTTTTGATAATGCCAGTTCATAGATTCGAATTTTTTCTTATGATCGTCTGAAAAGGCTAAATCTGTTTTACCATCTAACTGAATATCGTTGGAATCAAATAAAACGATGAGCTTACCCAATCCAAGGTGTCCAGCTAAAGACAATGCTTCTAGCGCTACCCCTTCTTGTAAATCGCCATCTCCACATAATACATACGTATAATGGTCGACAACCTCAAAGCCTTCTTTATTAAATTTTGCAGCTAAGTGCGTTTCGGCAATTGCCATACCAACACCGTTAGAAATACCTTGCCCTAAAGGACCTGATGTGGTTTCAACCCCGTCAGTATGACCATATTCTGGATGCCCTGGTGTTTTGCCAATTTGTCTAAAATGTTTTAAATCTTCAATTGATAATTGATACCCTGCTAAGTGGTTTAATCCATAAAGCAACATTGATCCATGTCCTGCACTCAGAATGAATCTGTCTCTGTTAAACCAGTTGGATTTTTTAGGAAAAGCTTTTAAGAAACGCGTGTAAAGTACGTGCGCCATAGGGGCAGCACCTAAGACAATCCCTGGGTGTCCTGAGTTTGCTTTGTTTATCGCATCGACACCTAAAAAACGTAATGAATTGATGCTTAGTTGATCTAAATGTTCCATAATATACCTCGCTTATTTATTATTTTCGTCTGAAGGCGATGCTTCAGTATTTGCTTCTTCTTTTTCTTCAAATTTAAAGTATGTATCGTAATACTTTTGTTGATTGTCCAAGAGTTTTTGGAAATCATCTGCGCCAACAATCATTTTAATATCCTTTATGGATTCTGTTCTTGCGACTTCGATTTTCTTTCTCATAATGGATGTTTGAGCCATATTGGTAATTAAGACAATTGCCAGTATCCCAATCAGCGCCATGCTTTGGTATTTTTGTAGCGGTTCGATGGTTGAAAATAGTATCGCCAGTACCATCGCTAGTCCAATCATTGGAAAAACCATTTTATACATCAACCCAAACCGAATTTTATCAGCTTTTTCATAAAAGTTGATCCAAACCAAATTGACTCTTTTACCATATAAGTCTTTCATGGTTTCATAATAGCCATCTTCAATCAGTAATTTGTAAGACTTAGAGTCACTGGTCCAAACGGCAAATTGTCCTTTACCAGCAAATTTTGCCAAGTATTTAGTTTCATTCATAGAATGGATTTCAACGACCTTATCTTGAGTGGTTTGTACTTCTTTAGGGTTATTTAATGTTTTAAATATTGCATATTGTAATTTCATAGTATACATCCTCCAAATCTAATTATACCATAATCATAAAAAAAACATCATCGATATAGGTAATAAAAACCCCAATCTAATCGGGGTTTTTACAGATTCTATTTGTTTTATCTTTAGATTAAGCTTATGATAACCATTCTTTATTCTGTAATTGTACTTGAGGTAACATAGCGACGATGTCGAAAGAAACGGTCAAGTCAACTTCTAACGTAATCTTTTCAACTCTTTTTGAAGCTCCTTGTCTTCTTTGCTTATCCTCAGCCATAAACACATCAAATACTTCTTCGAATAGTTCTGGATGATCGATAAATGGGTTACGATTCTTTTGAGTGCCATAAATCACATTGTTACGGTTGATTTCAAAATTGTCAACGGGGTCTTCCAAATGCCAATCCAATAAAACAGCAAGATTCCCCATGGTTCTTGCAGGGGCATCTGAAGTTCTACCTGATTGTGCAACAATCAATTTAAACCCGTCGTTACGATATCTAACAGCCATATACATCAGCATTCTCGCAATGTCACCTTTATCCAGTTCGCCTGGATAGAATCTTGAAGATCCTACTTCCCAGCTTGAGGTTGAACTTAGTGGTTCATTAAAATAGTAATTGCTACGTGTGCTATTGGTTTGACTATTTGAAATTCTTAAATGATGCATGTCAGATACGTAAGGAGACGCTTTACTAAATGATGATTGAGGCCACACGTGTTCTTTGTTATAGCTTGTGATGGATTTGTGATCATATATACCTAAGTAGCCATTTCCATTCGGATATTTATCTGCAACTTCCAAAACAGCGTTGGTTGCTTTATAAGAAATGCCTTTATACCCGGTCGAAATGATGCTCGTTAAAGCAGATACCAAATCCGAACCTGTCAAGCCTTGAGCCTCTTGGTAGTATGCAGAAAGAATAATACCGGTTGAAACAGTCACTTCAATCTTGCTTTGATAAACAACTGCGGTACCTTGTTTAACGGTATAGTTTAAAACCAATGATACGGGTTCTTCTGGTTCTGTGATAACACCTTGATTAGACATCACACTTGGGTTAGAAGATACCCATTCGATTGTAAGACCGAAGATTGGGTCTATTGGTTTTAAATCCAAATCAATTTGGGTTTCGATGTAATCTGCAAGTTCTAACCCTTCTAAAAGGTAAGATTCAAACATGACTTTATCAAACCCATGTTTAACGACTTTTGTCTCATCTAGTACGATTACTTTGTATGTCCCATCTGTCTTAACAACAATACCTGTTATGTTTAAAGATTCACCAACAGCAAGGCCAATAAATGGATTATTTGTCACTTGAGATTGGGTTAAGATAACACCATCGTTAATCAAGATAGATAAATCACCTTCTGTATAATCCTTTAGAACCACGCCTTTAAAGTTAACCATTTGTGATAGATGATCTGATAAGTTATCCACATTAATGGCTTTAGAAATCACTGCTTTTGACATACCTTTGGTTAAAGAGGACACTTGGTTAACTTTTGTGTAACCAAAATGGTCTACATAACCTTTGATGGTATAAGTATATCCAATTTCAAGGTTTGATTGCGATTCACTTGATAGTAAAACTTCAATAGCTTTTGATTGGTCTTGGAAGAATGCTCTGATTTGTTGGTTTTCTTCATAAAAAGCAATCAGGGTTCCTGTAAACTTAACAGCCCCACTTTGAGTTAATGCTTCACTCACCGTAATTGGATCACCTTCACCAAGCGTTACTTCAATTTGAATGGATTTAGATTCATTCAAAAGACTAAACGTAACGGTTAATAGAACAGTGACTTGACGGTCTGTTGGCATTTTCACTAAACCATTGTTTAAATCCATTAATGCATTGTTTGCGTTATTTGGATCGCTAAATGCGTAAGTAATGGTTGAACCTTGTAAGCCGCTTCTTTCAAATGATAGCGTCGTTTCTTCCATCATGATGCTTGGAAAACTAAAATTCTTTATGTCTAGTTGGATGGCTTTGGCCTCAACAGATAAGGCGTTAGGCGTGATCGAAATATTATCTACGATCACACGATTTCCGCCAGTATTTCTTAATTCAAATTCATAATCGCCTTCGATGTTCAAATCAGTAGCCTTTAAAGTGCCACCTTCTGCATCAACTTCAAAGGTATGAACCAACTGGTTGTTGATGTAAAGTTCTAACACTCTAATATCGTTTCCTGAAAATGCGTGTTTAAAGTCAATCGACAATTCGCTTAATCCACCCTGAAGGTTAGCTTTTAGATAGTTTGCGCTACTAGCACCAAACGTTAAAGCATCTCCATCAAGCATTTGATCACTTCTCATGCCTTTAAATGTCCACTTAAACCCATTAACACCAACAAAATCGCCATCTTTATATGAAGACCCTGTTGACGGTGCTAAATCAAACGTTTCAATAAATGCTTCACTTGAAGTCGCTGATTCAACATGAATATTTACCTTTATGATGGCTTCATTTCCCGCTTCGTCTGTGGCTCTATAAATCACTTCATAAATGCCAACTTTAGATAAATCAAGTTTAGAGTCATCCACTGAAACAGCTAATTGTCCATCTACATCATCGAATGCAGACACACCTGATAATAAATCGATAGGTCCATCCACTAACACAAACAATTCTTTTGTGCCAGTAATAACTGGTGCCGTTACATCTTCTTGGTTAACTGCTTCGAAACATACATATAAGTCAATCGCTTCATTGATGACTTCGTTATTGTATAAAGTCGTGAATGCTTCATCGGTATATAACCCTTTAAAGACAAACCCTTCTTTAACTGGGTCCTCCATCGTGAAAATGGAGCCTTTATTAATCTTGTATGTCTGAATGACCTCTGCATCATGAACAGTCACTGTAACCTCAACTATGTTACTGTCTTCTTTTAAGATTGTAAAACTAAATGTTTGAGACTCTGTGACATCATTGATGGTTACTTTTGCTGTAATGGTCACAGCTATATTAGCATCTTTTGGTCTTGTAATCACGATTGAATCATCACTTATTTGGGCATGTGTGTCATCACTAGACTCCCATTGTAATGTCACACCTAATCCCTTAAAATCTGATATCGTCAATGCGATATCCTTAGTAACGGAATCTTTATCCTCGCCTTGTGCATAAGTTAAAGACAACGTGGAAAACACTTGTTCATGGGTTGCTTTTACACCGTCGGTACACGCATAAAGCGTTACTGCGAGTAAAAACAAAACGAACACTCTTAAAAACTTCATTTAATTCGCCTCTTTTTCATCGTTTTTTTGTGTAAAGGGTTACTTTACAGTCAAGTAATCCCATTGTAACACTACAGAAGTGATTTTGAAAGGGCTTTTTTGAATTTTTCACCGTAAGTTTACATAAAAAAAGAACAAAACCCTATCTTGTTCTTATCTTTAATTGCTTAGCCATGACGTTAAGTGTTTATTGGAATTGTCTTTTAAGATTTAAACTAAAAGTATCCCCATCAGGCACCATCACCCACATCCTACCAATGCTTATGGCTGCTTCGATCAAGACCTGACCAGGTTCACACGATAGCATTGGATGATGGTGCCTCATAGGGATACTCATTTTTCTCTTAGTTTTCTAAAGAAGGATTTAAGCAAATCCGACGACTCTTTTTCTAGTATACCACCAAATGTTGAAACTTGGTGATTAAATTTTACATCAAACAAATTTATGACAGACCCACATACGCCGCCTTTAGGGTCATAAGCTCCAAAATATAAATTTTTAATGCGTGATTGAATGATGGCGCCTGCACACATTGGGCAAGGTTCTAAAGTCACGTATAGACTGGCATCTTCCAAACGCCAAGACTCAAGTTTTTTATTAGCCTTTTCAATCGCAAGCATTTCTGCGTGTGCAAAAGTTCGTTCTTTTAAGACCCTTTGATTATAAGCTTTTGCGATCACTTTGTCACCTAAAATGATCACAGCACCCACAGGTACTTCATTTCTGTCAAAGGCTTTTTGCGCTTCTTTTAAAGCTAAAGACATATAATACTCATGAGTGTGACTCATAGTTTTTTCGGTAAATCTCTGACTTCGTGATGTTCTCTGCTTCTTGGTTCATAAGACTCAGCAGCACCTACTAATACGATTGGATCATGATATGACGCAGGCTTACCATTAATCAAGCGCTGTGTTCTTGTGGCAGGCTGTCCTGAAACAACACAAATGGCTGTCAGTTTAGTGACAAACTCAGCCAGTGCCAAAAGTTGTGGCATTGGTCCGAAAGGTTCACCTCTAAAATCTCTGTCTAATCCGCCAACTATGACTCTAATGTTTCTGTTTGCGAGTTGCTCAGCTACTTGAACGATGTCGTTGTCCATAAATTGTGCTTCATCAATCACAACCGCATCCGTATGTTCATCAATGTAAGTTAATATTTCTTTAGCTTTCGATACATTGATAGACTTAGCCTTTGTTTTATTATGAGAGACAATCTCAGAGTCTGAATATCTATTGTCGATGCTTGGCTTAAAAACCAATACATTTTTTTTAGCATATTCCAATCTTCTAATACGTCTAATGATTTCTTCTGTTTTTCCGGCGAACATAGGTCCACAAACGACTTCAATCCAGCCACCGTAAATTGGTTGATGCATAGTATCACCTCTACATCTAGTATACGGATTTTTAGATGTCCTTTCAACCTTTAATTGAATGAAAATTAATGAAAATGAAATGTGTGAAAAAGGCTCTTAATTTCGCCTCTAAAGAATCCATACAAGCATCGATACCACTGTAGAAGACAATCCACTTATAAAATTAACGGCATCGTTGGTGATCCAGGCAATACCACTCGATAGCACTACTGCCTCACCTTCTAAATAAGGTTTTTCAGTAATGGTGCCAGTTTGAGTGCCACGATACTTTGCCTGAACGAGCGCGCCTAAATAAGAGTCCACCAAGCACCCAAAAAAACCGCCCGTTAGGACAATGAAACTGTATAAAAGTACCATCAAGTCAAAACCGTTAATCGCACCATAACTTATGTAAAAGACAGTACCTATGAAAAATGCACCTAGGAATGAAGCAATGGTTCCTAAACGTGAAACCGCACCAGATACACCTTTTTCAACGACTTTAAAGTTAATAATCGAATATGTTTTTCCCTTTGATAAAATGCCTATTTCGCTTGCCCAGGTATCTGCATTTGATGCCGAAACAGAAATCACAGCCGCAATCATAAAGACTTCATTTTTAGTGAGGTAAAACACCACAGAAAATACAGACGCAATTAAACTATTGGCAATCACTTGAATGTAGTTTCTACCACTGGTACGGTCTTTTTCTTTTTTTTCATGCAGTTTCGTAAGAAGGCTTGAAGAAACGAAAAACAAGATAAGACCTATCCATACGACAATCGTCCCAAATGCGTATATGATGGCACCTAGGAAGGTTGCCATCAAAAGCCCATCTTTCGTTAGTGATTTTTTCAAATAAGCGAGATAGGCCACAATGAAACTAATCATTATGCCAATTAAAAATGCTTCAACCAAGGCATTTCACCCTTTCTTAAATACTATAGTATGAAAATTAAATAATAGAACAAACTCGTCAAAAGCGGTACAGATAGATTGTCTAACCCCTTAGGTGTGAAAAGCTCGATTGTGGTTGCAATCACGCCAATGACTACCCCTGAAAGCAATGCAACCCATAAGTTTAAGTGTAGTAAAGACATCAATAAGACCACAACAAAGGTCGCAATAAACATCGTAAGGCTACCTTCTAAAGACTTAGAATGAATGAGCGTTCTTTTGCCATACTTTGTGCCTATCACTGCTGCAAGTCCATCGCCATAGCCGAGGGCTAATATGCCGACCCCACCAGCAATCACCAACAATGGGATGTCGAATCTTGCTAAGTCACTTTTGATGCCATAGCCAACCAACACTAAAACCAGTAAAGCAACTGGAAAATAAACAGTGCCTAAGTTACCATTCCCGCTGCGTTCCATGGATTTGATTAAATTGGTTTTATAAGAATAGTAATTCAATAGAATAAACGTGATTGGCGCAATCATCGCAACCCATACATTCTCAAATGTAAACATAGCGAGTATCCACCAATTTGAAACCCCAATATGAATGAACTTTCTGGCTCCTTCATCTTTTAATAACCCTTTTTTTTGTAATAAGGTGGATATTCCTATCATTATAAATACCAGTAAATAGGATAATACAAGTCCAAGCATGTCCATAATAAACCTCCCAATAATTACAGTGTTTTAATATAGTTGTTAATAATTTCTTTTTTCCGTAATTCACTAACGATTGCTCTTTTATTAAAGACATCATACCCGTTTTCTCTTACCACATTTATGATTTCCTTATACAGTAAAATCGCTAATGATAATGGTATTCTTGCGTCTTTTGGAAATAGGATTGTATCTTTTAGGGCATGATCAAAGTTTGTTTCTGCAAGCTTTGCAAGTGTCTCAAACAAATATATAAATTCATCGTTAATTATACCACTACTTAGAGAAGAATACGTGTAGTTTGCTTCATTCATCAGCTTTTTCGGTAAGTAGATTCTTCCGTTTTTAGCGTCCTGTCCGATATCTCTTAATATATTGGTAATCTGCATGGCATAGCCCAATGAAATCGAAAAATCTTTAAGTGATTCTTGTTTCTCATACGCAAGTATTGGGGTTAACATCAACCCTACCGTAGATGCCACGTGGTAACAATACCCTAGTAAATCTTCCACGGTTTCATACCCTTTAAAATTCAAGTCCATTTTTTGTCCTTCAATCATTTCAAAAAAGGGTTTAAAATCGAACTTGTCATAATAGGTTTTTGTGTGTCTTTTTAAGCTTCTCCACATGAAATTGGAAGTTTGTTTAAAAGTCACATACTTATTCAATTGTGTTTCCAATCGAATGAGTTTCTTGATATCATGATCCTCATCCACATAATCGTCTGCCATTCTACAAAATGTGTAAACGGCATAAATGGCCTTTTTTTTGTTTTACTCTCTAACTGAGAAAACGCCTTATAAAAGGTTTTCGAGTGTTTTTTAATGATGTATTTACATCTTAAATCATCGATTAATGGTCTTGAAATGACAATTATGCCTGCTAAGACTAAAACCACCATCAAAAGCATTAAAAACGGGTTATTTAGAGTGGATAGAAGTTTATTCATTTGGTTTATGATCCTTCATGATTTCTTTGCATGCAAGTTTGGCACTCGCAAGTACTATCGGTACGCCAGCACCTGGATGATTCGAACTTCCTGCAAAATAAAGATTATCGATCGTTTTAAATTTGTTTTGAGGTCTAAAATAGACACTTTGAGTTAGAATTGGTTTTAAACCAAAGGTTGCTGCATATTCTAAATTAAACTTGTAATTGAACGTTTTTGGCGTATAAGTCTTAATGACCTCGATATGGTCTTTAAAGTCGTTAAATCCCTCAATTCTTTCAATTTTGTTTAAAATCATTTCTTTATAGACTTCTGTTTCATCTAAGCTCCATGCTTGATCGCCTGATTTCATATTAGGTACCGGTACAAGCACATAAATCAATTCTTTACCGGCAGGTGCGACAGAGGGGTCGATTTGAGAAGGGCTATACAAGTAAAAAGAGGGGTCCATTGGCAGAATGCCTTTATCAAGTTCTTCAATGTTTCTTTTGAAGTCTGAAGCGAATCTAATCGAATGTACATTGGTTTTATATTTCTTATTTAACCCAATGTACAAAATGAACGAAGACGTTGAATACTGCATTTTGTCAATCTTGTCATTTTTGTACTTACCTTTTTTCTGTTCGTCCTTAATCAGGTTTTTCATCGCATATGGGAAATCCGCATTACAAAGCAATATATCTGAATAAATGGGTTTCCCATTAACCAACACACCTGCTGTTTTATTGCCCACTAATAAGATTTCTTCAACAGGAGCATCATAGTGAATTTTGCCTCCCATTTCTAAGAATCTTTTTTCCATCGCTTTGGCCATTTGATACATACCACCTTTGATATACCAAACCCCATATAAGAGTTCAATCATCGGAATGATGGTATATATTGAGGGGCCTGAATATGGGGAAACACCTATATATAAAGTCTGAAAAGACAGTGCTTGTCTGAGTTTTTCTTCTTTAACAAACCTTGAGATGGACGTATATGCGCTATTAAGCGTCTTCAGTTTATACGCTTGATAAAGCGACTTTGGATTGAAAAAGCCCCATGCATTTCTATAGGATCGATCTAAAAAATTAGAACTTGCGCGATGATACCGTTCATAAACATCTTTCAGATAGTTCAAGTAGCCTTTGGTTTCTTTAGGCCCGAATGCTTCTAATTGTTTGATCAAAGCTGGTAATTCGCTTGAAATTTCTAACTTTGTTCCATCGGGATAATAAAGGGTGTTAAATGGGTTTAATAAAGTCATGTCAATGTAGTCCTTAGGATTTACCCCAGAGTATTCAAAAACCTCATTGTAAACTTCTGGTAACATGACAATCGTTGGGCCTACATCAAACTGAAATCCCTTTTCTTCAATGCGATACATTCTACCACCAGGTTTTTCGTTTTTTTCATAAATCTCTACATCAAAACCGTCTTTTAACAAACGAATCCCAGAGGCTAATCCAGCCGTACCTGCGCCAATAACGATTACTTTTTTCATAACACCACTCCTCAATTTATTTTAACATTAAACCAATGGATTCACCAATTATTTTTACTTAATTATACAATTTAAGTTATAATAAAGTAACGACACATAGATGAAGGTGAGGCCTGTTATGTATTTTAAAAAATTGATACATCCATATTTGTTTCAAGGCAGAAAAAAAACCAACCAATACTTCGAAGGTTGGTATTATAAGCTTGTCTCAAAAGATCAATTAACGGAAATCGCATTCATCCCTGGCATCTCACTGGCTAAAGAAAGCCATAGTTTCATTCAAGTATTTGTTTCTAACAATCAAACATTGAGTCATACCTATATGATTTATCCGATAGAGTCTTTCAAGTATCAAGACGACCCATTTGAAATACACATAGAAGACAATACTTTTAGTCTTTCTAATTTATCCGTTTCGGTTGTGTCCAAAGACTTATCCGTATTAGGGTCGATAAAAATCCACCATATAACCCCTCTTAAGAAAACCTTGTTATCTCCAAATATTATGGGGCCATTTGGATATTTAAACTTCATGGAGTGTTATCATGGGTTAGTCTCTATGTCATCAAGAATTACAGGTTCTTTAGTCATTAACGATCAACTAATTGATTTTAATGAAGCGAAATTATACATTGAAAAGGATTGGGGAAAATCTTTCCCTAGATGGTATATTTGGCTTCAATCCAATCACTTTAGTCACAAAGACACTTCATTCATGTTTTCTTATGCTAAAATTCCTTTTTTAGGCTTTCATTTTAAAGGTCTCATATGCGTATTAAACCATCAAGGCAACACTTACCGATTCGCTACTTATAATTTTTCAAAGATACGGTTAGAAATGGTTAAACCAAATGAAGTCATCTATACTTTAAAAAAAGGTCAAATCACACTTGAAATACATGCAACACAAAGCAAAACCAAGTCACTAAAATCACCTAGAAACGGTTTAATGATTGAGAACATCAAAGAAGGTTTATCTGGCACCATCCATTTAAAACTCTATAAAAAACAGGTTTTGATTTATGAAGATACTGGTTTAAACGCTGGCATTGAACTCATGAAGCCTATACATAACTAAAAAAAGCACATCAAAGTGCTTTTTTTTATCCATTAATGATGGTTTCGATGGTCTCAGCAATATGTTTTATATCCTCAAATGTCAAATCGTATCCAATACTTAAGCGTATTACACCATCTGTTTTGGTTGTGATTGCTTTAATGACATGAGATAATTCAATGATACTTTGGTTACAGGCACTACCGGTTGAAACCATAATATCTTCTTTTGATAATGCAAATTGAAGTTCATGTCCAAGCACATTTGGGAATCCTAATGAGAGGAGCCCCGGCAGTCTGTCTTGCCCAATTTCTGGACCATTCAGGTGACAATTCACCACATTTTCAATCATCACTTTCAAATGTTTTGTCTTCAACTCAAGTTCCGTTTGTTTAAAGTGATAGTTCTCATAAACATTTTTAATCGCTTCATAAAAGCCAATGATGCCACTTACGTTTTCGGTTCCTGCCCTCAAATTAAATTCTTGACCACCCCCATGAATGAGTGGTTCTATTGTTACTGTATGTTTTTTATATAACAAGCCAATTCCCTTAGGTCCGAAGATTTTATGTGCCGAAAAACTCATCAAGTCAACGTTAAGACTGTTTAATTCTATTGGAAAATGCCCTAACATTTGAACCGCATCTACATGCAAAAACGCCTCGGTTTGTTTGACAATCTGACTGATCTCGTCTAGTTTTTGAATGACCCCTATTTCGTTGTTTCCCCAAATGATTGAAACCAACAAGGTCTCTTTTGATATGACACTTTTTAAATGGTTTACATCTATAAACCCATGTTCATCTACCTCTAAATAGGTGACTTTATAGCCTAAAGACTCTAAGAACTTGCACGCATTAAGCGTCGCTTTATGCTCGATTTTAGTCGTGATGATTTCTTTCTTTTCTGGATGTTTAAATGCAAGACCTTTGATTGCCAGATTAATGGCCTCAGTCCCCGAACCCGTAAAAACTAGTTCTTTATAGTCGCATTTTAAAAAGTTAGCGATGCCTTTTTTTGCATCATTAATTGCCTTTTTTGCTTTAATGCCAATAGGATGCATGGAAGATGGATTCCCATAAGAGGCTTCAAGATAAGGTTTCATTTTTTCATAGACGCTAGTGTCTAATTTTGTTGTAGCGGCATGGTCTAAATCGTAAATTTTCATCGTTTTACCTCCAGTTCTAAAGTACAACCAATGTAAGGCTCTAGCTCCAAATCTGTAAGTTTATTTACTAAATTATCATCAACCTTGATGGTCGTTAATCCAAAATCTAACAAACATTGTTCTACTTCATCTGCTAGTAAAGACAGTGCATAGGATTCATGGATGATACAAGGATTATCATCATTAAACGCTTCTAAACACACCCTCTTAATGGCACTTTTTCTATATTTCAGTCCTACAAGTGCTCCTTTATACAGTTTTTTGTTTGAAGCATCGAATAAAGTTACTTTTTTTATTTTCATACAATGCCTCCAATGAAGACTTTATAGATATAGTATAATGCAACCCCAAGAAATACAATTGCATTCGCCAACTTAATTAAATCTAGTCGGTTTCTCACAAAATTGGATACCACACCAATGCTCTTAGTTCTTAGTCCGATGGCTGTGATTACAACAAGAGGTGATACAAAGAACAACACATAAACCATCAATAAAACATTGAAAAGCATTAATTGAGCTGTTCTATCAACCACTATAGCGGTCCATGCCACAAAAGCTTGACCACTACATGGAAACTCTATGATTGCCACAAATACACCAATTAGAAAACCTAGAATATAGACAATCGGATCACCTTGTTCAACTTTATCTGAAAAAGAACCCATGATTTTTTTAGTAATCACAAAAAACCTTTTCGGTAATTGGTTTTTAATTTCTCCATATCGCTTTTTTCTTGCCGATAAGAAATCTAAGAAATTGATCAAAGAGACAAAGAGTGCTAATACGATCAATACAATGTAAAATATCTTGATATATGGCAACAAGGCTGTTAATGCGGTTGATAAAAACTTACCTAACATAAAGTAAGTCACAAATACGGCAAAGATATACGAAACACAAATAAACAATACCGTTTTTGACCGTTTTTTATCTGTCAAAAACGATAAAAACATCAAAAGCATGGCCAGTGCACATGGGTTAAACGCATCTAATATACCAAGTAAAAGGGTTGAACCTACTAAAACAAAGAAATCCCTAACTGTAATATCTCCATAAAACAATTCTAAAGGTTCTAATAACGGCGTTTGATCCATTACCTGTTGTGCTTCACCGGATTCAATGGCATGTTTAATGTCGCTAACCCCAGCATAGTAAGTATCCCCTACATAAAGGATTGGCACTAAGTTCTTATTTCGAGGCACATTATAAGTCCGCGCATATCTCGAAAACATTTCTTCAAACAAATCATAATCGTCTTCACTCATGTACTTTTTCAATGAATAGCCTTCTTCTATGATCTGTTCTAAAACCCCCGTTTGTTCGAGTGACTGACAATTCAAACAGGTATAGGACCCCAGATAAATCGCATCATAGTTTTCTTCAGCCTTGACTTGATTGATCTTCAAAGTCGTAAGAAACAACGCTAACAATAGGATGATGCCCATCCTTATAAGTAACTTCTTCATAATTTTATCCCTCGTTTTTCGCTATCTTAATTATAAGTAGTCCGTTCAACAATGTCAAATCATGTTACAAAAACATAGCATACTTTAGCTGTAAACGGTTCTATATCATAAATTCATGAATGATTTAATGATGGTCTAGTCGTATAATAATCGTGTAAAATACGACAAAGGACAATTTAATATGAAGAACATTATAGTATTTTTAATCGCGATATTTGCCGTGGTTGGCCTTTCTGCTCGTGATAAGAAAGAAGAAGTTGTATTTCCAGAAGTTATTAACATGGAAAATATTGATACTTTCTTAAATGCTGAAAACACTGAAATGGTTGATTTGCGCAACTGGCAAGACAAGATGAATGGTACATTAGAGGCTCATACATGATTCCTTTCTTCCAATATTTAGAATCAGAAAACATTTTGGTTCGTACAGATGGAAACTGGGATTTTGCGCCTGAAGATATCAAAGATGCTGATGCATTAAAGAATTTATTTGACAAGGATATGAATATCATTCTATTCTGTGTAGGTGGTACAAGAGCAGGCTTTGTTAAAGCAGCCTTAGAACACCTAGGTTATGAAAATGTATGGAATGCTGGCGCAATCGGCGATTATAACGGCGATGCAAAAGCATTTGGCTATGGCGAATATGTACTCCCAAAACCAGTAGCTTAATCCATTAATAAGAAAAAAATGCGATTGCTCGCATTTTGATTTCTGTTTGGATTACTTTTCTTTATTAACACCATAACGCTTGTTGAAACGTTCTACACGGCCTGCTGCTTGTGTGAATGTGTCTTGTCCTGTATAGAATGGGTGGCAATTTGAACAAGTATCAATTCTAATTTCTTTAGAAACTGACCCTACTTCAAATTCGTTACCACAAGTTACACAGTGAACTTTTGCGATTTGGTATTTTGGATGAATTTTATCTTTCATATTCATTCTCCTTCCGCCATAGACTTCTTGGTCCATAGTAAGTTTGCGTAGGTATTATATCATAGATATTTTAAATACACAAACATTTTTGTATCATTCATTCATTAAAACTTTTTATCGATAAATAGATCTTTTGTAGACTCGATAAATCGGTTCGCTAGTATCCCCGTTAATACCCCAGCTGGGATGGATATGAAAAGCATTAAAGGCGCATAGTAAGCCACTACGTCAGTAAACAAAAACGAGGCCGCTACCAATTGTCCTATGACATGAAAAAGCGAAGACAAAGTAGAATTGGCTGTTATGCCAAAGAAGTTTAGCTTGACCAAAATGCTTAAAGCAATCAAAGAAAAGATTGCACCAGATAAGCTTAATGAGAACGTAGCGTAGTTAAATGTTCCAGGGCTATAGAGTGCCGTTACGATGATTCGAATCATCACTGTGATAATGGCTTCTTTTGTTCCATATTTATAAATAATGATCAGTGTAATAATATTGGAAAAACCAATTTTAAATGGTATTCCAGGGATAATTTGAACATAGGATTCTAAAATGTTAATGATTGAGGCTACTGCTGTGAATATTGCTAGAAGCGTTAGTTTTTTGACTGACATTAAATATTCACATCCGTTTCTGCGGCATTAAACTCTATGGTGACGTAGTTAGGTAAACAAATAATGGGTTGTTTATCAGAAAAACCTTGTCTGCTACAAATATTATAGGGTGAAATTTCTTCTTTAACCCTAATTTGATTGTCTTTATACTCAATCACTACGATGCCTAAGTTACCCATGATGTAATAAAGATTTTCATATCTGACGATGCCTTGATTAAAGGCTAAAAATGTTTGTATAACGCCATCAACTAATAGCTTATCTTCTTCGACAACAGGCATTTCTTGAAGTGTTTTAACCACTTCGTTTGGACGCGGTTTGAAAGTGCCGTCTTTGAGATCTACAGAAAACATCAGTTCGTTATCGACTTTCACGTAGGCAACTTCACCTTTTTTTTCTAAGACCGATGTGATCAATAAATAACCGCCAAAAATAATTAGTAATACCCCTATCAAGATACGGTCATTCTTGTTTTTCTTCATTGTGGGAATCCTGACCTTTTTTCTTTTTTTCTAATAAAGTGAGGCCCGTTAGTGCTGCCCCACCAATGATGATAACGCCTCCAAGAATGAAGTAAAGGGTATTGGTCTGTTTGACTACATCTGCTTCAACAGGTTTTTTTGTTCCAAGAACAAACATGTCATTAGATAGGTTATATGTTTCAATTTCACCATCTATTTTATAGAAAACACCTGCAATATTAAAGGCATCTAAGACCTCTTTAGCTTTATCTAACGGCATGTTAAACAAAGCCGTTGAAAGCCCATCTAAAGTGGCTGCATCATCACCCACAAGGGTAATTGAGTGATAATAATCCATTGGGATTAACTCAAAAGGTGAAATGATATGGTGGTACTTCTTACCTTGATAAAGGGCATATTGAAGATAGTTACCTGAAGTGGAAATGCTTTTATTTCTTAAATATAACGTGCCAGAATTGCCTTCCTCGTAAATCCCCAAAGGATCAATTAGACCAATTGCAACATCTCTGTCATTACCTTGATCGTCTAATAACGTTCCTAAAGATAAGGTTGAACTTCCAATGTTAATTAAATAGTGTTCATATGACTGACTCTTTAAATAAGCTTCGATGGCTTTAGCCGCATGTCCCTTAGCGAATGCACCTAAGTCGAGTTTCATACCTGTTTGACTGATATAAACGCTTTTTTGTGTCTCGTCTAACACGACTTTATCAGGATCAATCGAATCTTTTAGGGCATTCACTTCAGACATGGTTTCTGTGAAAACCGATTCAGGTATTTCTAGGGACCTATATTCATCGGATAGAATAACCTCTTTCCATGCATCGATAACATTACCTAAAGCAGGATTAAAATAGCCCTCTGTTTCATTGTAAAGGTCTAATGACTCTTTAATCATGTCATACAAAAGTTCATCAACCACCACTGGGTTTAACCCCGCCTGTTCGTTGATAGAAAAGAGGTTGTTTTGATGATAAATTGGATTTTCGTGATTTAGAATAGGACCTCTAAAATTATTGGCCAAATGATCATACTCAATTAAGATGGTTCTAATTGCCTCTTTGTCTTCAGGTTTTATGCCTTCTAAAACACTCACAGACACAGGGGTATAAAGGTATTTAGGGTCGTGTAAGCCTTCAGGAAATTTAATGGTTGTTGGCAGTTCTTCTGCCTGAATTGATACATTTAATTGTGTGTAAAAGCCGAAAATCATGGCTAAAATGAGTAGTTTTTTCATATCGTATACATCCTTTTTCCTTGCTTATTATAACATAATAACCAAAGAAGTAAAAAGGACTTTTAAAAAAGTCCTAAAGTTTAATATTTACTGCTGAGCCATCCTCATTTGGATGTTCTTTTAAATATTGTAAAATTGGGTTGTAGTGCTTGTCTGGTTTTCCTGGTTTACATCTTGAGATGTTTCCAGCTCTACCTGAAACAATTTCTACAGCGAATGCATGACAACCAGGGGTTCCACATGCACCACAGTTATAATTTGGCAGCATTTTTTCAACGGCTGCGATTCTTTCATCTTCTTTAACTTCTAAATACTTAGCAGCTAAAGCTAATCCAAGGCCTAATAGTAAGCCTAATCCGCCTAATACAAGTGTAGATTCAATCATTTTTTAATCTCCTTCATCATGTCTAAAGCTTCTTTAAACGAGCAACCTCCGCTTACGGCACACGTCTCACAATTTTGGGCTTCCATATAAGCATGTTGGCAGCTTTCAGGCACCGGTGTCTTTTTATTCAAAAGAGAGATGACTACAAACAATACCATAATGACAAATAGAATGCCTAAACCGAGAATTTGTTCCATTAAACGAGTCCTTGTAAACCTAGGAAGGCTAATGACATTAAGCCGGCAACGACTAATGCGATTGGCATACCTTTAAAGGCTTTTGGAACGTTCGCTGAATCCAAGCGGATACGGATTGCAGAGAAGGCAACGATTACTAATGTATACCCTAGTACTGTACCAAATGTAATGGTTAGGGCATCTGCATAGTTTCTAGCTTCAGTAATATTGGTTTGTGCAACCCCTAATACAGCACAGTTGGTTGTGATTAAAGGTAGGAAAACCCCTAAACCACGGTATAGACCTTCGACATATTTCTTTAAAATCATTTCAACCAACTGCACAACGGCTGCGATGACAAGAATGAATGCGATGGTATTGACATAACCAATACCAAGTGGTTCTAAAACGTAGAAGTATAGTGGATAAGTAATAGCCGTGGACATCATCATGACAAACATAACTGCCGCACTCATGCCCCAAACATTGCTCATCTTTTTAGAGACCCCTAGGAATGAACAAATCCCTAAGAATTTAATAACGATGATGTTATTGACTAGCATCGCTGAAATCAGCGATATGAAGAATAGTTCTAGTGTCATTTTTTAGCCACCACTTTCTTTTTAGGTTTGGCATTGCCAACAGCTGCGAAGATCGCAAGTAGAATACCGATTACTAAGAATGCCCCTGGAGGAGACACGAATACGCTGATTGCATAATCACTTGGGAATAACTGTAAAGTGGTTTCAAATGGCAGTGGCAACAATATACCAAGACCAATAGACCCTTTACCGATGATTTCTCTAACTAAACCAACCAGTGAGATGGCCAAAGCAAAGCCTGTAGCTGAGCCGACGCCATCGACCACTGAATCCACTACGCCATTTTTAGAAGCGAATGATTCAGCACGACCTAAGACGATGCAGTTAACCGCAATCAATGGAATGAAAACCCCAAGAGAATCTGATAACGCACCTGCATATGCTTGTACAAACATATGTAATGCTGTAACTAAAGTTGCGATGATGACAATGAATGACGGAATACGAACATCACTTGGAATTAAATTTCTTAAAGAAGAAATGACCAAATTAGAAAGTGTTAAGATGATAATAACCATTAACCCCATCCCAAAGGCACTTTCAAACGAACTGGTTACAGCAAGCGCAGGACACATCCCTAACATCATTTTAAAGATGGCATTTTCTTTGATAACACCAGTCATGAATATGTCTTTTTTATTTAACTTTATTGCTTTTTCACTCATGCTAATGCTCCTTTCAATGCTTGTAATAAATCTTCAATGTGTACTTTAGAGAAGGTAGCACCTGTGACGGTATTATCAATAGAATCATAAGATGCAATCGGTTGTTCAATCAGTAATTCAAAATAACTTAAATGATCGTTGATAAATCCTTTTGTATGATCAGATTCTACAATCTTTATGCCTTTAATATTGCCTTCTGTATCTAAGCCGACTAATAAAGTTAAACCCCAATCCACTGTCCCGTAGTAGAAACCATCTACGTCAGCAGAATTTCTGGTTGAAGTAACGGTGTAAGCATATCCTACAACCACATCATTCAATTTAACTTCTTCTTTTTGAGTCACTTCTGAAGTGCCTACAAAAGTTGAATCCACTGTATTTGATGCGCCTGCACCATAAATATCTTCATATAAAGTGCTTGAAACTGGTTCTTCACCTTTGTGGATGAAAATGGCTTCTCTAAGCATTTTTCTAATTAAACTAGTTCCGACGGTTGCACCAGATTCTAAATCATAATCTGTTACAGTATCGCTGTTTAATACGTTTAGGTCTAGCCCATCAATGAGTTTCCCTTTGTAGTAAGTAACGTTTTTCGCAATGTCATTTAAAACAAAGTCAGATTGTGGTAGTTTGATTAATTCTATGCCAGTAATTCTACCGGCTTTAGTGATGCCAATCATCACTGTTACTGAGTCATTGTTTGAATAATCATTTTTACCAGCTGCTTCGTAAATATAACCAATCACTTTACCATCTTTTTTCACTTCGATTTTATCTGTCACATAGTCATATTTAACAAAGTCTACAGATTTGAAGGACTCTCCATCTGAGAAAAGCACTTTTTCATGAGATGGGTTAAAGGCTCTAAAAGCGAATAGGAATAGGAAGCTTAACACTAATGCAACGCCAAGGTTGATTAATAAATTTCTGTTTTCTCTACTCATGCTAATGCTCCTTTCAGTGCTTGTAATAAATCTTCAATGTGTAATTTAGAGAAGGTAGCACCTGTGACGGTATTATCAATAGAATCATAAGATGCAATCGGTTGTCCGACTAATGAGTTTAGATAACCTAGATGATCATTAATGAAGCCAAGCGTATGATCGGTTGCGTCAATTTGAATGCCTTTGATTTTGCCTTCAGTATCTAAGCCGACTAATAAAGTTAAACTCCAATCGACAGACCCGTAGTAGAAACCATCTACGTCAGAAGAATTTCTGGTTGATTTTAATGTGTAAGCAGACCCAATTACAGTTCCGTTTAATAACACATCTTCTTTTTGAATCACTTCAGCCGTAGCAACAAAATTTTCATCTAATTTAACTTCTGAATATTCACCAAATAAATCGTTGTATTTATCACCGATTTCAAGCGTTTGGTAAGTTTTAATCGCATCATGAATGATTTTTCTCATTGTGGTAGACCCATAAGAGGCCCCTGATTTAGCATCATATGAAGTTTTACCTTCAGTCAATAAAATGCCCATGTCGATAGCACTAATGCTTGTGTTTTCATAGCGCTGTGAGTTATCTCTTACCACTTGAATCAAGTTAGCTGTTTGAGATAATTCTAAAAACTCTAATCCAACGATGGTTCCACTTAAATCAAAACCAATTAAAATGTCAATAAATTTACCTTCGCTGTATGCGTTGGTAGATTTACCTTTTATTAAGAAACCGATGACTTCATCATTTTTCTTAACTTCTAATACTGAATAAGTTGTACCAAAGTATTCAATGTCTTTCATTTCGGTAGCTTCTGAAAGATCTGGAAAAATAACACTGTAAGCTTTTAATTCAGCTTGACGTTTGTTTTCTTCAATGACTGGCGCTGTAATCATATTGGAAAATCCAATTAACAATCCACACGCAATCCCAATCAAAGTCAAAACCAAGGCTGTTTTAAATATTTTCATTAGTTAATACCTCCGATTCCTAGAAGTACAATCACACTTAATAAGGCTAATGCCACAACATATCCAATGATGAATTTCACTGAGTATTTGTTTTTACTCCATTTGTAATAGTCAATTAACGGTACAAAGATGTTACCTAATAAAATCGCGAATACAACACCTTCTGGGAAGGCACCGAATAAACGAATAAAGGCTACGATTGCCCCGACGACTAACCCATAAATCCATCTTCCGGGTTTGGTCACTGGTGAAGTCACTGGGTCTGTCATCATAAAGACTGCTCCAAATAATAAACCACCAGACAACACATGGTATAACACAGACTCAACCATTTCACCTTTGACAGCCAGTGCTGCAACAGCAATCATCACAGAGAAGCTCAGAATCATTGAAAGGGTCACTCTGAAGTCAGCTGCTTTACGGATGAACATATATAGACCACCTAAAATGATTAAGATTGCACTGATTTCCCCCATGGAACCTGGAATATTTCCTAAGAACAAATCTTGTAGGGAATAGGTGTTTAACATTTCTGGAATGTTAAGTAAAGAATCTTTAACGGCGCCTAGTGGCGTTGCTGTGGTTGTTACATCAATACCAGGGTATGAGAATGCGCTTGTGAATGACAAGCCAATCACAACTCTACCAACACCGGCTGGGTTAAAGATGTTCGATCCTAATCCACCGAAGAATGCCTTCGCAATTAAGCTACCTGCTAGTGCACCAACACTAACGACATATAACGATAAGCTTGATGGAATAATCATCGCGAAAATCACCGCTGACACAAGTGGGGCAGACACGTGATTGATCGTTAAGGTTTTCCATCTCACCATGAAACGTTCTTTTTTATCTTTTAATGAAGGGTGTACTTTTGCCTTCATTAAGCTTGAGACCACTTCGACACCAACGAAAATAAAGGCAGAAAGTAAAATTCGTACTAAAGCATCCATACCAAAGCGGTAGATTGCGAAAATCACCAATGGTAGCAATGCGATTAATACATCAAACATCATGCGTTTTACGCTGGTTTCTTTACGAATGTATGGACTGGTTTGTTTTGCATAATTCATATCATCACCTATTTCTTTATGAAGCGCTTAGCTTGGCGCATCGTTTCTGTTAAATGAATTTTAGAAGGACATGTGAATGAGCATAGCCCACATTCAATACACTTATTAACACCTAAAATGTTCAATGCATCTTTGTCTCTATCTTTATAAGCATTCATGATTTGAACGGGTTGTAAATCAACTGGGCATGAGTACACGCATGATGCACAGTGAATACATGGTTCTGTTGGAATCACTTCTTCTTCTAGAACAATGAGTGAAGTCGCTGTTTTAGTCACGATGATGTCATCGCTTTGTAGAGCGTTGCCCATCATTGGACCACCACAAATCAACACTTTGTTCTTATCTGATTCAGTATAACCACCTGTTTGTTCGATTAAGTCACGAACAGGCGTCCCAATTCTAACTTGGAAGTTCTTAGAGGATTTAACCCCATCGCCACTGATTGAAAAGAATCGTTCAGTGATTGGCATGCTTCTTTTTACTGCTCTATAAAACCCATATAGTGTCGCAACGTTAAATACGGTTACCCCATATTCAGCAGGTAATTTACCCAGTGGCACTTTAATACCAGTTGCCGATTTAATGGTATCTAATTCCCATCCAGCAGGATAGTGGTTTCCAACGCGTTTAATTTCAATATCAAAGTTCGTGAAACTATGGCGTGCGTTTTCTAGCACTTCATAGAGTTCAGGGTATTTTTTCTTAACAGCGATAATTCCTTTTTTAGCACCCGTTGCGCGCATCGCATAGGTTAAACCTTCGATAATACGGTTTGCACGCTCTAAAATCAATTTGTAGTCCGAGATTAAATGCGGTTCACATTCTACACCATTACCCACAATGGTATGGATTGGATGCTTGGTTTCAAGTTTAATGTACGTAGGAAACCCTGACCCACCTAAGCCTGACAATCCAGAATCTTTGATGATCTTGATGTAGTCTTCTTTAGTTAAAGCATCAATCTCTTCTTCTGTTCTAGAAACACAATCTTCATGTAACACATACTTCTTATCGTTTTGAACGATTAGACAGTCAACGGTTTGTCCCGAAGCATGCACTTTCTTTTCCGAACCTACGATGTATCCACTCACTGTTGAATGAATAGGCTGTTCAAAGAATCCACCTTGTCTAGTACCGATTAGCTCGCCCACTTTTACATATTGTCCATCAACCACACACGACTCACCTGCAGGGCAGCGTAAGTCTGTTGTTGGAAAATATAAGTATTCCGCTTCTAGGTAATGAATGACTGGTTGATTTTTTCTTTCCTTCTTCCCGTCGGGAATGTATCTTGTTTTCTCAATCATTTTAATTCACCCCTTATATATGATTCAAATTGATAAATCGGAAACTGATTCATCAATGTTATGACCTTTTGTTTAATACTGTCTAAAACAGATTCGTTCTGATGATTCTTAAGTGCTGCGTCGATCAGGTTTGCAATCTCAATCATGTCTGCCTCTTTTAACCCTCTTGTCGTAACAGCAGGTGTTCCAAGTCGGATGCCTGATGTCACCATAGGTTTTTCTGGGTCAAATGGGATGTTGTTTTTATTGCAAGTGATATTAACCCTTGTAAGGATATCCGCTGCTTTCTTACCGGAAAGACCAATGGATGCTTTCACATCCACCAGTAACAAATGGTTATCTGTCCCATTTGAGACAATTCTATACCCTAGTGTTTCAAGTTGACTTGATAAGGTTTTAGCATTTTTTATGACTTGAGTTTGGTACGCGATAAACGATTCATCAAGCGCTTCATAAAAGGCAGTTGCTTTGGCTGCAATCACATGCATGAGTGGTCCGCCTTGGATGCCAGGGAACACTTGTTTATCAATGGCTTTAGCGAGTGCTTCGTCATTGGTAAGGATGATGCCTCCTCTTGGGCCTCTTAAGGTTTTATGGGTAGTCGATGTAACGACATGGGCATAAGGCATAGGATTGGGATGTAAGCCTGCCGCGATTAAGCCTGCAATGTGAGCCATATCTACTAACAGTATTGCCCCAACTTCATCTGCAATCTCTCTGAATCTCTTAAAATCTATGATTCTCGAGTAGGCACTTGCCCCCGCAATGATTAACTGCGGTTTTTCTGTTTTTGCAATCGTTAGTACCTCGTCGTAGTCAATCATTTCGGTTTCTTTATTAACACCATATGTAACGCCAACATAATCCATGCCAGAGAACGATAGCTTATAGCCGTGTGTTAAGTGTCCACCATCGGTTAAACTCATCCCAAGGATTTTATCTTTTGGTTTAATTAAAGCCCTAATGGCTGCCATATTGGCTTGTGACCCAGAATGTGGTTGAACATTCGCATAATTTGCATTAAACAGTTTTTTAACCCGTTCAATGGCGAGTGTTTCAACAACATCGACATGTTCACATCCAGAATAATACCTCTTATTCGGGTATCCTTCCGCATATTTATTCGTTAAAACAGATCCTTGCAACTGAAGAATCGCTTCAGACACAAAGTTTTCTGATGCGATTAACTCAATATGTTGTTCCTGTCTAAGCGCTTCTAATTTGATTTCATTAAGTATATGTTCATCAATGATTTTTTTCATTTAATCCCTCTTTTAGCACGCTAATTATAACACAATTAGGCTTTTATGACTCATCTATTTCAAAGAGATAAACACTCTGTTTAGGGTTACATCATAATAAATACGTTCATCTAATGCAGTTGGTAGGTTTTTTCCGACATAATCAGCACGAATAGGTAATTCTCTATGACCCCTGTCAATCAAGACTGCCAATTCAATTTTTGCAGCTCTACCAACATCTAAGATTGCATCCATCGCCGCTCTTGCACTTCTACCGGTAAATAACACATCGTCTACCATAATCACTGTTCTGCCATTGACTTCAGCTTCAAGCTTAAGGCTTTCTTCTTTTTTATCATCGTCTCTATAAGCACTGATGTCTATCTCATAAACAGGCAATTTCTTATTAGAAAATGATTCGATATAAGCCCCTATTTGGTTCGCAACAGGGCTACCTTTTGATCTAATGCCCATTAAAACAACATCTTCTAAACTGCTATGTCGTTCAATGATTTCATGAGAAATTCGTTTCAATGTTTTTGATACTTGAATAGAATCCATAATTTCTTTCACATTATCACCTTATAATATTATATATTAGGTTTGTCAAATTATCTACCCATAATCAAGAAATAACCCCTATTTTCCTCTTATTTTATACTTTTTCTATGGTGAGAAGCTGATTTATGTCTATTTAATTTACCATTATTTATTTTTAAACAAATGTCATAGGGATGCTTAGATAAGAAAAAAATAAAAAAGCACCCATTCAAACTTGAAAGGTGCCTTTGAAACTATTCTATAATCTGGTTATCGTACTCACATAGGTAAAACTTAAAAGAACGTTTAGTTTCTCTTACCGAATATAACAGATAGCCTAATCTACGCTTAGCTATATAGTAACGCTTATGAATTCTTAATAACAATATTGATGTCGCTATTTAATGACCCCAAGATGGATAGCGAGGTTGAACAGAGTACAATTAACGTTGACAAAATGAAAGGCGCTACAAGGGATGTCCAGTGAACATTAAAGATATCATAATTTATATTAAGAAAATCTTTCTGCCTCAATAAATCATTCAAGAGCTTAAACAAAATGTAGCCCACCACAACAGATATTAAAAAAGAAACCATTGATTGAACTAGATTATGAACATAAAATATCAAACTAATAGATTTTTTTCTTTTACCTAAGGACCTAAAGATCGCAACTTCCTTATATTTGGATGTAACGATGAATGAGGTATATTGAATCGATGAAAGAACCGTTATTACAATAGAAGCGATGCCCAAAAACAGTAGTATGTTGTTTGCAACATTCTCAATTGAGTCTTTCAACATATAAACTGGAGTAGAGGACTTTAACATAAGTTTGTCACCACTTGAATGTATAAAAGCAATAGTTTCTCTCAATTGATCATTATTGTCAAAGACAATTCCATCAATATAGTAGTATGCTAGTTGACTTGTGATTTTTTCAAAGAATTTGTCAGAAGGATAGATAACCGGATTAGGATTGTCTACTATGCCTACTATCTTAACTGTGTTTTGAATATCATATATGTTCATAATATCTTGATACAGATTTGCATTAACCGAATTAGATAAATTCTTATATGGAAATTCCTTACCAATGATATCGCTCTGGTTATAATTCGATAAATATAAGTCGTAAAACTTATTAGAGATTGCCACTTCATTAGTTAAAGTGGGGCTATTACCGAAAATCAATGTATCATCAAGATATCTTGTATACTGTATTTTAGACCTTGCAGATGCATAATTATATGTTGTTTCGTTCGTTAAGGTGAAATTAGCTGCTTGTAAGTTTAAATCACAAGCATTAAGTGCTTTTAGATAGACATTTCTAGAAATGAATACTGTATTGTATTTATATGTTAACTGATCAAGATTGTCAGCATAATAATCTTGATCGAGTAGATAGCTGTTTAATATATTATCCGTATAGTTTGTGGTTCTGACACTAGTTATTTTTAACTCAAAACTAGATGTGCCGATTTTGTCATTGGCTATAGTAAGCATTTCATCGTCTATATCGTTTTTGTTGAATATATACTTTAAAGCAAAATCCGAAATAGTTACACGGTCTAAATCATCGTCAGTGATAACAACTGTCAAATCCAAAACAGAATCGGAATCGGTTATCTGGTAGAGATGATCGACACTAGTTGTAAAATAGGTACTTACTCGATAATCGTCATATCTATCATAAAGATACTTTCCGCTTCTATACGCCATAAACTCTTCGGTATAATCATTATACAAATCACTTTTGATTGGAACTATGTCCACATTGTTATGTTCAATTGCTTCATATACAGAAGGATTTGTATCATAGTTTAAAACACTCATGTAACAAAAAATCAAGACTAAGGATATGCTTATCAAAAAAAGTGTATTTAAAAACCGTTTTTTCTTACTAAAAATCATAAAAAGAGCGTACTGCAATAAAAACTTAAACGAAAATGAGGATGAAGCCTCCTGAGCAATGTCTGAGACTTCAAAACCTACGACATCCTGTTTAGCAATCCGTAGTAAAAAGTGTTTTCCAACATGATTTCTGACCAACTCGTATAACCCACTAATATAATCTCTCTCATTAATTTCTATTTCATACTTCATGTTTTCGCACTCTGCAGAAACAGTAATGTTTTCACTTGAGATTAAAGGTTGGAGATATAGGGCTATTTCATTGACTGTATCAAGCACATTTTCCTTAACGATGTATTCTTTTGACTGTTTAAACGGACTTTTCCATATATCTAAAACCTTACCCGAGTCCATAAGGCATACTACATCACTAAATTTATAGGCATTAGATAAGTCATGAGTGACCATAATCACCAATTTATCCAGTGAAATCATTCTTAGTAAATTTAGAATCTTAGTAGTGTTGTTTTCATCTAAATTACCAGTTGGTTCGTCAAGTAGTATAATCTTGCTTCTTTTTGCTAGTGCTCGAGCTATGGAGAGTCTTTGTTTCTCTCCCCCAGACAAATATCGGACTGGCGTCAATACCTTCTCAGATAACCCGACTATTTCTAGGATTCGTAATACCTCAGAATCGTCTTTCAAACCAACAATTTTGATATTATCAATAACGTTAAAGTCAGGCAATAAATTATAGTCCTGAAATACGAAGCTAATTTCACCTCTTCGAATCGTTTCACAAGTTTTTTCGTCGTTATAATCGATAGATTTATGATCGATAAAAAGATTTCCCTCATCAGGTTTCTCTAGTAGTCCTATAACGTTAAGTAAAGTGGATTTGCCACTCCCAGATTTTCCAACTACCGAGTAAAATCCCTTGTCTTCAAAATCAATTGATATCTGATCGATTGCTTTAGTATCTTGATTTTTTTGTTTGTAATGTTTAGATATTGCACTCATTTTTAACATACTTATATCTCCTAGTTTTACTAATGAATACTCTGATAAAAGAAAAGAATTATACTAAAACATAAGAAGAACCAAAGCAGTCGACTGCCGTGGTTCTTCATTTAATCATCCTGTCATTATCATTGAACTTTTACATCCTCATAGATTCTTCTATATATGGCGGAAATTACAGATACGCTGAATAAATCATCAGGGTCATCCACAGTTGTTTGACTAGAGAAACCAACAATCCCACCTGGGGAAAAATTATAGAATCCATTTAACTCAGTTTGAAGCATATAATTGTCTTGTGAAAAACTGAATTTTGAGTTCTGTAAAAAAGATAGATCAAATGAGTTTGCAAAAATAATGATTATTTTACTATTCAAACTCAACATGTCATATACCTGATTAAGAAAATCTATATCTAAATCACGATATTTGGATGCGTCAAACAGTAATACTGTATAACTCTCGTAATTAATATGACTTAAATCATTGAAGACATCGACAAATCCATAATCTTTTAAACTGGCATTTGAAGTTTGGTATGAATAAATGACAGTGTCATGTTTGGTTATAAAATCCACTCTATCGTCAATCTCTGTTTGTTCAGTTTTCTTGCATCCAACAGCAGAAATCATCAGTAAGCTGACAATAATGAAAGATAGTAATACTCGTAAAATGTACTTAGCAGCCTGTTTCAAATTTAACCAACTCCAATGACTTTTCTCCACCGTTCCAGTCGTGATATCTTATATAGTGATTAACTTTAAAAGAAGGATCATCATAACTCCTAAAAAGGACTATACCAAATGAGCTCACTTCTCCTGCATTGTAGGAAGTCCAGTTATCTTTGCTATCAAATTCATAAATAGTTTCGTAAATTCTTCGGTGTGTACTCGTATTAGAAATAACTTCTAGTTCGGAATGCTCAAAACTAACTTGAGAAGATATGTCAAAACCAGAAGTACCAGCAGAAACACCAATCGTAGTTGTTGTAGAAACAGGAGAATTTTGAGGGGCGTAACTTAAAATACTATAAGATTCCGGGAATTGTATAGTAGTTTTAACACTATCTTGTAAAAAGTCATCCCCATAAGATCCAATACCCATAAAACCCCAGTGACGTCCAGGCTGATTTGGCTCACTAACAATCTTATAAGCATATACATAAATACTATTATCAACAGTGTTTTGCAAAAAGGTTTCAACTAATTGTGTGTAGTGTTCAAACTTCTTCTTTCTGTAGACTTCTTTCTCAAATACGTAAAATTCCTTGGTTGTAAATGGTTCATAATACTCAGATATACTAAACCCATACGCCTTCGAATTCTCTTGAAACATTGTGCTAGCAGTAATTTTCGCTCCATTACCAAGAATCATTAGAGTGAATAAAACCGAAAAAAACGTTAAAAACTTCACAATAATAATCTTCATTTTCTTCCTCCTTATGTTTAATAATACCATTTATATACTACTATTATTATTTTTTATAGTCAATCATATTTTACGTTATTTTGTTTTCATATTATATTTTATAAAATCGCTCAATATAAAATTACAGGCTTAAAACCTATTTTGCTATAACAACCATTCGAATTTAGTTAAGATGAAGACAATTCGCTTAATTTTTCAATAATTACTAAGGTATTAAACTATCATGGTTGATCGTGATAACTGTTCTAGCGGTACATACATTTGATATGAATTGCTTGTTCGAGTGTATAACCTATACTTGACTCAAAATATATACAGTTTGCTTCAGTTGTGATACACTTACTTTTTTTCGTTGTTCATATGTGTTCAATGTCACCATTAGATTTAAACCAGTTTTGTGCATATACGAATTGCGGACATTTTATTATACGAACTCGATGTTCATATTGTTTAACTACCTATTATAAAAAAAATAAAAGACTAAGAGAATAACTCCTAGCCTTAGTATACAAAAAGTGCCAGTTGGCACCCTACTACTCTACATCCTCTTTGATGTTGTGGTAAACATTTTGAACATCGTCAAGTTCTTCCAACATGGATAGTAATCTTTCGAACTGTTCGATTTCTTTTGAATCGGTTAGGCTTGAAGAGGCTAGTGGCAACCACTCTACTTCATCTTCTTCAAACTCCAACTCTGGTTTTGCATCTTTTAAAGCTGTTCTGATTTCATTATATTGTGCAGGTTCTCCATAAACAGTAATGAATTCCTCTTCTACTTCATAGTCTTTAACATCCACACCTGCTTCGATTAAAATCATCAAGGTTTCGTCTTCTGTTAACCCTTTGAAAGTAAATACTGCTTTTTGTTCAAACATGTGCAACACGGAACCAAGCTTCCCACCCGTTTTATTAAAACAAGTTCTAACTTCACTAATGGTTCTGTTTACATTGTCTGTTAAGCATTCCACTACAAGTTGTGAAGTACCCGGTCCAAACCCTTCATAGCGTGCGCTTGAGTAGTTATCATCCGAACCACCCTTAGCTTTGTCAATAGCTCTTGATATTACATCCGAAGACACTTGGTCCTTTTTTGCTTTTTCAATAATTCTTTTCAAGGTTGGATTCATTTCTGGATCAGGCACACCCGCTTTTGCGGCCATGTAGATTTCCTTACCATACTTTGAATAAATTTTACTTTTTGCCGCTGAGGTCTTTGCCATTGCGACTTTTCTTACTTCAAATGCTCTTCCCATATAAATATCCTCTTCTACTTTTTAAAAATCTCGTTATATCTCTTTAATGAATCACTAATGATATCTTCAGCAACTTTTTTATCGCCTATATCTAATATGTATGTTTTTTTACCTTCTAAAGACTTGTAAATCTCAAAAAAATGGCCCATTTCATTTAGCAAATGCCCCGGAAGTTCAGAAATGTCTTTATACTGAGTAAGAGACGGATCTCCAATGGCAATCGCAATAATCTTCTCATCGACTTGGTCTGAGTCAATCATTTTAATGACACCAATCGGGTAACAGTTCACTAAGCTTAATGGTTCAATGTCTTCTTGACACAACACTAATACATCTAACGGGTCATCATCACCAGCATACGTTCTAGGGATAAATCCATAGTTTGCTGGGTAATGTGCAGAGGTATAAAGCACACGGTCTAATATGATCATACCTGTTTCTTTATCCAGTTCGTATTTTTTCTTACTGCCTTTTGATATTTCGATACATGCAACAAAGCGTTCTTTAGAAATTCGTTTTTCATCTATATCATGCCAAATATTCATAAACGCCCTCCTTGTCAATAGATATTTTATCACTTTATTGAAAAAAAAACACCCAAAATATTAGGTGTTTATTAATTATATATAAAATAAGGGGTTTATTATGAATAAATGTTCATATTTTAAAGGATGCCTGCCCCGTAAAGTCCCATTAAAATGAAATAGGTTAAAAACAAGCCTGCAGAACCCCAAACTATTGGATGTATTTCCTCTTGTTTCTTGGTTGCTAGTTTAACAATGATGAATGTGATGAAGCCAAATGCGATTCCATATGAAATGTTATAGGCCAAAGTCATCACAACAATCGTAAAGAACGAAGGAATTGCTTCTTCAAGCTCATGCCAGTTAATGTCTTGGAAACTAGAAGCCATCATAATGCCCACGACGATTAATGCTGGTGCAGTTGCCGCAGCCGGAACGATACCCACGATTGGTGATATCAATATTGTCGATAAAAACAGTATCCCTACGACTAAAGAGGTCAACCCTGTTCTTCCGCCAGCTTCTATGCCTGCAGCACTTTCCACATAAGTGGTTGTGTTTGAAGTCCCTATAACAGCACCTAAAGAGGTTGCGATTGCATCTGCAAATAAGGCCTTTTCCATCTTGGTTTTAAATCCTGTGCTATTTTCCATAGCTGCCATATCGTTGTCTGTGAATATACCTGATTTTCTCCCAGTACCAATAAACGTTCCAATCGTATCAAATGTATCTGTTAAACTAAAAGCGAAAATAGCAAGCAAGGCTAAAGGCAACTTTGAAACGTCATTAAAAAGCGTTCCTATTCCTCCAAATGCAGCCCCAAAAGTGGTTGGTAAATCCTTAAATGGTGCGATAATATCGAAGTTAATGTTAGAGATGCTTGTCACTCCCATAGGGATACCAATGATGGTAGCGGATACGATACCAATGAGTATTGCTCCTTTGACTTTTGCCAGCAACAAAACAATCATAAAAACCAACCCAATCATCGTCAAGATTGCCGGTCCTTGAGAGAAGTCTGATAGTTCAGGTACTACCCCAAATTCTACCACATTCACATTAACGAACCCTACATATGCAATGAATAATCCGATGCCACCCGATATTGCATTCTGTAGACTTTTTGGAATGGCGATAATGATGTGTTTACGTACCTTTGTAACGGTGATCAAAATGTTGATTAACCCACAAATGAAAACCAATCCTAACGCCTCTTGCCAAGAGAACCCTAGACCATAACCGACGCCACCCACGACAACATGAGCAAAGAAAGCGTTCAAGCCCATTCCAGGGGCTTGCGCATAAGGGACATTCGCAAACAATCCCATCACAAGCGTGCCGATTGCTGCTGCAAATATAGTCGCTAGAAAGACTGCCCCCCAAGGCATACCTGTCGACTCTAAAGTCGAAGGGTTAACAAAAATAATGTAAACCATGGCAAAGAAAGTCGTAAAGCCTGCAATGACTTCTTTTGAAATGGTCGTGTTATTCTTGCTTAAACCAAAGAATTTTTCCATTTTTCTCTCCTTTTCTGGTTTGTATTCAAAAGTTATCCAATAAAAAAAGCCACCTTCTGTTAAAAAGGTGGCGTTTCTACATATGAAAACGAAATAAAAAATGGGTTTCCATATCGTAGTCGAGAGAAGGGTCTCTCGGTAGAAACTTGGCCACCATATTAGGCCGATTATACGATATAATTTGAATACATTCTCATTATAACAAGAGTTTAGATGTTGTAAATACATAAAACGCTTACAAGAAAAAAGAAATATCTTTTGCTAAAGCAAGAAAAAAAGGTCTCAATCAGACCTTTTCAAAATTTGTTTTAGAAACTTGCGAATCTTTCTCCAAATGCTAAGCATAAATCTTCATCATCTGAGCTTGGCGCTTCGTTTGCCATAAGTGGTTCTTCAAATAAAATAGAGGATGTTTGGCTAATTCTTTCTGCCCAATCTTCCATCCATTCACCAGAACCCCAACCAAATGATCCAAATACTGCGATTTTCTTATTATCTAGACCTGGTTCAACTTGTAGATACCATTCTAAGAATTCTTCTGCTTCTTCAAACGTATCTCCCATTGCAGGGCATCCGAATGCAATTTTTTCATATTTAAGTGCATCTTCTGGTGCAATCTCACTAATTTCTTTTAAATCTGCTTTTGCGCCTTCAGCAACTTTTAAAGCCATCGCTTGTGTGTTGCCTGTAGCTGTCCAATAAACTACTAATACATTACTCATAATTATTCCACCTCTTCACACTCATTATATAAAGATGAGTCTTTGAAGTCAAAAGATACGCAATCTAAACTAACTAAATACTTTGTTGTAAATTTGATTCACATGTTTGAAGTAATACTCGTTGGTCATTGAAGCTTCTATTTGTTGTTCAGTAAGTGGGTGAATGCCAAAAAACTCATTTTCGTCTAACAATAAAGTTTTGATGTTTGTTTTCGATTCTATCGCTTTTAAAGACACTTTTTGAATAAAATCATACGCAGCTTCTCTGGTATATTTGTGTTGTTCTATGAGCGTATTCATTAACCGTTGAGCATAAATAGCACCATACGTTAATTGAATATTCTCGCGCATTTTTGCTTCATCGACAAAAAGATGATCCACAACTTCTTTAAATCTGACAAGCATATAATCCAGGAGCGTCGTTGCATCTTCTAGGATTACTCGCTCTACACTAGAATGAGAAATATCTCTTTCATGCCAAAGTGGTATGTTTTCAAACGCAGGCATCATATACCCTCTAAGGAGCCTTGCACACCCGGAAATATTTTCACTAGCAATTGGGTTTTTCTTGTGAGGCATCGCTGAAGAACCCTTTTGATTTTTAGAAAACCCTTCTTTCACTTCCATCACTTCAGTTCTAGATAGATGTCTTATTTCAACAGCAATCTTTTCAAGCGTAGAACCCATTAAAGCTAAGGTTGTAATATAAAAAGCGTGTCTGTCTCTTTGAAGTACTTGCGTAGAAATATCACTTTTTATTAACCCTAATGAGGCACAAACATCTGATTCAATGAATGGATCAACGTTGGCGTAATTGCCAACAGCGCCACTAATTTTACCAACTTCAATTTGTTTTCTTGCAAGGTTGAACCGTTCAAGATGTCTTTTAAATTCGTCATACCAAAGGACATATTTAAGTCCAAAAGACGTTAGATCGGCATGGACGCCATGTGTTCTTCCCACACAAATGGTTTGTTTATATTCAAAGGCTTTTGTTTTTAAAACCTCCATGAAGTTTGTGATATCTTTAAATAGTATATCATTGGCTTTTTTGATAATGAAGCCATTTGCCGTATCTACAATATCTGTAGAAGTCAATCCATAGTGAATCCATTTTTTAGCGTTACTATCCATTCTATTTGACAAATTCCTCGTAAAGGCAATCACGTCGTGTTTGGTTTCTAACTCAAGCTGTTTGATTTCTTCTAAGTCAAAAGTAGCCTTTAAAATATCATTAAGTTCATCTTTTTTCATTAAGCCTTTTTTAAACCAAGCCTCACTGGATTTTTTCTCAACCTCCAAAAACGCTTCGAACCGAGACTGTTCACCCCAAATTTCTTTCATTTGTTTTCTAGAATATCTATCGATCATATTTAACCTCAAATTGTTTAATGACGTTGTGAAGTAATGCTGAAATTGTCATAGGCCCTACCCCGCCAGGTACTGGTGTAATGTATGAAGCAACTTGACTCACTTCTTCAAAATTAACATCTCCAACCAATGACCCATCAACTCGATTAATTCCAACATCAATCACGCAAACCCCTTTTTTAACAAATGACTGATCGACATGATTGGCTTTACCAATTGCGACTACTAATAGGTCGGCATCTTTGGTGTATTTCTTAGGATCAACGGTTTCTCTATGAACGTAGGTCACAGTCGCATTCAAATCAAGCAATAACTTCCCAATGGGTAAGCCAACAAGGTTTGACCTGCCCATAATAACAGCGTGCTTCCCAAACAAATCGATGTTGTATGCTTTTAATAACATGATGATGCCTAATGGGGTCGCTGGGATAATTCCATCCTGTTTGGTAAACAATTTGCCAGCGTTTAGTGTATGTAAGCCATCGACATCCTTGTTTGGAGATACTGTATTTAACACCTTGTTTTCATTCATATGTTTTGGTAAGGGCAACTGGATTAATATGCCATCGATCTCTTTTTCATCATTCATTTCTTGAATCAGATCGATTAGGGTTTGTTCTGTTGTCTCTACTGGCAATTGAATGACTTCGGCATTCATACCTACTCGATGACAGGCTTTCTTCTTAGAAGTTACATAAGCCATTGAAGCTGGTGAATCCCCAACCAATATGACTTTTAAACAAGGTACTCTTCCATATAAGTCTAAAAGGTGTTTAACCTTAATCTTTAGTGTTTGTTCGTTTTGTTTAGCAACCGCTTTACCATCTAATATCATCATAACCCTCCTTATAATTTGCCTGAAATAGCACCAAAGTCATCAACAAACATCTTTGAAGCGTTTGGTATTTCAGGTAATCCAGGCATCGTGATTATCCCTTTGGTCAAAACTACGATAAAGCCGGCACCACGCGATATTCTGACGTCTTCAATCTTTAAATCAAAGACATGTGGTATTCCTTTTTTCTTTGGATTATTTGAGAAAGACAAAGGCGTCTTCGCAATACATATTGGCAAGTTCCCATACGCTTTATTAAACGCTACTAATTTCGCTAAAGCTTTATCTGAGTAAACCACCTTCGATGCCCCATAAACGTTGATGGCAACTTTATCCACTTTCTCAAATAATGAATCATTCAACTCATACATGCGTTTAAGAGGTTGTTTATGTTTAGAAATTTCTGCGATCTTATTGGCTAAGTCTATGCCGCCTTCAGACCCTTTCAGAAAAACTTCTGCAAGACTGATTGGATGGTTTTTATCACTTGCCCAGTCTAATAAGTACTCAAGTTCTTCTTTACTGTCTGATTCAAATTTATTCACTGCAATCACATAAGGCACGTTGAACCGTTTGACGTTTTCGATGTGTTTTTCCAAATTGGATAATCCAATTTTAAGGGCATCTAGCTCACTTTGTTGTCCATCTTGACCGTGGTACTTGAGTGCGCGAAGCGTGGCTACTAAAACAATGGCATCAGGGGTTTCACCTAATAGATGTGTCTTAATATCGATAAACTTTTCCGCGCCTAAATCAGCACCAAAGCCAGCTTCAGTGACAACATAGTCTGCTAATTTTAATGCCGTCTTTGTCGCAATCACAGAGTTACAGCCATGGGCGATATTGGCGAAAGGCCCGCCATGGATGATGATTGGATTGTGTTCGAGGGTTTGTACAAGATTCGGTTTTAAAGCATCTTGTAAGAGGATAATGAGTGAGTCCGTAATATTTAATGCACTGGCATAAACTTCTTTTTTGTCTTGATCATAGGCAATTAAGATATTGTTTAATCTTTGTCTTAAGTCTTTGATGTCCTTAGCTAAACAGAGAATCGCCATAATCTCAGATGCGGCTGTAATGATAAAATGGTCTTTTCTTGTGTTGGTTTGAATGTCTCTAATTGAACGATCGTTCATATCGAGGGTTCTTGGCCAAACAATCCTATCCAAATCAAGATTTAGACTGTTTCCATAATGAAGTGTATTGTCGATCGCTGCAGATAAAAAGTTATGAGCAGTTGTGATCGCGTGAAGATCGCCTGTAAAGTGAAGGTTGATTTTCTCTTTTGGTAATACTTGAGCATAACCCCCACCGGTTGCGCCACCTTTCATGCCCAAAACTGGCCCTAATGAAGGTTCTCTTAATGCCCCAACTACGCGTTTTCCTATTCTAGATAACGCATCTACCAATCCAACCGTCATTGTGGTTTTGCCTTCCCCAAATGGGGTTGGGGTAATGGCTGTAACTAAAATCAGTTTCCCGTTTGGTTTTAAAGAAAGTCTTTGGTATAAAGATTGATCTAGCTTTGCAATGTATTTCCCATAAGGCTCTAATTCAGATTCCATGATGTCTAGCTTTTTTGCGACTTCGCGAATTTGAAGTTTCACTGCTTCATTTGAGATTGTAACATCGTCTTTCATTTTGAGTACCTTCCTTTTCATCTATTGTTACTTTTATTATAACATAGGCATTAAGCCCCTAGTATCTTATCGAAAAAAAAGAAATGTCTATTTAAAGACACTTCTTCTTGTGGGGGGGTATATTAATATAAGTATTGATGTATTTATACTTATAGAAATAGCGTTACAAGTTAGTTTGAATCATGGTTAATTTCAAATCTACATCCATTTTCTCTTCAATTAGAAAACCGAATTCCACTTTGTAGGTTGGATTGTTTTTTTTGAACACTTTCAATGCACTGGTTAAAGCATCTACAGATTCAACTTGTTTAGATTGAATGATTAACAAGTGGTTTTTATGCTCAAACGCACTTTGTTCATAAATATATTTGAACATATCTAATACCATATGAGGCATTTCGTAGGCGCTACCTTCTTTAAACTGAATGAGGTTATATCCGTTATGTAAAAAGTCTCTAATTGATTCATAAGATGCACCTAAACTTCTGCCTGAGTTGATGTATTGAACAAATGCAAATAAAAACCTATAATACGCATCGCTATCAATGAGGAGTCTATCGTCTAACATAAACGCAATATCGTTTTTTTCATAAACATACTGATAAAATGCATTGACTGTTTTAGGATAGTGACGATCTGGTTTAATGAAAAAAATATGGTGGTCGCCATGTTCGATGCCTGTTTTATTGATCACTGAAAAGTAGGTTTGTTTAAGCCACTGTTCTGTGGGGTTATCGTTACTGATGATTAATGTGTGTAAATAATCTAGACCAGATTCAATTTTAATTAGGGTTCTCATTAAATCATCTGCTTGGTGATTCACATTAATTAAAAAGGATGTTATCCATCTACAGTCTGTTTGCCAGTAGATGTCTCTAAAACTGATCATAGATTTAGAACTAATGCTCTGATGGTCATCTAAAGCCAGTACAGGTACGGTTAAATCCCCAATTATTTTTCTTATGAGTACTTTGTATGTTTTAAGATTTCGAGCTGGCGTTTTACCATAGTACTTTTTAAAAACCCTAGAAAAGACATCATAGCTTTGAAACCCATATTTACAGTAAGCCACTTGTAAAGACTCATCTAAAAAGGTCACACTATAGACTATATAGGCGATTTTTCTTTCTAGAATATACCTATTCATCGAAAGTGAATTATAATAAGAAAACTGTCTTCTAATGTGTCTAATTGAATAATTTAAGTTTTTTTCCATCTCGGAGAAACAAAACGTACCGTTTAAATTTTTCTCTATATAAATCAGGATCTTTTTGTATTGTTCATAACGTTCCATAATTTACTTCCTCAGTTTTTTGTATAGTTATTATATCATAAGGAAGACGACACTTACGGACATCTTATAATTGAAATAGATTTGAAAAAAACGCAAAGCATTTTCCCATGCTTTGCGTTATTTTTTATACTCGTAACAAGTCTTTAGGATATCGTGTGCGGTATATATAAGATCTTTAGAAGGTTCTTCAACATCCCTTAGAGGGTAATCATACTTTAAAGCATCCCATTTCATGATGCCCTTTTTATGATAAGGCAAAATGTCTATTTGTCTTACATTTGAAAGGGTATCTAAGAATGCTCTTAGTCTTTGTAGTGCTTCTTCTTTGCCTGTAATACCAGGGATTAAAACGTGTCTGATATAGACGTCTTTTTGAATGCTGTTAAGGTAATTTGCAAACGCTAAGACGTTTTTATTAGAGGCACCTACTAAGACTTTATGCGCCTCATCGTCGATGTGCTTAATGTCTAAAAGGACTAAATCTGTGTACTGCATTAATAGATTGATTTTATCAAGTTGTTGCGGGTTGAAGGAAGCACCAGATGTATCAATGCAAGTATGTATACCGTGTGATTTAAAGAGCTTGAAGAGTTCTATTAATGCTTCTACTTGCAGTAGAGGTTCACCGCCAGAGACGGTGATGCCTCCTTGCTTGTAAAAGGATTTATATTTCATATAATCTTCATAAATTGCTAAAGGGGTTTTCGGTAAGTTCATCTTGGTATCCCAAGTGTCTCTGTTATGACAATATTGACACCTAAAAGGACAGCCTTGTAAGAAAAGAACGTAACGAATCCCTGGTCCATCAAACGCACCCATTGTTTCAATGGAATGAACGTTTAAAATGTTAGATGGATTCATGGAAAGTTCTAGCGATAACGTCTAGTTGTTGTTCTTGAGTTAGAAGACTGAAGTTAACCGCATACCCTGATACTCTAATGGTTAAATTAGGGTATAGTAATGGGTTATTCATCGCTTCAATCAATTTTTCTCTTAAAAGGACGTTAACGTTTAGATGGTAGCCACCACTTGTGAAATAGCCATCCAAAATAGAAACTAGGTTTTCTGATTTGATGTCTTGGCACATTGCATTCTCAAACATTAAAGTGTCTTCTTTACCTAAGGCTTGAGGCACAATGGTAAAGGTATTTGAAATACCATCTTGACAAGATTCGCAAGGAATCTTAGCCACACTTAATAATGATTTTAATGCGCCAGATTTGTCTCTACCGTGCATTGGGTTAGCACCTGGTGCGAATGGTGCGCCTTTTCTTCTACCATCTGGGGTGTTACCAGTCTTCTTACCATAAACAACGTTTGAAGTAATGGTTAGTACACTCATAGTTGGTACTGAATCACGATAGGTGTGGTGAGTACGAATTTTTGACATAATACGGTTTACGACGTCAATAGCGATATCATCTACTCTATCGTCGTTGTTTCCATAACATGGGAAGTCGCCTTCAGTTTCAAAATCAACGACTAAACCAGTTTCTTTGTCAAATACTGGCGTAACTTTCGCATACTTAATGGCAGATAATGAATCGGCAACGACTGATAACCCTGCAATGCCTGTTGCGAAATTACGTTTAACTTCTTTATCATGTAAAGCCATTTCAAATGCTTCATAAGCATATTTATCATGCATATAATGAATGATGTTTAAGGTATTAACGTAAACTTCAGCCAACCAATCTAAGGTTTTGTCATAGTTTGCCATTACGGTATCAAAGTCTAATACGCCTTCTTTGATGACGTCTTTTTTAGGCCCAACTTGTTTGCCTGAGATTTCGTCTTTACCACCATTTAGTGAATAAAGAAGGGCTTTTGCTAGGTTTGCTCTTGCGCCAAAGAATTGCATTTCTTTACCAATTGCCATTGGTGATACACAACATGCAATGGCATAGTCATCTGTATGTTCTACTCTCATGACATCGTCGTTTTCATATTGAATAGAAGAGGTGTCAATCGATACTTTCGCTGCGAATTTTTTGAAGTTTTCTGGTAGTTTTTCACTCCATAAAATCGTTAAGTTAGGTTCTGCAGAAGTACCTAGGTTATATAGCGTTTGTAAGTATCTAAATGAAGTTCTTGTAACAAAACTTCTTCCGTCGTCACACATACCCGCTAAGACTTCTGTCACCCAAGTTGGATCCCCTGTAAACAATTCATTGTATTCCGGGGTTCTTGCGAAACGAACCATTCTAAGTTTTAAAATAAAATGATCTACTAATTCTTGTGCTTCTTCTTCGGTTAATAATCCTTTTTGAATGTCTCTTTCGATATAAATATCTAAGAAGGTTGCCGTTCTACCTAGTGACATGGCTGCACCGTTTTGTTCTTTAACAGCCCCTAAGTATCCAAAGTATAACCATTGGATAGCTTCTTGTGCAGTTTCTGCTGGTCTAGAAATATCAAACCCGTACATTAAACCAAGTTCTTTTAAACGAATCAATGAATTGATTTGTTCAGTGGTTTCTTCAATCGCACGAATGGTGTGTTCGGTCATTGGATAAGTATAACTGTCTTTTTCTTTTTTCTTTTCTTCTACTAAGAAATCAATCCCGTAAAGCGCTACTCTTCTGTAGTCACCAATGATTCTACCTCTACCATAAGCATCTGGTAATCCTGTGACAACACCAGACGATCTTACTGCTCTGATTTCTTTATTATAAACATCAAAGACGCCTTGGTTATGTGTCTTTCTATATTCAGTAAATACGTGTCGTAAATTGTCATTTACGTGGTATCCATAGGCTTCAGCAGCCTTAACTGCTACTTGAATCCCACCATAAGGATGAAACCCTCTTTTAAGTGGTTTGTCTGTTTGTAACCCAACAATCTTTTCTAAATGCTTGTTGATATATCCAGGTCCATGTGACGTAATGGATGCAACCACTTCTGTGTCGCACTCTAAAACCCCACCATTATCCTTTTCCTGTTTTAGCAAATCGATGAATGCCTCATTTAAGGCTTTTGAAGCTTCTGTAGGTCCTTGTAAAAATGCTTCATTCCCTACATATTCACTGTAATTGTCTACGATAAAATCGCGTACATTACTAGACTCTTTCCAAGAGTCTCCTTTAAATCCGTCCCAACTTTTCATCGGTAATCCTCCTATTCAATTTAACATAATCGTTATTTACACCCACATTATAACGATTTAAAAATCAAATTGCATTCTATTCTATAATGAAAACGTTTTATCATTTCTCCCTACTGGGATGATAACGTTATCATCAACATTAAAAGCATCAATACGCGCATATGCGTATATAATCAAGACATAGAAGACATTAATTTGTCGATTTATTCACAACACAAATAGCGTTTAAAAGCTTTTCATGTTGTGTGATCAATTAATACAAGAAAGGAACAAGGTTTAAATCCTAAAGGACAAACCTTAACACCCTGAAGATGTACGATACCATCATAATTGGTGCGGGACCAGTAGGCTTATACGCCGCTTCTCTTGCAGGAATTAATAATCTAAACGCTTGTCTAATCGAATCAGCCAGTGAATATGGCGGTAGACTTAACTTATACAAAGATAAAATGGTTTATGATATGCCTGGTTTTTCTAGCATCAAAGCCAAAGACCTAACAGAACTTCTCTTTTTACAATACAAAGCCTACGAAGACAAAGTCTTACTACATCTAAACACCAAAATAGAACGCATCGAACCTTTAGAAGATGGTTACCTATTGATTACAGAATCAAAGACTTTTGAAACTAAAACCATTTTACTCGCAAATGGCGGCGGGTTATTCCAACCCATTAAACTTGATCTTAAAGAAGCCTCAAACAAACAAAACCTTCATTACACCATCAAAGACATCAATGCCTTTAAAAATCAAGAACTGGTTGTGCTTGGGGGTGGAGATGCGGCAGTCGACTGGGCATTAGCCTTACATCAAGTCGCTAAGAAAGTCACGCTTGTTCACAGAAGAAATGACTTTAGAGCCCACGAAAGCAACGTCATTAAAGTCAAAAACACACTGTCTGTATTAACCCCTTTTGTCCCAAGTGAACTTAAAGGCGATTCAATGATCGACTCTATCACACTTAAAAACGTTGAAACCGAAAATACCATTACGTTAAAACTCGATGCTTTATTCGTATTTTATGGGTCTAGTGTCGCTAAAAACAGTTTAGACGCTTGGGGCGTATTACATGATAAAGACCACATCATTGTTTCAAGTGATATGCAAACTTCTAAAAAAAATATCTATGCCATTGGCAATGGTATAGATTATAAGGGTAAACGAAAAATGATCGTCACAGGCTTAGGTGAAGCTGCCACAGCCATCAGTGCCATCACACAAGTCATTTATCCAAATAAACAGTTAGCTCATAAACATTAATCATAAGACTTAATCAAAGGAGACTTACTATGTTTGTAACAAAGAAGTTCATTTCTAGACTCAAAAGATTTTTGATTTCTATCGATGTGTCACTCGATGACTCTATTTCAAAGGAAAAAATCGAAAAAGCCGTGTTTGATTTAATGCCACTTGCATTAACTACGTTAGACATAAAAGCATTAGCCACAGACTATCGATTTTTTAAGGCCAGATTCAAACGTGTCATAAAAGTGTTTTATGTTACTCAACACAAACAAGTCTACGACAACACAAACGTTAATGCGCCATTTAATTTTTCAACAGACAATGAAGCCATTGGAACTGTCGTTATGACCAATTTCTTGACAAACAGACATGGTCGTTACCAACTCTTTTATAACGAACCTAAAAGAATTTCTCTTATTAAAGCATTAAAAGGCTTTTACAGAATCAACCCATACTCACCCTATAAAGCCAAAAACACCTTGTTCGGCTTTGATATTTATCAAAATGATACCCTAAAATACAGTTATAAATATTCAATTAAGAAAGGCAATGTTTCATTTTCTACCAAACAAACCCTACTCTTAGAAAAAGACGCTAACACATACATCATCAAAGACCAAACTCGTATTGAAGATCAAATCATCGGTCAGTTTGAAATGCTTTCAGATATCAGACCAGGGTTTAGCTTCTCAAAAGTAAGTGCGACTGAACAAGAAGAACTTGTTACTCTAGTAGCATTAGGGGCAATGATTTCATCCAACGTAAAAGAAATACAAAGAAGCGCTGCTGCATAAACTAAAAAATGACCTATGAAGGTCATTTTTCATTATAAAAGCGACCCATTAGGTCGCTTAGTTCTTCTTTTTGATGATATCCACATCTTTATCACAGTGTTCACAGTGATAATGATACTGATATGTATGTAAAAATACAAACTGTCCTTTTCTAAACACTTCTTCTTGTCCAACGGATGTTTTATTAAGAAGCCTCATCGGCTGTTTACAAGTTTCGCATTTGGTTTTACCGTATTTATTGATGAGGTTTGTGATTAAAACAGCCACACTCAATATAAACGTCAACAGAAAAACAATCGTTAACACATGATTTTCTAAGTTCTTATAAGATAGATACCCACCTATTGGAGACAACAAAGTTGTGCCACCACCTAGTAGATTTATGATTTTGTTCATAGATGTACCTCGTTAGTTTTTTTTCAACCTAGTAAATTTTATCATATAAAAAACTTATGTCAACACTTTCTATCTATTTGTATTATATCACACGATAAAACGTTAAATCAAACGATAATCACTTGTTTAAGCGTAGTGATTAGACAGACAAATGCATTTGTCATTACTTTTTTTTATTGTTTCATTTAATATACGCTATTTTTAAGTTATTTATTGGTGTATAATGAAAATAAATTAAAGGAGCGATTACGATGAAACAAAAGATTTGGGTAGTACTGTTCGTTTTAGCAGTATCCGTATTAGGCCTTTACGGTTGTTCACAAGATTTAGATGTTTCAAACCAAAACAATGAGCATAACGGCATCATTGAAACCTCAACCACCAGAAAGATCATCTATAGTGGTACCGTCAGTATTTATGATAAAGACGTGTCTGTTGTTCACCAAGCAATCAAAAACAGTTTGAATGCCGATGAATGGGTTCAAACTGAAACATTCGAAGAAGACTTTTCCAGAATGGTTATCCGCATTAAATCAGATAGACTAGACCTTTTTATCACAAATTTAAAAGAGACTTATGATGTCAGAGATTATCAGAAAAACGCAACAGACATTTCCATTGAATATTACGATAACCAAGCACGCATTTTAACCTTAGAAGCGGAACAAGCAAGGCTAATTGAAATGTATGACCAATCTAGTATCTCTGATATGTTATTAATTAATCGAAGAATTTCAGAGATTGAAACTGAACTTCAAGAACTTAATGGTCTCATCAATCAGTACGATAGTCTAATCGACTACAGCGAATTAACCATCCGAATCAGTTCAACAAGAACGTTTATGTCTACCTCATTTTCAACCAGATTAGGTAATGCCTTTTTTGGTGGTTTAAATGCTTTATGGAGTCTCTTGCAATTGATGTTAATGGGGTTACTTGCGCTACTACCATTTATAGTGGTGTTTGGACCTTTAGGTTATGGCGTATATCGACTTAATCGATACCTTACAAACAGAAAAAAAGGCCCTAAGGCCTAGTATAGATTATATCAGACAGCTCGATCATCGAGTTGTCTTTTTTTTAAAGGTTTCATAAACATACATCACTAACAGACCCACCAAAACACCCGTAAAGTCAATCAAAACATCTCTTAACTCTTTAGAACGCCCCACAGTAAAGCCCTGAATCGTTTCATCGGTGATGGCAATCATTAAACCGTGTATCAAAGTGAAATAAATGACAGGTTTCATATTTAAATGCTCATAACTCTTGTACCAAAGGATGGCTAACAGTAGAAAAAATCCGAAATGAGCCATTTTGCGTATGATAAAACTCAAAAGATTTAAAGAAATATCAATACCTACATAATCTAGTATGTCCGAAACCAATCTTACAACTAACCCGCTTTCAGCCCCAGATATAGAAGCATTCATAAAAGAATGCATGAATATCACCAAATTTAAAAGAATAGCCGGTACTAACCATCTATAAAGCTTAGGCATCTTGTCTCTCAAAGCTAAATTCAAACGCTATTTGTAGTTTTTCTTTAACTTCTAATAAATCCTTTAAGATGGCATCCGTGACTAAGATGCCTTCTTCTAAGACTTTCTTAGAAGATAGGTATTCTTTTTCGCCTGCTGTATATATTCTTTCTTCGCCTTTAGAGACTTTAGAATTTCTAAGTTGTCTTAAGATATCCCCAGTTGTTCTTTTAAATGCATCAATGCCCATAAAAAAGGATGGATTGATTGCGATAAAGAAATGTCCCACTGGAATTGGTTTAGGATTGCCTTCTTGATCTATGCCTGAAAGTAAATGTAAAAACGAGCCGCTTTGTAAGGCGCTTGATAGTATTTCCACTACCGTAGCATATCCATAGCCCTTATAGCCTGCATGTGCCTCACCTGCGCCACCAAGTGGCGTCAATGCAGCTTGATTTTGAACGAGCATTTTTAGGATTTTTTCACTATCTGTTAAACTCTTTCCCTCTTGGTCAATGACCAATCCAACTGGTGTTTGAATGCCATTTTTTGCATAGTATTCAATCCGACCTCTTTGAATCGTTGAGGTTGCGGCATCCAACATAAAAGGAAATGCTTCATCAGATGGCATTCCAAACGTTAGCGGGTTTGTCCCTAGCATGTTATCTACACCAAAAGTAGGGGCAATTGCTGGTCTAGCATTCGTCCCGGTGATGCCAATCAAATCGTGTTTAACTGCCATTGACGCATAATAACCAGCAATCCCGTAGTGGGTAGAGTTTCTAACGACAACCATCCCAATGCCTAATTGTTTGGCTTTGATGATTGCCATTTCCATTGCCTTTTTCGCGATCACCATACCCATGCCGTTATGTCCGTCAATGACAGCTGTAGTTGGGGTATCCTTAAGTATTTCAATACGAGAAATGGGTTCTTGTATGTGGCTTAAAATCCGGTCGATATAAAATGCTTTGAACCGGTTAATGCCATGTGAGGCAATCCCTCTAATATCACTTTCTACCAAGACTTCAGCACAGACTTTTGCATCTTTTTCACAAACACCTACTTTTAAAAAGGCCAACTCCATAAAACGCGTAATCTCTTTGACAGATACTTTGTTGTTTGACATATGCTCTCCTTTATATATTTTTTATAGAATCACTTTTTATCCTTACTTGTATTTTACCCCTATTAGAAAGAAAAATAAAGGTGAAAAAAAGTCACTTTTTTTACAAAGTGACTTAAGCGTTGATGACCTTTAATATTTCTTCTTTTAAGGTTTCTGTTTTGGTAATGAATAAGTGTTTGTCTCCTAGTTTGTAGTCTTCACCTTTTTCATTAAACAAACATGCCTTGGCTTCTTTGGCTAATAACACGCCCGGTGCTAAGTCCCAAAGGTTCTTAACATTGGTATAAAACACCGTAAATATCCCTTTTGAGGCAACAGAAAGCTCTAGACCAATGCTGCCCAGCATTCTAAGCTTAACGCCCTTAGAAACGCTATAATCAAGTAATTTTTGATAATACTTTTTTTCTGTTGACTTAAGCGTATAACCAACCATCGATACCATTGGGTTTTGTGGGGTGTTTAAGTCTAAAACCTGATAAGAAACGCCGTTTAGTTTGGCTCCTTCACCTAAAACACTCTCATAAAACTTTTCTTCTTGTGGATAATAGATCACCGATAGTTTGATTTCATTGTCTTCAAAAAGCGCAAGTTGTATCACAAATAGATTTAATCCTACACCGAAATTACTGGTCCCATCAATTGGATCGATGATCCAAGTCCTTTTCCCAAGTGTGGCTTTACTATGGAACTCTTCCGTCAAAAATGTGTCTGTAACAAACACTTCTTTAATGGCTTCAATCAGTTTGGTCTCAATGTATAGGTCACTGCTTGTGACCATATCATCAGGCCCTTTGAAATGAATCTCTTTAACCCTTTGTTTGGATGATTCATAGATGCTTGGAATCACACGTCTTAGTAACGCTAGTTCTTTTTCATACATTTTTTTTATGCCTCATCCTTCAAGGCGTCAAATTTTTGTTTCATCGTAGGATTGTTTCTTACTAACTTCTTCACGGTTAAACTATCCGCTTTATCATTTGCGAGTCTAAGATTATTCTCGCTTGATAATAGGGCGTCTTTGGTTTTTTGAAGATGCGTGATGGTTTTATCAATTTCATCGATTGCAGTCTTAAACTTTTGACTGGCCAACGTATAATTCTTTGAAAAAGCAGATTTGAATTTGTCTAAGTCATCTTCGAAAGTTGTGATGTCAATGTTTTGTCTTCTCATCAAAGCCGCTTCTTGTTTATATTTCAAAGCATTCAAAGAGGCGTTTCTTAAAAGCGTAATGATGGCTATAAAGAATTGTGGCCGAATGACATACATCTTTGGATACACATGTGAAACATCTACAATGCCTGTATTGTAGTACTCTGAGTCGCTTTCTAATAAAGAGACTAAGATGGCGTATTCACATTTCTTTTCTGTTCTGTCTTTATCTAGTTCTTTTAAGAAGTGTTCGTTTTTCTTTTTAGTCGCAGTTTCATCGGCTTCATTTTTCATTTCGAACATGATAGAAATGATTTCTATGCCGTTATCATCAAACTCTCGATAGATATAATCGCCTTTAGACCCACTTTGTGCGTCGTTGTCTTTCCCAAAGGTTGCATTTGTGAAACCAAGGCTTCTATGTTTATTGAATTCGGTTTCGCAGTGCACTTCTAAGGATTCCCCAATCATTTTAGTCGATTGTTTAGCCTTAAAGTCTTTATAAAAAGCGATGACATCATCTTTTTGTTTAAGCTTTTCATCAAAACTTGCCTTAATGGAACTTTTTTCGAGTTCGGCTTGTTTTTGTTCAAGCAATAACTTATTTTCTAAGGCTTGAAGTTCTTGGGTTTTCTTCGCTAGTAAAGCTTGTGCCTCAAGGGCTTTATCCTTAAGGGTGCTTTCGAGTTTATTTTGTAGGTCTACTACCAGTCTTTCTTGACTGGCAAGTTTTTCTTTAAGTGAAGTTTCTGCTGTAAGGACGGCCATCTTCTTTTCATTATCAATCGATGCCATTTTTTCTTTAAGCATTAGAAGCTCTTGTTCTTTCTCAGTCAACTTAGAAGAAAACTTTTTTTCTATTTCGTTTTGAGCTAAGATCACATCTTTGGCTTGCGCCTGTTTGAACTGTTCGAGACGTTCATGGAGTTCGCTATGAAATTCCTTGTCTTTAATCTGTTTGACAATGTCTAAATAACTAGACTCATCAATCGTAAACGCCTTGCCACAATGTGGACATTTAACTTGGTTCATACATATACCTCCCATTTATTCTTACTTCTATTATACTACAATATCTCGCGTAATTCTGATTGAACATATTTAAAAAATAAATAAACCGCATAAGTCTTTCTTATGCGGACTAAGTGTTGGTTGTTAAACGCTAGAAAAAGCCAAATATCCTTGACTTGTATGTTTTAAAGGTCGGGTTTACTTTTCTTTGTCTTTTTTTAATTTATTCAGTATGCCATTAAAAAAACGAGATACTGTGGATCAGTAACTCGTTTCATATTGATAGTATTAATGCATTAGATGTGACTCATTCATTCGTGATTTGATTGACGAATGTTTCATATTCTTTTAAAGAAGGTATGGCGGACATTCCGCCATATTTAGTTGTCGTTAGTGCTGCTTTTGCGTTAGCAATTTTAAGGGCATGTTCTACCGTTAATTCATTAAAAACAAGATCCGCTTTTGACATTTCTGCTAAAAAACTACCAATAAAAGCATCGCCTGCACCTGTTGTGTCTGTGACATTCACTTTAAAGCCTTTATGAGCTACTGATCTGCCATCTTTAAAATAACAAATAGAACCGTTTTTGCCTCTAGTTATGATAACGTATTGAACATGTCCAACAAAGAGTTTGTTTAATGCTTTATCCAGTTGGTTTTCACCTGTAATAAACTCGATTTCATCTTCGGATATTTTTAGTAAATCCGCTTTTGGAATAAACATTCTGATGACTTGCTGATAGGCCTCATGATCGCGCCATAATGATAACCTTAAATTGGGGTCGAAACTTACGAAACCTTGATGATCTCTTGTGTGTTTGATGGCTTTTTCGTGTGCGTTTTTAATTGGGTGGTCAGACAAGCTGACAGAACAAAAATGAAAAATACTGTTTTTTAATAGGGTGGTTGGGACTTGGCTAGAGCGGTATAGTTGATCCGCTGATGGGTCTCTATAAAAGATAAAGTCTCTTTCGCCCTCTTTGGTTAGACTCACAAAAGCAAGTGCTGTTTTGGCTTTTGTTGTTTGATGAATATAATCCGTATTTACATGATTGTGCTTAAGCGTTTCGATGAGATACTCACCAAAACTATCCTTGCCTACTTGACCAAGAAAATAACTATTTACCCCAGATGCCTTGGCTGCTACACACACATTGGCTGGTGCCCCGCCTGGGTATTTCAAAAACCCAGATACTTCATTTAGTTTGACGCCCTTTTCGTTTGGGATGAAATCAATGAGCAATTCGCCCATACATACGATATCTTTCATCATACACCTACTTATATTTTTTTAAATCTGTGATTCTAACATCACTGTTTAAGCTGTAAAACCCAAAATTGGCTTTGTCTACTCTAAACATTCTGGCGGTATGGGCAACTTGATTTTCCACATAGAGTGTTACAATCGTGCCATCACCATCTATAGCCTCTTCAAACAACAAGCTAAACTTAAGATGATTGCTTGAATTAAAAAAATCATTGGATGTGTATAAGTTTTTAACGTCTGTTTGAGAGAAGTCGTTTCTATAAAAAGCAATTTTTCGGTTTGTTAAATCAAAGTCATAATGATAACTGGATGCGCCTTCTCGGTAATCAAAGAATAACCCAAATCGTCCTTCGATGTTTCTAATATCTAAGTACCCTTCAATGATGGATATCCCATCAAGTTCGTTGAATGTCACACGTTGATAGCCATCCCTTTGATTGAATTCAATTAAAGAGGTTGTGGCTTTACTGACAGTGCTGTCTATGACACTTAACTGTTGTGGGTGATTGATCTTTTCTTTAATTTCTGAGACCACATCCACATAAAGGGTGCCATTAGAATTTTGTTTTAATTCATGGGCAATAAAATTGCCTCCCCAGCCAAATTCATTTGGCCTGTTAAAGTCATGAGATACCCATCCTGCCAGGATCATTTTTGACTCACTTGCTGCAACCTTGCCTGCGTATAATCCCGCGCTATCAAAGGTGTTCATTTGTGGTCTAATCCAAGGATCATTAAAATTTTTCTTATACACATAATGCGTTTGTCTTTTTGGCCATTGATCAGAAAACGTCATGTACCAGTACCCATTGTAATACCATAATGTAGGACATTCTAGGTTTGAATCTAATGCCCCTGTGCCTGTTTCATCGTTATTTAAAAAGAAGATACCATCGCCTGTTTTTTCCCAAGATAGAAGATCGTCAGACACTAAGTAGCCAATGGCGCCTTTGCCTAGATATCTGGTTGTAAATAGCATGTAGTATTTGGTTTCTTCTTCCACATAAACAACATGTGGGTCTCTAAAATCATAAGGATTGAATCCATATTCTCTTGGGTCGATGATGAGGGCTTGTTTTTTCCAAGTGATGAGGTCATTTGATTTTGACAACATAAACATTTCTTTGGGTACTAATCTTCCATTATGCGCTGTGTAAAATGCATAAAACACACCATCTTTTTCAATGACAGAACCTGTCCCTAAAGCCAATTCTTGTGATTCTAGGTCGTGAACAACCGGAATCACTTCTTCATGGTCTTGATAAGTAGTAAAATCCGTTGTTGACAACCGATACCAAGGATGAAATCCTGGTTTTGGTGGAGAATCATGTAAGTAGAAGAAATGCCAAGTATCCTCATGATAAAAAGGCATTACATCCCCTATGTTTCCACTTTCTTGTTTCGTGAAAATGGTCATATCATCTTGGTTTATTTCCTCGTATTCGATTTTTTTTGTACATCCAGCTAACGCAAAAATGGTTACACTTAACGTAAGTAAAATAAATTTTTTCAAGTTATAAACTCAACTCCTTTATGACTATTTCGTTTGAAGATGTCTGATTCATCTTAATATTGAGTTCTTCTTTATCAAAGTATACTCTGGTTGTGATGGTTTTGTCTAAGTCTTTTATGAACAATTCTAAAGACGAATTATCCATAATTAAGTCAAAACTAACCAACTCTAGTTGATGTGCGACTGATCTTGATTCTAATGGAAAAAGCTTTGTGTGGCTTGTATCCAACGTAACATTTTGACAATTTATTCTTAATGATACGAAGTCGTCTTCATCGCCAATAATCACTTCTAATGCCTCTTTTGTGTCTGTTACACCACTTAAGTGAAAGTGTTTTTTAGTTTCCAATGCTTGATTAGTGACTTTTCTTTCATTTAAATAAGTCAGGTTTTCAAGAAAAGCTGGGGTTTGAATGAGTTTATGGTTAACGATATTCAGGGTTCTAGGTAAGGTGAGTGCACCAGTCCATTTATGATTGTTTATCGCTGTGTAGTAGTCTTTTCCCCACATTTCCATCCATGCAATGGATATCCTTCTATTTGAATCATCTTTTAAGGTCTGAGGGGCATAGTAATGATGACCCGCATCCAGTTCATCGACATGCTCAAATTTAAATTCACCTTTATTGGAATCAAAAGAGCCAATCGCATAAAGCGAGCTGTTTACATTTTTAAAACGTCCGTCACATTCTTTTAAGTTGGTGGATGAAAACAATAACACATGTTTTCCATCTAACTCAAACAAGTCAGGGCACTCTGCAATGTCTCCAAATAATGGGTGTTTAATTGCGTTTAAATAGGTATAGGTTTTGAAATCTTCTGTTTGATATATCAGAATTTGGCCTTTGTTTTGAAGGTCAGAAGATCCGATTAATACAAAGTGTTTTTGATCGATTTCAATAGGATTCGGATCTCTAAAATCTGTTTTAGACGCATCCGTTGGTAAATCCTCAATTGTAATTACGGGTTTATTGTTGACTTTTTCAAACGTGATACCATCTTTAGAAATTGCTAAGCTTTGTTCCTGTTTCTGATAGGCTTTTTGATAGTGTGAGGTATACATCAAAAGAAGCTTGTTGTCATAAACCGTAGCACCTCCTGAGAAACAACCATCCTCATGGTCTAAATCAGGGGCTAGTGCCACTGGTAAGTGCTCGTATGACATGAAGTCTTTTGTTCTTGCATGTCCCCAGTGCATTGCGCCCCATTTAGCGTCATAAGGGTAAAACTGGTAAAATAAGTGGTAATAGCCTTTAAAATAAACGACCCCGTTTGGATCGTTCATCCAGCCAATTTCTGGCATTAAATGAAACAAGTGTCTTTGTTTTTTATTTACAGAATCTTTTTCATTTTTTATATGGTGATTTGCTTGTTCTTTTGTATGATTCATAAAGCCTTCCTTACTTGACATATCTGTCAGATTTGTTTAAATGGTTAAAATAATCTTTATAATTCTCCTAAATATACTTCTATTAGGCCAAGAAGTCACTAAAGCCTTTTCTCATTTATAGATACGCTTTACTGATCCATCTAAAACATAGACACACTTAGGATAATTAAAAGCCTTTTTAATGATTGTCTTTTAGGGAAGTCACAAGACTTCCCTAAAGACAACTAAAGTTCCTTAAGCTAATTCTATGATGGTAATTGAATCAATATAGATCGTAGCTTCACCCACATTAAATGAACCGAATTGGAATAAAAACTCCATTGTTTCATCAAATGATTGTAAATTAGGTGTTTCATAACTGAACGTTTGTGCTGTGGTAGTCACTTCAAACATCGTAGATACTTTTGGATTCCACTGTCCCATTGGGTTAGCAGCAAAGAATCCTGATACGGTTTTACTTGCTCTTGCGACAAATTCCACTCTGTATTTAGAACCGTCATTGAATGTAACACCTTCTAAATATACTTTGTTATACCAGTCTATATCTCCAAATACCGACACATCATAAACCAAGTGCCCTGAAGCGGCGTCTACATAAAGTTTTGCTTCTGCTGGAGCTTGTTCAAAACTGTTGAAACCTTCAGGCAAGCCTGTGAATCTTGTAACTTCTTCAGAGAACCCATCATAGGAAACTAAATTCACTTCACTGATGGTTATTTCTGTTGGTAATGATTGTCCTCCAAATTGGAAGAACATATCAAACTCATTAATGTCAACATCGTTGGTTGTAAAGGTGTGTGTCACCACTTTGGTTTCACCTTTTAGAAGGGTTGGGCCAGACCAAATGTAGTTTTCATCTCTTCCGTCTGATTGTTGAGATTTGGTTCTTGCAATATACTCATAGCGAATGTCTTCAGTCGCACTAATGGTATATGAGAGTTTATAAACCTTGTTTGCTACCAATTGAATTGGGTCATGGAATAGTTTTTGTTGCCAAATACCTGCAACAGGGTCTGTGATGGTAATCACTGCTTTTTCATCGACAACAGACGCTGTAGATTGACCAGCTTCATTTACATAAACCCAGCCATCATTTTCGCTTGTTATGTCAACAAAGCCAAGTGATTCGGTTTGTGGGTTAGAGTTCGCAACCATCGTTAATTTACCGATATGTACCGCATAATCTGCTTCGCCTTGTCCACCCACATTGAACATCAATTCTGCCATTTCGTTGTCTTCTTCGACAGCAAACGTATGTGTAAATGTTTTGTACTCAGTGGTCACTTCTTGGCCCCACATGCCTGCATATGGATCCCATGATCCTGGTGTTTTTCCATTTATGACAAACGCAACGTTACTTAAAGTTCTAGTCGCTTTTGCTTCAATGCTAATGGTGTAGGTTGTGCCAGCCTTTAGATTTAATTCTTTAACTATTTGATTATCACCATCACCATTTCCAGAAACGATTGGCGTATAAATCAATTCGCCATTTAAAACGTTTAATGCTTCGACCACTTCACCTGCTTCTTTAGAGACAAACCCCATTAAAGCTGTTTCTGAAATGCTGTTGAAATCATAAGTAACACGACCCACTTCTTCTACTACTGTGTTTTCCAACACATCTAGAAACAAGGTTGCGGTTGCCTTTAGCGTTTCATCTTTAGGATCTGTCGCTGTTAATGTTACTAAGTATGACCCCGGTTCTTGTGGTGTCAAAACCCCACCTACAACTGTAGCAGTTGTTGGGTTTACTGTAATCACGATGCTATCGGTAATGTCTTTTTCCCCGAAAGCGATGGCTTTAACGCCCTCTAATACATTGATAGAATCACCCTCTGTGATTTCTGCCGTTTGAGCTAAACCTGTAATCACAGGTTTAGTTCTTACTTCGTCCTTGCCATTACATGCGACAAGGAAAAGTACTGAGACCATCAAAAACATGCCAATCATCATTTTTTTCATATTTTTTCCCCTTTTTCCCTTTTATCTTTTTCATTTGTTAATACCTTGTTTGAAATGAAGCTAATCGATTGTAGATAAGGCACGACTAATATCAAGCCCCATATGGCATAAATCGACATGTAAATCATGATGCCCGTTAATACAAGCATCCCTAACGTATGTTTTAAGCCTACTAATGATAAATAGAGGGTGTTTCTCATAAGTTCTTTGAAACTTACGTTCATCTTTATCATAATTATTGGTGGATAAATGATTAAAACAATCATGATCACACTGATGACTACAAGGACAATGACATTGAATACCCCCAATATCCCTCCGTCATTTAACTGAGTTGCCAAAAGTACCATTAGACCCAGAAAGACTTCAATAATAGACAATATAGTCAATGATTTAAAGTTGTCTTTAACATGTTTAATCATTGCCTTATATTGGTCGTTTTCAAAAAATGCGATGACCATAAATACCCCTATATAAAGTGGTAGTACTAAGATACCCAGTGTAAACAAAACCAAATTTAAAATGATATAATCAAATAAATAATTCCCGGCTCTTATAAATAGTTTCAAGATTACTCGTAACGGTCATAAGCCGTTTGATAAGCTTTGACCATGTCATTCAGTTTCATTTGATTCAATTTGTTTACGTAGGTGTTCCATTCAGAATCTGATACGCCACCTTCTAATAACCAACCCGTTGTCGATTGGAAAACATAAGAGTATATGTCGGTGCCATATCGGTTAATGGTATTCATTTCAGAGAGCGTAAAACTCACATTTGGATACTGTCTTACATTATCCATAATATAGGGTTTTATATAGACATCCAATATTTCAAGTCTCAGTCTTGCTCTATATTCCATCACAAGCGTTTCTTCCCATTGTTCATAAGATAGATACATCACACCCATTGGGGCATTCTTTAATCTGACTTCATCGGCTGTCATGCCTTCTGGAATTGGTTTTTGAACCAATAGACCTTCACTGTTTAGTGCTTCCTCATAGGCAATGCCAATTGGACCATAGTTAATTTGTGCAGAAATGACTGGGTCATAGAATCTATCAATCCAAGTTAGTAGGATTTCTGGATTTTGAGCTTTTGAGAACACCACGAAATTACCCTTGGAGATTTCTTGGCTGTTTGAAACACCTAAGGCTTGTTGGCCATTTGGGCCAATAAGCGGTGGTAATGCCACATATTGTTCTTGCCATTCAGGTTTAATGACGGTTTCTTTTTCCCACCAATAAAATGACCCTAATCGTGGTGCATTGCCCTTTCCTTTCGCAAGGAAATCAAATTCACCTTGTGTCAGTACATCCTTTTCGATAAGTCCTTTTTCAATCCATCCTGCATAAAAGTTGGTTGCTTGTTTGTATTGATCCATCACTGCCGTAAAGGTCACTTTATCGTTATAAACAGATAAGTGATCGATGTTTTCAGGTACACCAAAAGCGCCATACAAATCTGATTGATTCCCTTGCCATCCCCCAAATCTAAAGGTAAGTGGGATTAGATTAGCAGACGTTAATAAACTCGCATTTACTTTCATTGCGGTCAAAATCACTTCGTATTGTGCCAGTGTAAACCCACTGACTACTTGATTATTGACCTTGATGGTCAATGGTTTTAATGAGATGTTCTGTTCTGTTGAAGTTTCTTCTAAATTCCCACCTTCAATCGAAACAGTCATTGGTTGTCCGTTCATAGATAATAAGTTATTATCTGATAAGTAGTTGACCCATTCTTTATTGATAAAAAGAATATTAGGGTGTTGTAAAAGTCCCATTTCTTCAACTCTTGGTAATGCATATATGTGTCCGTCTGGTGCTGTAATGACTTTCTTAATGTCAGGTCTTGCGTCTAATATACGTTTGAAATTAGGCATATTATCCAAGTATTCATCTAACGCAATAATGGTGCCTGCAGCTGAGTATTGAATAATGTCTCTATCAGAGAAACCAGCATGATACATCGCATCTGGTAGATTTCTTGTATCTTGAATGATCATTTGTTTGGTTGTTTGAAAGGTTTCTTCAGACAAGTTATTCCATTTGATTTTAACGTTAGTATCTTCAAACATTTTTTTGAAAATATCCATCTCGTTATAATCAAGCGCCAGTGCGTTCTTAGGTGAAATGATTGAATATTCCACCTCTTCTGTTACAATGGGCAATCCGTTAACGTTGTATCCCAATTCTTCTAAAGATTTTGTAGGACCGCTTGGTTTATTGTTACAAGCAGTCAACCCAATGGCAAGCAATGCCAATGTAATGAAACTAAACCATTTTTTCATATTTCCTCCTATTTAAAGCTTCCCACTAGGAAACCTTCTTTAAAAAACCTTTGTACAAGTGGGTAAATCATAATGATAGGTAAAGAAGACACAATGATTACCCCATATTTAATTTGATTCGCAAGTCTAAGTCTTTCATATATATCTTCCCCTGTAATGCCTCCTGAGGCATTATCATTCACGATTAAGATGTTTCTTAAGACGATTTGAAGCGGGTATAACTCTTCGCTTCTTATGAAGACCATCGCATCAAAGTAAGCGTTCCATCTCCCCACTGCATAAAACAGAATCATGACCGCAATAATCGGCTTTGATATTGGTAGAATGACTGACCAAAACGTTCTGATTTGACTCGCGCCATCCATTTGAGCAGCCTCAATTAATTCTAATGAAACATTGGACTCATAATACGCTTTAACCATAAACATATTCCATACACTTAACCCTTGAGGAATGATTAATACCCAAAAAGAATCAATCAATCCCAAACTTGAAATTAAGAAATAAAATGGAATTAGCCCTCCACCGAAAAACATCGTTATAATGAAAAACCACATGATGTATTTACGGTATGGCAAGTTCGGTCTAGACAATGCATACCCCGCTGGAATGGTTAAGAGTATGTTTAGAGAAGTTCCAATAAGTGTATAAAGGATCGTATTCTTATAACCAGTCCAAATTTGTGAATCGTTAAATATCTTCACATAACCTGAGAAATCAACCGTATCTGGCCATAACCATACTTGGCCATTCAAAACTGAATCTGGGTTTGAGACTGAAGCGATTACCATAAACCATAATGGGTATAAGACAACAACGGCGAGCAAGGTCATTAACACAATGACACCAATATGGAATAGTCTGTCGCCTCTGGATTCCATATTGTTTTTCTTTTTACGCTTTACCATAAACTATTCTCCGAAAATCTTCTCGCACTATAATTGGCGATGATCAACAACACAACATTAATCAAGGAATTAAACAATCCAATTGCCGCTGCATATCCCGGTTCTGAGAAGCCTGTAAGACCGATTTTGTATACATAGGTTGATATGATTTCTGATGTGGTTAGATTCGTCCCTGTTTGCATAAGCAATACTTTTTCATAACCAACCGATAACAAACTGCCCACCGATAAAATCAAGATAATCGATATGGTTGGAAATATCGCTGGAAAGTCAATGTGAATAATACGCTTAAATCTGCTTGCACCATCGATCTTTGCAGCTTCATGTAGCTGTGGGTCAACCCCAGCTAATGCGGCTAGATAAATGATCGATGACCACCCTGTTTCCTGCCAGTTACCTGAGCCTATAAAAAGCGGTCTAAACCAACTAGATTCTAAAAAGAATGAGATGCGTTGTCCACCAAACTGAACCACAAGCGAGTTGATTAATCCGTATTCTCCAAAAAATAGAAACAACATCCCAACCAACACCACGACAGAAATGAAGTGTGGAGCATTGAATATCGTTTGGAAAATCCCCTTCATGCGTGTGCTACGTAGTGTGTTTAATAGTAATGCGATGATGATTGGCAGTGGAAAACCAATGATAAAACCCAAGAAACTTACTAAGAAGGTATTGATCATTAAGTTTGAAAATTGATAACTCTCAAAAAACCTTGTGAAATTATCAAGCCCAATATAAGGTGACCCACCGATTCCTAAAGCAGGGTTATACTCTTGAAAAGCAATTAATATGCCATACATCGGAATATATGCAAAAACAGCTGTAAACAAAATAGCCCCTGATAACATCAACAAGAGTTGCCAATTTCGTTTTAAACCATATTGCGAATAACTTTTTGTTTTTTTATGTTTAACTGTGTCTGTCATGGTATCCTCCATTTTCAATTTCATTGTAAAGTATTAAAGAAACAGTGTCAACTTTTAAACAAAAATTGTGCAAATGTAAATGTAACCGCTTTACAAATGTGCATTTGCGTAATATAATACCCTTGGTGATCTTATGAAAGAAAAAGTTTCTATCCAACAAATTGCAGACGAATTAGGTCTGTCTCGAAACACAGTCTCAAAAGTTATAAATAATAAACCCGTCCCTGGAAATACCAGAGAACGGGTTATTCAGAAAGCCATTGAGTTAGGATATAAAGGGTTTAGTCAGTATGAAGGGCACAAAGTTAAAAAACTGAAACTGCTTCTTTTGGCTGGTAAACCTTTATCTAATTTGGATTTTTTCATATCGATGATGCGTGGGGTTGAGAATTTAGTCACAAACCTAAATATTGATTTTTTTCAATACACACTGAATTCGAATACCTCTTTGTCTCAACTTCATAGCTACATGGAAAACCTTAAAATTGATGGCATCATCGGCATTGAACTCTATGACGAAGTCTTTTTAAAAAGATTTTTAGAACTTAAAACACCCATTATATTCATAGACGCAGCGTTTGGACTTAAAGATATGGAAGGAAACTTCGATGCTATTTTGATGGAAAGCCGTGATTCTATGTATCAAATCACAAAAGCATTCATTCAAAGTGGCCTCAATCGAATTGTGTTTTGTGGGGATTACAAACACTGCCAAGGCTTTTATGAAAGATTCTTAGGGGTTAGAGATGCTATTTCAGATATTCCTCACAGGATGGATTTGTCTCAACAGCTCATCTTGCCAGATGATTCACCTTTTGGTGATGCATCCTGGCTAGCTAAGAAAATCAATCATCTCCAAATGTTGCCTCAAGCAATCATTTGTGCAAACGACTCTATTGCGATTAACGTGTGTCAAGCCATTAAAAAAATGGGGTTATCTATTCCAAAAGAAATTCAAGTAGTTGGGTTTGATAATATCGTTGATACAAGTATTTATAAACCTTCCATAACCACCGTGAACGTCAATAAAGAACTATTAGGACAAGAGGCCCTCTATATGTTGATTGACCGCATTAATAGGCCTTCAACACCTACCAGAATGATTTATTTTAAAACAGAAATCATTTACAGACAATCAACTACCCTAAAGGCTTCATGAACACAGGCACTTCGTTAACATGATAGCGTTGTGATTTATAAATAGAGACCTTAACAAATAACAAAAGACTACAGAAATGGTTCATTTCAAAACTGTAGTCTTTTATAATTTAGCCGATACTCGTTAGAGTTAGATTGATTGTTTAAACTCGTAGTGATGCTGTTTTTCTAATTCTTTAAACGGATTTATACTGTTTAACTGGTATTCTTGTAAAAACTTTTTAGTGACATGCAGTTGAAGTGATACCTTACTGATAGCGTTGTTATCATCCATATCGATACGTTTATACGCGGCAGAGTCCTGCTCAAGCTTGCTAATTACTTGAATCATTCCATCTATATCCGTTAACGATTGTAACTTAATCATCCTAGGAAGGCCCTGAAACCCTTGAAGTACTTCTTTAGACCTAGACATATGCATGTCAATGTCTTCTTTCGTTGCATCAATGAAAGAGACACAAAAGAAATCAGGCTTTCCACCTCTTTTTAGCAATCGAACGTAGCCAAACACCCTTGTTTTAACGTTTGATTTTTTAGGAAGATTACATTCCTCTAAAAGTTCTCTGGTTGCACCAAAAGCAATTAATTCTAAGAAATTCTTAGATTTAATCTTAAGAACATCTTCACGTTGAAGAGACCCAGATCCACTAGGCACAAAGTCCTCTGGTGATACCTCTGATGATTTACCTTGTCTGCCTATGATTAGATAGTGGTCTTTAGTCACAGCAAGCGTATTTACACCGATGATATCGGACATTGAGCTTTCTGATAGTTTACGTAGTCTACTTTCTTCATCAAGAAATAAAGTCTTACCATTAAAGCTTAAGTCTATATTTGATTTTGACTTAATCGTTTTATGCACCAGATGATTGGTTGCTAGCATATCAAAATACTTTACCTTTTTGATTGAAACGATCTTTGAGTTAAGATAAATATCGCTAGCTAATCCCCAAGACTTACCATTAAAAAGTGTTGCATTCTTCAGTAATCTATCTTTTAAAGCAAACGGCACATACTTCCTAATGTTTTCTGGGATCTTATAATCATATGGATCGACTTTAAACATCAAGTGGTCTTCATAAAATAAGTGTTCGTTAACTTTATTGCTGTATACATAATACTCCTGGTAGGTTTTGTTTGTATAAATGACTTTTTGATACAACGTTTCGTATCCCAAAGGCAATTTGGTAATTTCTGAATTTTCTTTCTCTGCTTCATTTCGTTCTTTTTCATAATACAGAGAAATGTCTTTGTTAAATCTGTGAATTTTATAAATACCTCGATAACATGAATAAAAAAGCGTTAACACACCAATAACAAGATTAAGATACCAAAAATCCCCGAAATCCATAACCAAAATATCATAAAAAAACTTAGAAATCGCAATCAGTCCAGCGATTAACGAAATAAACTCTAAATCTTCAACTCCATATGTTAATAACATACCTGTAAGTTTTGCTTTAGACTTATTCTTTTGTTTAGCTGTCTTAATAAAAGGCCTTGAATTCATTGTCATCATCACTTTCCCTATTTTTTTGTTACTCATTCGATCAAATCTGTTCTTGTATCGGATTGGTAACACATATTAAACAAGCCATTGTAACTTTAGATTCAACTGGTGATAACTAACCTAAACTGCTATGAGTCTTCTTTTTATTATATAAGCTTATTTAAGTCATTCTATTTCTAGTTGGCCCTGATGTTCTAAACGCTTTCTTCAAAACTCGATATGCTTACATAAAAAATATCCCAATCAGTTATTCTAAGGATTTCTATCAATCGATATGATATCACTTGGTTGAATCTCTTTACCCATGTTGTCGTGGGCTGAATTAAAATCCTGCATTGTTGTTTCATCGCTTATTGAAACATATAGTAGTGCTTCTTTTATGTTCGGCAGATACGCTTCTCTCTCCATATCGTGTACGATAAACTTAACTACTATCGATTTTGCTCTAGAATGATAAAGTGAATCATCATACTTGAGTACTTCCAACAGATCCGTAACAAACTCACCGCCATTAATGTATTCCCATGACCCAGAGTCTTTAATATGTCCAAATTCTTTGATTAAGTATCCGTACGGACCTATGTCATGTCTTCTTAATCTCATTCTGCTCGCATTGGATATTTTAGATTGAACTATTTCAATAATTTCGTTTTTTGAGTGTTTTCCATAGAGTTTGGATATTTGATCAATGATGTCATCTACAACGTTGGGTAGTATCAGTAATCCTTTACTGTATAAATCTGAATTTAGTGTTTTTGTAAAGTGAAAGAAACAGACTGATAAACACCTTCTTAAGACTATTTCATGTTTTTTAAAAAACGATTCTACATCCCAATCGATCAACTGATAGTGATTCTTCTTAATCTCTTCTTTTATGAGATTTAACTTTTCGTTGCTAATGTCTAAATTTTGCATTAGGCTGATTTCGCATTCTTGAATACTGTCACAACTTAACATATGCCGATCACCTAAAACTTGATTATTGGGTCGTACTAACCATATCACAAGTGATTTTTTTAAATATCTGAAAAATTGTATATAAGGTTCGTTACGAACTCTTACTAAGTACTGTTAAAACATTGTAATATCCTTCTTAAAATCGTCTTTATGTCTTAGTCCTAGTGAAATGACTGTCGCTTTCAATGAACCCCTTCACTTTGAACATAATTTTGCGTGTTGACCCTACACTATGGACTGTCTAAATTGTGTTTTTTTTCAACGAATTAAAACATCACTTAACATCTCTACTAAGAGCAAAAGTCAAGTTAATTTTATCAAAAGTTCAAATCCCCTCAACTCCATGCCTTGACCCTTAATGTATGACTGTCTGTCGTTATGAAAGTCATTAAGTCAGACTGTCTTTCTTGTGTCATCCTTATGAAATTCTAAAAAAATACATACTTTTGAATACACATTATCGCTATTAATTGTCTCAGTTGTTGTCTTACATGAATTTTTAAACTTTATACCTATTTTGCCATCTAAATATGTAATAGTCTTTCTGACTTTAACATCTAACTCTTAAATTCTCTTAGGTGAGTAACAGCTTAACATACGAAAAGTAATCATTAGATATACTAAAGACTCTAAAGATTTTTTTCAAGAATATCTGCTATACGTTTACTCGCTAAACCATCACCATATGGATTGCTTGCTTTTGACATTCTATTATATTCATCTTTATCATTAAGAAGTTGTTTGAAAGCATCATATATAGTTTCTTCATTCGTTCCTACAAGTTTTAGTGTTCCAGCTGCTATTCCTTCTGGTCTTTCTGTTGTATCTCTCATAACTAGAACAGGTTTTCCTAAAGAAGGGGCTTCTTCTTGTATGCCACCACTATCTGTCAGTATTAAAAACGATGCATTTAAAAAGTTATGAAAATCTACAACTTCAAGTGGATCAATTATTCTTATGCGATCATTATTTGCTAAGATATTATTTGCAGTTTCTCTTACAACAGGATTCATATGTATAGGATAAATTGCTTTTATATCGCTATGCTCGTTTACAATCCTCTTAATTGCATTAAACATGTGCTTCATTGGCTCACCTAGATTTTCTCTTCTGTGAGCAGTTATCATTATTAATCTTGATCCTGATGCCCAGTCAAGCATTGGGTGTGTATAATCATCTTTAACCGTTGTTTTTAATGCATCAATAGCAGTATTTCCAGTAACATAAATGTTGTCAGGATTTCTTGATTCATTTAGTAGATTTTGTTTTGCTGTTTCTGTTGGAGCAAAATTATATTTTGAAATAATAGAAACCGCTTGTCTATTAAACTCTTCAGGAAACGGTGAGTAGATATTACGAGTTCTTAATCCAGCTTCAACATGTCCAACAGGAATTTGTAAATAGAAGCAAGCTAAAGAAGTCACAAATGTAGTACTTGTATCACCGTGAACTAGAACAACATCAGGTTTTTCTAATTCTAGAACTTCCTTGATTTTGTTTAGAATATTAGTAGTAACATCAAACAACGTTTGTTTGTCTTTCATTATCGATAAATCATAATCAGGAACTACATTAAAGGTATTAAGCACTTGATCTAACATTTGTCTGTGCTGCCCTGTTACACAAACTATGGTCTTAAATTGTTGTCGTGTCTTTAACTCGTTAACCAACGGGCACATTTTTATGGCTTCTGGTCTTGTGCCAAATACAAGCATTATTTTTTTCATAAACACTCCTATCTACAATTTGTAAACTTTTCCGTTTTTAATTATATTTTGAGTATCAAATACAATCTTACCATCAAGTTTATATGTGTTTTTCTTTATCTCATCATGTTTAACCATCACAACCACTAAATCCACATCATTCAAAAAAGAGTCTAAATCAAAATATTGATTTTTTGTTATTTGATGTTTAATCCATGGATCATATGCTTTTAGGGGTTCAGCTAAATGTGTTAGCTGTCTTTCCAACAATTGAAGAGATGGACTTTCTCTATAGTCGTCTACATTTTCTTTATATGTAAGACCATACAAACCAACTCTAGAAACATCTGTAATACCGTTCAATTTCATGATATCAAGAGTTCGCGTCAAAACATATTCGGGCATTGACTCATTTATTTCAAGAGCTTCACCAATAATTTTTGTTAGTGCCGGATAGTCTCCTACCAAGAACCATGGATCAACTGGGATACAATGTCCGCCCACACCAGGGCCAGGGCTCAAGATTTTGACTCTTGGATGCATGTTGCAAATTCTGATGATTTCATAAACATCCATATTATCATGTCTACATATTTTTGCTAATTCATTAGCAAAAGCAATATTGACAGCTCTAAATGTATTCTCTACAACTTTTGTCATCTCTGCAGTTTTGATATCTGTGACAACAATTTCACCATCGGTTACTTTTTTATATATATCTGCTATAAAATTTCCTATTTCTTTAGAATCAGCACCAATTGTTCGTGAGTTATGTGATAATTCATAGACCATATTTCCGGGAATAATGCGTTCTGGTGCATGAACAATATGCACCTTTTTATTAGTTTTATACTGGAATTCTTTAACTAATGGTCTAACAAATTGGTCAATTGTACCAGGTGACACAGTAGATTCGATGATAATTATCGCGTTGTTAGAGCATATTTCTAGTGCGCTTTTAGTAGCATTACAAACAAATGTTGCATCTATTTTCTTAGTGAATTTATCATATGGTGTAGGAACAGCTATTAAATAAATATCCGCTTTCTGAAATTTATTGCTGAAAATAATTCCTTTTTCTTGTGCTTTTTTGTATAGTTCTAATAATCCGTTTTCTTCAAATGTTATTTGTCCATCATTAAGCTTGCTTACCAAGGATGAATTATAGTCTGTACCTACAACTTTAATATCTTTTGATGCAAACATAAGTGCAGTAGGTAACCCAATATACCCTAAGCCAATTACATTTATCATATCTATTTTCCGTCCTCTCTATAGTATTCGCTCATAAACCTTGAGTATTCTCCACTAATGATATGCTTCACCCAATCTTGATTATTTAGATACCATTTGATGGTTTGAGTAATACCGGTATCAAAATTATACATAGGTTTCCAGCCCAGTTCATTCTCTATCTTTGTAGGATCAATTGCATATCTTAAGTCATGACCTTTTCTATCTGTCACATATTTAATGAGTGTTTCAGGTTTTTTTAGTTCTCTAAGAATAGTTTTAACAACTTCAATATTAGTTCTTTCATTGTGTCCGCCAATATTATATACCTCACCAACACGACCTCTATGAATGATTAAATCGATTGCTGTGCAGTGATCATATACATGAAGCCAGTCTCTTACATTTTCACCTTTTCCATAAACGGGTAAAGATTGGTTTGCAAGTGCATTTTTAATCATTAAAGGGATCAGTTTTTCAGGAAAGTGGTATGGTCCATAATTATTAGAACATCTTGATATAGTCGTTGGTAGTCCGAATGTCCTATTATAGGCTTGAACAAGCAAATCAGCAGAAGCTTTCGATGCTGAATAAGGACTCGATGCATGAATTGGTGTTTCTTCTGTAAAGAACATATCAAGTCTATCTAGAGGTAAATCACCATAGACTTCATCAGTTGAAACTTGATGATATCTTATTACTCCAGTCTTTAATGAAGCATCCATAAGGACTTGTGTACCTAAGATATTAGTCTTTAAAAATAATTCAGGATTTTCTATCGATCTATCTACATGTGATTCTGCTGCGAAATTAACAACTATATCAAACTTCTCATCATGAAATAATTGATTTACAAAAACTCTATCAGTGATATCGCCCTTTACAAATTTGAAATTTGGCTTTTTCATAATGGGTTCTAGAGTTTCTAGATTACCCGCATAAGTCAATGAATCTAATGTGACTATCATATTATTTGGGTATTTTTCAACCATATAATGACAAAAATTTCCACCAATAAATCCTGCTCCACCCGTAACTAGAATTTTCATATTAAATTACCTCGATTTCTTTTAAATATCTTTGAAGCGCATCTTTCCAATCAGGAAGACGCTTAAACCCATTTTCATCTAAACTTATTTTATCCAAAATGGAGTTTTTAGGTCTTTTTGCTTTAGTAGGATAGTCACTTGAGACTATAGGATATATCGGAATTTTAATATTTGATAGTGCAAATATCTCTTTTGCGAATTCATACCATGTACATGTTCCTTCATTTGTTCCATGATAGATTCCATATTTATCTGATTCAATTAAATCTACGAGCAGTCTTGACAAATCATATGTATATGTCGGTGATCCAAACTGATCATTGACGATATTCAAGAATTTCTTTTCTTTGGAAAGCTGTAACATCGTTTTGACGAAGTTGAAGCCATTTTTACCAAATACCCATGAAATACGTACAACAAAATGCTTGTAGTGTTTTAATGTCTCAAGTTCACCTAGATATTTTGATTCACCATAAACAGATTGAGGGTTTTGGGAATCATTAACCTTATATGGACTTTCTTTTTTTCCATCAAATACATAATCTGTAGAAATATAAATAAATTTAGAATCATATTCCATTGCTTGCATAACTAAATTTTTTGTTCCAATTACATTAACATTCATGCAAGTATCTTTATTGTCTTCTGCTTTATCCACAGCTGTATAAGCAGCACAGTGAATAATAGCATGAGGGTTATTATCCTTAAAGAATTGTACGACATGTTTTTCGTTTGTTATATCTAAATCATCTATATCTATTCCAAGAATATCTTGATAGCCTCTACTTTTCAGTTCTCTAACAACATCGTATCCGAGCTGTCCTTTGACACCAGTTACAATTATTTTCATAAAAAATTCACATCCGAATCTTTTAAAAATGGTGAATTTTTATCTTTGTCAGATAATACTACTTCTATTTCAGGCCATTTGATACTAATTTCTGGATCATTATACATAATGGAACGATCAGAATGTTTATCGTATATATTGTCAACCTTATATTGTACTTCACAGTTAGCTTCTAATGTTATGAATCCATGTGCGAATCCTTGGGGGACTAGTAACATCTTGTGATTTTCATCAGTAAGTTCTACTCCAAACCATTTTAAATAGGTGGAGCTTGATTTTCTCAAATCTACTGCCACATCCCAAATACGACCTTTTGTACATCTTACTAACTTGGTTTGAGCCTTAGGCATATTTTGAAAATGTAACCCGCGTAAAGTCCCTTTTTGTTTGCTAAAAGAATGATTATCCTGAACAAAGACATTGTCAATTCCATTTTGTCTAAAAATCTCGTAATTATAAGATTCAGAAAACCAACCTCTATTATCTCCAAATACAATTGGTTCAATAACAAGTAAGTCTCTTATGTCAGTTTTAATAAACTTCATTAGTATCTAACCTTTCCTTCTAACACTTTGAAAAGGTGTTGACCATATTGGTTTTTTTTCATGATTTCTGCTTGTTCTCTGAGTTGTTCTCTAGAAATCCAACCATTATTAAAAGCAATCTCTTCAGGACACGATATTTTCAAACCTTGGTGATCTTCAATCATTTTAACAAATGCAGTCGCTTCTGCTAATGATTCATGTGTCCCTGTATCAAGCCATGTAAAACCTCTACCAAAAGTAACCACATCTAAAGTGCCGTCTTCCAAGTACATTCTGTTTAAATCAGTTATTTCAAGTTCTCCTCGCTTAGAAGGCTTTACATTTTTTGCGAAGTCAACAACGCGCTTATCATAAAAGTATAATCCTGTTACAGCGTAATTTGATTTTGGTTGAATAGGTTTTTCTTCTATAGATATAGCTTTTCCATCATTGTCAAACTCAACGACACCAAATCGTTCTGGGTCATCTACATGATAACCAAATACTGTTGCGATACCTTTTTTTGAGTTTTCTACTGCTCTGTTTAAGGCTGTTTTGATTCCATTGCCATAGAAAATATTATCACCTAAAATCATGCAAGCAGTATCCTTACCAATAAAATCCTCTCCTATTATGAACGCTTGAGCAAGTCCATCTGGAGATGGTTGCACCTTATAACTAATTGCTACACCCATTTTTGAACCATTTCCAAGTAAAGTTTGAAACCTAGGTGTATCATCTGGTGTAGATATAATTAATATATCTTTCACACCCGCCAACATTAAAATTGATAAGGGATAGTATATCATTGGCTTGTCGTAAATAGGTAATAATTGCTTACTTGTAACCATTGTTAATGGATATAACCGAGAACCAGAACCACCTGCTAAAATTATACCTTTCATATTTTTTCCTCCTTTTTTATATGAATAAGATTAAGAATAAACTTATATTCACCGGTAATGATTGTACCAAAAATGAAAACACAACAAACAATTACAGAATTAGCAACTAAATTTATAAAGTGAGAATATCCAGAAATAGGTTTTACTATAATAAACAGTAAAATTATCAATAATAGAATAATAAATCCCTTGACAAAAATTTTCAAAAAAGACAAGTATGACTTTTGAAATCCATGTTTTACTAGAAAGTAATAGTCAATGAAAAATTTCATAATAAGGCCTAAGCTAATCAGTAATGATACTATTTGGATATTTTTATAGGATATACCAATAAGCAATAAAATTATAATTATTGAAGTATATACTAGTCCGCTAATAAACATAAGTCTTGTTTTTCCTAGACTTAGATAAATTGAACCTGCACTAGAAACAGTCATCTGAAATATTAACGATACTGCTAAATATTTAAATGGGATAATAGATGATTCCCATTGATCACCAAAAACAAATAATATTATGTCTTTGGTTGAATAAAATGAGACCGATGCAATTATTATTGATAGATAGAATAGAATTTTTACTATTTGCACATATTTATCATAGATATACTGTTTATTATCTTGGTATTTTGTCAGTATAGGATGTAGTATGGGTGTTATTACATTAGTAAGGTTATTAAGTGGATACATCATTAAGGTATATGCTTGATTATAGTAACCAAGTTCGACTTGACCTATATATTTACCTATTAGAAAATTGTCAAGATTTCTTGAAAAATAATTAATAATGTTATATGCAAAATGAAAACCACTGTACCCCTTAATTTTATCTATTGTTGACAAATCGATTTTCATTATAGGTTTAATCTTAACTGAGCTGATATTCCATATAAAAGCTGCAACTGATGTGGCAATTGATTGAAAAATTAGCGCATAAAAATTCCGAAATGTAAATGCAATAGTAATGGATATGAAAGCTGAGAACAAATTAACTAAAAAGACTCTTTTTGCTACAACAGTAAACTTTTGTTCTTTCATTAAAAGTGCATTTGGAGTTGTATTTACAGTATTGAAGAAAACTGATATAGATAATAGTAGACAGATAGTATAATATACTGTATTGTCATAGAAATTAACAATAAAGAATGAAAGTACAATGAAAATGATAGATAAAAATATACCGACATAGATTGAGAATCCAAAGATTACGTTTATGTCTCTTTTTGACAAATCTTGCCTTTGAATTATTCCTGTTCCTAACCCAAAATCACTTAGCAAGACAAAAAGTGTTGTGAAAACGTTTATAATTGCTACGATACCGAATATTTCAGGAGTCAGTATTCTAGAAAGTATTGAGATTACAATGATATTTATTATAATAGTGCTATATTTAGCTGATGCATTAATAAGAGCGGCTTTTTTAATTGTCATAACCTATCCCCAAAACATAGTTTACTAAATCGATGTATTTGCAATTTTGATATTCTCTTGAAAATATGTTTTTATCAATGCCAGTTTCCGTAATTTTATCGTCTTTCAACCACTTTTCATAAAATATTTCTAGCGCATTTAAAATTTGATCAGGATAATTTTCAACATGCAATCCAATATCCAAGGAAGTTACCATCTCCTTGTGTAAAGAGTTTAATGATCCTATGGAAAGAACAAAGTTCATTGATTTGATGTAATCGTATAATTTTGCACTTATTATATATTTGGCTGAGTCATCAGTTGTTGTGTGGAGCAATAGACACAGGTCCGCATTAAGAAGATATTCAAGAGCTTCTAGATGTTGTACTTTACCAATGATTTTTATATGGTTTTCGTTTTCTGCAATTATTTTTTTTATTGAGTCATCATTCACATTATTTACACCCACAATAATCAATTCAACATTTGAATGTCTTTTATAAAATGCTACAAATGATTTCATAAAAGTTGAGATATTTCTATAGTTAGTTTTATTCTCTGAAAATTCAATTCCACCAGTATAAATTATTGTAAACTTATTTCTATTTTTTTGGATATTTGTACATATTCTGTTCCATATTGTGTTGCTATATCCATTAGATATTACTTTGATAGAATCATCTCTTATTTTGTAAAATCTCACAAATTCACTTTTGATATTTTCATTTGTGACAACTAAGTAATCAATATACTTAAGAGCTTTTCTTTCGTTATATCTTGAAATTAATGTCCCGCCATCCCAAAAATTCCATGGATCCCTATAATCTAAAATAAATTTTACATCATTGTTAATATGTTTTTTAATTTTATGTAATGAGGTAAACATTCCAAATGGTGGTCCAGAGATAATGACTAAATCAATATCATTCTTATTAACATATGTAGTTATATTAACAATGTTATCATCTATCCATTTTTTAGAAATATAGCCCATCATTGTTCCCTTATTATTAAATATTGCTTTTTCCATTTTTTTTATTATGTGGAGTATAACTCTTTTAAATTTAAAGAGTATATGCTTAACAATATTTGTTTTAGATTGATTGCTCTTATTAATTAATTGGACTTTCTTTGCAACGAAATTTAAGGATTTAAGTCCTATTATTCTACTGTCTTCGTTAGTAGTTTTCAAATTAAAATCACAGCAAATGATGTTTGCTTGAAATCCATAAGTAGTCAAAGCTTCCAATAGAAAATACATTCTTTGACTACCTCCCCAATCTTTACTATAAGGTATCATATCATATGTTATTATTAGAATTTTGTTAGACATTTCTTCACTAAACTCATATTGAGTTATCCTTTTCATAGTTTTTTGTACCTAGTGAGTCCAAATTCTTATTGTAAACTAATCCAATATAGAACCAAAATAGTATTGCACTGATTTGAAAAGTTAAAACATTGGATCCAATTGCTTGAAATAGAAATATCAGAATTGCAAGTTTAAATGTAGCTTTCTTAGATGGAATCTTATGAAAAAGTACATTAATAATAATGACGATAAAAGTAATAATACCAAATATTCCAATTTCATAAAGCATTTTAAAGTAATTGCCATCTGCTATTATTTCTTGGTATTCTATTGCTCTATGTCCACCAGACCCAAGTCCATTTCCAAATAGCAACATCTTGTTATTATCAAAAACTAGCAACCAATCAAGGTTTCTTTCAGATATAGCAGTGAATATATTTGAGAATCTATCAAATAGACTAGAAGTAAACTCTGGATAAAAAACGACAAAACTTCCTATCATAAAAGTAGAAATGACAAAAAAGAAGGATAAATTCCTAAAAGTAAAAAGTCTATCAACCTTGACACGTTTAACAATGTATAGAAGTATAAAAACTAATGCAAATATTGCTGATCTCTGCATACTTAGTAATATACTTATTGTGAAAATAGTAACAAGTGAAAAGCCGATTTTTTTATTTATTGCAGAAATTGATAGTCGATAATAGGTTAGTAGTAATCCTCCTAATGAAAGTACTCCAATTGCGACTGATCCAATCCAGGAAGTTAAACGAGGGTATAACCTAAATCCAATAATGTGAAAATTAGGGTATGCACGCTCTAAATATGAAAGATAAAAAGGATCACTTAGAGTCAAATTATAATACAAACCAGAAATGATTACGACAATCAAAGAAATAACAAAAACTTTGTAGAAAATATCAAAATCCTTAAACTTATATTTTTTCGAAAAAAAGTACATACTAATAGGTATTATGCTGTTAGCGATTTCTGATAAAAACACAGATATTGGAAGATGGCCTATTAAAAGAAATAACCCCGTAAATATATTATAAAAAATGAAGAAAATGATTAATATGTCAATCTGATTAAGTCTCAAATTTCCTTTAAGATTAGAATGAATCATACTGTAGATAAGTGAGCATATTAATATTCCACCAACTATTAATCCATTCCTTATACCAAAATACATAGAAATTGCAGCGAAAAATATAATAAGTACATATATATATCTACTTAGTTTCATGATCACTCTCATCAACAATTGGAAACTCATCATTTTCAATTAATGCGCTTCTAATTGCTTCTAATACTCCATAATCATACTCATTATCTGGCTCAAGATAACCACCTTCAGCCCATTCGTTCCACGCAAAAATAAACAATTTATCCGTTTTATATTTTTCCTTTGTATTTTTTATCTGCTTGGACAAATAATGTTGAAATTTGTCAATGGAAAAACCATCATATACTATACCTCTTTGATTTCTTCTTGGTGTATTATCCCAATTTACGAACGCACCAGGAATACTTTTGCTTGAACTCGGAGTTGCATTTAATATATAATTCCAAATTACATCGTAATCAAAATGTGTGAGTTTATTGCCATAATGTCTAACATCAATTCCAAATTTCTTTTCAAGGAGTAGTGATATTTTTCTTTTAAACATTCTCAATTTTTCGTATGATCCTCGTCTATGGAGAACTTGAGCATAGGTAGGTTGGTATTCAATAGAATAGTCAAATAACTCTTCCTTTTTTTTATTGTATAAATGATAAGAAATATGTTGGTATACGAATTTAATTCCGTCAAAACCATTTTGAATAGCTAATTCTTGCCAAGTATTCAACATTTCCTCCAGGCTATCAATTAACTCAGGTCTATAGATTATAAAAATTGGTCTATTATCCTCTTTTATGTATCGTTCATCTTGAAAGAAATCGAATAAGTAATTAAAATGTTTCACCCAACTTTCTTTATCACCATATGTCTGATGCATTAATACTTTGCTTTCACTGGATACCCATGCATTTGTCCAATGTTCGTTAGCCCAAGATAGACAAAAATGTATATTTTTAGTTTTATCATTCAAAAAATCTTCAACAGGTTTTTGAAGTAACAGATGCCCGTTGAACCAGTAATGATAAAAACAAAACCCGTATATTCCATATTTATTAGCTAAACTAATTTGCCAATCCATCACTGCAGGTTCGGACAAATCATAGTAATTCTCATTAAGCGGGATTCTTGGTTGTTTGTGATTTTTAAATAGTGGAGTAGCTTTTTTAACATTAACCCATTCTGTAAAACCTTCTCCCCACCAAGTATCATTCTCTTGAATTCTATGGAACTGAGGTAGATAAAAAGCTATAATTTTCATATTTTAACATCCTCCTCAATATTTGTTATGAACTTTCGTATCATACTATTGGCAAAATTATCCTCTTCAGCAACTTTTTGATTAAAACTATCGCAGTTGATAGAAAAAATCTCAAAATCTAAATCCGTATAATAATTATGAATTCTATCGCGAAAATCTGCATTTTCTATATTAACTGATATTCCTAAATTAAATTCATGAACAATTTCCGACATAAAAGTACCTTGATTAACTATGATGGGTAGTTTTAGTTGGGTAGATATATAAAGTTTATTTGACAATGCGTGATCAAGCTTCGGAGTTCCCGACCCATATAAATTTAAGATCATATCAACATCTTCATAATAATCAAATGTTTTTTCAATTGGGAATTCTCCACCAATTACTACATTTTCAACGCCATTATTAGAGCAAAAGCTATTTAATAATTCGTAGCCACGTCCAATATATTTCAATAGAAACCGATTATCATTTTTAAAGCTCAATATTATTTTTTTATCATACTCAATATATTTACTTCCTCCGATACATGCTAAAATAATTCTCTGATTATTGTTTTTTGTGGTTCTTACTTGTTTTGTATCGATTAACTGTGAGTTGTGAATGATACAATAATTGTGTTTTGGAAGAAATTTTTGATAATCAACAGAGGAAATAAGGCACAAACCCGATTTTAGAATTATTTTTTTCTCAATTTTTAAGAGCATTTTATTATGTTCATTCCAATAATCTCTAATATCAAGAATGAAATTATGAGGGTATTTTGATAATAAAATTTTCTTAACTAAGAAGGCTGTATTGACTCCAAATACTACTATTTTGTCATAGTGAGTATTTTTTAGTATATAATTAGCCTTGTATGAAAATAACAAATATGCTATTAATTTTTTTACCTTACTTAATATGTTATTCTTATTAGATATTTTGTATCTTAAATCATAACTATTTTTTTGTCCGTATTCTTCGAGTATACTTCTGCGATTCCAAAAAATAATATCAAAATCAACGTTTTCTATAAGACTTATGTATCTTTTCAAATAGGGTGCTCTATTAAAATTATCTAAAAATAAAAAACAGATCTTCATCATAACACTCCTAGTCTAGTTTATTAATTTCTTTAAACAACTATCCATTTTAGAGGTTAATCTTTCATATGATAGTTGTTCAATAAACATTTGTCTCACATTACAAACCATTTTATTATATTCGTTGTCATTTAATAATCCAATCTCATTAATGACGTTCTGTATATTTTTGTTAGATATGTTGAATCCACATGAATATTCATTTATCAAATTTGAAGTGTCACTAACAATATTGCTTATTATAGGTATAGAATGCCTAAAATAATCAATTGATTTCATTGTCATTCCTACGAAAACTGAACTTTTCATTAGATTTATCCCAAAATGGGTTTTTGAAAAATATTCCTTGATTTCATTCTGATCAAATACAAAACCAGTTATAATCACTTCTATATTTTTGTCTTTTAATTGATCAGATAACTTATCCAATTTCTCTCCACCACCTATAATTTGAATAACAACAGGCTTATATTTCGAGATTCCGATAATTAGCTTAACTATATCCTGAATGTCAATAAGATTATTAACTGAACCTAAATAAGTAAGAACAATTTTATCTTTGACTGATTTATTTATCGGGGAGATTTCTACTAATTCGCTTTTATGCAAATAAATTGTACTAACATTCAGATTGTGATTTATACTTTTAATACTATTCTTAAATAAATCACATTCAGTAATCACTAATTTCGATGTATCAATATGTTTATTTCTGAGATTTTTCCAAAAAGAGAAAAGAACATTATTCTTAAATTTAATAATAGGTAGAGATTCTGGCCACATATCCATTACATCAAATATGACGGGTATATTCTTTTTTTTAGCATCTTTTGCAATTAGTTTGACTAATATATTGGGTGGGAAAATGCAGTGAATTAGGTCATACTCTTCATAATCTAGAGATGAAACTACATTTTTAGCAAATTTAACATGTGAAACCAACCGTTTCAGTGAAAGATTTTTACTATAAGGAATTGTTTTAATATAAGTGTAAGAAAAATCTTTATTGTCTACTGTTTTTTTCTGTAGATGGTTGTAATCAGTAGTAATGATTTTCACAGTATATCCTTTGTCATGATAGTATTTTAAAAAGAAATCTTGTCTTATTTTATAACTAGAAAATGGATTAATTATAACTATTCTTTTCATCTGCTGTCACGACCCATTGTCCTTAGTAAAGTTTCTTTTATACTTAACTCATGACTAAAATATTGTTCATCTAGTTCGAAAAATTTATTTCCGAAGATTTTTTTAATAGTAGTAGAGAACGGAGAAATAAGATAAATAAAGAGATTAAATATTTTAGTTTCTCTATACTTTTTGCCATAAAACTCTCTTGCAATCTTGATGATTTCTTTTGTTGAAATATATTCTGGATTTTGCGGAAAAAACACGCCAGATAATTTGTTATCAATATAGTGTTTTACTGAATCGGATAAAAAATCAATATAAATCATGCTTTTAATATTTTTTATATTTGGAAAAAAAACTGCATATTTTGCAATGTTTAAAAGTTTCGGAATATTCCCTTTACAGTTGATTCCATATATGACTGGAGTTCGAATTATAACGCATTTAAACTCTTTATCATTCATATTCAGTATAGTTAAATCTGCATCTAGTTTACTTTTACCATATGCATTTTGTGGATTAAAAGTGTTCTTGTTAATTGGCTTTTTATCCATTAATGATCCATTATCACCATATATAATACTACTACTCATAAAAATAAATTGCTTAACACCAGATTCTTTTGCTTTGTATGCCGTTTCAATTGCTAAGTCTCTATTAACAGAGTAATATATATTGTCCATGCTTTTCTTAGTCGATACATGAGCGATCCCTGCTACATGAAAAACAACATCAAACATAGAAAAATCAAATTTTCTCCAGTTTGGATTTTTCATGTCAAGAGTCTCAATATGATATTCATTTGGTTCTTTCATCAACCACTTCTCTACACTAGTACCCACAAAACTATCAGCACCTGTAATTAATACTCTTTTCAAAGTAACACCTACTTACTCTCTTTAGAATCAGGCTTATTATTCTCTAAAGTGCCTGTACCACCTTCAACAACACCATCTGATTTAAATATACTTACAATAGTTCCAAAGAAAATCTTAATATCTAGCCATAGACATATATGTTTTACGTAATAACCATCAAGTTTAGCCTTATCAGGAATTGGTAATTCATCTCTACCATTTATTTGCGCATAACCTGTTAATCCAGGATATAACTTATGAACATCATATTTATCTCTTTCATCTACTAAATCATATTGATTCCATAAAGCTGGTCTAGGACCAATAATCGACATATCACCTTTTAGGATGTTAATGATTTGCGGAATTTCATCTAAACTTGTTTTTCTTAAGAATCTACCAACTTTAGTAATCCATTGTTGTGGGTTTTCTAACATATGAGTTGGTGTATCCTTAGGTGTATCAATTCGCATGGTTCTAAACTTTAATATATAGAAATGCTTCTTGTTACGACCGATTCTTTTTTGCTTAAATAGAATTGGTCCTTTTGAGTCTAGTTTAATAAGTATCACCAGCACCAATAACAAAGGAGATAAAACAATTAAACCTATAAATGATAAGACAGTGTCATAAAATCGTTTAAACCAGAAATAGAACATATATGAATAACCCCTTTATAATCAGTTGTCGAAAAAATGAATTATTTTGCTTTTTGGATAGTCAATCGTTACTAGATTATTATGAATGGTTTGATGATGCTTAAAACTAGATATCATAATACCATCATGATTATACTTGCTTAATTCATTTAATGTAATGATAGGTATGTTTACAAGTTTATCACCAACTCTATCTTTGTTATCATCAATGACTGCTACTACTTCTAATGGTATTTGATTATCATCATTCATAACTTGTAGCATGATCTCAGCAACTTCACCAGCACCATAAAGTATGATCTTTTTAAATCCTTTATCAATAATTTGATTTAAGAAGCTGATGATATTGTCTTTGGCTTGTATGTAGATGTTATTAGATGATTTTAGGTACCAGATATTGAGCAGTTTTCTTCTTTCGCTACCCTTCTTAGTGACAAAATACTCTACTGTTTTGGTAGAGTGTTTTTTTCTTTTGATTAATCCTTTATTTTCATACCCATCAATGTGATTGTTAATCATACTGACCGCAATCCCAATTTTTTTACTCATTTCTCTTTGAGTGATATTAGGGTTCTTTTCGATCATATCTAATATCATATATTCTTTGTATAAAACCGTTGGTTTAAAGAATTGGTTGTCACTCATTCATTAGTCACCATCCATTGTTCGATTATTGAATAATTATATTCTACATCATTATTCTATGGATTACAAGTAAATGTTGGTAATTTGTTTGTAAATCGAACATTCCTTTCTAACTTATTTCACTATTTTCAAAAAATAGGTTCCGTGTAAATAAAACCTCCCCCGGGTTGACTTAGTACCCAGTATTAAAAGCACTGAATGGGGGGTTAAAATACTCTACAAAGATACTTAAGCATCGAACTTGTGATATCAAAAATAAATTCTACGTTATTAGGTTCAACTGCATCATTATGTTTTACATATTCATTTTGATAAGTTGTGTAAAAGTTAATAACCCTGTTAAAGAGTGTATTGATTTCACCTGTGATACCCTTTTCTTTTAGTTTTTTTCCAAGTTCGGCTACATTATTTTCGAGAGATCTGTTATTATTCAAAAGATCCTTAACTAATAATTCAAGAGATAGTCTAAGGTCGTCAAGTGCATTTCTTTCATGAATCTTTGCAGTTATTTTTTGGTATGCACTTACATATTGTGAATGCGAAGCAGTATATGCCTCCAAAAAATGTGAAGTTGTTTTAAATGTTTCTTGATCATGCTCATCACTATCTTCATAATCAAAAGCATTGTCTTTTATAAGTGTATTTAGTGCTATTTGAATTGCAGTATTGTCTTTAAACTTTTCATCTCTAAAAAAAGTTTTCAATACGTGATATACTTCTTTCTCAGAAAACTTCGCGAAATTATTAATCATTGCGGCAGCTTTTAACTGGTATTGGTCTTTTTCATACTCAAATGATTTACCATATTTTAAACAAGCTTCATTAAACTTTTTGACAATTTCGGTATTGGACCAACCTGTGTTAGTATGAGCTATTATTGATGCAGTTTGATTTAATAATACTTTTGGACTTATGCTTTCCATGTTTACACCCCATTTTTAATAATTATACCAAAGTTATAATACAAATACGAGGTTATCTCGGAATTAAGTTCCCATCACTATCAAATTCTTTTTCTTTTGTAAATCTTTTGTGTTCTTTGTTGTGACAATCCTTGCATAAAAGTTCTAAGTCTTCGACCTATGAACATTTTCTATCGTCACTTTAGCATAGCTTTCCTTATTCAAAAAGCCAAATGTATGATGCCATTGAACTCCTTGGTCAAGACAACGGTTCTATTTTTGAAGGGATTCAGTTAATGATCTCAGAGAAATACAAAAGGAACATGAGTAACGTTTATTTTGACGCAACCAACTTCTACTTTGGGATTGACCAACCCAATGAACTGGCCAAGCTAGGCCCTAGTAAAGAAAATCGAAAAAATCCGATCATCGGGCTTGGTTTACTACTTGATGGCGATGCCATCCCACTAGACTATAAACTATACCCAGGCAATGAATCTGAAAAACCGGTCTATCGAGACATCTTAAAAGACTTAAAAGTCAAAAACAACATTCAAAGTAAAGTCATACGAATCGCTGACAAAGGGTTAAACAGTGGTGACAATATCTCCCATGCCTATTTGGATAAGGATGACTATATATTCTCTCAAAGCATTCGAGGGGCTAAGGCAGACTTGAAGTCGCGCATCTTAGATCCTAAGGATTACATCGAAGTTAGAGATAACGAGGGGCAATTAGTTTATAAATCCAAATCATGGATTGATTACGAGGCAGTGATTACCGTTACAACGAATGAGGGTAAAAAGGTCAAAGTCAATATTCCTCAAAAACAAATCGTATTTTGGAGTAGAGACTACGCGGAAAAAGCAGCGATTGAACGAGAAAGAGCCCTTCAAAAATTAGAAAAGCAACTCAAACAAGAATCACTTTATAAAAAAGACTTATATGGTCATGTAGGCAAATACATTGATGAATCCTACCTAGATGAGTCAGACGACGAGGCCGATGTCTTAAAGATCAAAAGCATCAATCAAGCAAAGATTGACTTAGATGAATCCCTCGACGGTTATTATTTAATCGTCACAAGTGAGTTAAAAGCAAAAAATGAGGAAATCATTAATGCCTATAAGACGTTATGGCAAATTGAAGAATCGTTTCGAATCATCAAATCAACCTTAAAAACAAGACCTGTCTATCACTCAAACCTAAACGCGATTAGAGGGCACTTTTTAATTTGTATGACGTCACTTCTTTTCCTTAGACTCATCGAGAAAAAGAAACTAAAAGGGCAAGTTCGTGCAACTCAACTGGTTAGCTCACTAAAGAAATACACCTGTGGCAGAATCGGTGATGATAAGTATCAGCTGTTTTATCACGATGAAAATATCAACGTTCTATCTCAGTATTACTCGGTTAAGTTAAATCAACATTACAAAACAAAGTCAGAGATAAAACAAATTTTCAATGAAAAATAATACACAAGACATAAAAA